>Ga0265798_10005745_pt1 | contig 16531 bp, 10 predicted proteins | sample P3T30metagenome_FD_192430 | JGI IMG/M metagenome (GOLD analysis project Ga0265798, IMG submission 192430) | Plant litter microbial communities from East Loma Ridge, Irvine, California - P3 T30 | ecosystem: Environmental > Terrestrial > Plant litter > Unclassified | place: USA: California... | reverse complement strand
GCCAGCGACCCGGTTTTTCAGCTAATAAAATCCCTGACGCAGTCCGAAAAGCGTCATTTTCGCCTGTTTACCAACCGCCAGGGCTCCACGGAGGGCCTGAAATTCCTCCAGCTCTTCGACGCGTTTGATGCCCAGGAAAGCCCCGATGAGGAGCGCGTACTCACGCAGGTGCCGGCCCTCAAGCGTGCCCAGCTCGCTAATCTCAAGGCTAATCTGTACCGGCAACTGCTGGCTAGCCTGCGCCTCTACCACGCCGGCCAAAACCCCGACATCCAGCTGCACGAGCAGCTCGACTACGCCCGCGTGCTCTACAACAAGGGCTTTTACCAGCAAAGCCTGCGCATGCTAGCCAAGGTGAAGCTCGCCGCGCAGCAGGCCGAGATGCCGCACGTGGCGCTGCTAGCCATTGATTTTGAGAAGCTTATCGAGTCGCAGTACATCACGCGCAGCTTGCAGGGCCGGGCCGAGTCACTGGCGGCCGAGGCCACGGCCACGGCGGCGCACCTGAGCCAGCAGCACGCGCTGTCCAATGCGTCGCTGCGGCTGTACGGGCTATATCTGCAAGCGGGGCACGCCCGCAACCAAGCTGACCACGAGAAGTTTACGGCGTATTTCCGGGCGCACTTGCCGGTGGAGCTGGGGCGGGGCAGTGGGTTTTGGGAGAAGCTGTATTTCTACCAGGCGCACGTGTGGTACCACACGATTAATCAGGATTTTCGGGCCTGCTACCGCTACGCGCACAAGTGGGTCGAGCTGTTTGAGCAGGCGCCGCACCTCAAGGAAAGCCAGACAATGCTCTACATCAAGGGGTTGCACAACTTGCTGGCGTCGCTGTTCAACTTGTCGTACTACAGCAAGTTTATGGAGGTGCTGCGGAAGCTGGAAGATTTTTCGGCCAACCAGACCCGCCGTGCCACGCCCAATACCGAAATCCTGCTGTTTCAGTACATCTGGACCAACCGCATCAATGCCTGCTTTTTGGAGGCACGCTTTACGGAAGGCGTCGAAATCATTCCGGAGTTATTGGAGCAGCTGGGCCAGTACAAAGCGCAACTCGACCTGCACCGCACGCTGGTTTTCTACTACAAAATTGCCTGCCTGTACTTTGGGAGCGGACAGTATAAGCAGGCCATCAAGTACTTAAACCGCATCATTGACCACAAGGACCTGAGCCTGCGCGAGGACTTGCAGTGCTTTGCCCGCATCCTCAACCTAGTGGCGCACTACGAGGCCGGCCAGGATGCCGAGCTGGAATACCAGGTGCGCTCGGTGTATCAGTTTCTGGCTAAGATGAACGACCAACAGCCGATGCAGGTGGAGGTATTCCGGTTTTTGCGGCGCGTGGGGCACAGCGCGCCAGCGCAGCTACGGGAGGAATTTATGAGCTTGAAAAACAAGTTGGTAGAAATAGCTGCCCGGCCCTACGAGCGCCGGCCGTTCCTGTATTTCGACATCATTTCGTGGCTGGAAAGCAAGATTTCGGGCCGCTCGGTGCAGGACGTGATGCAGGAAAAATTCCTGTTGATGAAGTGAGCAGTTGCGCAAGTGCTTACTTCATCCAGGCTAAGAAGTCGCGGGCCACGCGGTCCCATTGCCCCTTCTCGTAGTCGAGCCGGCCGTTGGTAAAGCCGAAGAAGTTGTGCTCAACTTCCGGGTAGGCGTGAAAGGAAATAGTGCTTTTGCGGTGGCGAATAGCTTCCAGGCGGAGGTAGTCGTTTTGGAAAGCTGCCGGGTCGCGGGTGCCGTAGCCAACGAAAATGGGTAAGCGGCTGTGTAGCAGGTCCGCTAAGGCATTCGAAGATGTGGAAAGAGAGGAGATTAGCCGGTTGCTGTCACCGTGGCAATCTATCTGCCTAGGGGCGGCGACTACTTGCTGCCAGCGTTTGAATAGGTAGTCGGCGCCAACGGAGTCGCTGTCCAGGCGGGCACCGGAAACCTGGGTCAGTATTCTGCCCAGCGGGCTGCCCGACAAGTAGATAACGCGGCGAAGGTGATGCGGATGGCGCGCCATGCGGGCGACAATGGCGCTGCCTTCCGAATGCCCCATTGCCGTGATGTCATCGGCTTGCACCCACGGCTGCCGGGTGAGGTAGCGCAACACCGCCTTGTTGCGCCGCACGTAGTATTCCAGGTAGTTATGCTGGCAGTACTTGGCGGGAAGCAGGCCCGTTTTGAGGTTGCCGGCGAAGCCGCCGGGCCCAAGGGTGCGTAGGTCGCCCACTAGCGGCATGCCGGGTTTTGCTACCACCACCAAGTGGTAGCGTGCCAATAGCGAATCCATTTTGATGGGGAGCAGCCGGTAAGCGCCCTTCTCATCGTAGAGTATCACGGGGCGCGGGGTCGAGCCCTGCGCATAGAAGAATACCGGCTTGCGCTTCAGTTCCTCGCCCTTTTTGGAAAGCACGAGGATATTCACCGTATCGCGCTGGTAGCGCATCGTGAGGTGGCGATAGCCAAAGTCGGCGGGCGTCTTGGGCTGGGCCTGGGCGGGTAGCGTGGCCCAGCCGAGCAGCGTAAAGAGCAGGTAGTTTTTAAAGTTCATAGCGAGCGACTTAGCCAGGCGGGGCCGGCAAGGGTGGGGCTAGGGCCGGATGGCAGGCCAGGGACTGCCGTATCCGTGCTTAAGTTGCGTTTGTGCCTACCCTGCCTATGTCTTTTGCTAATTGCCGTGCGCGGCGCTACGCGGCGTTGCTGTCGCTGGCGCTGCTCTCGCTCACCACTGCCTGCGGGCAAACCACTACCGGGCCACCCGCCCCGCCGGCCTTCGTCACCGACTCGGCCACCGGCAAAGTAGATATGCCCTGGCTGCGCCAGCTGCTGGATAGCAGCGCCACCCTGCGCCGCCAGCAAGTGGGGGTAGCGCTGGCCGATGCCGTAACGGGCGCGCCACTCTTTGGCTACAACGAGGCCAAGTACTTCACGCCGGCCAGCACCATGAAGCTGCTGAGCCTCTACGCCGGCCTCACGCTGCTGCCCGACTCGCTGCCCAGCCTGCGCTACTTTTCGCGGGGCGACACGCTGTTTTTTCAAGGCACCGGCGACCCTACTTTTTTGCACGGCGACGTGCCCTCGCGGCGGGCCTACGCCTTTCTGGCTAGCCGGCCCGAGAAGGTGCTGGCCTACTGCGACATTGCCTGCGTGCCGGCCTACGGCCCGAGCTGGGCCTGGGACGATTTTGGCTATTACTTTCAGCCCGAGCGCACGGCGTTTCCGGTGTATGGCAATACGGTGCGCTTTTATGCCGCCGCGCCGCAGGTAGTGCGGCCCCGGCCGGGCGCGGCGGCGGTAGCGCTGCCGCAGCGTGTGCGGGTGTTGCCGCACGCGTTTGCGCCGCTCACCGAGCGGGCGGGGGAGGGGTTTCGCCTCTCGCCCGACCAGGACGATGAGATGCACGTGTACCGGGCGGCGCTCGAAAACCGGTTTACCTATCGCCCCAGCCCCAAAAAGTGGATTGACGAAGTGCCCTACCGCACCAGCCGCCCGCTGCTGCTGCGCCTGCTCGGCGACACCCTGCGGCGCGCCATCGTGGGTACGGCGTGGCACCCGCGCCCCAGCCGCGACAGCATCCGCACGCTGCGCGGGCTGCGCGCCGACTCGCTCTACCGCCGCATGCTGCGCGTGAGCGATAACTTCCTGGCCGAGCAGCTTTTGCTGATGGCCAGCAGCCAAGTCGGCTACCGCGACTCGTTGAGCGGGCAGCGGGCCATCCGGTTTTTGCTGAAAAAGGAGCTGAAAAACCTGCCCGACCGCCCCGACTGGGTCGATGGCTCGGGCCTGTCGCGCCTCAACCTGCTCACGCCGCGCACGCTCACGGCGCTGCTGTGCCGGCTGCACCAGCAAGTGCCCGAGCCGCGCCTGCTGAGCCTGCTAGCGGCGGGCGGTGGCCAGGGCACTTTGCGCAAGCGCTACTTTGAGCCCGGCCCGCCCAAGGTGACGTGGCTTTGGGGCAAAACTGGCACGCTCACCCACACGTGTAACCTGGCGGGGTACGTGCGCTGCAAGAGTGGCCGACTAGTGGCCGTTACGTTTTTCAACAATAGTATTCCGGGCGATGACCAGGCTACGCGTAATGCCATGCAGCGCCTACTGGGCGAGGTGCGGGCCCGGCTGTGACGCAGGATGGCAGAACGGGCGTATAACAAAAGCGTAGAAAAGTAGCACTTTCGCGTTGGGCCGGGTAGAATTGATGTCTACACACGAATTGGCCGGTTTGGTCGATTCCGGGCAAAAAGGGCGGGGCTAGCGGGGGAATTTTGCAGCGTTATCCTACTTCTGCAAGCCGCCGCTGCCCCCTTTATGTTGTTCGCTACGAGTCTCCGCCTCAAAAACTTTTCTGGTAAATTAGCCTTGGCTGCTGCCTTGGCCCTGCCGCTGACCGGCGCCGCCCAGACTATCACCGGCTTTTCGCCCGCCACCGGCAACCCCGGTACGGTTATCACCATCACGGGTACGGGGCTGAGCGGTGCCAAGTCGGTGATGCTGAACGGGCAATCATTGAAAATGGGCCTCAACCTGGGCGTGTCGCTAACCGTGACGGTGCCCGTGGCCGCTAGCACCGGCAAGCTGGTGCTGACGACCGCTGCCGGCGCGGTGGTAGCCGACAAGCAGTTTGGGGTAACGCGCGTCACCTCGGGCGTCACGTTTCCGCAGGTAACGACGAAGGGCGGCAGCTTCAACGCCGTTAGAGTAGCGGTGGCTACCAACGCGGCCGTGGTAAACAGCTATGGCAGTGCCGCTTACTATTCAACCCCGACCATCGCCGACCTCACCGGCGCGGGCCGCACCGACCTGCTGATTGGCAATGCCAACGGTAACATCGAATACTGGCCGCAGGCGGCCGTGGGTAGCACGTCGTTTAGCAAAAGCGGCAACCTCAAGCTGAGCAGCGGGGTGGATATTCGGGTGGCTGACTTTGCCAAGCCGACCGTGGTGGACCTCGACGGCGACGGGCTGCTCGACCTACTGGTGGGCACCGGCGACAACCAGCGCATTGCGCGCTTCGAGCAAACGGCCGCCAACGCGCTCACGTTTACCTCGCTCGTCAACCTGCAAGTGCCCAGCGGCGCGGCCACCGCCGACCTGGTGACGGGTGCGGCCTTCCCCCGCCCCTCGGTGACGGACCTGGACGGCGATGGTAAGCTCGATTTGCTCATCGGGGACTACTCGGGCCTGCTCAAGCGCTACGAGGCCAGCGGTGTAAACTCGACCGTATTTGTGGCCGATGCGGGCAACATTCAGGCCAATGGTGCCAACATCAAGGCCGATGGCACCGCCGCCAACGGCACGGCCAAGCCGCTGGTTTTTGACATGGATGGCAACGGGCTGCTCGATATGGTAATGGGCAGCCAGCTGGGCGCCATCACGCGCTACGAGCAGGCTAGCCGCTATGCGCTGACCTTCGTCAGCAAGGGCAACCTTACCACGGATGGCAGCACGGCCATCAATATGGGTACCAGTGGCAACGCCGTGGGCGGCTACGCGGCCCCCATCATTACGGATATCGACAACGACGGCCGCCTCGACATGCTTATCGGCAACATGAGCGGTACTATCTACCTCTATACCCAGAAGCAGCAGGCGGCCCTGGCCGCCTCGCCGCTGCCCGTGCAGCTCTCGGCTTTCAGCGGCCAGGCCGCCAGCACAGGCAACCTCCTTCGCTGGACCACCGCCAGCGAGCTTAATAGCGCCCGCTTCGACGTAGAGCGCTCGGCCGATGGCATCACCTACGCTACCCTCACCAGCGTGGCGGCCGCCGGTACCAGCACCGCTACCCACCACTACCAGTACCTCGACGCCCCAGCCCCGGCCGGCACCAGCTATTACCGCCTGCGCCAAGTGGATTTTGATGGCACCAGCGCCTACTCGCCGGTAGTAGTGCTCACCCGCACGGGTAGCAACGTGAGCGCCGCCAAGCCCCAGGCTTTCCCCTCCCTCTTCACCGATGCGCTGCACCTGACGCTGCCCGGTGCCGAGGCACCGCAGGCGGCCACGGTCACGCTGCTCACCCTTGATGGCCGCGCCGTGTATAGCCACCACCTTGCCTTGAGCGCTACGCCCCAGGTCTTGAGCGACCTGCCAGTGCTCACGCCCGGCCTCTATCTGCTGCGTACCACTACGGCTACGGGCACCACTACCCAGCGCGTCAGCCACATCTAAGTTATAAAAAACGTCTGCTGCTTCACTCTGTATATACTAACGAAAGAAACCCCTTAGCGCGTTCGAACAATGAGTTCTGGCGCGCTAAGGGGCCTCTTTCGTTGGCCTGACAAGCGAAAAGAGCCCACAGCGCAGGGCAATAGGCGCAAGCCTACCGGGCTAGCCCACCTGCTGCAAGGTGGCCGCCACCTGGTAGGCTACGCCTAGCGGCTCAAACACGGCGAAGTGCTCCGTGCCGCAGGCGATTTTAAGCTGCTCGCGGCCGCGTAGCGTCTGCTGGTCGATGGGCGTGAGCTGACCCGCGTTGCCCTTGGTTTCGACCACGAAATGCACGCGCTGCTCGCCGCGCAGCACAATCGCCCAGTCGGGCCGGTAGTGGCCCAGCGGCGTCGGGATGAGGAAGCCGTGCGGTAGCTTGAAGTAAAAGTCGACCTGCTCGGCGGCGTCGCAGCTAGCGGCAAAGCTGCGCTCGGTGGCGCTGTCTACGGGCACGTAGTTGTAGAGCGTGCGGTCTTGGCGCTGCACCTCGTAGAGGTTGTGGGCATACTGCGCCACTTCCTGCTCTTCAAAAAGCCGCATCTCATACGTCTGCCCGGCTAGCTGCTCGTAGGTGATGCCCGCCACCTGCAAGCGGTGCAGCGTGCGCCGGATGGCCCCCACCACATTGTCCAGAAAAGCCTGGGGGTTAATGAGCAGCTCGTCGTAGCGGCCCGAGCGCTGCAAAATCTGAAAAATGGTGGCCCGCGTGAGGTCCACGCGGCTCTGAATGTAGCCGTACACATCGGGCACGGCGAAGCTAGCCGCCCGCAGGGGCTGGTGCGCCTCGGCCGCCAATTGGCCTATGATGCCAGCATCGGTATAATTGAGGCGGGCCTTGTGAGCGCGGAACTGCGGCGGGCGGGTAAGCGGCGTTTTGTGCGGGTCGCGCAGTTCGGCCACGGCGCCAGCTATCAAGTCTTCGGTGCTGAAGGCCACGCGGTAGCGCGTGCGGTGCCGGATGCGCTCCCAGATGGCAAAAAACGCCGGGTAGTTACTAGGCGTCAGCTCCTTGCGCAGGCGCAGGGTACGGCGGGCGGCCGTGTCGCGGGTGCGGCCGGTAAAGTCCACGCCCGTCTCGGCCTGGATTTCGCGCTGCAAGGCGGCCGAGAAATCCTGGTAGCTCTCGTTGGCGATGACGGTGAGCACGTTGAGCGCTTTGTCGTGCACGCGCTGGCCGCTGGCATCCACGGGCAGGCGCAGGCCGCGCCCGATTTCCTGGCGCTTCTTCACGTCGCTCTGCGTCTCGTTGAGGGTGCAGATTTGAAACACGTTGGGGTTGTCCCAGCCCTCGCGCAGCGCCGAGTGCGAGAAGATGAATTGCAGCGGCTCCTCCAGGCTCAGCAGGCGCTCCTTGTCGCGCATTATCAGGGCGTAGGTGTCGCGGTCAAGGGCCGTGTCGCCGCGCGTATCCTTGCCCGCCGGGCTAGCCTTGTCCTGCGAAAAATAGCCATCGTGCACCTCCTTTGGGGCAAAGGGCAGTAGCCCGGCGTACTCCGGCTTGGCCGCGTATTCGGCATATATTTCCTCAAACCACTGGGCAAACCGGCCCGGCAGGCGCGCCTTGGTGGCGGCGTCGTAGCGGCGATAACTCGCCACGCGGTCCACAAAAAAGAGCGATAATACCTTGATGCCGCGTGGCTTGAGCTGCTTTACCTTTTCGAAGTGCCACTTTACGGTGCGCGTGAGCTGGTAGCGCAGCACGGCCTCGTTGAGGCCGCCCACGTCTTGGCCTGCCACCACGCGCAGGCCGGAGGCAAACGTGACACTGCCCGCCACGGGGTCCAGCTCGTTTACCATGAAGCCCTCGCGGTAGATGTCGCGGCCTTTACTGAGGGCGTAGAGGTCGCTGCCCAGGCGCACGGTTACGGCTTTTGGCTTCACGCCGCCCGGCTCGTTGCTGTAGATGCTGAGCTTAGCCTGGAGGGCAGTTTTGCCCGGCACCACGGCCAGCACCCGCACGAAGGCCGCGTTGTAGTTGCCATCGGTCGTAATGCCGTCTACCTCAATGTGCTTGACCAGGCCCAGGTCGTAGGCCTGCACCGGGTTGAGGGAGTACACGAGGTTGTAAAAGTGCTTGTGGGTGGCCGAGTAGCGGAGCGTGGCCAGCGGGCGCAACTCGGCCAGGGCGGCCTTGCGGGCGTCGGTTTCCAGGTTTTGGGGCTCATCGACTACCACAATGGGCCGGGTGGCTTGCAGGTACTCGATGGGCCGCACGCCGGTTTCGCGGGGCCGGTTGATGAGGTTGCTGTCCTTGGCAAAGGCGTCGATATTGATGACCAGGATTTGCAGCGCGTCGCTCACCGCGAAGTTGCGCAGCATGGCCGGGCGGCCGCTGTCGTACACCTCGTACTGCACCGGCGGGTAGCCAAAGTGCGCCTGAAAGTGCGCGTGCGTGATGGCCAGCGACTTCCACACGCCCTCCCGGATGGCCACGCTGGGCACCACAATCACGAATTTGCGAAAGCCATAGGTGCGGTGCAGCTCGTAGATGGTGCGCAGATACACGTAGGTTTTGCCGGTGCCGGTTTCCATCTCCACCGTCAGGTTGAGGGGCAGGCTGGCGGCGTCGGTATCGCCCCCGGGAGTTTGAAAAGCACACGGCACCAGCTCGGTAGACACCGGTAGCCCCCGCGCCGCCTGGCCTTGCCGGATGTTGGCTAGCAGCTGCTCATCGGCTAGCACGAGGCGGTTGGCGATGCCGGTTTCGGAGTAGGCCAGCGAGCCGACGGCGGGCGTGCCCAGGCCCACTTCCAGCGGCACGGGGCTGAGCGGCTGGCCCGCAAAAGCCGTTACTACGGCCTGCACGGCCGCTTTTTGGTAATCCTGCTCGGCGTCGAATTGCAGTATCATAACGGGTGCTAAATCAATTGCAAGACTACGCCCGCATCAGCCAGCTGCAAGCGGGCGTTGCTTACCTGCTCGTCGGGGTTGGGGCCGCCAAAAGCCTGGCCCGGCACCACCAGCCGCTGGGGGCGGGCCGCCACGGCGGCGGCTACTACCTCGGCATTGAGGCCGGCCAGGGCCAGCCACAGCAGCCCGCCCGCCACCGCGTGCACCGTGAGGCCGCCCAGCTCGTGCGGCACCACGGCCACCGAGAGCGGCCGCAGGCCGGGGCCGCCCGTGAGCTTGAGCAGTAGCTCGGTCAGCAGGGCCGCGTCGTGGCCGGGGCGGCGCAGCGGCTCCTGAAACAGCTCTAGCTGAGCCAGCAGGTCGGGGGCGGCGGGTACATCGGATTGCCACGCCCGAAAATTGGAGTGGTCGAGGCGGTAGGCGCGGAAGCCATTGTCGGCCGCCTGCGCAGTGGGCTGGCTAGCCTGCACCTGGGCACTGGCCAGCCGCAGGCGGGCGCGGGTGATATCGGCGATGGTGCGGTAGCCCGCTTGATAGGCCTCCGATTTTTCGGCCACGGGCTCGGGCATTTGCACCAGCAGGTAGCGCCGCTGGCCGCCGTCCTGGGCGTTGAGGTCGAGCACGGCGTGGCCGGTGCTGCCGCTGCCGGCAAAGAAGTCGATAACCAGGTCGTCGCCCTGCGTGACGAAAGCCAGCAGGCTAGCCAGCAGCTTCTCATCCTTGGGAAAGCGAAAAATATCGCGGCCCAGCAGGTTATTGAGGCGCTTGGAGGCGGCGCGGCCATCGTTATAGATGAGGCTGCGGAGCTGGTCCTTGGCGTTGGCGAGGCGCTTTTTGGGCTTGATGATGGTCGTTTCGTCGTCGCCGAATAAGATGTCGCCGGCCGCTACCAGCTTCTGCATGGTGGCCTCGGGATAGCGGTAGCCCTTGTCGGGCACCTTGCAGGGGCGGCCGGTGCGCGGGTGTGGCACGGCGTAGTGGTAGCCGCCAAACTTGGGGTTGGCCACGTCGGCATCGTGAAAAACGCCCTTGGCATCCACGTTGTCATAGTGCTCGACGCCGCGCAGGTCGGCGCGGTTTTCCCTGAGCCAGGCGCGCAAGTGAGTTTGAATGGTAGCCGGGTCGGAGCCGTGCTGCTTGCGCAGCTTCTGGTACTGCTTCTCAATGAGCTGCGCCTTTTTTGAGGCGGTAAACCAGTCGCCCTGCTGCGCTTTGTTTTTGGCGTATACCAGCAGGTACTCGTGCTCGCGGGCTACCTGGCCGGGGTTGTTGTCGGTGGCAGTTTCGAGAATGATTTGGGCGATAAAATTCTCTTCGCCAAATACTTCGTTGAGCAGCAGGCGCAGGTTGTGCACCTCATTATCATCGATAGCCACGAAAATCACCCCATCCTCGCGCAGCAGGTTGCGGCTCAGGTAGAGGCGAGGCCACAGCATGCTGAGCCAGGCCGAGTGGTACTGGCCGCTTTCGCGGGTATTTTGGCGCCACAGGTCCTGCTTGTTGAGGAAGCCGGCGGCGTCGCGCTGGCCGGTGCGCTGCTCGTAGGCGGTGCGGCGCTCCGAGTAGTCGTCGGGGTACACGAAGGAGTCGGAGCCCGTGTTGTAGGGCGGGTCGATGTAGATGACCTTGGCCTGGCCAAAGTAGCCGCGCTGGAGCACGCGCAGCACTTCCAGGTTTTCGCCTTCAATAAAAACGTGGCCGGTTGTGGCCCAGTTTAGCGACGCTTCGGGGTCGGGGAGGAGGGTGGCGCTGGTGGGGCGCTGCACTTCGCGGCGCGCCTGGGCCTTGCCCGCCCAGTGCAGCTCGTAGTGCTCGGGGGCGGCGGGTGCCAGGGAGCCGGTGGCTACCAAAAATGCTCGTAGACGCTCAAAATCCACTTTTCCTTCGCTCACAACTTCCGGAAAGAGCTGGCGCAGGCTAGCCGCCGCAGTGGCAAGAAGGTCGAGGCTTAAGCCATTCATGGCAATGATACAGGAAGTGGAAATTTGTTACAAATATGATTCAAATAACCTTAAAAATGAATCAAAAATGTAAAAAATCTAATGCAAACTTCGTAAGGGCTGTGCCCCAAATTTGCTTTTTATCCTTCGCGTTTAGAATAGCAATGCAGCACCGTGGTGAAATAGTGGCGGCGACCGTGGCCAAAAGCGGCGTCAAGCTGAGTCAGCTCCACCGGGCACTCGGCATCAGCCGCCCCACGCTGTACCGGCGCTTCGAGGACCCTAACCTGGACTTTGACTTTATTAAGCGGGTGGGCCAGCTCATCTATCACGACTTCGCCCAGGAGTTTCGCGAGCTGGCCGCGCCCAGCCCCAGCCTGGCGGCCGAGCCCGCCGCCAGCTACCAGCTCGACTCGCTCGACGACTGCAAAAACAAGCTCTTGCACGTGTATTCGCTCTACACCGAGCTGCAAGAGAAGTACAACGCCCTGCTCAGCGAGCGGGCGCAGTAGGGCCTAGCCCCGGCGGGGTGCTAGCCAGTGGGGCGCGCTAAGGCGCTAGCCGCCGTAAATTGCCGGGCCCTAGCCGGGCGGCCTCGGCCGGCGGGCGGCGCTTGCAGCCGCTTGCCTTAGCTGACTTGGCTACGTGGGAGGACCCAGTTTACCCCGCCTTTTTATGCGCAAGCGCATTGGTCATCTCCTCGATACGGCCGCCGTTCACCGCTACCACCGCCAGCGCATTCGCGAGTACGGCGTGGGCAGCCCCGGCGCGCTGGGCTGGCACCCCGAGGGCCAGCAGATTCGGTTCAAAATCCTGGCCCAGATTGGCGACCTGGCGCACCACTCAGTGCTGGATGTGGGCTGCGGCTACGCCGACTTATATCCCTTTCTGAAGCAGCGCTTTGCCGGGGTGCGCTACGTGGGCATCGAGCAAATGCCGGAGTTGCTCGATGTAGCCCTGGCTCGCTACTGCCACGCTACGGACATCGCGCTGAGCGACGGCGATTTTTTGCGGGCGCCGCTGCCTCTCAGCGACTACGTGCTGGCCAGCGGCTCGCTCAACTACCGCAACCGCGCCCCGCGCTTCATCTACGAGGCCATCGAAAAGCTGTTTGCCGGCTGCCGGCTCGGCCTGGGCTTCAACCTGCTCTGCCGCGAGCCAGCGGGCGGCGGGCCGCTAGCCGCCTACAACCCGGCCGATATCGTGGCCTTTGGCGAAACGCTGGCGGCTAAAGTGGTGCTGGTAGAAGGCTACTGGGAGGGCGATTTCACGGTGTTTATGTACCGCTAAAAAGTGGCTGGCGGCCGCTGGCCAGCAGGTAAATCCTGGTGGCAAAAAGCCAGTCAGTGGAAAGGCCTGGTGGCATGCTTGCTGCTTAGCGCAAGCCGCTGCGGCACCGGCGGCGGCCAGCGCGTCTACCTTTGCGCCCCACCCGTCTACGCTACCCGCAATTTTATGACTGCTCCCCGCTTGCGCCAGCTGCGCCGCGACAACACGCTCTTTACCCTGGCCATGAACGCCATCCGGCTGCACCTGGAGGAAGAAGACCGGCTGGCCCGGCAGCCCGAGTTGCGCGAGGCGCCCGACGCCGACCTGCTCCTTATCCAGCAGAGCATCGACCAGTGGGCGAGCCTGGCCACGGGCTACATCATGCGTAAGTTTCGGTGCCCAATGGCAATGGCCTTGCAGCTGCTGGGCGAGCTGCAACACGACCTGAAAATGAGTGTGCCGGTGGCGGAGCTGCGGCAGGTGCCGTTCACGCGGGCGCTGGCTTTTGCGCCGGGGCCGGTGGCCAGCGAGCAGCCGGCTACGGCCGAATAAGTAGCAGCCGGGGCTTGGCAGTGCAAACACTCGTCTTGCCAAGCCCCGGCTACCTTTTTAATACAGCACCCGGAACTTGATGGTGTGCTCTACTTCGCGCAGGGCCTGAATCACCTAGTGCTCGTACTCGCGGTTGATGTCGGTAATTACGTAGCCAATCAACTCGTTGGTTTTCAGGTATTGACCCAGGATGTTGACGTGGTGCTTGGCTAGCACGTTGTTGATGTTGGCCAGCACGCCGGGCACGTTGGCGTGGATGTGGATGAGGCGGTGCGCCTGCTGCGTGGGCAGCTGAATGTTGGGGAAGTTGACGCTCTGCTGGGTGTTGCCGGAGTTGATATACTCCATGATGCGCTCGGGCACAAACTCGGCAATGTTGCGCTGGGCCTCGGCCGTGCTGCCACCGATGTGGGGCGTGAGCAGCACGTTGGGCAGGCCGCGCAGCTCGCTCTCGAAGCTCTCGCTGTTGGTCTTGGGCTCGTAGGGGAATACGTCGATGGCCGCGCCGCCGAGCTGGCCGCTGCGCAGGGCGGCGGCCAGGGCCGGCACGTCCACGACGTGGCCCCGGGCATTGTTGATGAAGAGCGCACCCGGCTTCATGAGCGCAAATTCCTTGGCCCCAAAGAAGTCTTTGTTCTCGGGGCGGCCGTCGATGTGCAGCGTTACGATGTCGGCCTGGGGCAGCAGCTCATCCAGGCTTTTGGCCTTGCTGGCGTTGCCAAGCTGGAGCTTCTCAGCCATGTCATAGTAAATGACCTTCAGGCCCACGGCCTCGGCCACCACTGAAAGTTGCGCCCCGATGTTGCCGTAGCCAATGATACCCAGCGTTTTGCCCCGAATCTCGAACGAGCCGCTGGCCGACTTATCCCACTCGCCCAGGTGCATCTTGGGGTTTTTCTCGGGGATGCGGCGGGCCAGGATAATCAGCTCGGCCAGCGTCAGCTCCACCACCGAGCGCGTGTTGCTGAAGGGGGCATTGAACACGGCCACGCCCTTGCGCATGGCCTCGGGCAGGTCAATCTGGTTGGTGCCGATGCAGAAGGCGCCAATGGCGATGAGGCGGTTGGCGGCGGCCAGCACCTTGGCCGTCACCTGCGTTTTGGACCGGATGCCCAGGATGCTCACGCCCTCGATGCGGGCAATCAGCTCGTCCTCGTCCAGCGCGCCTTTCACCTGCTCTACCTGGTAGCCTTCCTCGCGGAACAGCTCGGCGGCGCGGGCATCGGGGTTTTCGAGGAGCAGCACCTTGATGCGGTTTTTGGGATAGCTCAGGGTCATGGGTAGCTTCAATTGGTAGAGAAATTCGTCGAACGTGGGCAGCACCTCGTCGGCGTGGGCTACCACGCTGGGGCGGCTCACGTTTTCGGTGTAGGCGTAGAAGCGGTGGGCCAGCCCCGCCTCCCGAATCTGGTAGTCGGTGTAGCCATCGCCGAGCACGTACACCGGGCCGTCGAGGTGCAAGTCTTTCAGCTGCTGAATCTTGCCGCCGTCGCGGCTCAGCACGTTGGCCTGGTCGCAGCCGGTGATATTGCCCTCCGCATCGAAGGTGAAGGTGTTGGCCAGCACGTGGCCGGGCACGATGCCAAACTCGGCCACCACGGGCTCGATAAACTCACGGAAGCCACTGCTCACCACGTAGATACGGTCGGCGAAGCGTCGGAAAAAGTCGCCGTTGCGCCGGATGCTTGCGCTCACCTTCGTTTGCAGGTGCGCCACCAGAGGGGCTAGGTGCCGCTGCTGCGCCCCCAGCAGCGCCAGCCGCTTGGCCAAAGACTCTTGGAAGCCGATTTCGCCGGCCATGCCGCGGTCGGTGAGGGCTTTTATCTGGCCCACGCGCTCGGCGCGGTCGGGCTGCCCTTGCAGGGCAATGTCGGCCAGCTCATCCAGGCCCTCGACCTGCGTAAACGTGGAGTCGAAATCAAAAACGAGGTAGGGCAGGGGCGTGGCAGCGTCGGGCATGGGCGCAAAGATGGGGCGGGCGCTACCTTGCTAGGGCATCTGCTAGCCAGGATATTTTCAGGACTAGCCGCTCACTCACAAAGTATGATGATAAGTTTTAGCGATGAGAAGCCTTCGCAATTTCGACGCATTCATGGGGTGTTGCTTGCGCACTACCCGCGGCAGGAGGATGAGTGGAACTTTGAAGTCAGTGATGCCCACAAGCAGGCGTTAGCGGAGGGCCAGCAGCCTGCCCATCTGGAAAAGTGGAAGCTTTACCTCAAAAGCACCAAGACCAGCATGAAGGGAACATTGCGAGTTTCCCCATCCTCTCCGACGCATCTGCTCCCGGCACTCGAAGGCGTGTTTACCCTGAAGCGAGAAAAAGCAGGTACGGTGGTTTATAAGCGCAAGTTCAGGGTGTTCTTGAGTTTGATTGGCAACTTCTACACCATGTTTGGGCAAGATGAAGTGCACATCAAAACTGATAACCTGGCAGATGGCAAGGCGGAAATTATTACTTTTCAACCCGTGCTATACCCCACTCCCTATGACGTTTATGAAAAATGGTTTCCGTTTATTAAAGAGACGCTGCTGAAAGAATATCCTGGCTATGAGTTTGTGCCTTATCGCACATTGAGGTATCGGCTGAAAGATATTTCGACCGGCCTTACGGGTACGGAAGGAACACCTCAGAGTCTGTTTCAGGCATTGTTTTCGCCGGAAGATATAAATCCTTATCTGACGGTGGTAGACCGTGCGAAACCAGTTTTTGCAGAAGGGGAATTTGACTGAGCATTCAGTATTCTATACCGTGCTTCTGCACTTGCCATACTTAGGTACTGGCTCGGTACTGGCGCGAGTTTAGCGTAGCGTAACTCGTGCCGGGCCATGATGTGGAGGCTGTGCCTCCACTGCCGCAGCGCGGCAAGCTTGCGTGAGGGCTTCGGTTGCAAATAACTAGTGCAGACGTTGTTTGCCGCGTTGCGGCAGCGAAGGTACAACCTCCGCATCATGCCCCGGCACGAGTTACGCTACGCTAAACTCGCGCCAGTACCGAGCCAGTCGTAGTTATTTTAGACGTAACAATTTTTTATTGTGGCGTAAACAATGTTGGTACATGAAATGTATGTACATTTGTGTGCTAGCCCAGTAGCTGCCTCACGGCGGCTACTAAACTCGGCACTACCTACATTGTTCTTACCGGCTCCCGGGCCATTATCCCTTTTTTCGTGAACATTCTGCACATCATCTCCAGCCCCCGCAAGGAGGCTTCGGCCAGCATCCAGCTCGCCAACGGCATCATCGACAAGCTGCAAGCTGCCCACCCCGGTAGCAACGTAGTGGTCCACGACCTGGCCAGTAACCCCTTCCCCCACTTAGAGGAAGCCAAGCTGCAATCGTTCTTCACGCCGGCCGAGAGCCGCACGCCCGAGCAGCAGGCCGCCGCCAAGCACTCGGATGACGCCATCCAGGAGATTAAGGATGCCGACGTTATCGTGATTGGCGCGCCGCTCTACAACTTCGGCATTCCTTCCACGCTGAAGGCCTGGGTAGACCACATCGCCCGCGCCGGCATCACGTTCCGCTACACCGCCAACGGCCCCGAGGGCCTGATTACCGGCAAAAAAGTATACGTGGCCATGTCGAGCGGCGGCATCTACTCCGAAGGCCCGTCGGCTGGCTACGACTTTGTAGCGCCTTACCTGAAGGCCGTACTCGGCTTCCTGGGCATGACGGACGTGACCGTAGTGCGCGCCGAAGGCCTCGCCATCCCCGACCTGCAA
>Ga0265798_10005739_pt1 | contig 16539 bp, 19 predicted proteins | sample P3T30metagenome_FD_192430 | JGI IMG/M metagenome (GOLD analysis project Ga0265798, IMG submission 192430) | Plant litter microbial communities from East Loma Ridge, Irvine, California - P3 T30 | ecosystem: Environmental > Terrestrial > Plant litter > Unclassified | place: USA: California... | reverse complement strand
GATATTAGGATTTTCATTTTATGGATGCAGATTTTTTCAAATAGATTTATGGAACAAGGTCAGGGAACGCAGATTTTTTTGTGCGACCGGCGAATCCCAACGGATTAATTAACCATTAAGAGCATTAAGAGCATTGAGATTAAGAAGTTATCGGATATCCAGCATTTTAAGAATGGCTTGTAATCCACCTTTTTTTTTCGTTACGACAGTTGCTAATCTTAATGAACTAAACGATCTTAACGTACTTAATGTTAATGTTTATTTCAGATTTTAATCCCCAAACCTAATTCATCTTTGTATAAACCCTCAACAACAGCAACGCTAAATTTGGTTCCAGTTTATGAATGGTCCCGGTGTTGATCGCGATTCCGCCGCCCATTCCTGTCGGGCTGACCGCCACCCCGCTCAGGCCGATACCGGAAAATCCGAAAAACGACGAATAGCCGCCTTCTTTCCGCGCCACCCAAAGCGTCATTCCTGTAAAGCCGCCTTTATTGATTTTCACGTCTTTGGCTTCGGGAATATCGAATTCACGGAACTTCCCGCTTTCCACTTCATATTTACTGCCGTCAACCTTAAAGCTTTGGGATTTGGATGCGGTCAGGTCCGGGCTTCCGAAAATGAAAATCCTGTCCTTTGGCAGGTTCTCGAAATTCACGTCGAAAAAATCGCCTTCGTTGAAGTAAACCGAAAGGATCAATTCACCGTTCTTCTCGTCCGTTCGCCTGAAACTTTCAAATTTGAACGAGGTTGCCCCAACTTCCTGAGCCTTTGTTTTGATCAGTCCGAACAGGTTGGAGACGTCGTCGAGCCTGCCCCATGACCGAAGCCTGCCAACGAAAGTAGATTGGGACAAATCGGTTTTGTCGCCGATATAAACGAAAGTCTGGTATTCCGGCTTTTGGAGCGTATCGCCAAATTGCAGGAATTCAACTTGCTGTGCGGATGCGCCGCAAACAAAAAGAAGGAGCAACAGTTGGAACAGTTTCATAAAATCAGTTTGAAAAGGTTTATCCGAATTTAGTATTTCCGCGCCACTATTTCAATCTTCCTCGTCCTCAAAGTCGGTTTTGGCTGCCGCCGTATAAGTCCGCCACTTTTCGATCAGGGCTTTCATATCGTCGGGAAGTTCCGTATCGAAGCGCATCCATTCGCCCGTTTCCGGATGTTTGAAGCCTAGAGTCTTGGCATGCAACGCCTGTCGCGGACACACCTTGAAGCAATTGTCGACGAACTGTTTGTATTTCGTGAACGTCGTCCCTTTGAGAATTTGCGAGCCACCATAGCGGTCGTCGTTGAAAAGCGTATGCCCGATGTGTTTCATGTGGACGCGTATCTGATGCGTGCGGCCGGTTTCCAGTCTGCAGGAAACCAACGTGACGTACCCGAGGCGTTCCAGCACTTTGTAATGCGTGACGGCCGGTTTCCCAATTTCCGGATCTGAAAAAACCGCCATTTGCATACGGTCTTTCAGATGTCGGGCGATGTTACCTTCAATCGTGCCCTCGTCTTCCTTCACGTTGCCCCATACCAAGGCGACATATTCGCGCTCTGACGTCTTGAATTCGAACTGGGCCGCGAGATGCGCCAGGGCGTGTTCTGTCTTGGCAACGACCAAAAGCCCGGACGTATCTTTGTCGATGCGATGCACAAGGCCCGGACGGTTGCTCGAATTCAGCGGCAGTTGCTGGAAATGATAGACCAGGGCGTTGACGAGCGTGCCCGTGTAATTGCCGTGGCCCGGATGCACGACGAGTCCCGCCGGCTTGTTCAGCACGATAAGCGATTCGTCTTCATACACGATATCGATCGGAATGTTTTCCGGATCGATGCGGTTCTCAAACGGCGGATGCGAAAGCAAAATCCGGATCACGTCGAACGGCTTGATCTTGTAATTCGATTTTACCGGGACATCGTTCACGTAGATATCGCCATTGTCGGCGGCGTTCTGGATCTTGTTGCGCGTGGCGTTCGGTATGAGGAACGTCACATATTTGTCGATGCGCAACAGGGCCTGCCCTTTCGGGACTTCAAATCTATAATGCTCGAAAAGCTCCTGGTTTTCCTCCTGGCTTTCGAGATCGAAATCTTGGTTGTTTTCCATTTTAATTTTATTCTCCCGACGGAGCCGCGTTCAGGCTGTCGAGATCTTCCTCGGGTTCTTCAAAACCTACTTTGCCGTCGCCCAGCACCAAATCGATCTTGGACGATTTCCAGACTTTGTCTCCAGGCTTGAGCTTTTTGCCGTCCAGGCGCATTTCTAGCACCATGTCCTTGCCCAGGTACGGTTTATAAGTGATTTTTCCTTCGACAAGCCCGAGCGCCTGCAATGTAGGAACGGCCTGGCGGTAGGTTTTTTCGATAAGGTCCGGCATGCGAACCAACGTGAATCCCGATGAATTGACCTTGAGGTAAATCTTGCGGCCTTCCTTGACCTTTCTTCCCGGAAGCGGGTCCTGCGTGACAACGCTGTGTTTGGGATAATCCTTCACAAAATCGACGCTGTCCAGGATCACGTAATCGAGGTCGAGTTCATCAAGCTTCCCCTCTACCTGGGTTTCGGTGAGCTTGCGCAGATCGGGGACGGTGATTTCGTTTCCATGGTCGGTGGTGAAAGTGAGCCAGTGCATGAGCAGATAGCCCAGTACGAAAAGTATGGCGATGGCCGCCACTATTTGCAATGCGAAAACGCGGCTGGTCAGATATTGTTTGAGACTCATTAAAAATCAGGTTTGGGCAAAGATATGAAAGAGGCGAATGGAAAAAAAGGTTAATTTTGGTCTGGATCGCGTGAGGGATTGAAGCGGAAATACTTTTTGGGTTTTTCACCCGAAAAGATTGCAGCGGAAAGCCCGACGGCGGCCACACGCAACCGTTTTGCAAAAAGGAGCTTAAGGCCGCCGGCACGCCCCGATCATTAACGAACAAACCGACCAACATGAAAAATATCGCCATCGCTATGGGCGGCTATTCCAGCGAATCTGAAATTTCCCTGAAAAGCGGAAATGTGGTGTATGATTACCTTGACAAATCGAAATACAAGGCGTACCGCGTGCATATTTTTAAGGAAAAATGGGTGTATGTGGATGATAATTCAGACGAGTTCCCGATAGACAAAAGCGATTTTTCAGTGACGGTCAACGGCGAAAAAATCACGTTCGATGCGGTTTTTAACGCCATTCACGGAACGCCGGGCGAAGACGGATTGCTTCAGGCGTACCTCGAGTTGCTTGGCATTCCGCAAAATTCCTGCGATTATTACCAGGCGGCGCTGACGTTTAACAAACGCGATATGCTGTCGGTTTTGAAGCCGTACGGGATCAGAACTGCAACTTCGTTTTACCTCAATAAGGGCGATGCGATCGATACGGCGAAAATCGTGTCGAAAGTGGGCTTGCCGTGTTTTGTGAAGCCGAATAAATCAGGGTCGAGTTTTGGCATCTCAAAAGTGAAGTCTGAGGCGGAACTGCCTATTGCCATTGAAGTGGCTTATAAGGAAGACAACGAGATCATCATTGAAAGCTTTCTGGACGGGACGGAAGTTTCGGTTGGCGTCATTAATTATAAAGGGGAAGTGATCGTGCTTCCGATAACGGAAATCGTGTCGGAAAACGATTTTTTCGATTACGAGGCAAAGTATCTGGGGAAATCACAGGAGATCACGCCGGCCAGGATTTCGGAAGAAATGGCCGAAAAAGTGCGCGCGACGGCAAAACGGGCCTATGAAGTGCTGAAAATGAAGGGCTTTTCGCGCTCTGAATTTATCATCGTAAACGACGAGCCGCACATGCTGGAAATGAATACGATACCGGGCCTGACCACGGAAAGCCTTATCCCGCAACAGGCAAAGGCCGCGGGGATTTCGCTGGAGGATTTGTTTACGAATGCCATTGAGCTGGCTTTGGTAATTAATAAGGAATAATTAATAATGAATAATTAGTCGGTCGTTCGATTTTCGACTTTCGACTTTCGACTTTCGACTTAAAGCATGAAAAAAGCAATATTCCCCGGTTCCTTCGACCCGATTACGAACGGCCATTACGACATCATCAGGCGCGGCATTCCGTTGTTCGATGAGATCGTGATCGCCATAGGCGTCAATGCGGAAAAAAAGTACATGTTCCCGCTCGAGCAGCGAAAGCGGTTTATCGAAGAATCGTTTCAGGATGAGCCGAAAGTGTCGGTCGTAACATACGAAGGACTGACAATCGATCTTTGCCAGAAGCTTGGGGCGCCGTTCATACTTCGCGGATTGCGCAACCCGGCCGATTTCGAGTTCGAAAAGGCGATCGCGCATACGAACCGTCAATTGTCTAAAATCGAGACGGTTTTTTTGCTGACGGCAGCCGAAACGTCGTATATCAGTTCGTCTATCGTGCGTGACGTTTTGCGCAATGGCGGGGATTATACGGTTTTGGTTCCGGGGGCTGTGCGGGTTACGGTTTAAATTTTTTACCGTTGAGATCGTTAGGATTTTTACCATTAAGATCGTTAAGGACATTGAGATCGTTGCGATTTTTTACTGTTGAAACCGTTCCGATTTTTACCATTAAGATCGTTTAGGACATTGAGATCGTTGAGATTTTTTACTGTTGAAACCGTTCCGATTTTTACCATTAAGATCGTTAAGGACATTGAAATCGTTGAGATTTTTTGTAGTTAAGATCGTTCCGATTTTACCATTAAGATCGTTAAGGACATTAAGATCGTTGAGATTTTTTACTGTTGAAACCGTTCCGATTTTAACATTAAGATCGTTAAGGACATTGAGATCGTTGAGATTTTTTACGGTGAAGATCGTTCCGATTTTACCATTAAGAGCATTAAGGACATTAAGGTTGTATGGTAAAACCTTTGAATTCCATTTATTTGAAGTATCAATTTCGGTTTATGATTAAGTTGGCTCTATTGCTTTTTTCCGGCCTGATAGTGGCTCAGACCAAAAATTTCAAGGTACCTTTTGAAAACGGCAATGGGAATCAATGCCCGACGTATGCTGAAGTTGTCGCGTTCTATGCCGGTCTGGGCGCCAGTTTCGAAACGATCTCGATTAATGACGGCCGTCCGACGGATAGCGGGGAACTATTGCAGCTTGTCGTTTTCGATCCGGATAAGCAATTTTTCGATCCGGAACATAAAAAAACGGTCATTTTGATAAACAACGGGATCCATGCGGGCGAACCGGACGGAGTCGACGCAACGATGCTATTGTTTCGCGATTTGGCGACGGGTAAGATTAAAGCTCCGAAAAATGTTATTGTCGCTGCGATTCCGGTTTACAACATTGGCGGCTACCTGAACCGGAATTCCACGACACGGGTCAACCAGGACGGACCTGAAGAATACGGCTTCCGCGGAAACGCGCGCAATTACGACCTCAATCGTGATTTTATCAAGGCCGATGCAGCCAACACCTGGGGCTTTCATAAATTTTATCATTTGCTGGATCCGGAGATCGTTATCGATAACCACGTGAGCAACGGTGCGGATTATCAGTACGTGCTGACGTATATCATGACGAACCACAACCGCTTGGGGAAGAATCTCGGCGATTATCTCGATCAAACGGTGATGCCGGCCCTGGTATCCGACCTCAAAAAGAAAAAAACCGAAATGACGCCGTATGTGAATGCCTGGGGCGAAACGCCGGACAAGCGCGGGTTTGCTCAGTTCGATGATACGCCTCGTTATGCGACAGGTTATACGTCCCTGTTCAACTCGATCGGTTTTGTGGTGGAAACCCACATGCTGAAAAAATACGACAAGCGCGTCAGGGCGACATATGATTTTATGGTTTCAACCTTGGAATTTGCCGAAAAATTTTCGGATGCCATCCGCGACAAGCGATCGGCTAACGCATCGGAATTTGTGCCTGGTAAGCAGTATCCGCTGACCTGGGCCATCGATTCGGCAAAAGTCGGGAAGCTGGAGTTTCTCGGATACGAAGGCATCTATAAAAAAAGCGACGTGACGACCGGCAACCGGCTGTTCTACGATCGGAAAAAGCCTTACAAAAAAACGATCCCGTTTTACAAGGAATACAAACCGGTAAAGCAGGTTTCGATACCTGAATATTATGTAATCCCACAGGGCTGGTGGAACGTCACGCGTCTGTTGCAGGCGAACGGCATTGAGGGCAGGCGCATCGAAAACGATACGGTCATTGAAGTGGAAGGTTATCGGATCGTCGATTACAAAACCAGGCAAAGCGCTTATGAAGGACACTATCCGCACTACAACACGAATTTGATGCGGACTGTTTCCAAAATGACGTTCCGCGCCGGCGATTATCTCTATCCGACACGTCAGAAAGGCGTCAAATACCTGATGGAGACCCTGGAACCCGAGGCCGTCGATTCGTTTTTTAACTGGAATTTTTTCGATACGATCCTGCAGCAGAAGGAAGGTTATTCCGATTATGTTTTCGAGGACCTGGCTGCAGAAATCCTGAGGCAAAACCCGAAGCTTCAGTCGGAGCTGAACCAGAAACGAAATTCAGATCCTGAATTCGCCAATAATCCGGAAACGCAACTGGACTGGGTTTACAAACACTCGGTTTATTATGAGAAAGCGCATCTGCAATACCCGGTTTATAGAATTAACAATGAATAAGTAATAATTAATAATGTTGGTCGCCAAGTTCCTTTAATTATTCATTATTACTTATTCATTGTTAATTCACTTTACGACGGTTGCTTCCAGTTCCACATTCAACGTTTCCCACAACTTCACGACCTCGATATGGGAAACCGATGTTTTGATCCCATTCTTTGCGATCCAGTTCCTGAAAATTTCGAAGCTGTCCATAAACTCTTCCGTCGAGGTCGAATAAATGGTCAGACGCACGATGTTGGCGACGTCGTATCCGGATTCTGAAATAACCTGTTCGAGATTCCGGATGGCGTGAGCAAGTTGGGCTTTCATGTCGGCGTTGCTCGAGGTACCGTCCGGGTCGATAGCGGCCTGTCCCGAAACATAAAGCGTCCCGGAGGCGTTCGTTACTTCTACGGCCTGGACCAAACTGCGCTCGTCCTGCCATATCCAGGGATTGATGTGTCTTTTTTGCATGATATATTTTGTTATGTTCATGCAAAATTCGGGATGGAGCGTCAATTCGCGGCGTGACAAAAATCACAATTTGCAAAAGTGCCTGCAATCGGGATTACAACGTTCAAAAATACTTGTCGGAAATTAAAACAGCCGGCTCAGCGTCTCCCTGCTGACGCCCAGATACGATGCCAGAAGCGATTTCGGAGGTCGTTGGAATAACGCCGGTTTCTGCCCTAGCAACTGTTCAAAGCGCTCCTTTGCATTCATAGCCGTCAGCGCCAGGATCCGGTTCTGGGAAGCAATATGTGCCGCAACCGCCTTTTCAAAGAAAAAATGCTGCATTTTCGGCATGACCGAAGATAGTTCGCGATAATCCTGATACGAAAGGCGAAAATAGGTGGTGTCTTCCAGGCACTGCATTGACATCGTGGCTTTCGATTCGGTATAAAACGCTTTGGTGTCGGTTTCCCACCAATCTTCCATGGCGAAGGAGACGATATGTTCTTTGGCGTCCTTATCGGTCAGGATCATTTTCGTCAGGCCCGAAACAATAAAAAAGATGTGGCCGACATTCTCGCCTTCGCGGATAAAAAACTCTCGTTTTCTAAGATTCCCAAGAGTAAAATGAGACAGGATAAATTCAGATTCCTCGTCGGAAAGGGCAATGATCTTCTCAAAATGTTGCCTTAGGATTTCCTGCATTTTGTTTACGGATGAAGTTTTTTCACGTGTTCCGTTGAAGCGGCGATCAGTTGTTCCAGTGCGGGAATGTCTATGCTGTCAAGCTTTTTGATGTAGATGCATCCCTTGCCGGTTTTGTGCTTTCCGAGCTTTTCCAGATGCGCTTCTTTTCCTTCGAAATCCGGGGACAGATACAACACAATGGCGTCTTTGCGAGGCGAAAATCCGGCCAGGGGCGCATCACCTTCTCGGCCGGAGGCATATTTGTAGTGATAACTCCCAAAACCGATAATCGTCGGGCCCCACATTTTTGCAGGAAATCCTGTTTGAGATCCGAAGATTTTTACGAGTTCCCGCGCATCATCGCGTTTTGTTTCGTCTTGTATGTTGGAAATAAAATCGGAAACTGAAATTTCGGTCGGTTTTGTTTTGTTTTCTTTTGACATCCGGCTACTATTACTCGTTATTCCCTAACGTCCGACGTTCGACATTGTCGTTCGACTTCCGACTTTCGACGTTCGACGTTCGACGTTTACGTCACGTCATCTGCTCCTCAAACAACAATTTAATGTTTTCGTACGAATTCAAAAGCGCCTGCCCGATGTCTTCCGGATTGAGCCAGACCGCCTTTTCGATGCCTTCCTCTAACTGCGGATGAAGCGGGCCGTCGTAATCGGATTTCATTTCGAACCAATGCGTTACCTTGAGTTTGTAACGGCCATTACGGCGAAATACGTGATAAGTTTTTTGAAGTTTCCGTACGATAGACAATTTGCCTGCTCCGGTTTCCTCTTCGACTTCGCGCAAAGCCGTAAATTCGATCTTTTCCCCTTTTTCGATTCCTCCTTTCGGCAAGTCCCATTTCCCGTTGCGGAATATGAACAACACCTGGCCCTTCCTGTTGTAGACAAGTCCGCCGCCTGCCTTGTGAACGGGTATCTTCGATTTGATGTCGCGGAACATTTCCTTTTCGTCAGGATGGTAGAGATACGCCTTTTTGACCTTGTTAGAGAACATCTTCGAGATCAGCTGCGAAAAGTCGATGCCTTCCATGAGGAAAAGCTGAAAATCGGTCTCTTTCCGTATCTCTTGGGTCAGGAAAAGTGGTTTGTCGTTCACAAAAACTTTATACATTTGCAGTATGATTTTCAATAAAGATACAGCCGAAAAAACCGCAGAGTTGCTTTTGCAAATAAATGCAATAAAATTGAATCCCAAAAATCCTTTTACATGGGCTTCGGGCTGGAAATCGCCTATTTATTGCGACAATCGCATGGTGTTGTCCTTCCCTCCTATCCGCAACTACATCAGGGAGGAATTTTCAAAACTCATCGAAAAGCAGTTCGGCAAACCGGATGTCATCGCCGGTGTCGCGACAGGCGCGATCGGAATCGGGATGCTGGTTGCCGAATATATGGGATTGCCTTTCGTGTACGTTCGCCCCGAAGCTAAAAAGCACGGCAGGCAGAACCAGGTCGAAGGCTTCTTGCAAAAAGGACAAAGCGTCGTGATCGTCGAAGACCTGATCAGTACAGGAAAAAGCAGCCTGATGGCCGTCGATGCTTTAAAGGAAGCAGGCGCAAACATCAAAGGCATGGTGGGAATCTTCACTTACGGGTTTCCGGTCGCGTCCGAAAATTTTAAAAATGCCAATACCGACCTGTATACGTTAAGTAATTACGAGAATCTTCTGAACCTCGCGGTCGACAAAAAATATATTACCGAAAACGAGCTTGAGACGCTAAAGGAATGGAATTCCAATCCTGCCGAATGGGGCGTCGAAGCATAATCTTATCCACATGAATCTAGAAAGCCCGAAGGTTTCGGTAGAGAAGCCAGCAAAATACATTTTTGACCAACTTACAGACGTCAGCAACTTTGAACGACTCATGCCTGATTCGATCGCGAAGTTCGAGCTTACGGGCGACGATTCCTTCATTTTCGCGCTGAAGGGCATGCCGGAAATCAAATTGCGGATGAAGGAAAAATCCGAGCCCAATTTTGTCAGGCTTGGGGCGGCGAGCGATAAGTTGCCGTTTAGCCTTGAGGCAAGGATTGATGCGGTTTCGGAGGCGAAGTCGGATGTGCAGCTGTTCTTTACAGGTGAATTCAACGCGATGATGGCGATGATGGTAAAAGGCCCGATCAGCAAGTTCATCGAGACTTTGGCGGTAAATATGAATAAGTTATAAGCGACTGGCTTTGGGTTGTTGATGTAGGGCGTTCGGCGGCTCCGCTGCGCTCCGCCGCCTTTCTTGCATTCGTGTATTCATAGCTTAAATCTGATATCTGAGATTGCGTCTTTGATTTTTTTTAGCCACCAATGCACGAATTTTTGTTTTGGAATTTTTACGGCTCCGCCGCTCTTATCAGCTTTTCTTGCCGCGGGTTCGCGGATTTTGTTCGGTGTCCAGACCTTTTATCTGGCTGCAAGGCGCCAACCTCCGTTTAAATTTTGTGGAAATTGTGTATAACCGCATTCCGGTGAATATTTAATTTTACTCTGCTTCAGGTAGCTGAAAAATTTACATATATCATCAGGTATGCAAAACCGCCATGTAGATTCCGAAAGTGCAAGGTTAAGAGCGTTGCGCGATTATACGATTCTTGACACTCTGTCGGAAAAGGATTACGATGATATCGTAACCATGGCTTCTATGATCTGTGATGTTCCGATCGCTATCGTGAGCTTCGTCGATAACAAGCGGCAGTGGCACAAAGCGAGCCTGGGAATGGATACGGGCGAAATTCCGCGGGAGCATTCCTTTTGTTCACATGCCATCGAAAATCCCGGAAAGGCGTTTGTGGTTCCGGATGCGAGAAAAGACGAACGCTTCAGGTACAACCCTTTGGTGACAGGCGATCCGAACGTTGTGTTTTATGCCGGCATCCCGCTTGTCAACAACGAAGGCTTCGGATTGGGAACCGTCTGCGTCATGGACAATAAACCTCGTGTGCTGAATGAAAACCAGCTCAAGGCGTTGGCAATTTTATCCGACCAGGTCATGAATCTTCTTGAATTACATCGGATAAATACGGAACTCAACATACTGAACTCAAGCTTAAGTATTTCAAGGGCCCGTCTGCAGTCTGAAAATACCGATCTTGACCTTATCGGACGCGGGCTCCAGATGACGCTCGACAAACATATTTCCGAAAGGGTCCGAGAAATTGCCGTTCAGAATGTCGAACTCGATAAAATGAACAAGGAACTTCAGGCCTTTGCATACATTTCGAGCCACGACCTTCAGGAACCGCTGCGTAAGATCCAAACCTTTTCGTCTTTCATTTCGGAGCGGGAATTCGGGAATTTATCGGAAAAAGGCAAAGAATATTTCGAAAAAATAAACGTCGCCGCCGAGCGCATGAGCGTGCTGATCAAAGACTTGCTGGCCTATTCCCGCACGACGGCATCGCTCCAGGTTTTCGAAAAGAAAAAACTGTCTCAGATCGTCAAAGATGTCCTGTATGACCTGAACGAGGAAATAAAGTTGCAAAAAGCATCGATACGGCTGGTATCCGACAGTGAAATAGACGTAATGCCGTTCCAGTTCAGGCAGGTGATTTATAACTTGCTGTCGAATGCGATCAAATTCCACAAGCCGGACGTTGCGCCAAAGATAGAACTGGTTGGCGAAAACGGGACCGGAGAGGACTTTGGTTTCGACGGGCTTGACCCATTGCGCCGCTATTCCCGCATCAGCGTTCGCGATAACGGCATCGGGTTCGACAATCAATACAGCGAAAAGATTTTCGAATTGTTCCAGCGGCTCGAGTCGCGCGAAATCAAGATGGGCACCGGCATCGGATTGGCCATCGTAAAGAAGGTTATCGACAACCACAACGGTTTCGTGATGGCTACAAGCATAAAAGATGAGGGAACAACCTTCGATCTTTACGTGCCCGTGCGTCCTGGAAAATAATGTTTATGGAAATTTCCAAAAGCTAAAACAATTCAAAAAATTTGCCTTACATGGAAATGATGTAAAACCTGATAAATCTCTAAATCCTTATATTTGTAGATTATACAGTGTTTATGGCTTCCAATTCCAATCTTACCATTTTCTATACGGACGACGACCTCGAAGATCTCGAATTTTTCAAGGAAGTCACCGACAGCCTGGAACAAAGCATTGACTTGGTTACGCTGAACAGCGGCGAGGCATTGCTGGATATTCTTGACAATCCGCCGCCTTGCCCGCACATGGTATTCCTCGATGTCAACATGCCCGGCCTTACCGGATTCGATGTTTTGGAGAGGGTCAGGAAGTCGATGCACTTTACCAGTTTGCCGGTCGTGATGTTTACGACGTCCAACGACCAGGTAATCATCGACCGTAGTTTGCATCTTGGCGCGAATTTCTTCGTGCAGAAATCCGGTAGTTTCCCAAGCCTCAAAAAATCGATAGAATACGCACTTAAGATCGACTGGTCCTCTTTTAAGACCACTCCGGAGAATTTCGTTTACGCCGCATAAATTTATGACCGACAACACTGCAACCGCTTCTTTTTTAGAGAGATTGAGGAACGAGACTGCTGAAGCTCACATTGCCCTGGAGAGAATTCCGGTTTCCGCGTCGCTTTTACAACCTGACGTTACCGTTGCACAATATGCCGAATATCTGAAATTGATGTACGACGTCGTTTCAGGCTTGGAAAGGAACGTGCATCCGATAATATCAACGGTCATTCCGGACCTGGAAGATCGAAAAAAGGCGAAAGATATTCAAAGCGACCTTCGTTATATCGGATATCAAACACCTGAAAATCGCACGAACATATTTGATACGGATAATTCCGTCGCCTACAATCTCGGCATCATGTATGTCGTAGAAGGCTCGACGCTTGGCGGACGGTTTATCCTCAAAAACATACAGTCCGTTTTGGGATTCGACGAATATAACGGCGCGTCCTATTTCGCGGGATACGGCAATAAAACGGGCAGCATGTGGAAAAATTTCCTGTCCCACCTGACCGGATTCGTTTCCCAAACCGCTTCAGAGCAGCAAGTCATCGATGGCGCCAATCAAGCGTTTGAGGCCATTCACCATCATCTGAGCCACCGATGAAGATCAGGGACATCCTCAATCGGGAAATCGTCAACCTTGCCAACTGCGAGCACGAACCCATCCACATTCCCGGCAGCATCCAGCCTCACGGTTTTCTACTCGGCCTCAAACAGGACGGCCTTATCATCGATTTTTGCAGCCGGAATACGTTGGATTATATCGACACGCCGCATACGGAACTATTGGGCAAATCGTTTGAAAGCGTTTTCGGATCCGATCAGTGCAGGCTTTTCAAGGAATACCTGGTTCACGCACTGCTGACTTCACCCCTGAAGCTCGACCTGTGCGGCAAGCTTTTCAACTGTACGATCCACGCAAGCGGGACTTCCTATATATTGGAAGCTGAATTTCTGGACCCGGACGAAACCCCTTTTTCAAGCATTTACGACCAAACCTCGCAATTTTTGTCGTACATGAACGAAACCCATACGCTCCAGGAGCTTTGCCAACTTGTTGCCGACGGTACGCGCGACATCACCGGCTACGATCGCGTCATGGTCTATCGGTTCGACAAGGATTACAACGGCGAAGTCTTTGCCGAGAGCCGGAACGAGGCATTCGAGCCGTTTCTGGGCTTGCATTATCCGCATACCGATATTCCGGTGCAGGCGCGCGAGCTTTATCTGAAAAATTTGTTGCGGCTTATCGCGGATATCAATTACGCGCCCGTCCCGATCTTCACGATTGATGATACGCACGGCAAGAATCTCGATCTGAGCCACTCGATATTGAGGAGCACATCCCCTATCCATATCCAATATTTGCAAAATATGGGCGTCGGCGCCACGTTGACGATTTCGCTAATCCATCAAAAAAAGCTTTGGGGATTGATCGCCTGTCACCATTATTCCGCAAAAAACCTTACGCCGGAAATCAGGCTCGCCGCACAACTGCAGGGAAATTTCCTGACCTCCCAGATCGACGTGCGCCAGTCGTACGAAGAATATGAAGTTTCCAGGAAAACAAACGGAGCCCTGGAACGTCTCAACGCGATCCATCTGACGCCTAACCGCGAATCCTTCAGGCGTATCCTGGAATGCCCGGAAGTGCTGCAGATTTGCAATGCGACCGGGGTTTCGATACGCTTCGGAGACCAGATTTTTACGATGGGAAGCGTACCATCCGATAAGGATATACACGAACTTTCCGACTTTCTTTTCGACTATACGAACGGAGGCCAGCTCGTTACTGATAAATTACTCGGGCACATGCCGGATAACCGCCAATTGTGCCAGCTGGTTCCAGGCATCGTCTACCATTCGCTCGGCACGTCCAAGGAAAACTGCGTGATCTGGTACAGGCCTGAAACGGTGGCGGAAGTGAATTGGGCCGGAGATCCGTCGAAAGCCATCGTCAAGGATGAGAAAGGACTTTTCCCGAGAAAATCGTTTGAATTGTGGAAGGAATTCGTAAAATTCCAGAGCAAACCATGGGTTAACCCGGAACTGAATTCGGCGGCGAATTACGCACATTCGCTGCACAAACAGATGATCCTGATTTTGCTCATGGACGAAAGCCGGCGCAACCTTGAACTCAACAAGATCCTCGAGGAAACCAATTCCGAACTGGAAAACATCAACTGGATCAGCACCCACGACCTGCAGGAACCCCTGCGCAAGATCCAGCTGATCGCATCGAGGTTGCTTTCAAAGGAAGGCCAGAATATCTCGCCACTGGTAAGCGATGCATTGGTCAGGATGAACAATTCCGCGCATCGCATGCAGACGTTGCTTATGGACATCCTTAAATATACGCGCATCCAGCACAGCAAAGGCACGTTTATACCGGTCGACCTGAACGAAATCGTCGCACAGGCATCTGAGGAAATTAAGGAGATGAATCCGGAGAAATCGGTGTCAATCGCATCCGGAAACCTGCCCGTGATAAGCGGAAATATCTTCCTGCTCAGGCAATTGTTTTCGAACCTGATCTCGAATGCGGTGAAATACAGCCGTCCGGAGGTGGAACCTGAAATCAGCATAAAGCTCGAGCGAATCGTCGGCAATGTGGTTTCGTCCGCACCGGAACAGGAATTTTTCGTGATTTCGATATCGGATAACGGCATCGGCTTCGAACCTCAGTTTTTCGAATCCATTTTCAACATTTTCACCAGGTTGCACGCTCACGCCGATTACAAGGGTTCGGGCGTCGGGCTTGCCTTGTGCAAAAAGATCATGCAGACGCATAACGGCCTGATCGAAGCGAAAAGCGAGTTGGGAAAAGGATCTGTCTTCACGCTCTACTTCCCCTTAGCGCCTGAGGTCGCGCCGGTTCAGTAAAGCATGGCGACTTCCTTGATTCCGAAAATGCGCATCGAATCATCTTCAAGCCTGATCGTCAGCAACCCGTCACGTGTGGCCTGCTCAATAATTCCATTGAACCGTGCGCCAGAATTATCTTCAAAAACGGTTGGCTGGCCTTTCCGGAATAGATTTTCGTTGTAAACAATCCAGACTTCATCGACATGCGTTTCAAGATCGGACAATCCCGCCTCCAACTCACTGGCTATCGCCACTGCGACCTGTTCTTTATCGAATTCCCGTCCTGATTTCAGGAACATGGACGAGGCGTTCGGAAGTGATTCAAAGCCAACTTGATTGACATTGATCCCGATACCGATCACCGATTCGAAATCGGCAGCCGTTTTGACATTGTTTTCTATCAGGATGCCTCCGATCTTGCTACGGCCTGACATAATGTCGTTGGGCCACTTCACCGATAAATCCGGAATACCGAAACTCCTGATAGCCTCGAGTATGGCGATCGCGGTTGCCGCATTCAGCACGAAAAGTCCTGAGGAGGCATGAATCTTTGTGCGACAGAAGACGCTCATGGTCAGATTTTTACCCGATTCCGAAGACCACGTAGTGCCGCGTTGCCCACGTCCGGAAGTTTGTGTCTCCGCCGTGACTACGGTAAAGTTTTCCAGTTGCCGGCTGCGGACCAGATCTTTTAAAAAATCGTTTGTAGAGCCGATGGCATCGAGTTTGATAAAATGCATCCCGAAATACGCGAATGGTGCGTGTTTAATCTTTTGTTAAGTGTCAAAATTAACGACAAAAAATGGTAACTTTGCAAACTTATATAATTTTGTTAAATGGCGAAAAAATCTAATAATAACGATATGTTGCTATCCCTGATCATCAAGGGAATCGAGGAAGTAAAGGGCAACGATATCGACATACTCGACCTCAGGGAAATCGACAACTCCGCTTGCGATTATTTTATCATCTGCAACGGTAGTTCGAATACACAGGTCAACGCCATCGTCAATTCCATACAAAAAACGGTCTCCAAGGAAATCCACGAGAAGCCATGGCACGTTGAAGGTAACGAAAACGGCGAATGGGTCCTTATGGATTTCGTACATATCGTGGTGCATGTCTTCCAGAGGCACATCAGGGAATATTACGATATCGAGAGCTTGTGGGGAGACGCGAAGATCACGAGCATCCAAAACAAATACTAATTCATTTACGCAACAGCTGAATGCCTAAAGAAAATAACAATCCGAACCCCAAAATGCGGATCAATCCGTGGTTGCTTTACGCTGCCGTCGCATTAATCTTCCTGTTTCTGAGCATCGTTTCGGGAGATGCGGCATTTCAGGAACCAAAAAAAATAAGCCTGCCGAAGTTCGATACGTTTCTCGAATTGGGCCAGGTGGACAAAGTAATCATCTACAACAAAACCGAAGGCGAAGTTTTCCTCAAGCCTGAAGCCCTAAAGGATCCGGCCC
>Ga0265798_10005737_pt1 | contig 16546 bp, 17 predicted proteins | sample P3T30metagenome_FD_192430 | JGI IMG/M metagenome (GOLD analysis project Ga0265798, IMG submission 192430) | Plant litter microbial communities from East Loma Ridge, Irvine, California - P3 T30 | ecosystem: Environmental > Terrestrial > Plant litter > Unclassified | place: USA: California... | reverse complement strand
CCAACGCCGCCGCGGCCTCGCGGCGCGAGCGGCGCGCCGCCTCGCGCTCCTGCGCCTGCGCCTCGCGTGCGGCCTCGCGCGACTCGAGCCGCGCCGTTATCGCCTCGGCCCGCGCCGCCGCGCGCGCCTCGCTCAACCGGGCGCGCTCGTCGGCGCGCGTCCGGGCGTCGCGGCGTTCGCCCCCCGCCGCTGCTCCGCTTCGGTTCCAGCTGCTGTCGACCAAGCTTTGCTCCATCGGCACCCGATGCGCCGTCGTCCGCTCCTACGGCCAGCTCGGAGGGACAGGCAACCCGCGCCCACGCGACGGTCGCTTTCACCGCCGCGACGCGGTACGGAGCGCCATGCATTTCCTCGATCAGGCAAAGATCTTCGTGCGCTCGGGCGCGGGCGGCCCCGGCGCGGTCAGCTTCCGGCGCGAAAAGTTCATCGAATATGGCGGCCCTGACGGCGGCGACGGCGGCAAGGGCGGCGACATCGTGTTCGAGGCGGTGGCCGGGCTGAACACGCTGATCGACTTCCGCTACACCCAGCATTTCCGCGCGCCGCGCGGCACCGGCGGCTCGGGCAGCAACCGCACCGGCGGCGGCGGCAAGGACCTCGTCATCAAGGTGCCGGTCGGCACGCAGATCCTCGCCGACGACGAGGAGCGCACGCTGCTGGCCGATCTCACCAAGGTGGGCGAGCGGATCGTGTTCCTGCGCGGCGGCGACGGCGGGCGCGGTAACGCCAGCTACAAGACCTCGACCAACCGCGCGCCGCACCAGCACGGCACCGGCTGGCCCAGCGACGAGGCCTGGGTATGGCTGCGGCTCAAGCTGCTCGCCGACGCGGGGCTGGTCGGGCTGCCGAACGCGGGCAAGTCGACCTTCATCAACCAGGTCACCAACGCCCAGGCCAAGGTGGGCGCCTATGCCTTCACCACGACTCGCCCGCAGCTCGGCGTGGTGCGCCACAAGCAGCGCGAGTTCGTCGTCGCCGACATCCCCGGGCTGATCGAGGGCGCCGCCGAGGGCGCGGGCATCGGCGACCGCTTCCTCGGCCATATCGAGCGCTGCCGCGTGCTGCTCCACCTCGTCGACGCCAATGACGACGACGTGGCGGAGAGCTACCGCATCGTGCGCGACGAGCTGGCGGCCTATGGCGGCGGGCTAGAGGACAAGCCCGTGGTGGTCGCGCTCAACAAGATCGACACGCTCGATGATGAGCTGGTCGCGGCGCTGTCGGCGGAACTGGAGGAGGCGAGCGGCGCCGAGGTGATCCCGCTCTCGGGCGCGAGCGGCGTCGGCATCGACTGGGCGCTCGACAAATTGCTCGAGGCGATCCCGACGAGCGAGTCGCCGGTCGACGACGACGGCGAGGAGGAAGCGCTGGAATGGTCGCCGCTGCGGGGGTAGATTGAGGCGCCGCCTATAAGGGAGTCATGGCTTCGCCGATCACGCCCGACTACCCGCTACTGACCGCCGACCGCTTCCTTCAAATGGACTTTGGGGAAGACAAGGCGGAGCTGGACAACGGCGTCGTGCGCATGATGGCCGGCGGTTCGGCGCGCCATGCCGAAGTCGCCGCCAACATCATATCGACCCTGCGGCTGCTCCTGCGCGGCAGTGGCTGCAAGCCGTACGGATCCGACATGGCACTGCGCACGCACGACTTCTCCGTGCGGCTGCCAGATGTCGCCGTCTTCTGCGGCAAGAACGATCCTGCATTCGACGCTGCCAAGGCCTTCACCGACCCGCGCGTTCTCTTCGAGGTGCTCTCCGGCAGCACCGCGCGCACCGATCTCACCGTCAAGCTGGAGGAGTATAAGGCGCTGCCCAGCGTCGACACGATCGTGTTCGTCGACATCGCGGCTGAGCGCCTGCGCGTGCTCCAACGCACCGGGCCGCGGGCGTGGAGCGACGTCGCGCATGACGCGCCCGTCGACCTCACCCTGCCCTCGCTGGGCCTCACCCTTCCCCACGCGGAGATTTTCGCCCGCGATTGAGCGCGGCGCACGCGCGCGCTACCGCTCGCCGCGCCATGTCGCTGTTCCCGCCCACCGCCTGCCCGCGCCTGATCGTCAAGATCGGCTCGGCGCTGCTCGTCGACGACGCCGGCGGCGTGCGCCGCGCCTGGCTCGAGACGATCGCCGCGGCCATCGCCGAGCGAGTCGCCGCCGGGCAGCAGGTCGCGGTGGTCTCCTCGGGTGCGATCGCGCTCGGCGCGCGCCGGCTCGGACTCGCCAAGGGCGGGCGCGCCAGCCTGGAGGACGCGCAGGCCGCCGCCGCGACTGGGCAGATCGCGCTCGCGGGCGTGTGGGCCGAGGTGCTCGGCGCGCGCGGGCTCACCGCGGCGCAGATGCTCGTCACGCTCGGCGACTTGGAGGAGCGGCGCCGCTACCTCAACGCTGCGGCGACGCTCAACCGCCTGCTCCAGCTCGGCGTCGTGCCCGTGATCAACGAGAACGACTCGGTCGCCACCGAGGAGATCCGCTTCGGCGACAACGACCGGCTCGCCGCGCGCGTGGCGCAGGCCGCGGCGGCGCAGGGCGTGGTGCTGCTGTCCGACGTCGACGGCCTGTACGACCGCAACCCCGCGCTGCCCGACGCCCGGCACATCGCGCGGGTCGAGCGGATCGACGGCGCGATCGAGGCGATGGCGGACCGCGGCTCGGCTTCGGGCATGGGCTCGGGCGGGATGGTCTCCAAGATCGCGGCGGCGCGGATTGCCAATGCCGCGGGCGCGGGGCTCGCGATCGCCTCGGGGCGGGCCGACGCGCCGCTGTCGGCGGCGGCGCGGCACACGCTCTTCGTCGCCGAGCGCGCCGCTCCTGCGCGCAAGGCGTGGCTCGCCGGCGGGCTGACCGCGCGCGGCGCACTCCACGTCGACGCCGGCGCAGCGCGCGCGCTGACCGAGGGCCGCAGCCTGCTCGCCGCTGGCGTCACGCGCGTGGAGGGGGCGTTCGCGCGCGGCGATCTCGTCACCATCGAGGGTCCCGCGGGGACGATCGCGCGTGGCCTGGCCGAATATGACGCGGCCGAGGCGAGGCGGCTGGTCGGGCGCCGCAGCGACGAGCAGGCAGCGATTCTCGGCTATGCCCCGCGCGCCGCGCTGGTCCACCGCAACCATATGGCGCTGCTGTGATCCTGGCGCTGACGGGGGCGACCGGCTTCGTCGGCGGCGCGCTGCTGGAGCAGGCGCTCGCCGCGGGGCATCAAGTTCGCGCGCTGGCGCGGCGGCCACGGCCGGAACGCGAGGGCGTGACCTGGGTGAGCGGTGCGCTCGACGACGCGGCGGCGCTCTCGGCTTTGGTCTCGACCGCGGACGCGGTTGTCCATGTCGCCGGCGCGGTGAACGCGCCCCACCGCGCCGGTTTCGCTGCCGCCAACATCGAGGGCACGCGCGCTGTCGTCGCGGCCGCCAAGCTCTGGGGCGCGGCCCGCTTCATCCACGTCTCCTCGCTCGCCGCGCGCGAGCCGGACCTGTCCAACTATGGCTGGTCCAAGTCAGGCGCGGAAGCCGAGGTGACCGCCAGCGGACTCGATTGGACGATCGTCCGCCCGCCCGGCGTTTATGGCCCTGGTGACATGGAGCAGCGCGACTTGTTCCGCGCGGCGCGGCGCGGCGTCGTGCCGCTGCCGCCGGGTGGCCGGCTCTCGATCATCCACGTCGACGACCTCGCGCGGCTGCTGCTGACGCTCGCCGAGCAGCCGGGCGCGGGCACGCAGGCCATCTACGAGCCGGCCAGCCCCGACGGCGCCCTGCGCTACACCGACTTCGCCCGCGCCATCGCCGCCGCGGTCGGCCGCCGCGCGCTGCCGCTGCCGCTGCCCGCTGCGCTGCTTCGTCTCGCCGCGCGCGGCGACGCGCTGGTCCGCGGCGCGCACGCCAAGCTCACCGCGGACCGCGTCGCTTATATGGTCCACCCTGACTGGACCGCCGATCCCGCCAAGGCGCCCCCGCCCGCGCTGTGGCGCGCGCGGATCGGCGCGGCGGAGGGGCTGGCCGCCACGGCGCGATGGTATCGCGCCCAGGGGCTGCTATAGCGCGGCCCGACATCCGCCGCATTTCAAGGCCACAGCCGAGCTTATGACCGACCGCAGCACGATCCTTGACACGCTCCGCGCGCAGATCGAACCCTTCAACAAGAAGGGCATCGAGATCACCGAGGCGACCACCTTCCAGGGCGACCTGGAGTGGGACTCGCTCACCGTGATGGACTTCGTCGCCGCGATCGAGGACGAGTTCGACATCATCATCACGATGAACATGCAGGCCGAGATCGAGACCGTGGGGCAGCTCGCCGACGCGGTCGAGAAGCTGCGGGGCTGAGCGCGATGACCGAGACCGGCCTCCAGCCCGAGGCGCTGCCCGAGACCGTCGCGCCTGCGCCGACCGCGCGCGACCTGTTCGCCAAGTTCGACCCGCTGATCGCCGAGCGCGACAAGCTGATGGCCTCGGGCGTGCGCGATCCGTTCGGCATCGTCATGGAGGAGGTACGCTCGCCCACCACCGCGGTGATCCGCGGGCAGGAGACGATCCTGCTCGGCACCTACAATTACATGGGCATGACCTTCGACCCCGACGTGATCGCGGCGGGCCAGCGCGCGCTGGAGCAGTTCGGCAGCGGCACCAACGGCAGCCGCATGCTCAACGGCACCTTCCGCGACCATGTCGACGCCGAGGACGCGCTGCGCGAGTTCTACGGCGCCGCGCACGCGATGGTCTTCTCGACCGGCTACCAGGCCAACCTCGGCGTGATCTCGACGATCGCGGGGCGCGGCGAATATGTCATCCTCGACGCCGACAGCCACGCCTCGATCTACGACGGCTGCAAGATGGGCGACGCCGAGATCGTGCGCTTTCGCCACAATTCGGTCGAGGATCTCGACAAGCGGCTCGGCCGCCTGCCCAAGGAGCCGGGCAAGCTGGTCGTGCTCGAGGGCGTCTACTCGATGTTGGGCGACATCGCGCCGTTGCGCGAGATGGTCGCGGTGGCGCGCAAGCACGGCTGCATGGTGCTGGTCGACGAGGCGCACTCGATGGGCTTCTTCGGCGAACACGGCCGCGGCGTCTACGAGGAACTGGGCCTCGCGCTCGGCGACGACGTCGATTTCGTGATCGGCACCTTCTCCAAGTCGGTCGGCACCGTCGGCGGCTTCTGCATCTCGAACCATCCCAAATTCGAGGTGCTGCGCCTGTCCTGCCGGCCCTATATCTTTACCGCCTCGCTACCGCCGTCGGTGGTCGCGACCGCCGCCACCTCGGTGCGCAAGCTGATGCACGCGCACGCGAAGCGCGCGCGGCTGTGGGACAATGCGCGGCGGCTGCACGGCGGGCTCAAGGCGCTGGGCTTCCGACTCGGCACCGAGGCGCCCGATTCGGCGATCGTCGCGGTGATCCTGGAGGATCAGGAGCAGGCGGTGGCGATGTGGCAGGGGCTGCTCGAGGCCGGGCTGTACGTCAACGTCGCGCGCCCGCCCGCGACGCCGACGGGCACCTTCCTGCTGCGCTGCTCGATCTGCGCCGAGCATAGCGCCGAGCAGATCGACCGCGTGATCGGCATGTTCGCCGCGGCGGGTCAGCAGGTCGGGGCGATCACGGCGACCTGAGCGCGGCGCTTTAACCTTTGGTAAGGTAAACGGCGGTAAATCGCCGCCGGTGACCGACAACCATGCCGAGCGCGGGGGCCCGACCTCCACCTGGGGCACGATCGCCCTGTGGGTGATGGGGCTGCTGGGCGTCGCGGTGCTCGCCGCTCTGCTGCTGACGATGCGCGAGGCCAATCACCGCCGCGACGATGCGCTGGCGGCGCAGCGCCACAGCTACGACGTGATGATCCTTGTCCGCACGCTGCAGGGCACGATCGCGCGCTCCGAGGCATCGCTGGGGCGCTACGTCATCTCGGGTGACCAGCAGCTCGGCCGCCTCTATTTCGAGGATTGGCGCCGCGCCGCCGAGACGATCGACCGGATCGAGAAGCTGACGCACGACAATGCCGTCCAGTCGCGCCACCTCGCCGAGGTCCGCGACGCCTTCCGCGAGCGCGGCGACGAGCTCGCGCTCACTGCGCTCAACACCAACTATCGCAAGAACAACCAGGCGCTGGCGCGCTTCTACCACAGCAGCAAGGCCGGCTCGCTGACGCGGATCAACGAGGGGCTCGACGCGCTGGTGACGGAGGAGCGCGTGCTGCTCGAGGCGCGCACCAGCCACGCCCAGGCTTCGGTGCGGCGATCGAGCATCATCGCCAAGGTCCTCGCCGCCTTCGGGCTGCTGCTGGTGGTCGGGGTGATCTGGCTCGGCTGGGCGGTGGTGTCGGCGCTGTCCGGACACGCCGTGGCGCGCGCCGAGGCCGACGCGCAGCGCGACCGCGCGGAGGAACTCGCCAGCGCGGTGGCGCAGGCGACCGAGGAACTGCGCGCCCAGGAGGCGCGCCTGCGGCAGATCCAGAAGATGGAGGCGGTCGGCCAATTGACCGGCGGCATCGCGCACGATTTCAACAATATGCTCGCGGTGGTGCTGGGCGGGATCGAGCTGGCGCAGCGCGCCGTGACGATCGACCCGAAGACCGCCGCGCGCCACCTCGCAAGCGCGCATGACGGCGCGCAGCGCGCCGCCGCGCTGACGCAGCAGCTGCTCGCCTTCGCGCGCGAGACCGCGATCAACCCCGAGCCGATCGCCGCCGCGCCGCTGTTCGAGGGGCTCGCGGACCTGATCGGGCGCACCCTGGGCGACGGTGTCACCGTCCGCTTCGGTGACGAGAGCGACGGCTGGTGCACGCGCGCCGATCGAGTCCAGCTCGAGAACTCGCTGGTCAACCTCGCGGTCAACGCGCGCGACGCGATGGAGGGGCGCGGCACGCTCACCGTCCGCGCGCTGCGCCGCACCGTCGCTGGCGCGGATTACGTCGCGCTCGCGGTGAGCGACACCGGCTGCGGCATGACGCCCGAGGTGGTCGAGCGCGTGTTCGAGCCGTTCTTCACCACCAAGCCCGTCGGCAAGGGCACGGGATTGGGGCTCAGCCAGGTTTTCTCCTTCGCGCGCGGTCTGGGCGGGGACGTGTCGGTCGACTCGGTGGTGGGGCTCGGCACCACGGTGACGCTGCTGCTGCCGCGCGAGCGCGCGTCGACCGCGGCGTCCGCACCGCTGCGTCCCAGCCTCGCGCCGCCAGCTGTGCCCGCACAGACCACCGCCGGCCTGCACATCCTGGTGGTAGAGGACGATCCGCGCGTGCTGCCCGCGACGATGAACGCGCTGAGCGAGCTGGGGCATCATCCGTGCGCGTGCGACGATCCTTTACGGGCCGCCGCGCTGCTCGCGACGATGGATCGGGTCGACCTGATCCTATCGGACGTGCTGATGCCGACTCTGACCGGGCCCGAGATGGTCGCGACGCTGGCCGCGACCCACGCGCACGTGCCGGTGTTGTTCGTCACCGGCTTCGCGGGCGGCGCCGACGAGGCGATCGACCTCCGCGGCCGGCCGGTGCTCCGCAAGCCCTTCACGCTCGCGGGGCTGGAGCGCGCGGTGGCACAGGCCGCAGCCGCACCGGGCGAGACGCGCGCGGCGGCGTGAGGAGGCAAGCTCCTCCCCGCCGCGGGGGGAGAGGGACCGGCCGCAGGCTGGTGGAGGGGGCTCTCCGCAGACGCTACGCTGTTTCTACGTGGCCCGAACCGAAGCCCGTCGACGCGGAAAGCCCCATCACCACCGGCTTCACCGGCGCACCCCCGTACCGGGGAGGGTTAAGAGGTCATCCCTTGCTCCACATTCCCAAGCACCGCCGCGCTTTTCGCTGCTGACGCGCGCGCCGCAGGTCCGTATAGCCGCAGCCTCACCAGGGGCTTCACCGCCCGACGCCACGGGGCAGCGCCGCACCTTGTTCACCTCGATCGACCGCTACATGGCCCGGCTGATCGCGCTGCCGCTGTTCGCCACCTTGCTGATCGCCTCGATGCTGCTGATCCTCGACCGGATCGGCCGCCTGTTCGACTTCGTCATCACCCAGGGGGGGCCGGTCAGCGTCGTGTGGAAGATGCTGGCCAACCTGCTGCCCGAATATCTCGGCCTCGGCATCCCGATCGGCCTGATGCTGGGCGTGCTGCTCGCGTTCCGCCGCATCGCGACCTCGAGCGAGCTCGACGTGATGCGCGGCGTCGGCATGAGCTACTCGCGGCTGCTGCGCGTGCCCTATATGTACGCGATTATCCTCGCCGCGCTGAACATCGCGATCGTCGGCTATGTCCAGCCGCTGGCGCGCTACAATTACGAGAAGCTGCGCTTCGAGTTGCGCACCGGTGCGCTCGGCGCCTCGATCAAGGTGGGCGAGTTCACCCATCTGGGCGATCGCATCACGCTGCGGATCGAACGCAGCCAAGACAGCGGGCGACGGCTCTCGGGCATTTTCCTCCACGCGCTGACCCCGCGCAACGACTGGGCCGGCGTCACCGCCGAGACCGGGCAGTTCCTCGCCACCGACGATCCCAACGTGATCATCTTCCGGCTGACCGACGGCACGTTGATCCACAATCGCCCCGATTTCCCGACGCCGCGCGTGCTGACCTTCAGCTCGCACGATCTGCCGATCAACCTGCCGCGCTTTGAGAGCTTCCGCACCCGCGGCGGCAAAAACCTGGAATATACGCTGCCCCAGCTCGCCCAGCTCGGCCATGCGCGGAACGCCAGCGAGGCGCAGCGCGACGGCAGCCGCGCCGAGTTCCACTTCCGCGTTGTCGAGGTGGCGATGATGTTCCTGCTGCCGCTGCTCGCGGTGTCGCTCGGCGTGCCGCCGAAGCGATCCAGTTCGGCGCTGGGCGTGTTCCTGTCGATCGTGATGGTGGTGACCTATCACAAGATCAACCAATATGCCGCCGCGGTGGGCGAGCGCGGCGCGGTCGACCCGCTGATCGCGCTCTGGGTGCCGTTCCTGCTGTTCGGCGCGCTGATCCTGTGGATGTATTACACGCTCGCCTATGTCCCGGGCGGGCAACCGATCGGCGCGCTGGAGCGCTTCTTCGGCAAGGCGTGGCAGGCAATCGCGCGCTACTTGCCCGGTCGCCGGCGCAAGGAGGCACGCGCGTGAGCGCCTTCTTCCCCTCACGCACCGTGGCCATTTACATGGCGCGGCTGTTCCTCACGCGTACCTTCGGTATCCTGTTCGGGCTCGTGCTCGTGCTACAGACCCTCGATCTGCTGAGCGAGAGCGGCCGCATCCTCGCCACCGCGGGCAACGGCGACGCCGAGGTGTGGCGCTACGTCTCGCTGCGCGCACCGCAGATCATTTCGACCTTCCTGCCCTTCTCGGTGCTGCTCGGCACGGTGCTGACGCTGATCACGATGAACGCCAACAGCGAGGTCGTGGCGCTCAAGGCCTCGGGCCTCTCGGCACACCAGGTGCTGGCCCCGCTGGTGATCGCCAGCGTCGGCATCGCGCTCGTCACCTTCGCCTTCAACGATCGCGTCGTCAGCCGCGCCACCGCCGAGCTCAGCGCGTGGCAGAAGGTCAATTACGGCGCGATGCCGCTCGACCGCGGCGATCGCGCCAACGTCTGGGTACGCGCCGACAACAATCTGATCTCGGCGGACCGGATCAGCGGGCGCGGCGAGGCGGCGCGGCTCGGCGGGGTCACCGTCTACGAGCGCAACCCGGACGGCGGGCTGCGCGGGCTGATCACCGCGCCCAACGGCCTGCGCCAGGGCGACGGCTGGAAGATATGGCCGGCCAAGCGTTTCGACGTCGCCTCGGGCGCGCTCACCTCGCTCGGCGCGGTGGTGGTGGCGCGCGGCGTCACCCCCGACCAGTTCACGCTCGCCAACGTCGACGGCGACGCTTTGTCCTTCACCGGGCTGCGCGCCGCGATCTCCGACCTGGAGGAAGCGGGGCGGCCGACCAAGTCGCTTGAGGGCGTGCTGTGGCACAAGCTCTCCGGCCCGCTGTCCTCGGTGCTGATGCCCCTGCTCGGCGCGGTGGCGGCGTTCGGCATCGCGCGATCGGGCGCGCTGTTCATCCGCGCGGTGATCGGCATGGCGCTCGGCTTCGCCTATTTCATGGCGGACAAGTTCGCGCTGGCGATGGGCAATCTCGGCGCCTACCCGCCGTTTCTCGCCGCCTGGGCGCCGTTCCTGCTGTTCCTGCTGATCGGCGAGGCGGTACTGCTGCGGACGGAGGAATGAGAGGCGCGCTCGCGCCCGTTCTCCTGCGCACGCCGGGGGCTAGGGCGGCGGACGCTGACCTTCGTGACTCTGGGCTCCGGCTTCCGCTGGAACACAACGGACGTCGGCTGGCCTGTCATCTCACCACTGCCGTCATGCTGAACTCGTTTCAGGATCCTCGGCGCCTTGTACTCACCGGGCGTTGTGCCTGCGGGACCGTGAATCCTGAAACGAGTTCAGGATGACGCTAGGCGGAGGATCGGGAAAAAGGCGGCAGGTCGCGCTACCGCCCTCTCTCTCTCAGCGCGGCCGCATCGTCGCCGCGGCGAGTTTGCCCACCAGCCCCGGCAGGCCGGCGTAGTTCGCCTTGTGGTACGGCGAGTCGTGCTCGAGCACTTTGGAAATGCGCCGGTGCGCCTCCGCCAGTGCGTGATACGGCAGGCCCGGCAACAGATGGTGCAGCGCGTGATAGCGCAGCCCCACGGGCGCCCACAGCACCGGCAGCATCGCAGGCGGCGGCACGTTGACGGTATCGAGGTACTGAGCCGTGACGCTCATCGGCTCGCCCTCATTCTCCCACAAATGCGCCACCAGCGTGCGCACCTGGTTGATCAGCGCGACGCCCGAACCGACCGCCAGGAAGATCGCGAACGCCTTGAGCGATACCACGCCCGTCGCGGTCAGCGCGAGCAGAGCGATGGACCACAGAGAGGTGACGATCTCCCACCGCGTCCAGCGCGCCTTCTCCTCGCCCTGCGGCGCACGACGACGGAAGTGCGGGTTGATCGACAGCGCCGAGTAGCGCGCCACCACCGCCTCGCGCAGCCGCGGCGACAGCGCCGACAATGGCGCGAGCAGCGCGTAGCGGATCAGCAGGCCGATCGGCGCCAGCGCCGACACCAGGATGAAGACCGGCAGGGTCCGCGGCCGCATCAGCGCCAGCGGGAGATATTCGGGATCCTCCGAGGTGCCGTAGCGCGTCTTGGCATGGTGCAGGTTATGGACGCCCTCGTACATGAACGACGGGATCATCATCGGCACGCCAATCACCGCGTTCCAGCCGGCGCGGAAGCCCGGCACCGCGGCATGCTTGATGTGGCTGATCTCGTGGATCATGCTCATCCCGCGATACAGGGCGAGCACCGCGACGACCCCGGCGAGCACCGCCCAGCCGGTGGAGGCGACGGTCACCGCGACGGCGAGCGCGGCATAGCCGACCACCGCGGACCCGATCAGGTCGGCCCAGTAGAGCGCGGGGCGCGGCTGCACGAGGTCGCGGGTAAGCTCGGCGGCGGCGCGCAGCATCGCCTTGTCGTCCGCGATCGCCGCCCGTGTCGCGACGGGCGCGGCGGCCGCGTTCTCGCCCCGGCTCTCGAAGGTCATCGTGTTCATGGCGCTGTTCATTGCCCCAACATAGTGGCGACAGCGTGACCTTTACAGGACGCGCGCGCTTCCCGTTGCCAGTAAAAGCTCGCTCGCTATGATCGGTTTCTCCGTTTACGGGCGAGCGCCATGTCCGATCTCTCCATTAGCCCGGTCACCACCAAGAGCGAGCGCAAGGCGTTCGTCGACCTCCCCTTCCGCCTCTATGCCGACGATCCTTACTGGGTTCCGCCGCTGAAGGGCGAGGCGTTGGGGCTGATCACGCCGGAGAAGAACGGCTGGTTCAGCCATGCCAAGGCGCAGCTCTTCCTGGCGCGGCGCGACGGCCGCGTGGTCGGGCGCATCTCGGCGCATATCGACACACTCGCGCTCGAGATGCCCGCTGCGCAGGGCTTCGGCCCGGGTGTCGGCCAATGGGGGCTGATGGACGCGGAGGACGAGGACATCTTCCGTGCGCTCCTGGAGCGCGCCGAGGCGTGGCTGCGCGAGCAGGGCATGGTGCGCGCGCTCGGGCCGATCAGCATGTCGATCTGGGAAGAGCCGGGGCTGCTGATCCAGGGCTTCGACCAGGCGCCCACGGTGATGATGGGGCACCACAAGCCGGTCTATCGCGAATGGATCGAGCGCGCCGGCTACCAGCCCGTGAAGCAGCTGGTCACCTACGAGCTCGACATCACGCAGGAGTTCCCCCCGATCGTGAAGCGGATCATCCGCTCGGGCGAAAACAACAAGAGCATCGTCGTGCGCGAGGTGAACAAGAAGCGCTTCGACGAGGAAGCCGCGATCATCCTCGAGATCCTCAACGACGCCTGGTCAGATAACTGGGGCTTCGTCCCGCTCACCCCACCCGAGATCAAGGACGTGGGCGTGAAGCTCAAGCCGATCGTGTTCAACGACCTGATCCGCATCGCCGAGGTCGACGGCCGGCCGGTGGCGTTCATGATCACGCTGCCCGACCTCAACGAGGCGATCCGCCCGCTGAACGGCAGCCTGCTCCCGTTCGGCTGGGCCAAATTGCTGCTGTGGCTGCGCAAGCCGCGCGTGCGCACGATGCGCGTGCCGCTGATGGGGGTGCGCAAGGAGCTGCAGTCCTCGCGGCTGGCCAGCCAGCTCGCCTTCATGATGATCGAGGCGATCCGCAAGGCGTCGGTGGCGAACTACGGCGCCTCGCGCGGCGAGATCGGCTGGATCCTCGACGACAATCAGGGGATGAACTCGATCGCCACCGCGATCGAGAGCCAGGTCAACAAGGTTTATCAGGTTTACGAGCGGACGCTCTGATCCGAAGGGGAGCCGGCGGCACCGCGCGCCTCGGCCGGCGCGGCGCCGCTCCCTCCCGTCCGCCCGCTGGCGGCCGTCACAGCTTCTCGGGAACCTTGACGCCCAGTTCCTTCCACTCGGCGCGCGTGTGGCAGGCGCGCTGGATGATATGCGAGCCGGTCGCCTCGGTGTTGTAGCAGTAGCGCGTATTGGGGTTGCGCGCCTTGACGCCGCCCTCGGCCTGGCTCGCGACGGTGGCGGCGCTTGTGGTGGTGGCGGCTGCCGCGGGGCTGGTCGGCTCGGCCTGCGCGGGCGCAACGAGGACCAGGCTGGTGAGAGCGGCGACGATGGTGGCGTTCATGGCAGTGTCTCCCTGCCCCGTTGATCGGGGACGCCAGGTGCTTTGCAGACACCGTGCCAATCCGACGATTTGGCTTCTTTTGAGGGACTTACGCCCTACACCCGTTCTGCGGCAGCAGCGCGGCCGCCGACATCCGGCGGATTTCGCCAGAAGATGGCGAGCCCTTGTGGATAGGCGCGGGGACCCCATCTCGTAGCTACTGTCCAGATCTGACCACGCGAGCCTGGATAGCTGAGAGACCGACCGCGCTCCCGCTTGCACGCAGGGAGACCGACATGGACCTCAACGAACTCTACTCCCGCCATCAGATATCGATCGCGCGCGCGTCCGATGCCGCCAGCGCGGGCGGTCGGAACGCTTACCGGATCTGCGCGAAGGGCTATGCCGCGCGGATCGCCGACGTGCAGTGGCTCGCCGGCGTCGTTCGCCCGACCCTGGTGGTCGCCGCGTGAGCGACCAGCCGCAGCCCGCCCCGCGCCCGCCGCGCCGCCCCTATTTCCGCCCGGCCAGCAGCGTCCCCAAATTGTCGCCCGAGAGCGCGGCGCGCGAGAGTCAGGTGGTTCGCGCCGCGACCGAGCGGCTCGGCCTCGCCGGCGCGATGGCCTTTCTCAACGCCGATGTCGGGTTGGGGGCTCGCCCGCTCAAGCTCGCCGCGGCGAGCGACGAGGGCGCGCGTCAGGTGCTCGAGCTGATCGCGGTGCAGCAGCCTGACGGGGCTGCTTAGCGACTGATCCATCGGAGCCGGACCGTGCTCCGCGCACACGGGAGCCTGGAGCGGCAGGTGGCTTCGTTGGTAGCCCTGGGCTCCGGCATGTGCTGGAGCACGCCGGTGATTCAGATCGGGTGGATCAGTTCCTCGGTTGAGCGTGCCCCTCTACCTCACGTAGCGTCACCCTGAACCCGTTTCAGGGACCATCGCGCCGGTCGAACCGCGGGCGCGAAGTGTGCGGATCAATGGATCCTGGGACGAGCTCGGGATGACGCCGGAGGAGGAGGAGGAGCGGAGCGGTCCGCCCCCGCTCAGAACAGGAACGCGCCGCCCAGCACCAGGCGCATGTCGGGCGAGTCATGGTTCAGCCCCGCCACGGCGAGCAGGTCGATCTGCGTCCGCTTGGTCGGCTGCCACGCCAGCGACCCTGCCGCGAGCGTCTGCGTGACATGGCCCGAGGGATCGTCGTCGCGCTCGAGCGAGAACTCCGCGACCGCGGTGAGGCTGTCGGTCAGCGCGTAGCCCAGGCCGACGACGCCGCTCGCGTCGAAGTGCCGCCCCCCGCCCTCCTCGTTGGCCGCCGCCGTGACGCGGCCGGTGAAGTCGAGGCTCCACTTCTCGTTCATCTGCCAATAGACCGGCGCGATCACCCCGGCTGACCAGTCGCCGTCGCCGATACCGCTGCGGCCGGTCGGGAGGGTGACATAGGGCTGGATCGCGGACGACAGAGCCCGCCCGTCAGGATGGCTCAGCGCGTAGCGATAGCCGATCGTCGTGTCGCCCACTCCCCACTTTCGTGAGACGGCGCCGGTGACCTTGTCGCGCGTCCGCAGCGTGCCCAACGGTGTGAACTCGACCTGCAGTTCGCTGTCGCGCGTCACGCCGATCCGCGCGGTGACGTCGCCGAAGAGCGTGAGGTCTTCCCGCGAGTCGCCACTGTCATCGCGCTGCCAGTCGACGCCCGAGATCTCGACCTGCACCTGGCCCGGCATGGTGACGCAGCCGCTCGCGCCGAGTGACGGCCGGTTGGGACAGAACCGCTCCCTGACCGACTCGTCCTGCGCAATGGCGGGGGCGGCCGCGAGCAGCAGCCCCGCGGCGAGCAGGCCGGCGCGGATCATCGCAGCCGCACCCAGGTCGGCGCGTGGTCGCTCGCTTTCTCGCGGCCACGATACTCCTTGTCGACGCCGGCTTCGACCAGCCGGTCAGCCACCGCCGGGCTGAGCAGCAGGTGATCGATGCGGAAGCCCGCGTCGCGCTGCCACGCGCCCGCCTGATAGTCCCAGAAGGTCCAGACGCCGCCGCGCGGGTGGCGCGCGCGCAGCGCGTCGGTCCAGCCCTGCGCGACCAGCGCGCGATAGCCCTGGCGGCTTTCGGGCTGAATCAGCGCGTCGCTCGCCATCGCGCGCACGGAGAAGACGTCGTCGTCATTGGGTATGACATTATAGTCGCCCGCCAGCACCGCGGGCACTTCGCTGGCGAGAAGCTGCGCCGCGCGCGCGCGCAGCCGCTCGATCCAGCGCAGCTTATAGTCGAACTTGGGACCGGGCTGGGGATTGCCGTTGGGCAGGTAGATCGAGGCCACGGTCAGCCCGGCGACGTCGCACTCCAGGTAGCGGCTGTGCTCGTCCTCGGGCTCGCCCTCCAGCCCGCGCTGGCGCTCGACCGGATCGGCACCGCGCGCCAGCACCGCGACGCCGTTGAAGCCCTTCTGGCCGTGCCACACCGCGCCATAGCCGGCCGCGCGCACCTCCGCCTCGGGGAAGGTCTCGTCGCTCGACTTGAGCTCCTGGAGGCACACCACATCGGGCTGCGCCTCCTCGAGATACTCGATTAGCCGGGGCAGCCGCGCCTTGATGCCGTTGACGTTGTAGGTGACGATCTTCACCCGCGACGATCTACCGCGCCGCGATCGCTTTGTCTCGCCCCGCGCGCGCTTTAGGCGCGCCTTAGACCGAGAAGCTGGTGCCGCAGCCGCAGCCGCTGGCGGCTTGGGGATTCTCCACCTTGAACGAGGCGCCGCCGAGCGACTCGACATAGTCGACGCTGGCGCCGCGGACGAGATCGAGGCTCATGTCGTCGACCACCAGCCGCACGCCGTCGGTCTCTACCACAAGGTCGCTCGCCTCGGGCGCGTCGGCGAAGCCGAAGCGATATTGGAACCCCGAACAACCGCCACCCTCAACCGCGAGGCGCAGGATCGCGGGCTTGTTCTGCCGCGCCGCAATTGCCGCGACGCGCGCGGCGGCGGCGGGGGTGAGCGCGATAGCGGGTGCGAGCGTGGCCATGCGGGTAAGATAGGCGTGGGTAGCGGCGGGGGAAAGGGGCGGCATCCCCGCTCCCTGCTCTTCAGGGAGAGCTGGAGTAGGGCCTCACCGCAAAGAGATCGTCCGCGCGAGCGCCCCACCCCACCCACTCTCCTCATAGGGAGGGGCAAGCAGGCAGCAACGAGAAAGGGCCGGCCCGCTTGGCGCGGCGCCGGCCCTCCCCTCCTAAGCGAGGCGATCAGTCCTGCGGCGCGGGGCCCGAGGTCGACACCGGGATTTGGCCGACGGCGCGGTCCTGCGCGGCCATCAGGTAATCGGCGGTGGTCAGGAAGGGCACCGGGTTCACCGCATGGCCGTCGATCCGCACCTCATAGTGGAGGTGCGGGCCGGTCGAGCGGCCGGTCGAGCCCATCAGCGCGATCAGCTGGCCGCGCT
>Ga0265798_10005735_pt1 | contig 16549 bp, 21 predicted proteins | sample P3T30metagenome_FD_192430 | JGI IMG/M metagenome (GOLD analysis project Ga0265798, IMG submission 192430) | Plant litter microbial communities from East Loma Ridge, Irvine, California - P3 T30 | ecosystem: Environmental > Terrestrial > Plant litter > Unclassified | place: USA: California... | reverse complement strand
CCGCAAAAAGTGGACGTAGACCATCTACAGTTGCCGTTGATGTCATTTCATCCGCTTCGGTCCGTGTTTACGTAGACCACGTGACTTCATTGGCTTGGCGTAAATGCACGTCGAAAACCTAATTTAGATTAAATTCTCTGCCCTAGCTGCTTGATCCTTCATAGCTGCCCCATATGCTTCGCCTTGTCCTACGTATACTCCCCAATCTGATCCTCCTATTGTAGTGGTCAATCGACCTGATTTTCCATTTGCCCAGTCTTCCACTGTAGCTCCTTGAAGAAGAGGGGCAGACCACCATGTCCGCTCGGCAAATTCGAGCCTCACAAGACCAAGTCCAACAGAGGGATGTGTCGAATTAAGACCTAAGATCTTGCCAGCTGATTTCGTCCGTTGAGAAGCCGAGTCAGCTGGAGGGTGGTAGGTGATATCCACTCCCTTTCCGACCTCTGGGCCAGGTGGACCCGTCTGCACTGGATCGGAAGGCTGTAGGTACTTGTCTAAGGTGCCGGATGGAGAATCGAGTGGGAATAGCCGAATGGGTAAGACACGTTTCCGAGTAGCTCCCGTATGGTATGTCCGGACGGTAAGCTCCTGGCCTAGGTAACATCCTTTACGGAAATCGACTGCTAGTCAGATTTGTTCTTAGTATGAGACATACCTCCGCCATGGATGTCCATACTGCTCTCCAGAGGGAGTGCCGAGCCAGGAACTATCTCTGATGGTCCCTCAGGTAACCCTAGAAGCATCCGATGCAAGTGGTAGTCCTCGGTAGACACCTCCTTGTGACTGCTCGACAAGGAAGCTGTTCTATGAGCTACAGCTCTGCACGACCCAGCGGCACTCACGATTCTGTCCCTTTGGCGCCAGAAGCTGCCTCATTCCCAGTCCAGCCCTCAGATCCCAGCACCCGATCTCAGCCTCGCCGATCCCCAAAGACCTAACTCCTTCAGGCCAAGACCACTGACTCTCATTTGCACCCCCGCTTCCAGGTCTCCAGACTCTCTTAGGCGACAAGCCTCCTTCCTCCAACTCGCTACCCCACGATGCCCATGTATCCCATTCTTCCGAGACGTCCTTGATTCGGACTTTTGACCGTAGTTTGTATGGTGGTAGGAGGGTTTGTAATGGAGTAGGATGGGATTCTGGCGACTCATGACTGATTAGGTATGAAGTTGGCGATCGTTGGAATATGAAGCATGTATGCAATATTCGGCCCTGGTATATATGAGCATTCTCACCATCTGAGATGAGCAGGTACGCACCGATGCATTTAGAAAACCACTATAACCCCCTCCTAAAGCTTCGATATTTTTGCAAGATTGTCCATTTAAGAATTTCCTGGCATCTGGCCCAGAAACTTCCAAGACCGATCTATGAGGGAGTCTAGCGATCCTCGGTCCTAATCTTGATGGACCTCCGAGTGACATTATTGTTAAATGATGATGATTAGGGGTTGATTACTGCGGTTTACACATTCAAGCGTCATTTGCTTCCGTACCTTGTTCCTCTCGTCCCTTATCCCCTTGTTCCTTTATGAATAACCCAAACACACTACACTCGCTATACTGTAACCTACTTTTTTCTCATTCTCATACGGACTACCATCACTTGCACTTATCAACACTGTATAAAGACTGTCTGTATCGATACATATTGCCCACGGTCAACGATCTCATCCCGTTCAAGGCGATTGCACCCGTGTTTAAACCTGAAACAATACAAATCGCTTGGACCTGTCCCGGCCTCCGAATAGGTCCCTTTCGCTCGGTATTCGCGAACCTCGTCATTCCTCCACCGTTCCATTACACTCGAACACACTCTTACAGCCCATCAGCAATATGGTCGAGACGACGTCCACGCCATATCGGGAACCTAGCCCATTGTCTCGGCCAAAGGCAGCTTTTAACGGTCATACCGGTTTCCCCCCTTCCCTGAAATTCAATGACGGCGAAATCTCTACAGACGACGCTTATGAAGGTGTTGAGCGTAATCAAGAACCGGATCATGATGCTATAGGCCAGGATCCAAGCTGGGAGCCAGAAGTTTATAGCATGGGTAAGTGTTGACTCTCCTCACGTGACCCTTTATTGCCAAGACTACCGGTGGTTCTTAGCTAACATACACAGACAATTCACCCGCCAAAGTCAACCCATTCCACCTTATCGCCAACCCAGAAATCACCTCCCCAGGGCCACCCTTACCTGCACAGATTCAAGCTTTCGCAACAGCTCATCGATCATCTGCGTCGGGCGAAACAGAGATGGTACAGCAATACAGTACTACTACAATGTCAGCCGATGATACGACCCCACTCCACATCACAAAAGTCACAAAAGATACTATACATGTTGTTTCGGCACAACAGATGCAAGCTGGCCAAAACGGCGGTCCAAAGAGGATTATTCAAAAGGTCGGGAGGGCTTTCAGCAGATCAAATGGCGAATACGTCGAAACTGCTCAGATAGTTGAGGGGAGGACTGTTGGTCACGAGCCATTACATCAAGGCGCACCACCCAGTCCACCAGTCAGCGAAGGCGACCTACACGAGATGAATTCAGAGGAAGATGTGCCTCGCACATCCATGACAATCGAGGAGTCGGTTGATGATTCCGAAGCTCATAGCGAAACCCGCCGGACGTCGATCTTTACTTCAAATTTGACGACGGAACCTGGTGATCTAGGAGTCTCGCCAGCGCGCCCCTTCGCCCAGCAAGTTCCTCGGCGATCGTCGTGGAATTCGGCGACAAGCCGGACGGGCTCACTAGCGGTAGTCAGGAAGGCAAAAGAGAAGGAGGCTTCAGAAAGGGAACGGAAGGAAAGCAAAGATCTGCCGCTGCTACCCGATGCAGGCGATGCCCAGCGTTCAGATGTCGGAGGTCTCGCCCCTCCCCCACGCATATCTCGCCGTACGACCAATCCCACTCCCCCTTCACCGACAATACCCAAACGAAGTCCGCTCGTACATTCTCAATCTACTTTCCCTGCCGTATCAATCCCAGGCCAGCAACAAACAAATGTTCCCGGTGTCGAAGGTGCCGCCCTCGATTCCGACATTCTCGCCCACTCTGAGCAGATTAGACGCGAAAGGCTGGAAAGGCGACAGAAAAAGGCAAACGCCGAGAATCCTCTTGAAGCAGCGACTGTTGCTCCCGCGGCAACTGGCAAGCCCGAAAGAAAGGGTACTGAGGATCCCAAGGTGTTGGTCGGAAATCTGATTGGCGAGGATCACGTCAACTATGTCTTGATGTATAACATGTTGACTGGTATCCGTATAGGTGTAAGCCCTAGACGATATAAGAGTAGCTCCAAGCTGACAGTCAGGTATCGAGATGTCAAGCCAAGATTAAACGGCCGGTCACGGACGAAGACTTTACTGCTCGTCACAAGTTTTCTTTCGATATCATCGGGAACGAGTTAACGCCATCCGCTCGATACGACTTCAAGTTCAAGGACTATGCTCCCTGGGTATTCCGAGAGCTTCGTGACGATCACTTCCACCTCGATCCTGCAGACTATCTCCTATCTTTGACCGCCAAGTATATTCTATCAGAACTCGGCTCGCCCGGTAAATCCGGTTCATTCTTTTACTTTTCTCGAGACTATCGTTTCATCATTAAAACGATCGCTCATTCCGAACACAAATTTCTCCGATCAATCCTCAAAGACTACCATGAACACGTCAAGACTAATCCCCATACCCTTCTCTCGCGTTTCTACGGTCTGCATCGTGTCAAATTACCCAGAGGCCGGAAGATCCATTTCGTCATCATGAACAACCTTTTCCCACCTCATCGAGATGTTCACGAGACGTACGATTTGAAGGGATCAGCGTTCGGAAGAGAGTATGATGAGGAAAAGGCAAAGACGAATCCGAAAGCTGTTTTGAAAGATATCAATTGGGTCAACAGGGGTCGTACGCTTGAATTGGGTCCCGAAAAGAGAGCGTTGCTTTCTGAGCAGCTCAGGCGGGATATGGAGTTCTTGAAGAAGATGAAAGTTATGGACTACTCGCTGTTGGTGGGTATACACAATATGGAGAGGGGTAATCGGGATAATTTACGTGAAAATCAATTGTCAATGTTTCATGTAAGCTGCCCGAGATTGACTTGACCGCCTCCCAAGCTGACACTACAGCCTGAGATCAGGAGTCGTAAACCAACAATCAAAGGTCCTGCACACGATGTTCGAAAAGCCGTTCGTCGCTCCGACCCAAAGATGCTCGATGCTGCCAATCAATTACCCCAAGCCGATTCTTCAGATCGACGTCATTTCCTCTTTTACCAAGATGAAGGTGGTCTTCGTGCTTCGGATGAACAGAATCAGGATATGGATGTCATCTACTATCTCGGTGTCATTGATATCTGTACACCGTATAGTTCCGCCAAGAAGCTGGAGCATTTCTGGAAATCAATGACTGAAGATCGAGTAAGTTCTGAGAACATCGTACAAAGCAGAACTGATTCAGTAGATGAAAATATCGTGTGTCGATCCTGTCACGTATGGTCATCGATTCCTCAACTTCTTGGCATCAGTCATGAGGGGTGGCGATCTCTCCCTCCGCCCAGCAGGACTGGAAGCTAAAGACTGCGCCCAGCGGGCAGTGGGGGATCGGGGGCAGGACGCACCGAATGCAGAAGAATCGGCGAAAGCTACTGGCATTGCGGCTGGACGGCTGAATCAAGAGAAAGGTCATCATGGAACACCGATTTTGGGCACGCCAATAGGCGAACCAGAGCCTCTACCGGATAACGAATATTTTGCCGCAGAGGAAAATCCGATAGCGAGGAGGGCGATAGTCGGGCATATCAAAGCCGAGTAGGAGGGATAGGGGATAGGAGAGATTGTTAGTTGTACCCGTTAGATCTGTCTGTAACATTATCACGAACGAATACAACCCTTTTCTACAATCTTACGGACAATGCACGATTGCTATCTACTGTATATCTATGATTCCATTTCTGACCGCAGTGAGGAAGTATAGAACACTGAATGTCTGGATTGCCTGGAGCGGATACTAGGTGTGTCTGCTTGATCAGTATCGGCGCTCCCTTGAATACAGTACTCGCCTGAATGCTGGGATCTGGCGGACGGTGCCGAGATCTGGGGGAGCTCGATGTTCTCCTCCTGAGCTTCCTTCTCGCCACGACCAAGGACCAGGCCGCAGATCATAATTCCTATCCACATGACCAATTCAGTCCCGTAAATGATTGCACCGAGCACATCAAACGGAACATGAAACACTGGCAATTAACCGGCTTTCATAAACTGAACGAGACAAAACACAAAGTGAAAGGGCTTACCGAGTGATAGAAGGGAGAAGAGATCGCCGGCAGCATCAATCGCTACAAAGAGGAACGATATTCCTCGAACGGTCCTTGTCCGGTAAATATCGACGTAATGCCATCCTACGCCTAAAGCGAGAAGAAGGGCAGATAGAACAGCCATTAGAGTGAATGGCCAGTGGACGTTCCTATCATTTGCTTTCTACCCCATCAGCCTATCGACACAGGTCAAAGACTTACCTTGAGGGCAAATATCAGGCCAACTTCGAGGCCCGCGAGGAAGATTGCCATGGCGCTTAGGACTTGGATGACCTTTGTCAGGCTGTATTTCTGCCAAGTATCAGCATGTACCATCTCTAACCCGTGTATTGTCGGGACACTAAGCGCAACTGACCTTCTTGTAATACAGGCATTGACCCCACGTAATGAGACTCAGCGCGGTAAGTAATTGAGGTTGTATCTGTAGAGCAATGTTGAGGTCTTGGGCGATAGTGTACACCCCAAGGGGGATCCCAGCGAATGACCAAAGAAGCATCATCGTGCTCTGAAGCCCTGTCTATCAGATCCTTCTCCCCTGGTATGCGAGAAGGAGAGGTACCTCTGGCATGATGACGGCGGTAATTTACGATGATCTGCGGAATGAGCTGTACACTCCAGCACACCTCTTATCAGCTAATCTACGTTTTGATGCGATGAGCTCACTGCTCCTGCAACCGCAAACACAGTCGCAGCGACTTGATTCTCCATTACTTTCTGGTTGCGGGCATAAAAGGGCCAGTGACAACTTTTGATCCTGATCGACTCGGAAGATTCAAGATCCAGGCACAATCAAAATCAAAAGTTGTGACAAAGTCAAAAGCAACATTTTCGGACTTTCGGAAGCACCCATCCGTCTTCAGCTCCACTCATATGCTTCGGTACAGAAAAGATCAAGGTCAACGCTAGCATCTCATCTTACTCAAGATGAATATGGCAACTATTCGACTTGCCTCCCCGGCAAAGCTTTGGCGGTCATACCTGTCCGCACTTGAAGCTCGGCCGATCCGAACAAAAGTCTTGACATCTATGACACTTTTTGTGACAGGAGATATATTTGCTCAGTTGGCTATTGAACAAAGGCAGCTTGGGCTCGAGGATCGGATAAGAGACGCGTGGGTGATTAAAGATAGGAGAAATCTATATGATGTACGTCCCACACAGAGCCACTTGACACCAAGGGCTGACACTCTAGCCCGCTCGAACTATACGGATGGGTTTATGTGAGTGTGCTTTAGCGTAGTGGTTGTGGGCGTTGGCTGATGTGCAGATGGGATAATCTTTGCTCCACTTGGTCATGTATGGCTCCAGACCATGTCGCGCATAACATTTCCTTCGACACTGAAGAGTGAGTCCCCTCAAGCTCAATGCTGTACTGAGCAAAGCTGACAGCCAAGCGGTAAGCGTGCGGATGGTCCTCGACTCATTCCTCTGGTCTCCCTTTGTCTGCTGTCGTGAGTACCCGCCAAGATACAGAGCAAAAGGCTAATGTCAGTATTCCCAACATGTATAGGAACAATGGAGGGGAAATCATTAAAGCAAGTCAAGCAGAAGATTGATACCGTATGTCTCCTACGTGATTCTGCTATCATCATGAGCTAATGATAGTTTGCTTTTATAACATGGGTGAGAGCTCAGTGCGTCTTTGCACCTACCCAAATTATCAATTATACCTTCATACCTGCACATCTGCGGTTGTTGGTATTGCAAGGAGCTGGATTCTGTGAGCTTCCACAAACGCAATACAGTGTTGACCTGTAGGCTGGAACATTTATCTCTCCTGGTCAAACGAATCAAGTAATCGATACTTTGAGGATGGGCTTCATTCACCAATCGACTGAGCTGGTTCTAGATCTGCGCTCCCACCAAGCATCAAGAAAGGATGTCGCTTCCAAGGAACGATCAGGTCGCTAGACCCCGTGGGATATGGAGATCTTGTCCAAAGGTAGACTTGTAAGCGTATCAGAGAAGAAGTGGCATAGACAATGGGGATAGAGGTAACATGTGTAAAAATTAGATAATACCTAGACGCCAGTGTACAACATTGCTGCCGTTTCGCTACGTCTTGTGATAATGCGGATAAGATGTATATTATGTATCAGGCTGACCGATGGTTCCGTAGCGTCCTCGCGCTATTCTCAGATGTTTTCAAAACAATGTGTTCCCGCCATGGGTGGACATGATCCCAATATTACAACCCCTCATTCCTCGTCGATCCCGATCTCTCATCTTCCGTACAAATGTCCATAGGCTCGGCCTCACTACTCTCGTCCACTGGACTAAGCCCGTCTCCAGCCTCAGTTGTCTCGCCATACACTAACAATGCAGACTCCTCATCATCCAAAGCATCTAGGTCTAGGCTCTGGTGTACTGATCGAGCTCCATCGACTGATGGTCCGCCATTCACTGATCGACCGGCGGACTCCGACGGCTCGAAGTTGGATGGAGATGATGGACCGTACAAGGATCTGTCATAACAAGATGACTCAGATCCGAGGTCGGGGCTCTCTGCTCGCTTGAGTCTTGGATTAAGTTGAGCGAGTGGTGGAACTGGGCAGTTGACAGGGACATGGACGATGTGCGGAGTCATTATATTTGGTTCCTCTAGTGTTTCGAGGGATGTCTCTTCTTCGAGAGATTTGTCTTCGTGGATGATCGATTCGGTCTCTTTAAGGGCAGAAGCATGCAAAGTTGCTACCTGTGGCCCAATGAAGCGGACCAATGCTCTGGTCGTGGGGCTTGTTGGAGGAGTGACACCAGGTGGAGCATCAGGGGAAAGTCGTCGGAGCTGACTGGCGGGAGCCTTTGCATTGACCGGTAGACGCGGAGACTGGGACGAAGCTCTCGAGATTGCCGTCGAGTGTTTGTCGATCGTGAGGCCACTTGACGAATTTGCGCCGTAGGTCTGGGTCGCTTTGGCTCTGCTCGTCTGACCGGTGCGAGATCGGGCGTGCGACAATGATCCAAGGATGTGCTTCGCAGTCGAGATCGAGGCTGGCTTCTGGGTTGTCGACGATGCTGGAGACTTTTGCTTATCGATTGTATGTCGCGAAGTCGAAGGGTGGGATGCTCGGCCGACATGTCTCTTTGTGGAGGCCGACGGCAGTCCCTCATCCTCATCACTCGTGTTCTCAGATGAGGCGAAGATGTCCTGCAGGTCCGCTTCATCCTTGAAGCTTGTGCGTCTCGAAGGGCGGCCAACTTTGGACCTGGTTGTCATTGGTTTGATGGCAGTGACAACAACCTTGGAGCGAGCGGATTGGCTGCCCGTGAGACGTCGTTTCATCCTCGATGCTCGAGGAGTCGTTGATGTGTCCGAAGTGTGAATAATAGTTGAGTCTGTCTGCTCCACTGAGCTCCAGCTTGTACTAGGAAATAGTGTGACACGAGAGTGTCCTTTCGAGCACAGACTACAATGTCAGGGTGGTTTCATACAGTATGTGCGAAGGTATGAGGAATATACCATTCGCGGTTATTCTCGCCAACTAGATTGATCAGCTCCACAATCATGTGCAGCAGACTACTCACACCAATCATCGCCATAATTGACGCAGAGCTCTTCTCCGGCAGCTACTGACCTGGTTAAAGTTGGCTGGAAAATAATGACATCTCCAATATGCCTTCTCTTGTGATCTGCGCCAAACTGCTTGACGTTTTGCATTGCGGAAACGCAGTGGTGCTGGAAGTCAGACTACTTTACCCGCAAAGAGGGTTCCGTCCGTGTGCCATATTCATGACAGTACTCACATTCAGTAGGGACGCCGGTCCAAGTTGAATGAAACCTTTTCCTTTCTCATTCACAAAACAATAATCCTCATTGAAAGCCTTGGCATATTTTGGCGGAGTGTGGTGCTTTTCCGGAATCGGGAAGCAGATACTTTCAAAGCCCTTCAGTACTACCGCTGGTCCCTTGAGCGATATTCTTGTTCGAGCCATGATTTGTTGGTCGCCATACTGGTTGGTGGGGGCAATTTCCAGTTCTTGACTTGCGGCGAAGGAGCAATATATCTCTTTCATGCTTCCATTCAGCAACCTGCACAGTACAGGTGGAAACAACCCACCGATCCAGGACCTTGCGATCTATGGGACTCTCTTCCTTCTCCGCTTCATGACCAATACTGAATAGTCAACGCTCAATCTATGGAAAGTTGATTTACCACTTGTTGATGAAGAATTCCAGTGGTAGCTCATAGCCCTTGTCCTTGTAAAGCCCTGCGAGCTTCTTTGCGCCTTCACAGGGTGGGTCAGGCGTTGCACGACAGCCCACATCCAAATCTAGTCCATTTTTGATCCTAAATGCGTCCATTAGATGGTCATGAATCAGACAAGCCCTTGTGGCAGCTCGCGCCATCCGGTTGTTCTCCATGTAGTCGATATACGGCGCTCTTGGGGGCATGGTGATGATGATCGTGTACTATTGTTAAGTGGATAATTGATTAGTAGATGGTCGTGTAGTTGGGGAGTGAAATTTGGGGTTGGGTGAATACACACACACACACACGCACGAGCCCAGTAGAGTATCACTCAACGCTCGGACCGGTTCAATTCTCACCATGCGGATTTCATCTCCAGTGTAGCTGACGGTGTAACACTGCTAACTTGTCCCATACCACCTCACCATCTAGATAACAACCCTTCAACCACCTCGATGATTCGCCCTCTACGAGTTCTACGCCTCTCTCTTCCCTCTCCGCTTCTGTGAGATCTCTGAACGCCCGACGTGCGTGGAGCACTCTACGATTATCGAATAATACCAGGTCGCCTTCCTGCAAGGTGAACTCCCACTCTCTGTGTGGCTCGCTAAGCTTCTTCTGAAATAGATCGAGAGACTGATAAATTTGTGATGTCGCTTTTACACCTTTACTAGATGCCCATCGAGGAAGACCTTGGAAGGGCGGGGACCAGTTGACCGCCGCAGTGAGTCTTGAAAAATCATCCCAGGAGCCCGTGAATAGCGGATGTGTGTAATGTAGATAGTGACCGTCGTTGTCGTATTCGAAGTCAATTTGTGGGACTCTGTATTCTGGGTTGTCGCGTTTGAGGCTGCGGACGGCGGAGAAAGCGTCAACAAAATAAGATGAACCGCCTTCTACCCTATTCCGCAGACAATGAAGGGCTTGAAACCGGGGAGGTGACGAAAAGTACCTGGGATCAGTCGCAACACCTTGGAAACCTTAGCTCAGCACTTACAGAAGATCCGCGTGCAGTCCTAAATTGACATCCGTATATGCGACGTTCTTGCTATTGGGGACATTCCTCACGTTCCATGTTTCGCCGTAAAATGTGTTTCTGATCTCGCCAATCAAGGCCATGACCTCTCTCAACGAGCAATCGGCATTCTCCGTCTTTTCCGTTGGTACGCCTTTGATGACGACGATACCATAAGCGTGAAGTTGTTGAAGGGTGTGATATAGCGTCTGATCGCGATTGTCGAGACTTTCGAGATCTTCATACTGAACATGGAGGTGTGCGGTGCTTTCAAGGGTTTTCCTTGTCCATAACCGGCGTCGTCCGAGATTCGGGAGACGATTCGCCAAAGTGGGACCTGGGACGGCAATGTCCTCAAGCCGAGACAAGGGGAAGAAAACCGTATGATCCGGTGCCCAGGCTATTTGCAGACCTTCTCCCTCCCTGGTTTCGCAATACTGTATCATGGACTCGTCGGGGACACCCGTACTGAATGCAGATCCCTGTATTTCCCGATACGCCTCTGGACTCGTGTGATAACGTTGTCGAGTCGAAGGATCGATGCACTTGGGGCAGGGACAAGCGTCTCTCAGACTGTAGTACGAGAGCTCAGTTTCGTTGCCATCGAAAAATTGTTTGTCGTAGACCAGATGTCCTTCTTTAAGTTTCACTTCTGTATTTTTGAAACGGATGATGCGCCGGTCGTTTTGATCTGTCGGTTCCGCATACGATTGCTGACGACGTGAGAGCCGGGACCCAGGCTGAAGGGACGTGTCCTCGGGAGAATCAGCTCCCTCCTGGTTTGCCAAATCCTCGACAAGTGATTGTTCCGACGGTGGTATTTCAGGAAGGCTTCGAGTCCGGTCGTAATGGTTGACAGCGGCAGGCGAGCTCCTCAATTTCTCTACCAGTCCTTCTGCCGCAAAGCTATTTTGGGCATCCTCTTCAGCTCGACGGACAGCGCGGTCCGCAGCCCACTTTCCGGACCGCCCCTCTCCCTTGGAAGACGAAGCCCGCGACGAAGAAAGTCCGAATGAGTGGGGTCTGCCGTAGTCTTTTCGACTACCGTGGACCTCGGCTGACTGCCGAGTCTCGGGTCTGGATATATCGGGCGCTTGTTCGAGGATCTTCTTGCCTCTATCCAATGCCCCCTGCGGGCTGTTGTCGAGTTTCTCCTCAATATCGCTATTGTCGATCTTGTACGTATCGGCCCATGGGTTGGCTCGCAGGTGCGGCTCCTCGCCATTCGAATGCACGGTCCATGCTGGAGGCGGTCGATATGATTTCGTGGGCGCACTACTGGTGGTCGAGGTGAGGACTATTTCCGGGGCTATACCCTGCTCTCGAAGCTCATCTGGAACATCTGGACGCCGAGGTCGAGCTGGCTTGCGAGTGGACGTGGAAGCTGAAGTACTGGTGGACGAGCTCGCTCGAGATGACTGTGCTATACGATAGCTGGATGCCAAATCGGAGACGAGTGCGGGCCGTATGCGAAGCTTCATGCTGTGGTGGTATGTATAGGCCCTATTGTCAATAGTTGGTTGCTTACGGGCTAAATCATTGCCGTGAATTGGAGGCTGTGACTCCGTGGGAGAGTGTATCACGTGGGATTCGTCATTCACTCTATTGTCGTCGGGAACTGATTCTATTCTTGCCCTTGTCATTACACTACACTATACATCGCCTATCATGGATCCAGAGGAAGAACATAGATCAAGGTCAGCTGATGCGTACCGCAGAAAGTGTGCGAAGCTGATTATCAGATTGTTTGCATTCCAGACATTGTTGGATGGATCCCGAGATGCGACTGAACAGCGTGTCGAAATGACTACCCTCCGCAAGGTCTGCGCTAGTGGTATGTCGATACCATGCTTCTGCTAGCTCCCGCTGATATTCAGGAATTCCAAATAGACCAGTACACTTGCGACCGTTGTCATACAATCTCCTGCTCGAGACCCTCCCCGCTGAAAAGAGGTCATGGCGCGCTGCAGCTAAACAGGATAGGGAGAGATACTATGTGAGTCACCCCATGCTTGCCTCATATAGACAAATTCGCTGAACAGCTAGAAACTCGTAGAAACATTCATGGACGATGTGCAAGATGCTCCAGCAGTGAGTGGTTGTCATCTCGGCCTTCCGGGCTTAGCTGATGGGCAGCCATCGGATCCCCTGTCTGAAAGAGACGCGTTGTTACAGTCCATCTCGAAGGAAGTCCACCTCGCTACCAAACGATTAAATCTACTTCGTAGACGTACAGCCCCTTCAAGACGTTCACCACTACACGCTCCTCCTACCGATGACGATCCGAACAGTTCTCGTGAAGTCGACTCACCTTCCGATTCATCCTCGTCGGAGGGTAGTGAATTGGACGAATCTACTGCTAGAGTGGTCGAAGATGAATTTGCAATGAGTCAAACCAAACCTAAGAGCAAAGGAAAGGGGAAGGGAAAAGCAAAGGCTGTGGAATACTTGCAATCTCGGAGGGCGTTGTTTCAGCGTCTCGAAACACTAGCTGTTGCCGATCATCAACGACAGGCCGACGCGAGGAGGAGAGCATCTGGTATCACATCGAGTGATGCTGTCAGTAGCAAGGGCAAGGGGAAATCAGTAGAGGTCGGCCCCGCACCAGAAGATGCAGGACCAATGCTATCGCCTCGGATCACCCTCTCACCAGAACCCGAAGAGCAATCGACAATGCAACCTTTCGCAATCCCCCCTACCAGCTCATCTCGCTCAAGCTCAGGTCAGACCCCTAAATTGTCCCTCACCCCATCCGATCCTCCGACAGGAACGGACGCAATCACCCTTCTCTCACCTCGGCCAATCCCTGCTCCTGGTCAGTCCCACTTGTCATCCATCTCCGGGTCGCTTCTCCAGCCAGAGACTCATGCCGAATGTCTCACCCGACTGCTGTACGTCTTTTGTCAGTCACACCCACAATGGCCGTTCAAGACTCATTTCGTCGATATCGCCGTCCCGCTTTATCTCGTATACATGGGGCCAAATGGGAAAGAACAGTGGGCAGAGGAACAGACTTTCTGGGCTCTGGCGGGTATACTGTCCGACCTTGGCTCGGCCGTTTCCGCCAATGAGAGTGAACTCCAACCCACCCTAGATAGGCTGGCAAGGCGAGTCAAATGGGCCGACTACGATTTATACGATTCACTTCGCGCTCGAAATCTTGACCCTGCCGCCCCATTGTATACTTATCAATGGATCACCGGGTTGTTTACCAACACTCTACCCCCACCCGCCATCTTCCCAGTCTGGGATTTCCTGTTTTCCGAATCCCCATCGACTGCGACGAATCAACCAAAACTCGATCTCATGCTCGATCTCTGCGTGGCACTGTTAATCCTACTTAAACCTCGCTTGAATCACGCCGGAGTCGTTACTAGGCGTAAACCTGGATTGTGGGGTGATGACGATACGAATGGTGACGAAGGTACCGATGACGATACTTTCGTGAATGGTTTCAACCTTCTTCAATCTCCTCCTCTAGCCAAGGTCGGGGGCGTCAATGCACTACTCGAAACAGCATTCAAAGTCCGGCAAGCCCGACGACTTGCCGGTCTTTCGGGTGATGATCCTGATAGTACGCCACCGGCTTCGGCATCGAGTTATCTTGCCTGGACTCCAAAACTGCCTTCGTTACCCAATCTGGCTCAGTACGCTCCTGCTTTGCCTACGACTGAATCGATCGGGAACTTATCCAAAGCTTCTGCTAGCTGGACTTCAGTGGCACGAGAAAAGTTGTGGTCGACATCACAAGCGGCTACCACGAGCGCTACATCCGCTACCAGCTCCATCGGTGCAGCGGCCGGCAGACTATGGGGATCGGTCCGCCCACAAGACCCGGGCCCCGATGCGGCGGAATATGATTTCACATCTTCAACTCATACCTCCCCAGAGCTGAAGGCGATGTCGCCTCCACCTAGATTCATCGAACCGAAAGATACGATCCGATATAATCAGGTTCCACCCAGCGTACTGGCCAGGAGGAGGGAGAGCGATCACTCCACCACATCTACCTCGCCCGTAGCTGGTCTTACGGAGAAGTTGTCAAATCTGGCGAGCTCTTTCACCAGTTCACCATCAGCCGACAGAATCGGTATGGGTCGTCCATCTAGCGGTGGCGCACCTGGTGGTCCTCGACCTCTTATACTTAGTGGATCAGCTAGGCGAGCTAGCAACTCCTCTTCAACCGGTACGAGTGGTCGACACTTACGCGAAGGATCCCTAACAAACTCGGGCCTGGGTAATGAAGCAATCAGTCCACCTTCGGCTAGTTCGGCTCGACTCTTTCCCGCTCGGAGTCGTATAGGATCCGAGTCATCCGATACCGCCGGCCATGAGATCATGAAAGCCTCCTTATTCCTAGGTGCTATGGCAGCTAGACGAACGGGCGCGATTTCGTTCTTGCGCTCTTTAACTCGTGTGATGCCACCCTTAGTCGGTCGTGCTGGTCTGTCCACTTCTGCTAGGCATCTCAAGGAAGGCAAGGATCAGAATTACCCGGATCATGTACCCCTCAACACTGCCCAGAATGCCTTGCTTGCTGTCGGGTCTGGAATCATGGGTGTACTAGATACTACCAGAGGAGGTAAGCTCGATCGATCGGGGAGAACATTTCAGCTTACCATCAGATCTGGTAGCCACTCTATCCGAATCAACGGCTTCAACTTTCTTACCTTCATTGCATGCTTCCATGGTGGCCCACCCTGAGGGTAGACAGATCATGAAAGATCGACCAATCGTTTCCTCTCAGACCGTCAATCTTGATCACCTCAAGAGCTTGAAGCGCGGGACACTTGGTAGGGAGTACGTCGAATGGCTCCAAAGGGGTGATCTTTCTCCTGATTCTCGAGAGAAGGTAAGCTGTCTAAACTTGTCTTCAAGGCTAGAGCTGACCATTAGGTACGATACATCGACTCGCCAACTCTAGCCTATACGATGCTACGATATCGCCAAACCCACGATTTGTACCATACACTATTCTCCCTCCCGCCCACACTAGTTCACGAGCTATCTCTGAAAGTAGTAGAACTAAGTAATATGTCCCTCCCCGTTGCAGGTCTCTCGTCGACCTTCGGCCCTCTCCGAATGACATCATCTCGCAGAGCCTTGTGGCGACAAGATTGGGTCCCATGGGCACTAAGGACTGGAGCACAGGGAAGGAGCTTGGTAGGTGTATATTGGGAGAAAAGGTGGGAGCAGGGTCTAGGGGAATTGAGACGGGAGCTGGGAGTTCAGAGGAACGATGAGTTTGGGGTTGAGAGTCGTTGGAGGGGGTATAGGGAGCTGAGAGAGATGGAGAGGAATTTAAGAAGGAAAGGCGAATGGGTTGATGAGCCTGAAAAGTGGTAACCTTTTAACTTGGACATTACGGTATACATACATTTGTAGATATTGTTTGAAATCCAATCAGTCATGATGCATGAAAGTGTCGTAAGATGTGCTACAAACAAATAACTCGATACTATACAATTAATTGCTCTTGAGGATATTGGAAACGCATATCGAGAATGTCCGTCCATGTACAACAGTGTATACAGCAGCCAGTGCTACACAACGAAGCTAGAGATTCGGATTGATATAGCTCTCCGCATCGAAGACTAGGCCGTTCCTTCGATTATCACCACTGCCACTCCCACTCGCACTTCCGCTCAGTAGTGACTCGACAGGTATCGATCGCCTGACTCGTTGTTGTGCGCCCTCTACTGGCCCTGATCCACCCTCCTCGTCCGTCCTCGGCCTTCGCGCAGGTCTCCTTTCGTCATCACCCCCTTCTCCCACTTGATCTTCGTCCGATTCCATCTCTCGTTGTCTACGACGCATCGCAGGCATGAAGGTCCAAACGGGGCGGAGGAGTTGGTCCTGGTCGACGGGCGCGAGCTGAGGTATTCCAGGTTCTAGGTCGAGAGCGAGTTGCTCGTCAACTTCTGCTCGTGCTCTTGCAGTATAACCTGGACCAGGTGCATTTGGCGAAGCAGGGCCTAGGGTGTAATCGGGACTGCCAACAACTTCGTAGGGTGATTCAGGAG
>Ga0265798_10005734_pt1 | contig 16549 bp, 10 predicted proteins | sample P3T30metagenome_FD_192430 | JGI IMG/M metagenome (GOLD analysis project Ga0265798, IMG submission 192430) | Plant litter microbial communities from East Loma Ridge, Irvine, California - P3 T30 | ecosystem: Environmental > Terrestrial > Plant litter > Unclassified | place: USA: California... | reverse complement strand
GTAGGCAAATAGCTGCACCGGCGTGGCCGGGGCGTTCGGACCTACACCGTCTACTGCCGTCACGCTCTTATTTAGCACCGCACCAGCTACCACGCAGGTGTCTTGCGGAATCTTGATGACCGGAGGCAGATTATTAGTAGCTACCACGTCTATCTGCATGTCCCGCAGCACCTCGCCTATCTTAATATAACCTAGGGCATTTTTTCGCCACTCTTCTACTATAATCGCCACGTTATAAGTGCCCGTGCGCAGAGGAGCGTTCCAGATAAGCTGCCCCCTGGTATTAATAGTAAGCGAAGCCGGCGCACCTACCTGGGCAAGCTGATTGCCATTATTGTCCAAGAAAGATACTTGCACCGGGTTCTGGCCCGGAGTGCCAAACGTCTGGCTATTTGGGTATTCATACCCGTTCGTGATGCTGGGCGTCGGAATAAAATTGGCAGGCAGTGGGTTGGGTATCAACGCTACCTGCTGGCTCTGCATCAGCCGGAAACCTAGGGAATCGCCATCGGCATCGTAGGCGGCGGGGTTGTGCAAAAACACCTGCCCGGCGGCGGCGGCATCAATGGCCGGCGCCCGCAGCACTGGCAAGCTGTTTTGCCCTAGCCCGGGGTCTACTGTAATAGTGGTGCTGATGTAGAACGTTTGGTTTACCGAAGCCGTCATATTCACCACACCCGCTACCCGGTTAGCCTCTACCATGCTAGCCGTATACCGACCCGAACCGGGATATGTATGCTCAAAGTAAAACGTGATGACGTTGGCCGTGGGCGAAACCGATACTTCGCTGGCTTTAGGAATCCCGGTCGGGATGTCTAGGTCACTGGTTTTGCCATCGCCATAGTAAACCCTGATGGTATTCTGTTGCACATACCGGGGGTCGCGGTATAGTGTCAGCTTAAAAAAAATTCGATTCGGGTTGCGGGTCGGCGTGGTGTCGACCTTGGCCTGAATGTCGCCAGCACGGAGGTGGGTAGCGTGCACGGCTGTGGGCAGCAGCCAGCCTAAGCCGACTAGCCACAGTATGAGAAACCACCCGTTGCGCCAAAACGACGACTTAGGAGAGGAAAGTGTTTGCATATAACAATAATAAGGGTGGCTAAGCTGATTCCTTTACTATCAACTCGCTACTAGACACAACTTTTGAGAGCCAAGAGTGTTATGAACTACGCTACACCGGTTTAACGGGGAGTAGTAGGGATTGATTCACGAACACCGAAGGTTCATGAAGCTGCAATATTTAACCATTCTAAATAGCACGCATATTAGTCAGCGTGCTTGGGGGGTCAGTGCCCCCGGCCCTACCTTTGGGCGACTTAAGTAGCTCTTTTTTGGCTGATATTTTTATGAATTGGTTTACAAAAACCTTTACCAGCAGCATCGGGCGCAAGATTATCATGTCCCTGACGGGCTTGTTTCTCTGCACCTTCCTGGTAGTGCACCTTATTGGCAACTTCCAGCTCTTCAAGAACGATGACGGCGTAGCGTTCAACGTTTACTCGCACTTCATGGGGCACAACCCCATCATTCGGACCATCGAATGGGGACTAGTGCTGGGTTTTGGCTTCCATATTTACGAGGCTCTCATGCTGACGCTCCGTAACAAAAGCGCCCGCTCGCATAAATACGACCAGTGGGAGGCTAAGCAGAACTCGGAGTGGACCTCGCGCAACATGGGCATTCTGGGCTCTATCATCTTGGTTTTCTTGATTGTACACCTGTACAACTTCTTCTGGCGCGCCCGCTTCGGCTCGCCCGACCCAGACATCAACCACAACGACAACCTTTATAAAGTAGTCGTAACGTCGTTTCATCAACTCTGGTATGTGGTGCTCTACGTAGCGGCGCAGGCCAGCCTAGGGTACCACCTCTGGCACGGCTTCCGCTCGGGCTTCCAAACCCTGGGGCTCAACCACCGCAAATACATGCCACTGATTAAGAACTTTGGCTATGCTTTCGCTGTCCTAGTTTCAGCTGGCTTCGCTTCGATGCCGCTGTACTTTTATCTGTTTACCAACGAGCAAGGTGCGCTGAAAGATGGCGTAGCCGTGACGTTGCAGCATCTGACGTTGGCTTTTAACTAAGTTGTTAAGCCGTTAGGTAGTTAGGTAGCCGGGCTGGTTCATTAGCCCGTGCTTTTCCTGACCCCTAACCTCCTGACTACCTAACCACCCAGTAGATATGGAATTATTTTCCAAAGCGCCCGAAGGCCCCTTGGCCGAGAAATGGGACAAGCACAAGTTCAACGTCAAGCTCGTTAACCCCGCCAACAAGCGCAAGTACGACGTGATTGTGGTGGGTACAGGTCTGGCGGGAGCCGCGGCGGCGGCATCGCTGGCCGAGCTCGGCTACAACGTGAAGGCCTTCACGTACCACGACTCGCCGCGCCGAGCGCACTCCATCGCGGCGCAGGGCGGTATCAACGCAGCTAAGAATTACCAGAATGACGGCGACTCCGTATTCCGTCTTTTCTACGATACCATCAAGGGCGGCGACTACCGCGCTCGTGAAGCCAACGTGTACCGCTTGGCGCAGGTATCGGTTAACATCATTGACCAGTGCGTAGCACAGGGCGTGCCCTTCGCTCGCGAATACGGCGGGTTGCTAGCCAACCGCTCATTTGGGGGCGCACAGGTAAGCCGCACGTTCTACGCCCGCGGCCAAACGGGACAGCAACTGCTCCTAGGTGCCTACTCGGCACTGAGCCGGCAGGTAGCCTATGGCAAAGTGAAGCTGTATACCCGCTCGGAACTGCTCGACGTAGTAGTGGTAGATGGCCAGGCCCGTGGCATCGTAACGCGCAACCTGGTAAATGGTGAGGTGCAAACCCACGCGGCGCACGCCGTGGTATTGGCAACGGGTGGCTACGGCAACGTATTCTACCTCAGCACCAATGCTAAGTACTGCAACGTAACTGCGCCGTGGCGTGCTCACAAGAAGGGCGCTTACTTCGCAAACCCCTGCTTTACCCAGATTCACCCCACCTGCATTCCGGTATCGGGCGATTACCAGTCGAAGCTGACGCTGATGTCGGAGTCGCTACGTAACGACGGCCGCGTGTGGGTGCCTGCTACCAAAGAGATTGCCGAGCGCTTGCGCAAAGGCGAAATCCGGGTACAGGACATCAAAGAAGAAGACCGTGACTACTTCCTAGAGCGGAAATATCCGGCCTTCGGTAACTTGGTGCCACGCGACGTAGCCTCGCGCAATGCCAAGATGATGTGCGACGAAGGCCGTGGCGTAGGGGCCTCGGGCTTGGCTGTATACCTCGACTTTGCCGACGTTATCAAGCGCACCAGCGCCCAGGCGGTAAGCCAGAAGTATGGCAACCTTTTCGAGATGTACGAAAAGATTACCGACGAAAACCCCTACGAGATGCCTATGCGCATCTATCCAGCGGTGCACTACACCATGGGCGGCCTGTGGGTTGACTATAACCTGCAAACCACTATCCCTGGCTTGTATGCTACCGGCGAGTGCAACTTCTCGGACCACGGCGCTAACCGCCTAGGTGCCTCGGCACTGATGCAGGGCTTGGCCGATGGCTACTTCGTAATTCCGTACACCATCGGTGACCAGTTAGCCCAAACGCCACCTAAGCCGGTAACTACTGACCACCCCGCTTTTGCTGAGGCGAAGGCTGCTGTGCAAGCTCGGGTAGAGCAACTGTTGAGCATCAACGGCACGCGTACCCCCGACGATTTCCACAAGGCCCTAGGTCATATTATGTGGGAGTACTGCGGCATGGCTCGCAACGCCGAAGGCCTGAAGCATGCTAAAGCTGAGATTCAGAAGCTCCGCCGCGAATTCTGGCAGGATGTGAAAGTAGTTGGCTCTGGCGAGGAAATGAACCAAGCGCTTGAGAAGGCTGGCCGCGTAGCTGACTTCCTAGAGCTCGGTGAATTGATGGTAGACGACGCCTTCAACCGGAATGAAAGCTGTGGTGGTCACTTCCGCGAAGAGTACCAGACGCCGGAAGGCGAGGCACTACGCGACGACGACAATTATGCTTACGTAGCCGCCTGGGAGTACAAAGGCGACAACCAGCCCGAAGTGCTTCATAAAGAAGAGCTTGTTTTCGAAAACGTGAAGCTGACCCAGCGCAGCTACAAATAAATTATGAATTATGAATCGTGAGTTATGAGTTAGCTATTAGAGATTAGGCTCATAAGCTTTGCTCCTACCGCTAACTCATAATTCGCTCATTCATTGCTGAATCGCTACTTCATAACTCATAATTCATAACTTATAATTAAAAATGGCCGGTTCTGCCTCCACTACCAATACCAAACCAATGAACCTGAAGCTACGGGTATGGCGCCAGCCTAACCGTCAGACGGAGGGTCAGATTGTCGAGTATAACGTAAAGGATATATCACCCGACATGTCCTTCTTGGAGATGCTCGACGTGCTCAACGAAGACTTGCTACGCGCGGGTACCGACCCAGTAGCTTTCGACCACGACTGCCGTGAGGGTATCTGTGGCTCGTGCGACTTGTTTATCAATGGCCGCTCGCACGGTCCTGAGAAAGGCACGACGACTTGCCAGCTACACATGCGCAAGTTCTCAGATGGTGATACCATCACCATCGAACCTTGGCGTGCTAATGCTTTCCCAGTCAACAAAGACCTCAGCGTTGACCGCTCAGCCTTTGACCGCATTATCCAGGCGGGCGGCTATGTGAGCGTGAACACGGGCGGTGCCCCCGATGGCAACGAAATTCCGATTCCAAAAGACATCGCTGACCGTGCTTTCGAAGCTGCTACCTGCATTGGCTGCGGCGCCTGTGTGGCAGCTTGTAAGAATGCCTCGGCTATGCTCTTCGTGAGCGCTAAGGTGTCGCAGTTGGCACTACTGCCCCAGGGCAAAGTAGAAGCTCAGACACGCGTCGAAAATATGGTGGCCCAAATGGACATTGAAGGCTTCGGTGCCTGCTCCAACATTGGCTCTTGTGCTGCCGAATGCCCAGTAGGCATTTCGCTGGAGAACATCGCTATTCTAAACCGCGAGTTCCTGACGGCCAAAGCTGCTTCTAACAACCTGGCGTAGCACGCTTATTTCCAGCCTATAAAAGGGGGCCCTAGTTACCTAGGGCGCCCTTTTTTTTGCACATCCCCTAAAATAGCACAGGCTGCTACTCGCCAGGCTTGCCTAGGGTGATAGGCTGAATGAAGATGTGCTTTACATCGGGGTGAGCCGCTTCAATACTGGTGCGCAATTGCTCCACCACTTGAGTGAGGTGCGCAGCGGGCAAGTCAGGCGCAAACTCCACTGGCATCACCACCAGCAATTCGTGAGGGCTGAGATAAGAAGAGAGCGGCGGGGCCGTGTTTATGATAGTGGCCTCAGCCTGTACTAGCTCCGTTATTTTTTGCAATAGGGTGGGCTCGGCTGGTTCACCGAGTAGCAGGCTTTTGGTTTCGCGGAGCAATAGTCCAGCTACTACCAGCAGGAGCAAGCCAATGAGCACCGAAGCCACGCCATCAAGCACGGGTTGGTTGAGCAAATGACTGAGGAACACACCTAGGAAGGCAATCAGCAAGCCTAACAAGTCGGACGCATCCTCAAACAACACGACGAAAACAGAAGGGTCTTTGCTAGCGCGGAAGGCTTTCCAGAAAGGCTGTTTACCGCGTTGGGCATTAAAGGTGCGGCGAGCTACCAGAAAAGAAGCCCCATCGAAGCAGAAGGCGACTACCAGTACTACGTAGTTCCAGGTGGGGTTATGCAACGGCGCGGGGTGGCGAATGTGGTCGATGCCATCGTAGAGGGAAAGGCCACCCCCGATGACAAAGATGAAAACAGCCACCATAAAGGCCCAGAAATACAGTTCGCGACCGTAGCCGAATGGCCGCCACTCGGTAGCAGGTTGTTGGCTTTTGCGCAGCCCGAGCAGCAGCAGCCACTCATTGGCAGTGTCCACAAGCGAGTGGATGCCTTCGGATAACATAGCCGAGCTACCCGTGAACCAAGCAGCCACGAATTTGATGGCTGCGATACCAAAGTTGGCAGTCAGCGCTGTGATGATGGCGGTTTTAGATTGCGGCTCGTCGGTAGGCAAGGGCGTAGCGAGCAGTGGGTACAGGTAGTGAGCGGCTCGCGCGAGTAGTACGCACTTGCGCAGCCCAGGGCTGCCGCCAAGCTACTTATAAAGTAAAAAGGCCATTCAGCTTGCGCTGAAAGGCCTTCTGACTAGCTCTTTTATCTACTTACTCAGCTGGCACGGCAGGTGCTAGCTCTATTTTCAAGGTCGTTAGGTTGGCGGGCACCACTAGCGCGGGTGCCGCTACGGTTGTTTCGGTGACTGGGTAGGTACCTATGGCTACCGGCTGCCCATCGGCGGTGGCGGCGGCCGGGCCTGTAGGCAGGCCGTGCAGCACCACGCGATACGTGGCGTAGCTGGGCTGGTAATCACCTTCGGCACGCTGGCTAAGGGTAAGAGAAGCTGCCTCGCCAACTACCGTGAAGCGGCGAACGGCTTGCTGGCCCTGCTGATAGGCATAGCCCTCGCTCCCATCGTCGTAGAGCACGCTCTCGGCAGTGCCAGCTTTGTAGTAAACGTGCAAGGTTAATTCTTCTACAGCTTTTTCGCCTACGTACTGTAGCACGGGCTGCATGGGCACTACGGCCCCAGCCTTGATGAACAGCGGGATGCGGGTGAGGTCGGCGGCGGCCCACACCTCGGCGCCGCCTGCCTTCAGCTCGTCGGTCCAGTAGTAGTACCAGTGACCTTTGGGGAGGTACATCCAGCGGCCATCGGCGCCGGCTTGGGTAATGGGGCACACCAGCAGGTTGTCGCCGAGCGAAAACTCGGCCATGCGCAGGTAAGTCTCAGGGTCGTTTTGGTCGAGGAAGGTGAGCGGGCGCAGCATAGGCGTACCGTGCGTGCTGTACTGCCAAAACGTGGTGTACACATAAGGCAGTAGCTGGTAACGCAGCTCGATGAAAGAGCGCACTAGGCTCGTGAACGGCTCGCCAAAGCTCCAAGGCTCCTGGTCGCCGTGGTCGCCGCTGCTATGGGTGCGGAAGAACGGGTGAAAGGCACCTAGGGCTATCCAGCGGGCATACAGCTCGCCGTTGGGCTGGTCGACAAACCCACCGGTGTCGGAGCCAATAAAGCTGAATCCGCTGATGCTGAGCCGCTGGCACTGAATATTGGCCAGCCACAAGTGCTCCCAGCTGGCAATGTTGTCGCCGGTCCAGCCCGACGAGTAGCGCTGGCCGCCCGCATAAGTGCTGCGTGTGATAGTAAACGGCCGGTTGGGGTAGCTGAAGCGCGCCACGCCCTCGTTGGTGGCGCGGGCCATTTGCATGCCGTAGATGTTGTGCGCCTTTTTGTGCGAGCCGGGCTGGCCGTCGTAGTCGAAGCGCACATCGTCGGGGAAGGTACCGCGCTCAAACACGGCAGGCTCGTTCATATCATTCCAGACTCCGCGCACGCCCACTTCCTTTATCAGGCCCTCAAACAAATTGGCCCACCACTCGCGCACCGCGGGGCGCGTGTAGTCGGGAAAGTGGCACTGGCCCGGCCACACCGAGCCGCGCATCAGCGGCCCATCGGCCCGGCGGCAAAAGAAGTCCTGCGCCAGGCCCTCCTGGTACACCGGGTAGCTAGGGTCAATCTTGATGCCGGGGTCAATAATTACTACCAGCTTAAAGCCTTGCTGGCCTAGGTCCTGCACCAGGCGCTTGGGCTCGGGAAAGTGCTGCGGGTGCCAGGTAAAGCAGCGGTAGCCATCCATGTAGTCGATGTCGAGGTAAATGGCATCGCACGGAATGCGGCGTTCGCGCATACCTAGGGCTATTTCCTGCACGTTGCTTTCGGGAAAGTAGCTCCATTTGCACTGGTGGTAGCCCAAGGCCCACAGCGGCGGCAGGGGCGGCGGGCAGGTCAGGCGCGTGTACTCCTCGCTGACTTCGAGCAAGGTAGGGCCATAGATGAAATAGTAATTCAGCTCGCCACCATCGGCCCAGAAGCTCGTGACGTCGGCCCGCTCGGCGGCAAAATCAAAAAACGCCTTGAACGTATTGTCGAAGAAAATGCCGTGCGCGATGCGCTGGTGCAGCACTTGGTAAAATGGGATGTTTTTGTAGAGCGGGTCGGCGCCCTTCTGGTAGCCATAGGTATCGGTGCCCCAGTTCACAAAGCGCTGGCCGCGCAGGTTCGAGTTGGCGGGCTTGTCGCCGAGGCCGTAGTAGCACACGCCGCTAGGCACCTGGTGGCTCATTTTCACAATGTCGTTGCCCGTGTCATCGTCGTGGTGCCAGTGAAAGCCCTTTTCGTCGGCGCTCAAAATGGTGCCCGAGCGGTCAAGTACGCGCGTGCGCAGCGAGTCCTTCCACACAATGCAAATGAGGCGGGCCGTGGTAAGGCGGTAGTGGTCGCTTTTCTCCTTAAACTCCAGAAAAGTGGGCACCCGCGGGAAGGTCGGGTGCGCATCGTCGACGCTAGGCACAGCGTAACTAAAGTCGGGCTCGGCGGGGCTGCCGGGCGTAAGGTAGCGAAAGCGTAGAATCTTGTCCGACAGTGCGTGCAGTAGCAGCCGGGTGCCGTTTTCGGTGGTGAAGGTAAAGAGGTAATCGTTGGTTTGCTCAGCCCGTTGCACCGGGCCGGGCTGCTGTTCCTGGCGGCTTTGGGCAGCCAGGTTATTTAGCATATAGTTATTTTCCTGGGTAAAATTGGCCATAAAGCAGAAGGGCGCGTATAAAAAAACAGAACATTCAAAAGGCACTCCTCTTAGCTAGTAAAGGCTAAGAGCAAAGCTTGTAAGATAAGTTTTAATGCGAAAAGCAAAGCGCTAAGAGCCTGCTTGGAGCACCTAGATTATAGTAATATTCTGAGGCCAGCCACGGAATTGCGTTTTGCAGCACCGTTATTCGCAGGCACATTTGCCGCCCATGAGTTTGCTTGCTGCTGCCGTTCCCGTTGCCGTCTTGGTTTTAGCCTGGGATGAAGCCGCCCCTGCCGTGCGGGCGGTAGTAGAAGCGACCGAAACCCCAACGCAGGCACTCGACTCGGTGGTGGTGCTGGTGCCCGCCGCCACGGGCGAGCCGACGCAGGAAGAATTTTTACCTCTCGCCGTAGAGGAACCCGCTTTGCCCGTGCCCGCAGTAACCAGCGAAGACCAGCTAACGCCGAAAGCAGACAATGCCATACTGGAGGCCCCCGACACTACGCCCACTATATTATCGGCCCTACCAGAGTTGCCAGCGCCGGAGCCTGCATCTACGGTTTTGCCACCCCTAGGTACTCCGCTAGAGGCACTGCCACTACCTACTGTGCCCACAACTCTGGTTGCAGTAGCGCCCGCGCCGCTTGCGTGGTCGGCCGTGCGCGTGCTGCGCCTCAGCAGCTTTAGTTTGCCCGAACTCATGGAGCTGAGCCAACAAGCCTTACCCGGCGCCATTTGGCAGGGCGGTGCCGACCAGCCCGCCGCTCCCTACCTAGGTAGCCAACTAGAAGCTACCAATGGCGAATCTCTCCCAGTAGCTGACCTAGGTGATACCCGGTCCGGCGTAGTAGCGACGGCTCCTATGTTAGAAGCGGATGCCTTTTTGGTGCCTACCTCTACCCTACCGGCCACGGCCCAGCCCGAGCAGCCGCTGCCAGCGTTGCCAATTCTGGCGCCGGCTTATTTACTAACTGAGCCGCCAGTGCCGGCCCTCGATGCGGAAGCGGACCTGGCCCCCAGCTTGCTTGACGAGCCGACAAGCGAAGAAGCACCTCTCACGCAGGCGCCGCTAGCGGAACTCCTAGGGCCCGCCCACGCGGGTTGGTCAGAAGACTTGGCAGCCCTACGCACGCCCTTGCCGCTAGAAGAGCCAGCGCCCGGTATCGACCTTGAAGATGAGGCTGCTTACTATGAGGCCACAGTAGGCGAGCCGCCAGCTACCGAGGTCAGCAACAGCCCCGTAGAACCTAGGTTGGTGAATGAGCCGTTTGAGGCACCAAATCTAAATTTTCAGGTTATTCAGTACGCGCGCTTTGCGGTACCGGTGGCCTTGGCCCAGGCGCCATTCGCAGCCATTTATGCGCCGGCCTGGCCTACTTGGCTGGCTGCGCAAGAGCTACGCTATCGCACGCGGCAGCCGCTAGTGCTGCATGTATCTACATTAGCCGCGGGCGCAGCCGATTCGCTCGAAACCGCCACTGGCTGGCAAGCCGAGCTGCAACGCCAGGCCCTGCACCACGCCGACCTGATTTTGGCCGAAACGCCGGAGCTAACGCGCCGCCTGCGCCTCGACCTAGGCCTGCCGTCCGACATGGTGCGCACCGTAGCCGCTGCCGATGCCGACGCCGTGGCGCAGGCCTTGCGCACTGCACAACTGCGCCCAAGCGGCAGTGTAAGTTAATTTTACGGCTGATGACAGATTTTGAACAGGAATTTGAAGCGGTGCTCGAAGCTGACCCGCGCACAGGCGACGTGTTTGTGGTCGTGCCTTTCTCAGTAGACGAGGTCTACGGCACCAAGGAAGAGCTACCCGTGCAAACAGCTATAGAGGGCTTTCCTTACCAAGGCGAGTTAACCCCGCTCGGCGATGGCTACCACGCCCTAGTAGTGCCCCGCGAGGTACGTCGCGCCGTAGGCAAAACCGTGGGTGATGTGCTGCAAGTAGCACTCAGCCATGACCTCAGCGAGCGGGTAGTAAATCTACCCGACGACCTGGCAGCTGGCCTAGCCGAAAATGCCGCTTCCAGCACTTTCTTTAAAAGCCTGACCAAGCCCGAGCAGCGCTCCTATGTGCGTTACCTCAAAGGCGCCAAAACGCCCGAGATTCGCGCCAAGCGCCTGACCGAAACAATTTATCGCCTCAGCATCGGGCGCAAGCGCGAGTAAATAGTATGCACCAAGCATAATGGGTAAGGAGGGCAATGCTATTCAAGCATTACCCTCCTTACCCATTATGCTTATTATTTATGTGCTAGGCCTTTGCCAGCACCAAGGCCGTGCGGCTGGGCACGTACAGGCGCAGACGGGGCGCTTCGGCGGTGCCGCCCCCTCCTAGGGTGTCATAAATCACGGATTCGTCGAGCCGGTCGAAACCGCCGAAGGCGGACCGGTCAGAACTGAGCACCAGGCGGTAGCGCCCCACAGCGGGCACCGGAATGCCGTAGTCAAAGAAGCTTTCGCTCACGTTGAAGCTGAACACAAACACCAGTCCGGCCCGCTCGAAAGCAATGACTTTGTTACCGTAGTCGGTGTTAAGTAGCTGGGCAGGGCCTTTTAGCAAGAGCTGACGCTGGCGGGCCAGGCCTAGCATGGCTTGGTCGAAGGCCAGCAGCTGGCTGTAGCGCAAGTCGGGGTTGTCGGCAAGGTTCCACTGGCGGCGGGCGTAGTGGTAGCTCCAGTCGTTGCCAGCCCGCGGAAAGTCTATCCACTCGGGGTGGCCAAACTCGTTGCCCATAAAATTGAGGTAAGCCTCGCCGCCCGCACTCAGCGTAATGAGCCGAATGAGCTTGTGCAAGGCTTGCGCTCGCACCGCGCCGCCATCGGGGTCACCGGCCTGCATGTGGTGGTAGATGGCATCGCCAAATAGCCATTGCGACAGCGTTTTATCGCCCACCAGCGCTTGGTCGTGGCTTTCGGCATAGGCCACCGTTTTTTCGCCTTGGCGGCGGTTCACGAGTTGGTGCCACAGTTCGCCTAGGTCCCAGTCTTCGTCGCGCTTGTGCTTGAGGGTCTTAATCCAGAAATCAGGCAAGCCCATACCTAGGCGGTAGTCGAAGCCCACGCCCCCATCAGCAATCGGGCGGCACAGGCCGGGCAAGCCGCTCATGTCTTCGGCCACCAGAATGGCCGATTTCTTAACCTCGCGCACCAGCGTGCTGGCTAGCATGAGGTAGAGAATAGCATCGTCGTCGGCCTGCGGGCCAAAGTAGCTGTCGTAGCCCCCAAACGCGTGCCCCTCACCGTGATGGTGGTAGAGCATCGACGTGACCCCATCGAATCGGAAGCCGTCGAAGTGGAACTCTTCGAGCCAGTAGCGCAGGTTGCTGAGCAAGAATTGTTGCACCTCGGGCCGGCCGTAGTCAAATAGCTTCGAGTCCCAGCCGGGGTGGTTGCCGCGGTCGCCCTTGTGAAAGTAGAGGTTGCCCGAGCCATCGAAGTCGGCCAGTCCCTCCGCCTCGTTTTTCACGGCGTGCGAGTGCACTAGGTCGAGCAGTACCACGATGCCACGCTTGTGCGCTTCGTTTACCAGGTACTTTAGGTCTTCGGGGGTGCCGAAGCGAGAGCTAGGGGCGAAAAAATTAGCGACGTGGTAGCCAAAAGAGCCGTAGTATGGGTGCTCCAACACGGCCATTAGCTGCACGCAGTTGTACCCATCGGCTTGGATGCGAGGCAGCACGTGGTCGGCAAACTCGCGGTAAGTACCCACGCGGCCCTCTTCGACCGCCATGCCCACGTGCGCTTCGTAGATGAGCGGCTGGCCTTTGGTAGCATTCGCAATGCGGAAGGTCTTATCGGTCCACTGAAACGGCGCCTCGGGCACCCAAAGCTGGGCCGAGTAGTCTTTGCTGTGCTCGTCTTGCACGGCGCGGCGCAAGTAGGCAGGCAGGCGGTCTTTGCCTTGGCCGTGGGCCACCACGTGCAGCTTATAGCGCGAGCCGGCAGCCGGGCGGCGGCCATGCTCATCATCAGCAATAAAGCCTTCCCAGATACCGGTGGCCTCATCCTTGTGCAGGGGGTCAGCCTCGCGGTTCCAGAAGTTGAAGTCACCAACCAAGTACATGGCCTCGGCACCCGGTGCCCACTCGCGCACCACGTAGCCGCGGCGGCGCGGGTCATAGTGCAGCCCTAGGCGCTGGTGGGCCAGGGCAAATTTGCTGAGCGAGCCGTATTCCTTCGTGATGACAGCCAGCCGGTCAGCCAAGCGCTGCTGGCGGGCCAAGAGCACGGGCTCGTAAGGCTGCAGCCAGGAGTCCTCCTGGGTGAGCGTCAGCGCAGGAGCGGTGGGAGCAGTGGCAGAGGCCAGGTCGTCGGCAGACATAAGCAAGGAAAAATAGGGACATCCAAAGGTAGGCAGCCGCCCGATAGCCGAGCCGCGGTGCCTACTTTGCAGTATGCAATCATTTACTCGTTTTTGCGGAGCTGGTTTGCTGGTAGCCACGTTAGCTAGTCCCGCGCTGGGGCAGCTGGCTAAGCCCGCCCGCCCCGCCAAGCTTACCAGTGCCGTGGTCGACCAGCTGCCACCAGCGGCCGCGCCGGTAGTAGCCAAGCACGCGCTAGTGGTATCGGCCCACCCTGCGGCCTCTAAGGTGGGCCGCGACATTATGCAGCAGGGCGGTAATGCCTACGATGCGGCCGTGGCCGTGCAGTTTGCCTTGGCCGTGGTGCTGCCGGTGGCCGGCAACATTGGCGGCGGAGGTTTTATCGTGTACCGCGACCATAGCGGCACGGCCGGCACCCTAGACTTTCGCGAAACGGCCCCTGCTGCTGCCAGCCGCGATATGTATCTCGATGCCAGTGGCAATGTAGTACCTGGCCTCAGCACTGCCGGTCCGCTGGCGGTGGGCACGCCCGGTACAGTGGCTGGCATGGAAGCGCTTCATAAAAAGCTCGGCAAGCTACCTTGGGCCAAGCTCGTGGCGCCGGCCGTGCGCTTGGCGCGCTATGGCGTGGCCCTCACCGACAAAGAGGCAGCGGGCCTTAACCGCACCCAGGCTGATTTTACGAAGTATAACCCCGGCTCGCTGCCTGTATTCGTGCAGGCCACAGCTTGGCAAAAGGGTGACACCCTCAAGCAGCCCGAGCTAGCGACCACGCTTCAGCGCATCCAGGACCAGGGCCGCGCTGGCTTTTACCAAGGCAAAACGGCCTAGCTACTGCTGGCTGAAATGAAGAAGGGCCGCGGCCTCATCACTCAGCAAGACCTAGTTAGCTACCAGCCCAAATGGCGCACCGCCCTGCACGGCCAGTACCGTGGCTACGATGTCATTACAATGCCGCCGCCCAGCAGCGGTGGTGTGGCTCTATTGCAAATGCTGCAAATGCTGAAACCCTATAACCTAGGCAAGCTGGGCTACCACACTCCTGCTGCGGTGGCCCTCATCACTGAGGCGCAGCGCCGAGCCTACGCCGACCGCGCCACCTACCTAGGTGACCCCGATTTTGGCAAAGTACCAGTAGCCCAGTTGCTGGCCAAAGACTACAACAAACAGCGCGCTAAGACCATCCGCACCGATGGCCAGGCCACCCCAAGCGCCAGCATTGCGGCGGGCTCCGGCCTGCCGCCCTACGAAAGCGACCAAACCACGCACTATAGCATCGTCGATGCCCTAGGTAATGCCGTGAGCTGCACCACTACCCTCAACGGTGCCTATGGCAGCAAAGTAGTGGTAGCAGGTGCCGGCTTTTTACTTAATAACGAAATGGATGACTTCTCGGCTAAGCCAGGTGTACCCAATTCTTATGGGCTGGTGGGCGGCACTGCCAATGCTATTGCGCCCGGCAAGCGCATGCTCAGCAGCATGACACCGACTATTCTTACCAAGAACGGTAAGCTAGCCCTCGTTACGGGTTCGCCGGGTGGCAGCACTATCATTAACAGCGTGTTGCAGTCCATCCTCAGCATTGTAGACTATGGGGCCGATGCCGAGCAGGCCGTGTCGGCCCCGCGCCTACACCACCAGTGGCTACCCGACCAGCTCGATGTGGAGGCTGGCGCCCTCACACCCGAAGCGGAGAAAACGCTACAGGAAAAGGGCTACAATCCGAAGCCACGGGCACCGTGGGGCCGGCTCGACCTCATTCTGGTACTGCCCAACGGACAGCTAGAAGGCGGCGCCGACCCACGGGGCGACGATGCTTCGGTGGGCTATTAGTACAACGCCGCATGACTAAAGCAACTGAGTCTATTATTGCTTGGTCGGTAGCAAGCTTATTGGTCATGAGTGCAGTGACCGGCTTAGCTACTGCGAATATCTTAGTAAGTCTGAAGTATGAAACAACTGCTTCTGAAGCATGTATCAGCCGAGTTACTCATCAGAATCTATGTTGGCAGTTGCAATTAACTCAGGCCCTCTGCGCTGGCAGTCTCGCAGTTCCCTTACTCATCACCTTGGTTGCTTGGTTACGTCGTAATAAGTAGGCCTAGGAATAGCTGGCAGCAGCCACTTGCAAAGCCTTTAAAAATTTCATACCTTTGCACTCGAAATTGGTATTCAATCTGAAAAGAGGGGACGCGCAGTCCCCTCTTTTTTTGTCCTACCCCTCGCCCACCATGGCCCAATTTGACCGCCACCGTATTCAGCAGCTGCTAGCCGACGCCCTCGGCGACAGTGGGTTATACGTAGTTGACCTGACCGTTTCCGACTCGGTGATGCCTAAAATCACTGCTACCCTAGACGGCCCCAACGGCCTCGGCATTCAGGAGTGCGCCCAGGTGACGCGCCGCCTTAATCGTGGCCTTGAAGAGGCGTATGGCGAAGAAGCGGCCTATTCGCTTGAAGTAACTTCGCCCGGCGCCGACCAGCCTCTCACCGACCCTCGTCAATATCAGCGCCACATCGGTCGTAGCCTTGCCCTAAAGCTGGCCGATGGCACCGAAAAAACGGGCCCACTCACTGCCGTTACCCCCGAAGGCATTGAGCTGGAAGAAGTTATTAAAGTAAAGTCGAAGAAGACTGCCCTCCCCGCTGCCTTTTTCCCTTTCGGGGACATTAAGGAGGCGAAAGTTGTTATCTCCTTTAAGTAAGCTGTTAGCTAACAGCCAGCAACTGTTAGCTTTTCGCCCGACGCAAGCAGCTGGCCCCAACCTGCTGTCTATTCCCAAAAAAGCTAACAGCTGCTAGTCAGAAGCCAGCAGCCAAAAATTATTTCTCATGGCTAAAAAAGCAACCCCTAGCCCACAGGAAGTCGCCGCAGCGGCGGCCGACCTGAACGCCCGGATGCTCATCGAGAACTTCCAGGAGTTCGCCAAGAGCCGTAACATCGACCGGCCCACGATGATGTCTATCCTCGACGACGTGTTTCGGACGATGATTCGTAAGAAGTTTGAGGATGACTCCAACTTCGACGTGATTGTCAACCCTGATAATGGTGACCTAGAGATTTGGCGTAACCGCGAAATTGTGGACGATGACTCGGAGGACATCTGGGACCTCGACAAGATTCCGCTGAACGAAGCCCAAAAGATTGAGCCCGATTTTGAGATTGGGGAGTCGGTAGCCGAGCCCATCAAGATTGAGGATTTTGGTCGCCGTGCTGTACTTCTAGCCCGCCAGACGCTGATTCAGCGTGTGAAGGATATGGAGCGCGACAACCTGTATCAGAAATACAAGGACCTAGTAGGCGAAATCATCACTGGCGAAGTCTATCAGGTATGGAGCCGCGAGGCCCTTATCCTGGACAAGGACGAAAACGAGCTGGTGCTGCCCAAGAGCGAGCAAATCCCGAAGGACCGTTACCGCAAGGGCGACACAGTGCGCGCCGTAGTGCACCGCGTGGATGTTGTAAATGGCACGCCCAAGGTTATCCTGAGCCGCGCAGCTCCCGCCTTTCTTGAGCGGTTATTTGAGCAGGAAGTACCCGAGATTTTCGATGGCCT
>Ga0265798_10005732_pt1 | contig 16549 bp, 31 predicted proteins | sample P3T30metagenome_FD_192430 | JGI IMG/M metagenome (GOLD analysis project Ga0265798, IMG submission 192430) | Plant litter microbial communities from East Loma Ridge, Irvine, California - P3 T30 | ecosystem: Environmental > Terrestrial > Plant litter > Unclassified | place: USA: California... | reverse complement strand
CCCCAGCGGCTGACGTCGAAGACGATGATCTTGCCGAAGTCGGGCTGGCCGAATTGGACGTCGTGCATTAGTGCCTGGAGGCCGGCGCGGCGCTTGAGATCCAGGCCACTCTTGCCGTCGTCGACGTACTCCCGGGTTATTACGATCGAGTTCGCGGCGGCGTAGGCGCGGATCTGTGCTCGCTGGTGATCAGTCGAGTAGTTCTGGCTCTCGGTCGACATCCGAACGTACATCACTGCGCGGCCTGCCATAGACTCGTTCATTGCGCGCTCCGGTTTGATCTAACTCAAGACAGCAGGCAGGGCTTAGTGCCAGAATCCACTCACCATAACAGCGTTACGGAGCGGAGAAGATGAGTGCCCTTATCTTGGGAGCTGCGCTTGAACTAGCTCGATGGCTCGGCCCGTCACATGCTGCTGCTTTCTTGGCAGACCACGGCATAGCGCCCGAAGTGGCCGACGAGCTGCTCGCACAAGAAATGCAACCGCATTCGCCGCCTACGGAACGCCGACTCCCTGGCGCACTGGATCGAGCCTAACAACGGTGCCAGCTTAGCAAAAGAACACTTATCGTCACGGTGCGATCGGCCGAGCGGCCTCGCGCTTCACCGCTTCCTCCCCGCGCCTTCTTCCTTCTGCAGCCTCGGCGCCTGAACGGAAGTGAGTAAAACACCTGGTTTCTTCACATAGCATGCTTATCTCAATCTCCGGCCTCCGCCATGTGGCGTTGGCCTTAAACAAGCCGACTGGCCCAGAAAACCCGGGGCGCCCAAACCGTGCGGAAATGGAGTCAATAATCGTCGCTGGCTCATACCGTTCGCCTGACTCAACGGTAAACATGGTCAGCACCCCATCTCGGTCGACACTCGCTTCAAACGTCGCATACGCGGCCCAGGCGGGAAGGGCGGCGGACTCTGGCAGGTGTAAGTTGCCGAACCTGCTCCCCTTATAACCCTTTTTTGAAACTATCCAGCAGGTGGGAGCATTCCTCTTCGGCGGCGCGTCTTTGCAGTTTTGCAGGGAAGGCTGAATTTTGCCGCCGAGTGGCAGGCTAAGCACTGTCACTGTTTCAGCTGCGTTAGCTGCGCATGCCAACAGGCCCAGCGTTAATGTGAAAAGCAGGGGTTTCATCATTGTGAAATCAGGCGGCATCCAGGCGTGCCGTAGCGCCTAAAACGGCAACTCGTCGTCTTCCTCTTCTTCCGGCGGCATCGAGAGGTCGACCACGAATCGATTCAGCTTCACATCTGCCAGGAGCGATAAGAGCCGCTCGGTCTGGAAAGGTGCGTAGGCGCGCGGCTTGGCACCCTCAGCAACAAGCATGATTCCAAGAGGCGGCACATACGGCGCCAAGCGGTTGATCAGGTCATCGCCGACACCTGGCCGAACGTACGACTCATGGGGAAAGGCCACGACCAGGCGCACTGGGCCGAGTTGCGTAAGTGCTACCTCGATCTTCATGTACGGTCGAGAATGATGCGACCCGGTTGGTAGACGACCCGGCCGATGATCTCGCACTCGCCGCTGCGCACGTTCACCATATCGTGGTCAGGATTCATTGAGTGCAGGTACCACTGCCCGCCGCGGTGGATCAACTGCTTAATGCACGACTCGTTCTTGAAGTTGATGGCGTACACGCCACGATTTACAGGAGCTTTGTCGACGGTATTGACCACGACCACGTCTCCATCCAAGAACATCGGCTCCATGCTGTCGCCCTTCACGCCGATCGCCAGGAGCTCGTGAGGAATCAAGCCTTTCGACTCAATGACCTGGCGGGGCATATGCAGCACCCCGCCATCCTCGAGTTCAGGAATCGTTTCAAACCCAGTAAAGCCGGCACGCAGCTCAATCTTCACGCGCCTGATAGGGATTGTGTCAGGCTCATCGCCGATTTTGATCCTTGGCGTAGCAGAAACAAACGGCGAGGTGCTGTGAGCAGCGGCCGCGGTCGGCGCCGGCCCTGCGGCTTGGGGAGTTCCCTGGCCATTTGCCAGCCACATTGGGTCTACCTCAAGGGCAGTCGCGATATCAATAATTCTGCGCGCACTGAGGCGCAGCCCTGACTCCAGGTTGCCAATAGTGCTCTGTGTGACGCCGCTCAGCTTAGCTAAGGCGGCTTGCGTGAGGCCCTTTTGTTCCCGGGCCCAAGTTAGACGTTCCGCCAGTGTATCCATATCACGAATGTAATATAAAACTCAATCACGTTGGTGTTGACGTGTTAAACACGAACGTGATACTGTTCGTACATGGACACGCAAAAAATCACTTCGGACCTTCTCGCGTCTGGCCTGACTCAGCAGGAGTTAGCTGATCTGGTCCCATGCGGCCAATCAACCATCGCGGCGTATTTGGCTGGCACTCGCGGTTCACGTCCGTCGAAGCAGATCGGCGACCGGCTCGAAGCGCTGCACCTCGAACGCTGCTCGCTGGGTGAGGCGCTTCGGCGGCGCGCTTCCGACGGCGACGACGCGACTGATCCTGGCGGGGGAGCGTAGACGCAGGTGGTTTCGAGGTTGGTCGTCGTCATGGTTGGTCATCTTCGGTTCAGTAGTTATCAGATTAGCTTTCTATTTGGAAAAAGTCATGAATCATGCTCTTCAATGCCAAGCGCCGGTCGCGATCCTCCGCGCAGAAATCGAAGCGTGGCGCACCGAGAACCGTATGAGCCGTGAGGCGGTGGCGATCGTGATCACCGAGGCGCACGCGGCCAACGGCGCCGACGTGGCGACTGAGATTTCCTTCGATTTCCCAGGCAGCGATGCCTACGACCGTGCGAAGAAGAGCGCGCAGAAGATCTTCCGCTGGCTGGACGAGGGCAACCTGCCGGCGCAACTGGTCCCGTCCATCCTCGCCGCGCTGCCGGTCGACCGCCGCCTAGCGTGCCTGAGCCAGATGTACTGCAACCTCGGCGTCGAGATGCGGCCGGCGAACTGCGAAGACGTTGTCACGGTCAGCCTGACCACGCATCTGCCCATCGTGATGAAGGAAGCCGGCGAGGCCCAGCTCGCGCTCGTGAGCCTGCCGGCCGAAGCGACCGATGCTGCGCTGCTGGCAGTGCACAAGGAATTGACCGAAGCCGAGCAGGCCTGCGCGAACGCGGCCCGTGACGTCATGGCCACGGTCGCCGCGCGACAAGTCGCCCGCATGGGCGCGCACAGCTCGACGTAAGCAGCGCCCAGGCGGCGGGACGGCGCCGCCACCAATACCCATAACCAAAACAGGGAGCAAACCGTGAGCACTGCAGTAGCTGCAGCACACGAAGAGACGGCGACGCTGAACCCGAACGCGCTGCTCGACCACCTGATCAAGCAGCTGGACCTGAAGAACGATGCCGCCCTGGCGCGCGCTCTCGACGTGGCGTCGCCGGTGATCAGCAAGGTCCGTCACGGCCGCCTGCCGGTGGGCGCAACGATGCTGATCTCGATGCATGAAGTGAGTGGGATCTCGATCAAGGACCTCCGCGATCTGATGGGCGACCGCCGCCAGCGCTTCCGCGGCGCGCATACCGACGTCTCGTAGCTGGACAGCCAGCAGTCCACGAATACCACGATAACCCCGCGCCAGTCACAAGGATTGATGCGCATCAGAAGAGGAGAGGGGATGGATCAACCCGACGAGAACAAATCCCACGAGCCGTTGCCAGTCGAACCAGGGCACGTGATGAGCCGGGAGAAGTACCAGGAACTGCTCGAGCAGCAGCAGAAATGAAAAAGCCCGGTTGCCGCCGGGCTCAGTGAAACAAGTACAACGAATTGGAGAACGCATGTTAGCACAACACATTGCGCCGGCGTCGCAAGCCGGTGAAGCTTGCACTTCGCCTCAGGGCGCAGCACCGATCGAGACCTACTCGGTCCTGCAGCCGGACTTCGAGCCAGAAGCTGCGTCCATCAACGATCTCGTCTTCGACAACGACTGGCTGCGTCCCGGCGACGCCGTGTACGTCACCGAGGTCCGCCGCCACGTCCTGACCGAGAGCGACCTGAACGCCGCTGCGCGCGCCCTGATCGGCGGTGCGGCATGACCTACGCTCACCGCCACACTGCGATGCGCACCGAGCGCCTGCTGGCCCTGATCGCTGCATTCCAGACCCGCCACCTGATGCGCGAAGACATCGGCGAGATCCTGAAGGTTGGACCGTCCGGCGTGCGCAAGTACATCAAGGACCTGGGCGCCGCAATCGAGATCGAGCGTTACGTCGACGGCACGGCCAAGTTCATCGGCTTCCCGGTCTTCCGCCTGGCGATGACCGCCGAGGAAGCGCAAGCCTACGTTGCCGGCCTGTCCGCGGCGCCGACCGCACTGCCGGTTCGCGCCTCAGCCTCTGCACTCAGCACGGCAGCCAAGGATCCGTCTCGCCACTTCCACATTCTGGCCGACGACACCCACTACGCCGTGCGCCTGAGCCGCACGCCGGCAATGCGCGATCCGCTGGTGGCTGCGTTCTTCGGGTCCCGCACTGCAGAGATGCACGCATGACTGCCTACTACAACGAAATCGAACCTTACCCGGCCGAGTGGCTGCGGAACCTGATCGCGGCCGGCCACATCGCGCCAGGCGTGGTCGACACTAGGAGCATCGAAGATGTACACCCCGGCGACTTGCAGGACTTCACCCAATGCCACTTTTTTGCCGGCATCGGCGTGTGGTCCCTTGCGCTCCGGCGTGCCGGTTGGAGCGACGATCGACCTGTTTGGACTGGTTCCTGTCCCTGCCAACCTTTCAGCGCGGCAGGCCAAGGAGCTGGGTTTGATGACGAGCGGCACCTATGGCCGGCATTCCACCACCTCATCCGACAGCACCGCCCTGCAGTCGTCCTTGGAGAGCAGGTTGCGAGCAAAGACGCAGATCCTTGGATCGACCTTGTACAAGATGACTTGGAAGGCGTGGGATACCGGTTCGGGGCGGTCCCGTTCCCGTCTGCGGGCGTCGGTGCTCCGCATATCCGCGACCGGCTCTACTGGGTGGGTCACGCCGACTACCAGGGACTGGAAGGGGGATCGCAGCGAAGCTCGCGAGAAGGGCAATCAGCTCCCGTATCAGGCATATCTCTGCGGCTGGCCGACGCCATCGTGCTCAAACGACCGGGAGGGGAATCCTGCATCGGCCATGAGCATGCAGCGGGCGGACGGATCGAAAGTTCAGCAGCGTCTGCAGGACTTCGCGGCGATCTGCCAGCCGGCCCGACTAACGGCTACTGGCGCGATGCTGACTGGCTCGGATGCCGGGATGGAAAGTGGCGGCCAGTTGAACCCGGCACATTCCCGCTGGCTCATGGGGCTCCCGCCCGAGTGGGACGCCTGCGCGCCTATGGCAACGCGATCAACGCCGAAGCGGCGCGGGTCTTCGTCGAAGCCGTGATGGAGTGCCAGCCATGACCTACTTCCAACAATCCGCCGCGCGCTGCGTGGCCTGTGGACGCCTGCAGGGCATGGCGCACGCCGCCGGCTGCTGGGTCGCAATCCTCACTATCAGGAGGGCTCACTAATGGCCAACATTAACATTACGAGCATGGCTGGGCGCCAGGCCTCTCAGTACATAGCCGCCGGCCATATCTTCAAACACGGCCCACAGACCCCGAGCGAATTGTTCTCGATCGCGAACTTCGGCCTCAAGAACCACGTCCGCAACACTCGGCTGGAGCGGGCAATTGACAGTGGCTGGCTCGTAGAAACCACCGACGGCAAGGTCGATATCGGTGTGGCCGCGCGCAAGCACTTCGAGCTGGAAGCTGCCGAAGTGAACGCTGCCGGCCATAAGCCGATCGGCAAGATCGCTGCACCGCGGCAGCCGGCGGACGTCTTCGCTCGCCCGCCCCTTAGCAAGAAATACATCCCAAACCGTCGCGGATCCCGTCAGGACGTTCCGGAGTGGTCGGTGCGCGCGGACGCGTCGTTCAAGACCCTGGCTGGAGGTGACGCATGAGCATCCAACACAAAGAACGACCAATCCTCTTCACCGGCGCCATGGTGCGCGCGCTGCTCGACGGCAGCAAGACGCAGACGCGGCGCGTTGTGAAGCTGCCGCACGAGAACCCGCTTGGGGAGTGGGAGCCGGCCACGTTCGGTGGCGAAGACGGCGGCCGCACGGCTGCTGGGGAAACGATTCCTGAGCAGGGAGGAATCTGGCACACACGTACTGGTGAAAGTCTCGCCTGTCCCTACGGCCAGCCCGGCGACCGCCTGTGGGTGCGCGAGACGTGGGCACCGCACCCGGACTTCATTCCGGCGTCGCATTACGCGGTCTACCGCGCTGACCCGGAGTGCGAGCACGACGTCGACCGCTGGCGCCCGAGCATTCACATGCCGCGCTGGGCCAGCCGCATCGTGCTGGAGATCACCGGCGTGCGCGTCGAGCGGCTGCAGGACATCGGCACCGAGGAGATCGAAGCCGAGGGTGTCGTGACTTCGGACGCCGACATCATGCAGCACGGCTGTCGGGCACGTGTACTGGACTGGATCCGGCTGTGGGAGTCGACCGGGGGAAGCTGGGACGGCAACCCCTGGGTGTGGGTGATCGAGTTCAAGCGGGTGGCGCCATGAATCTATTCCTTGAGGGGATTCTCGTCGATCCAGTCGCACGCTCGTATTTCGGCGGCAGTGATCGCTTGTTGCTCTGTTTCGAAGTATTGCGGTGGGTTCGACTCGTCCACGCGTACGGCACGATTCTGCTGCTCAGCAAACTCGCGGTTTCCGCCAAAAATAGTGAATGTCGCTTGGAATCCGACACCATGCACAGGGCGGACTGTAATCGAGAAGAACTGTTTGTTGTGGCTACGAATGTGGCTGTCGCGCATGGCAATCCTCGTAAATGCGAAGAGGGAATCGTAGCATGATGCGCCGCTCACCCCTCAAGCAGGGCAAGGCGCTCGAGCGGAAGGCACCCATGCCACGCGGCGCCGGGTTTCAAAAGCCGACTGCCGCCGCGAGTGGCCTACGCGTTGCCTCGGTCCAGGCGAAAGCCCGCGCCAAGGAAACGAAGGACCAGAAGCTGCCGAAGGCGATCAAGTCGCGCGGAATGAAGGGTCGCCCACCGACCGCCGAGGAGTCGCGCTTCATGAGTGCGATCGCCGGATTGGGATGCATCGCGTGCAAGAAGGACGGCTGGCACAACCCGGACGTCAGCGTGCACCACATCGATGGCCGCACGAAGCCTGGCGCGCACTTCCTGGTGCTCGGGCTCTGCGCTGGACATCACCAGCACGGCACCGGCGCCAACCCGACTCTGATCGCAGTCCATCCGTACAAGGCGCGCTTCGAGGAGCGCTATGGCGCCCAGCGCGCGCTGCTGGCGGAGTGTGTGGCGATGCTCGAGCCTGCCGCCGCACTGGAGGTGGAATGACGCGCGCCCACCCGCCATGCGCCATGTGCGCTCGCTTCAAGATCACGGGACACGAGGATCAAGCCGCCGCCGGCAATGGCTGGTGCGAGGCGTGGGAGAAGTACGTTCCTTGGGACGGGCAGATCGGCGTGCTGTTCATCCCGGCAAAGCACGAGGCACCGAGACGCGCATTTGTAGCAAAACACGCGGCGAAAGCCGAAAGCACCTGCGCCGTAAGCGCATAACCAAAAAGACAAGGAGAGCGATATGGGAGCATTTTGTGTTTTCGGCGTGAGCCGTCAGGTGTGCCGCAAGCAAGCGGAAAAGAAGACGCCAACTGTCCGCGTCGTCGACGGCAAGCGTATCAACCTGAGTGCGCCTGAATGGGGTATTGCGGTTGCCGCCGAAACTGACCGCCTTTTTGTTGAGACTGACAAGCAGGTTCGCATTTCGCCAGAGTTGGACGCGCCGCAGTTCTGTCGCGACTGGATTGCGGCCGGCCCGAACGAGGTGCGATTGACCAAAATTATGGTGCGCGGTCCCAAGGTTGATGCTGCAGGAAAGCCGGTAACCCGTAGGGGTGCGCCTGTCATGGCCTGGATTCCGTACGACGATCCGCACGCGGCGCGACACCGCCAGGACGCCGTGGCGACCGTGCCTGCATGAGATGTGGTCACCCTATCGCGGCGGCGCGACGGGGTGTGCGATGGATGCCGCCTGACGCGGCTCCACTAGATAGAAAGGAAACGACATGGGAAGCATGCTGAATCTTCAAGTTACTGGCGCCGCCGGGCAGACGATGTCGAGCCGCGAGATCGCAGACATCTGCGAGGCCCGGCACAACGATGTCATCGCCTCGATCGAGCGGCTGATCAATGAGGGGGTTTTACGACTTTCTCGTAATACTGCCCGGCAACATAATCCAGACGGTGGCGGGCGTCCGACGATGGTCTACGACCTGGAGAAGCGCGACTGCCTGATCGTGGTGTCCGGGTACAGCGCGGCGCTCCGGGCCAAGATTATCGACCGTTGGATCGAGCTCGAATCGTCGGCGATGGCGTCGGCGCTGCCCAAGTCTTTCGCCGAGGCGCTGCGCCTGGCCGCTGACCAGCAGGAACTGATCGAGAGCCAAGCGGCCCAGCTTCAAGCCGCAGCGCCGGCCGTCGAGTTCGTCCAGCGCTACGCCGACTCGACCGGGCTCAAAGGCTTCCGTCAGATCTGCAAGCTCCTGGGCGCGAACGAGCATCAATTCCGCGAGTTCCTCATCGAGGAGAAGATCATGTACCGCCTCGCCGGCGAACTGACTCCGCATGCCCAGCACATCGACGCCGGCCGCTTCTGCGTGAAGGCGGGCACCGCGCAAGGATCCGGGCATGCCTTCAACTCGGCGCGGTTCACACCGAAGGGCGTCACCTGGGTGGCTGGCGAGTGGGCGAAGTGGCAGCTCAAGAATCGCGCAGGGGAGGTGGCCCATGCTTAGCCACGAAGCCCTCCGCGAGCAGGCCGAGCGCCTGAAGTCCGTGATGGTTCCATCCGAGACGCTGCTCGAGCTGCTGGACGCAGCCGAACGCGCCCAGGTGAAACCGAAGGCACCGCGGGCGCCGCGTCAGGCGAATAACGATGACGAAAAGTGCGCGCGCTGGCTATTCGGGGTGCTGCTCAATACGGCGCCGAAGGCCCGGCAGCCTTCCATTGCCGCTTGGGCCAAAGACATCCGCCTGATGCGTGAACGAGACGGTCGCACTCACCGAGAGATCTGCGAGCTGTTCCAATGGGCTCACTCGGATTCGTTCTGGCACAAAAACGTCCTCTGCCCGAAAACGCTTCGCGACAAGTGGGACCGCCTCACGCTACAGCGCGGGAGCGTGATTGCGGCCCCAGTGCGGGAGACCGTCGAGAGTCGTAATGCACGGCTACGGGCGGAGTTCCTGGGCGTAGGTGGCGCGCCTGCGGCGGCATATCTTCAGCTGGAGGCGTGACATGGACATCAGCCAGAAGCAGTCCTTTATCGACCGGCTCACCGAGATCATGCTCGCCTACGGGAAGCCTCTGCACGACAGCGCGGTCCTCGACGCTTGGTGGAGGCAGCTGCAGGAGTTCCCGATGCGGATTGTGGCTCTCGCCTTCAGCGCCTACCGGGAGGAGAACGATACCTTTGCACCGGTGCCGAACAGCATTTATAAGCGCTGCATCCTGATGGATGGGCGTCCTGGCGCCGAAGAGGCATGGGCGATCGCTTTGCTCGGCACTGACGAGGCGAATACGGTCGTCTGGACGCAGGAGATCGCCGCTGCTTTCGCCATCTGCCGTCCGGTTCTTCAGTCCAGCGGGGCAATCAGCGCGCGCAAGCCGTTCCTCGAAGCCTACACGCGACTGGTGACCGAGGCGCGAGCAGTGCGCAAGCCGGCCGAGTGGAGTGCATCGCTGGGGTGGGATCCGGCGCAGAAGGTCCAGGCGATCAAGGCGGCGACCGCGGCGGGGCAGTTGGCTGGGCCCGCTGCGGCTCTTCTGCTCAATGGCCATGCTGGTGATCCGACGCCTGACGATTCCGCCAGGGCTCAGCTCGCGAAGGTCAAGCAGATGCTCAAGGACATGCAGGACGAGCGCGAGTTTCGTGACCTTGTGGAGCTCGAGCGCCGCGAGCAGGCGGATCAGCTTTACCGAATCCAGACTCAGAAGAAGGTAGACCGCTACACGCGGGTGGCCGCCTGATGGTTCCAGAAGGGACGTTCTACCCCGAGATCCGGGCGTTCTTCCCTCTCCGTGTATGCGGCGAGTGCGAGCACCTCACGACAAAGATCCGGCCCGAGCTGATGGCGCAGGGAATAGGAGACTGCAAGGGATACCCCGACGGCAGGCTGCGTGATACGACCGTCCGGTGGAACCTCCGCGAATGCGCTCACTTCAAGTGGGCGAGGGATATGGAGCCGCGCAAGCAGTGGATGGAAAAGTGCAAGGCCCGAGAGGGCGGCGCCGAAGTCAAAACAGAAATGAAGGGATGAAATGAAGAAAACGAATGTGCCGGCGCAACGCGCACTCCAGGCGCTGGGCCGGCTCAAGGTCGGCGCCATGAACAAGACTGAGCAGGCGTATGCGGCAACGCTGGAACAACGCCGCACCGCCGGCGAGGTGGCGTGGTTCAAGTTCGAGGGCATCAAGCTGCGGCTTGCCGACAACACCTTTTATACTCCGGACTTTGCCGTCATGCTCGCAGACGGAGCCCTAGAAATGCACGAGGTCAAAGGCTATTGGCAGGACGACGCTCGGGCGAAGATTAAGATTGCGGCTGACCTTTACCCGTTGCGGTTCCTGGCAATTCAAGTGAGGGCGAAAAAAGCCGGTGGTGGGTGGGCAATAGAGGAGTTCTAGACTACTTCAGCTTTTGGCAGTGAAGCGCCGACGTGACGAAGCAATTGCAGCTCCCGCAATCAGCAGTAAAGCCGCGCTTGAAGGCTCGGGGACTGCGACTTCGAGATTATCTACAGTCGTTAAGAAGTAGCTATCGAACCGAGTTGGAGTAAAACTTGTGTCACCAGTGCGCGGATTGATAAAGAAGTCGCTACCACCTGCGTACTGTCCAATTGCGTCACCCGAAAGTGCGCCACCGATCACCTCAAATGCATAAACTTCGCCGACAGCAACGCTGATGCCAAGTGCACTAACATCAAAGGTAAAGGCGTCGCCAGCAGACTGAAATACATCAGTAGATCCCAGTATCGTTTGAGGGACACCGCTCGAGGTGTTTAGTATGTTGATCGAGCGAAAATTCAAGCCGAACACTTGAACGGAGTTGAGGAGCCCATCCACGCCGACAGTGAACGTTTGTGCGCGCCTGAAGTCGCTATAAGACCCAGCACCATTCGCGTTTCTTTCGTCGGAGTAGTACTGTTGATCAACGATAACAGTGGCGCACGCATTTCCGACAATGCCCAACATGAGCGCAGCAACAGCAGCGAAATTTTTCATCATTCACTCCAAGGCTTGTATGAATGTATTTACGCAAGTAGTGTGCCAAAGCTTCGTCAGTTTAAATTATCCTTATGCAACAAGTACTTACGTACATTGAATGGCTGCGTCGCTGAGCGTGTGTAAGAGTTATCGACACCACTTACGCGGTCTAATCGCGAAATAAGTTGTCCCGCCAGGTTCATACTGATGCTGGCATTGCTATTTAGAAAAGTTCGGACAGGCAAGAAGATTGATCTTCAAGTGATAAGCTGACTCATCCATTCAGGAGCCAGCCATGTTCGCCGAAAAGTACCTTGCCGCCCTCAACACTACCGACCTACGCGACGACGATCAGCACAGCCGCACGGAGGCGCTGGCTGCCGCTGCGCTGGCCGACCTGACTGGCGGCGGCGATGTGTTCGGCTCGCTCCTGGCGCGCGCGAAGTATGCCGACGGCGTGCCTCGCAAGGCGTTCGACTCAGCGACGCAGAACCTGCCGGCGCTGCTGAAGGTATGGACCGGCGCCGTCACGAAGAAGGGACTGGAGCGCCAGTGGCTCAAGATCAAGCACCCCTGGGACATCACCGCCGCCCACGCGATGTACGCGAAGATCGCACGCGTGTCGCTGGCCCACTGGCTCGGCGGCGAGTGCACCTGTTGCAACGGCACGAAGATTGCCAACAGCCGCGCATGCACGCACTGCACCGGCACCGGCCGCGAACCGATTCAGGGTGGCGCCATCGAACGTGAGAAAATAAGCGACATGGTCAGCGAGCTGGATGGCATCTACCAGTCGCATGCAGCGCGGGCCGGCGCGAAGATGAGGAAAGCAGCGTGAGCAAAAAACTATACCTTTGCATCGGTGGCAGGATGGACGGAAAGCGAATCTCGCTACTCGAATGTCCGCCTCCGCCCTTCATCCGGTTTCCACTCTTGGAGTCGGCTGCGCCCATTGACCTCGACGCCCAGCTGCGGGATGAGCTGATCAAAGAACAGCATTTCGAACGAGTAGTGCTGCGAGGCCCAAAGACTGAATATTTTGTCTATGTCCACAACGACGGCGGGCAAGGTGATGTTGTCGGGCGGCTTATCGAGGGCTACCAATCACCAGGTAAGAGCGAATAATTCTGTTGCATTGGTCTCTCATCAGTCGTAAACTTTAGCCTTCACATATCCCTCGATTCACGTAATGCGCGCTTCGGCGCCAACGTCACCCGAGGCAGTCGAGTAACCCGGCCCGCAGTAAAGCCGGCGCTCGCCTGAAAGAAATGGACCCGCCGCTGTGGCGGGTTTTTTCGTTTGCGGCTCACCTGAGGAGACTTCATGAACGAAGGTATCGGCTTGGCCTAACTGATCGACCTGGTCATTACGTAGAAGCGCGACGAAACGCGCACGGGATCTGACTTGCCCGAGAAGTGCCGGAGCTCCCGCCCGGCTAGACTTCGAAGACGGCACCATACGCACATACGAACAAGCCCTGGCATCGGCCAGAACAGTCGAGCGCACAAGCTGCGCGCCTCGGCGCCGGACGCTGTAACCGGCTTAGCAGTAACCCCGTCCACTCTGGAGATACCATTGGGGCAGGGCGCATGACTCCCGATAACGAGTCACCACATGAGAGCCCGCTGATAGAGTTGGTCTGCCAGGTGACGATGGCTGATCGGCTCAATGCTCGTCACGGCATCCAGGCTACCGCAGAGGCGGATCTGGGCTACGGGCTCTCATGTGGTTAAGCGCTCGATGCGCAGGGTTGGGGGTTCCCGGCCGCCACGCTTCACCTGCGGGCGTAGCTCAGTTGGTAGAGCGCGATCCTTCCAAGTTCGATGTCGTCGGTTCGATTCCGGCTGCCCGCTCCAGTGTCTCCCTTCCCGCATGCGCGGGAACTTCGCCGCCTGTCGCTTCAATGCGCCGGCGGCTTTTCTTTTTCTGAGGCACTCCATGTTCGGTCTCTTCAAGTCAGTTGTTGACCTTGCTGCAGACGTGGCAACGGTCGTTGTTGCCCCGGTTGAGATAGCAGTCGATCTCGCTGGAGCCGCAGTCAAGCCCGTGGCTGAGGTTGCGCGCGATCTCGCCAAGGGCTTCAAAAGCATGAAGGACTGATGCAATGAGTATCGAGCAAGAGCTGGCCTGGTTGCGTCGCCGCGTCCAGAAGCTGCGTGAGCAGGCCACAGCCGCAAAGGGAGGGCGTTTAACATGAGCGACATCGGCGACATCTACAAAGCTGAGATCCTGCGCGCGGTCTTCGGACCCGGCGCACACACGTTCAAGGCTCATGACGCGCATCGTCTGCGCCAAATCGCCGAACGCCTCGCCGACACCGAGGAAGCACAAAGCATCTTGCGCGCCAAGGGTTACGGATGGGCCGGCATGACCCTGCTCGACATTGTGCGCACTGTGCCTGACGGCGCACGCGGGATGCTGCGCAACCTATTCCGCCGCTCGGGCACGACGCTGACCAGCGACCAGCCGGCCGACACCAACCCCAGCCTGGGCGAGGTGCATGACATCTGGAGTGCGCGATGAGCACGAGTGCAAACACGGTCCAGGTGAATCTCCGGCCATTCCATCAGCGATTCGCCCGCTCGTACCGCGCGTGGCGTGCCTCCGGGCTGCCTCGCATGCAGGCGCTCTCGGCCGCCTGGCGTATCAGCCGCATCTTGTCGAAGGTTTGCTGATGTCCAAGTTGCAGACGTTGAGGTCAAACGTACGACCAGCAGCCAGCCGCGTCACCATGCTCCCGACGCAGCGGCCTGACACGGTCGAGCGTAAGCGCGGATCGGCGGGCGTGCGTGATCGCGATCGTATCCGCGCACGTGACTGCGGCCTGTGCCAGGAGTGCCGGCGCAAGGGCGTCACTTTAATCGGCAGTCAAGTCGACCACATCATCCCGCTGTGGAAGGGTGGCAGCGACGACGACTCGAACAAAGAATTGCTGTGCACGCCATGCCACGACGCCAAGACGGCGCGCGAGGCGGCGGCGCGCGCTAGAGGATACCCATGAAGGCTGATCTGATTCCGGAAGAGGCTTACACGTTGCAGGTTGCCGGCCACCAGATCGAGGGCTTTCGGGTCGTGTCGAGATGGAACGGTCTGCTCGAGTTACGAAACGCGAAGCGCGAAGTGTTGATCGTTTCGGCACCCGACGTCCGTGCATTTGCGGGCGTGTTCGACACGATCTTCGGCGATGTCTTCCGAACGAATGCTGAGACGAAGGCGGCTGGGACGGTGATCGTGATGGGTTCGCCTGACCTGATCGCCCGCCTTCGTGCCGCTGCCGAGGCGGCGCCCGCCGCGCCATCAGCGCCGCAGGCTGCGAACCCCTGAAAGGGTAGGGGGTGTTGTATCTCTACAACCCCTTGGCCCCGGACACCGACTAGTACCTCACGCGCAGATTAAATCCCCCTTGGAGGAGTTTGTTAATGGCTTTAACAGGCAAAAAGCGAGCCTTCGCCGATGCCGTTTTGGCCGGGTTCTCGAATAAGGAAGCTGCAATTCGCGCCGGCTACAGTGCGGCGACTGCGGCGCAGGCGGGCGCCCGTCTTGTTAAAGACAAGGATGTCGCCCCATACCTCGCAGAACGAAAGAGGGCATCCCCTGCCTCACCGCTAGCGGAGCCTCCCCCGCTGCCACCGGTGCCGAGCTTCGACGTCAGTGCAGTGCTGATGCATTCCGACCCAAGAGCATTTCTAGTCGCTGCAATGAATGACCCGGCGCTCGAGGCGAAGCTGCGAATCGACGCGGCGAAGGCCTTGATGCCGTTCACTCACGCCAAGCTGGGCGAGGGTGGGAAGAAGGATCAGAAGAACGAGGAGGCGAAAAAGATAGCAAGCCGATTCGGTGCGGCGCGGCCGCCGGCTCTCAAGGCTGTGAAGTAAGGACGAAAACATGAATTGGTCGACCGCCTGTCCGGATTGGGAAGACAGGCTCAAGGCCAAACTTTCGATCATCCCGCCGCCGATCTTTCCCGATGAGGCCGAGCAGGCGCTGCGCATCTTCAAGGAGCTGCGGGTATGCGACCTGCCGGCGACGGTCTGGGACGAAGAGCTCGAAGCGCACAGAAGCCCGAATTTTGGGGAGTGCAGCGAACAGTGGGTGTTCGACTTCGTCGCCGCGATTTTCGGAGCGTACGATCCGGAGACCGGCAAGCAGATGATTCGTGAGTATTACCTGCTGATTAGCAAAAAGAACACGAAGTCCACGATTGCGGCCGGCATCATGCTGACCGCGGTGATCCTTTGCTGGCGCAGCGAAGAGGAGCACCTAATCTTGGCGCCTACCATCGAGGTCGCAGGGAATAGCTTCAAGCCTGCCGCCGCGATGGTGCGCGCAGATCCCGAGCTTTCCGCTCTGTTTCATGTGCAGGACCACGTCAGAACCATTACGCACCGCGTATCGAAGGCGTCCCTCAAGGTTGTGGCTGCCGACACGGATGCCGTTTCCGGCAAAAAGTCCGGCAAAGTCCTAGTGGACGAACACTGGTTGTTCGGTAAGCGCGCAAATGCTGAAGCGATGTTCATGGAGGCGCTGGGCGGCCAAGTTTCGCGAGATGAGGGCTGGGTCATTTTCCTTACCACCCAGAGCGACGAGCCGCCTGCCGGCGTATTCAAGGAAAAGCTCGGGTACTACCGAGATGTCCGCGACGGCAAGATCGAAGATCGCAAGTCTCTGGGTGTTCTGTATGAATACCCGTCAGCGATGATCAAGGCAAAGGCCTATCTCGATCCCTCAACCTACTACATCACGAACCCGAACATTGATCGCTCGGTTAGCGCCGAGTGGATCGAGGACAACCTTAAGAAGCTGTTGCACAAGACGGACGGGGCGCTTCAGACGTTCGTCGCCAAGCATCTGAATGTCGAAATCGGCATGAATCTGCGCGCCGACCGCTGGGCGGGCGCCGACTTCTGGGAACGCCAGGCGAAGGTCCCCGGCCTGACACTGAGCGAGTTGCTCTTGCGCAGTGAGGTCGTCACGGCCGGCATCGACGGTGGCGGGCTGGACGACTTATTGGGCCTGGCCTTCGTGGGGCGCGAACGCGGCACTGGCAAATGGCTTGCCTGGACACGCGCATGGGCGCACCCGATCGCGCTTGAACGGCGGAAGAGCGAAGAGAGCAAGTACAACGACTTCGAACAACAGGGCGACCTGGTGATCATCGAGCAGCTCCCTGGCGATGTCGCCGCGGTCGCAGCTGTGGTCAAGGAAGTGAACGAGTCCGGCTTGCTCGCTTCAGTCGGCCTTGACCCGGAGAAGACCCACAAGGTCATGTTCCAGGCGCTGAT
>Ga0265798_10005731_pt1 | contig 16551 bp, 12 predicted proteins | sample P3T30metagenome_FD_192430 | JGI IMG/M metagenome (GOLD analysis project Ga0265798, IMG submission 192430) | Plant litter microbial communities from East Loma Ridge, Irvine, California - P3 T30 | ecosystem: Environmental > Terrestrial > Plant litter > Unclassified | place: USA: California... | reverse complement strand
GATCCAAATGCCTAACCCTAACCTCCACGCCCCACCTTCTCACCTCCCTCGCTATAATCTCCGCTGCAGCAACGCTACGATGCGTACCCATTACGCAAGTCGTCATCACCACAGCCTCTGACGCTGCTGCTGCTGCTGCTGCTCCTCCTCCTCCACGCTGGAAAAACCGTATTATCATCGCTATAGCCCTATTACTATAGCACACATATTAGCCTATCATCATCATCTCTCTCTCTTTCTCTGATTCCCTTTCCAATCCCACCAACCTACCTAATAGGGAAAAAACCCCCACACAAAAAGGGGAATAAGTGCGGGAAAAAAAAAGATACGTACATCCTTCTCACAACTTCCCTCCTCCCCATCATCCACTCCTGCACCTCGATACTCACACCCGAGAACCTCTCACACAGATAACCCGGCGGCGGTGTCCAATGCTGGCAATCTATCGTCTTCAAAACTGCTGCGCCGGCGGGTAAGTGCGCGAGGAGGTGCTGTTGTTTAGCGTGGGGGTTGTGTGCTAGGGTTTGGGAGGAGTAGGAGAGTAAGTGTAAGATTTTTTGTTGTTGTTGTTGTTGTAAGAGGGGCAAAGGGCGTGCATAATGGGGTTGCGGTCGAAACGGGTGTTGGGGCTGGAAATAGATTTGTTGTTGTGAAAGAAGAGGAAGAGGAGGAGGAATTTGGGGTTGAAAAACAAGAGGTTGCAAGTTTCCTATCTGCCAAGCTGGCTGCAGAGACGGGAGAAGAGGAGGGAGCACTGGTAATGGTGCTGGTGCTGGTGCTGTTTGTACTGGAATCGGGTCCAGTATTTGTTGTAGTCGAGGTATGATTGGCTGCGCGACTACCGGAGAAGGTGTAATGTCCACATGTGTGTGTATCGAAAACATATCTTGTATGCTAGCAAATAGAGTGGGATATGGATTTAGCTGCAAGTCAAGTTCGTCCATGATATGTACAACATTCGTGGGTTCTGTGAAGTTGTCAAGATGTGATGACGTGATTGGACAATCATGTTTATTGAAGGCACCTGTGAATCCTGTTTTAGTGGCTTTTTTTCCGCCCTTCTTGTCGTTGACGAAAAGGCCGTGTATCATGCGTTGTGTTTGGAAGCGTTGGTTGGTCTGTTGGCATGTGGCAAACCATACGTATATACATACATACGCACACAACAACGGCCAATAGCCAATGTTTGAGAAAATACAATTCTACTACCAACGCTTCTACAATCCCTGCGTACATGTCTCTCTTCATCACTTACTTCATTTCCTGCTCGCCATCACAAATACTCAAACAGACAAGATAATAATAACCCCCTCATCCAACATGCACACAAAAGACCGTCAATGATTACGCCTCCAATGCAGCCTCGCCTCACATCGCAAACAAAATCCACAGACACAGACCAGACACGCCCAAAGGAGAATAAAACAACAAGAAAGCCTGTATAGAAAGTACGCATATCGCACGCACAGACTACAAGAAAAGAAGCTCAAATCCAGCAAGCCAAACCAATCCCAGGCCAGGCTGACCCAAGCCAAGTCAAGCCAAGCAAGCAAACCACTGCCCCATATCAAGGGCAGGCTATCTATGCTCCAAGATAAAAACGCCCATAAAGCCTCTTGAGTCGTGGGGCTACCGTGCGTACGTGCATGCGTGCAAGCGTGAGGGCGGTATAGAGTTATAGAAGTATTCGCCTCCAGGGCCCTCTCCTTGAAGAGTCACTATGATACAATTCCCGTTGCGCGTTCACCGCACAAAAACCAGAATCAGACGCCGAGGAAATATGATGAGAGAACTGGCGGTTTGGGGAAAAGAGAGAGAACATGTATACCAGCACGTCGTGGGGGATGGGGTTTGAACTTTGCGTACGAAAGCCGCAACACGAAGATGTTCTTGTTGTTGTTATTGCTGGAATTAGGATAAGATAGGTGTAGTAGGTTGGCTTAAGAATGTGGATCAATTGTGTAGTGATCGTTTCGCATCGACTATTTTCGCGTGGGCGAGTGTAATCATTGGTGTGGGTGGCGGACATGTTGTGGGCTATACGGATTTCATGAAGGTGCCATTCCCTCCATGGCTCCGCGCTCAAACTCTTCCAGTCGCTTTAGCTTGGCTTCGAGCTCTGTGAAGATATCGCCCATGTGACATGCTTGTTCGAGCAGAGGTGCAGCGCCAAATGGCCGTATCATGTGACGAAGGGCAAGAGTGTTTGCACAAGACTGTCATGCTTGTTAGCTTCTGCATTCATATCCGGAAACAGTCGACTTACTTCGATTCTAGAAATCTGGTGCTCCACAAAGTTGATCAAGAATCGGTCCGTAATCTCTCCGCCCCTGCTCTTCATTCTCTCCAGCAGTGCTGTCTCCGGAGGCTTCAACTCTAGACATCCGGGGCTCTCGAGCGAACTGCAGAGCATTTCCAGACGTAGACTAATATTCCAGAGGTCCCATACGTCTTCCGTGTCGATGGTGAGTTGACTGCCTGCCATCTTCTGACCGACTATAGCCTCTGATTTCTGCTCTGCTGGCTTCTGCTCTGTCTGTCGCTGAACAGCAAGACGACTGGCAAGCGAGTGCGGGTACATGAGGTAGATGTATTCAGGGTTCTCAAGACCTTTGAGGCGGCGCTCACCAAGGTCCTTGACTTCGAAACCCTGGCTGCTAAGGGAACGGAGCTCTTGACGGATCATCTGGCTATTCATGTCGTCGCCATAGGCTTCTTCAGAGCCGGCAGAGTTGTTGCGGTCCCCCTCAATATGCGTTTCGAGGAGGCGCTGGATCTCGGCGATGAAGTCGGAAGACACGGTAATCTGGCCTCCATCGGCGACGGATGAGATACGCGAGGCGCGGTTAACCATGGGGCCAAAGTAATCCATGCGCTTGGTAACGGGATCGACCTCGCATACTGGCGTACCCCAGTGGATACCCATACGAACCGAGAGGCCTCGGAAGATGACATTACCATCAGGATCAACAACTTCTTGTCCATTGACGCTATTGAGAATCTCCTGCGGCCATTGCACTTCGAGCAATTGGCTCTGTATCGTGAAGCACCATAGCAATGCTGACGTGACAGTGCGAAAAGCGACCATAAAAGCGTCGCCTTCCGTCTTGACCTCGTAACCACCAATTATGCGTAGCTGGCGACGCATGAGTTCGTTGTGCATCTTGATGGCGGAGCGCATTGCAATCGGATAGGTCTCCCAAAGTATCGTCGAGTTCTTGATATCAGTGAATACCAAGCTGACCTCACCTGTTGGAGCGTCCACCTCGTTGTCAAGTCGAGCCAGTTTGGAGTCACCAACCAGGTTACCCTTCTTTCCACGTCTGCGAGATGCGCCCCAGTCAGGATCGGCACCAGGAGCAGGTACCAGAGACATGCTTTGAGTGCGGTAGCGAGCGCGCTGTTTGCTCTTGAGATCGCTGACTCCGAGTAGCATCACCATGATCTTGTTTGTAGCACCAAAGGCGATGGCGAGGTCGCGAAGTTTCTGTGCGGCCCGCATGAGATCGTTACGCTCAGATCGGGCGACATCGACCGCAAAATCCGGGGTAAGGTATTCCCAAAGCTCTCGGGAAGCCACCAACACCATCTCATCTGTGTCGCCAAGGGTGAGGTTGAGTATGTGAGGCGAGGCAATCACTGATGGAGACATCTGCACGTATCCAAACGCCCTCGACACCTCAAGAATATCGTTGAGTTTACCTTGTCGTGACACAAAGCCGCCAGCTTCGCGAATCCTTGCTCGCTCACCTGGCTCAGCGGGGTCGTGTTTCCGAGTGAGGATCTTGTGTCCGCCTTCTGATCGGATCAGCAGTGCCTGCGCGTCACCAACATTCGATATGTAAAGCTCCATCTCTTTCAAGAATAAAACCGTGGCTACGCTGCCAGAAGTTAGGTCGTCGTCGCCGAGTTCGGGTACGGAACTGCGCGGCTGTGTTGGTGCAGTGAAGGCGTTCTTGTCGATGCCTTGATTTGCAGCGGTAGCCAATTCCTTGTTCAGACCCAAGTAAGTCCGCCTTAGCGCGTCTGAAGGCGTTTCTTGCGGTCGCAAACGCTCGAGCTCGTCGGCGAATCGGTTCTTGAAGTGATCGTACAAATACTTGGCAATCTTGGATCCGCCACCTGCAAGTGGCTGCGCATCAAACAACCCCAACAGCTGCTCGTCGTCGTGGCTACGGAAGCGGGGAACAACCATGTCCATTGTTGAAATGTGTTCGTTACGGCCGAGTGAATCTGCCATACCGTATGCCATGGTACCGACAGCCGAGCCTGCGGTGCGCACTCTCCGATCTTCTGACTGTTCCGGTACCGACGGAACCATCATTGTTACGTCCATGAGACCCAACACCCGTAAATTGATCAACGAGCTAAAGTCTGTGAGATCGCGGCCTTCTCGCATGTTCACGCCGCTGCCACTATACGATCCACTGGGCTTGATCTCTAGACGCTTGTTGCCAGACAGATTCAGGTACCGCAGCTTGTGATTCCAGTTCCAGTTCCAATCGTACGGCCAGTTCGAGACATTGTACTTTAGCGAATTGCTGGCGACGTCGAGAACTGCTAATTGAGCGACCTTGCCGAGTTCGGCAGGCAGAACTTGAAACTTGTTGTTGTTAATATGGAGCACTTTGAGGGAGCCAACCTCCTCCAGATCTTCTGATGGCAGCGATGTTAGGTCGTTTCCAGAAAGATATAGTTCGGTCAGATGCTGCCATCTGCGGATCGTACGAGGCGGTACGTCATAAATGAGGTTATAGGCCAGGTTCACGATTCGTAATTCGGGTAGTAGACACAGTTCGTCAAACACATCGTCGGTGAGCCGATTGTCAGCCAGGAATACGTGCCGAAGGGAGCCCGCAAAAGTCGTCACCAAGCGGCTACTAAGACTGGAGTCCTTGCGAGACATGGGCGTCACTGTGCCTTCGGTAGGCGCACGAGATGCTACCGATGGCTTGCGGGCGGTACTCGTCGTGTTATAAGAGGCCATGGAGCCTTTCCGGTTAGACGGAGCAGGCGATGTACCAACGCTAAGACCCCCCGAGGCCTGACTTGGCCTACGATTCTGGAAGTCTTCCAGCTTCCCCAGCTCTTCATAGCTGGGACTTGACGTTAGCCCTGGTGTAGGTGTCGGACCGTCTACTTGTGCCTGCTCTCCATTTGCTGCTACCTGTGGGGGTGCGGTGCCTGGCTTGGGGAACGCATCGAGAACGTTTGACGATACATTGAGCGTTTCCAACCTTCGTGCATACCAAAGTTCTTGAGGAAGTACGGCAAGGTTGTTCTCACGCACATCCAGGTATTTGAGCTCTACAAGCCGCCCAATCTCTGCAGGTAGCACATCCAACGAATTTCGAGCTATGCTCAAATGTTCCAATCTGTATAGCTTCCCGACATTGTTCGAAATCGATGTGAAGTGGTTTTTGTCAAGTATCAACTTTGTGAGACCAGTGAGCTTTCCGAATAGGTCCTCGGGCAGTTGCGCGAGTTTGGCGGAGGCAAGGTTAAGAACCGACAACGACGGTGTTGGCTGGGTGAGGCCAAATCTCGTGACTGGGTTGTGGTTCATGTGTAGTACCCTGATCTTGGGGAAGTAGCCTTCAAATGCTGAGATGGAGTTGTGACCAATCATCAGGTACTCTAGTCGCGGTAATTGGGACATGACATCCATGCTATCAAGTGCATTGAATCGCACATCGATTTCCCGCAGGTTTACGAGGTTGCTTAGTGTTGGGGGGAAGCTGCCGGTCAGTTTGTTGTTGGTCGCCCAAAGTCTCTCCAAGCACGTCAACTGGCCTATTCTAGGCAAGCTAGATATCGAGTTGAAACTAATGTCGAGATCAACTAGTGTCCGGACCTCGCAAAGGAAATCAGGAAACTCGTGCAAAGAGTTGGAGCTCAAGTTTAGACTACGAAGGGCGCGGTATTGTCCAAAGTAAGATGGGAGTCTCGTCAACCCGTTGTTTGAAAGTCGCAGACCTTGTAGACTTTGCAACTTGTACAACTCGGCGCGATCCAGCGATTGCAGACGGTTGTTTGATATGTCGAGCATAGTCAGGCGACTTGCCAGGCTGAGACTGGGCGGTAATCGCCTTGCATCGTTGCTGGTATATTTGATCTCCCTCAGATTCGTGCAGGCAAGGATGAAGTCTCTGGGAACGTCTAATGACAGATTCCGGGACAAGTTGAGCGATATAATCTCCGTCGCCTTTTGGTACAGCGTAATGGGGATGGTGATTAGGTTCCGGCCTTGGAGATCGATATGGCTGAACTTTTGCATCTTGCTAAACCCGGGGTCCCGTTCTAGACTTGAGTATCCGCTCATCTTGGCGGGGAGGAAGGTAAATCTGCAGAGGTAGCTGTTATCCTCTCGGCCCACATCTTCCAGACGGTCCATATCCGTATATCCGGCTAGTTCTAGAAGTCGCTTTTGAATCAACAGCGGACGCTCGTTGCTTTCCAGTTGCCGAGAAGTGTCATGCTTGCGCATCACGATGTGGTAATTGTCAAGTTCATCCTGCAGCACAGTCTTCTTGCCTAGTATCTGGATAATCTCCTGTACGGTGGTGTTCAAGGTAGCTGACAGAGTTGCAAATGTCGAATCAACTCTGAAAATGCGCAAACAATACGTTTTGCTGTCGCTCTCTTCTTTGGAAGGTGTTCCAGTATCCTCAACGTCGCGCACCTTGTCCATTTCATCCTTCATGCGTTTCACCGCCCAGGAATCTGGTGCGTCCCACGCTGCCGTGCCGTCGTCTTCGGGTCCGGGCGCAGCAATTTCCTCGCCCACTGGTGGCTGCTTCACCAACTCGCCCACGGGTGGTGTCATGGGTGGTTGCTGCTGTGGATTGACGATGCCTTCCATGTCATCCAAGTTGCTGTCCAGGAAGAAGACAGCATCGTTGCCGGCAGTGCTAGCAATGTTGTCATTGGGGTCCCGTCCAGTTGGCTCGTTTGTAGGTGCTCGTTTGTCTTTCCTAAAAGTAGGCAGACGATGGTGTGGCGCTCTCGCTTTGGCTTGCAAACGCTCGTCGACGCCATTTGTACTCGGTTGCCGCTTTGCCATGGCGACGGCTTGCGGAGACGGCTCTACCCTTGCAGACCTTGCCGTGCTGATGGAGGGGTTCAGGGAGGTAGTCGAGGCAGTTCCCACCGAACTCAGGCTCTTGAGATTGTCGTTTGGTGCTACACGATCAGACTTTTCCTTGTCTTTGCCGCGGAATCGTGCAAAGAAGCCGTGGGATGGCTTGCTGGTGCTAGGTGATCGCTGAGCTATCCTGTCTTCGCGGGGCATATCCGAGAAGGAACTCGGCGTCGGGCTCGAGGGACGGCCCAGCAGACTCGCCTTGGAGGCAAAGGCAGAACTGAGGGCCGAGGGCTGGTTCGAGCGGACGTTTTGCGGCGCGTCGTCGCGACTGGTGGTTGGGCGTAGCGTGTAGGGCTGGCTGATGTCTGACCGCGAATCGGGCGCCTTGTTCTCCTCCTTGCTGCTCTTGTGGCGATGGCCACCTGTGCCAGGCAGTCTTACGTGCAGCTTGTGATGCGACCGGCCTGACTTGGCTGAATGTTGCTCGGATGAGCGACGTCCTCCATACTCGCCGGGCGTGGGGAATTCCTGGGGGAGGGGGGGTTAGCAATGTAAGGGCCCGCAAAGGGCGCAGGGCGGTATAGGGTGTGCGGGGTGGGGGAGGAGAGGGAAATTGCAGTGCAATGGCATCAACTCACCTTGGAGTCTTGGAACTCCCAGGGCGTGACTTCGGACGAGGCCTGGGGTGTGCGTGGGCGTGAATTGGTAGGCGAGACGGGGCGGGAGTGTTGGTTACTGCCTATGGTGTTGTTGAGTGAGTTGCCCCGATTGCGCATCGGGCGCTGGCTCTGCGCGTCGGGCGCATACGGCAGGCTCGTATCCGAGTTCTGGCGGCCGTCGGCGGGGAAGTCGTCACCAAAGATGTTCTGCAGCTTCTTGTGGAAGCCACGACTGATACTTGACTTGGATCCTGTGCTGCTCACGGTGGTGGCACTCGCGACCGACGGGCGGCGGTCGTCCTTGAGCGGAAAGCCCATGCTGTCCTCGCGGTTGCCATTCTGGAGGCGGAAGCCCGGCGAGGGCTGGGTGAGGTCTTCGTTGGAATCATTGAAGAAGCTGCTCCAGACGCTGTTGGCCATGGCGCCTCCGTTGGTCGTCGACCAGGGCGCCATGTGCGAATTGGCGCTCGAGGCCGTGGGCGGGTTCCGCGATATCGACGGCACCCTGCCCCCCGAAGTCTCCAACACAGCCAGCTGTTTCCGGTGATCTCCGAAGGAAGTAGTCGTGGGGCCGTCCCAATTGGGCGGTCTCCGTGGGCGGTGCGAGGCGTCTTTGGGCGGAGGAGCTGGGGGGACGGTGCCAGGCGATATCTCAGACTCCTTTTCGGCACTGCACCACATGTTAGCATGGCGGCGAGAGAGAGGCGGCAAGACAAGCCTGCGTCATGGGGCCCGTGGGCTTCACGGGCGCTGTGTCGAGGCTCTGCGACATGTCCAACCACCATGGCGGAGGGGGGCGCGGCTCGCTGCATCAAGTCCATGTGCAGCGCGGCGCAAGGCGGGTTGACGTACTTTGAATTGAGGCTCTTGTCCGTCTTGACCGTCACGGGCGTGCCCCTCAGCGATCCCGCGCGTCCATAGGGCCGTATCGTGTCGCCAGAGCGCGAGCTCCACGAGCTCTCCACTGAGCCATGGCGGCCCACGCTCTCGTTCTTGGTCATGGCGGGCGGCGGAGCGGCGGCGGCAGCGGGGGCTGCTGGGTGTGGGCGTCGACGAGCCCGCGCAGCAGCAGCAGCAGCAACGACTCAGGCGGGGTCCAGTGGTGGGTGGCTGCTTGCGCAGAAAGGCCTAGCACGGCTGCTTCATCGAGCCGGGACAGCAGCTGGAGGTGTGCGAGGTGTGCGCATGGGCGGCGGGCGGGCGGGCAGGCAAGCAACGACGACGACGACAAGGACAGCGACAAGCAATGCCAGGCCGAGGGAGCGAGAACGAGAGCGAGAGCGACAGCGACAGCGTGGCGGACACGGGCGAGCGTCACGATGCTATCGTCTGCGGCTGGGTGCAATGTGTGAATGCCGAGTCTTTCCCTTCCTGCGTTGTTGTCGTGATCACGATGGCTATTCCTTCTCTCTCGCTCTCTCTCGCTCTCTACTGTATACCCGATCTCTGGCTGGTGATGGTGGTGGTGGTGCATGGGCATGGGCGGGCTCCACTCTGCATCGATGTATGGAGAGCGGCATGCTCGCCTGTCCTGTCCTCAAGCAACAATGCGCCACCTGCACAACCTGCACCCGCCCTACCCCAACACACTACGGCACCCTCCCGACCACCAGACCCACGCCCGCGCCCCGGAACCTTCGCCGCATGCAGTCCTACATTGTCCCCAAACCGTGTCGTGTCTGGTCCGTATACCCGGCCTGGCCATGTACCTAAACAGACGACGTCTTAGACGTCGCACCACGCGCACACCCCCCGACCCCGCCATCAAAGCCCGTTCTGCGCCCGCTCTGCGCCGTCCATGGCCGTTTGACCACCAGCAACCTCCTCCCCTCTTGCCCCCGGGCCAGATGACATGATCCGACCTGAGCTGACATCAAAGGACGTGGTATGACGACTGCATCTGCGGAAGTCTCTGATCGCCCGACACCTAGCTCCAGTAGTTCCGGAGCAAGCAAATACTAACTTTGACGCCTGAGCTGCCTTACCACCACCGCCGTCACACATTTCGTTTTGCAATTCTCCGACGTCTGGCCTCGTCGACTGCCTCTGCATTTATACTTTTGCCCATTATTGTCCCCAACAGAGAGCCTCCCAATCATACTACTGTCAATTTACCGCCATGGAACAACAAATCATTAACTTCTACATCTGACGGTCCATTCTCGAACCCGTCCTTTGGCCCTTGAATATTACATTCCGCCCATGCAATCACACACACACACACACTCTCTCTCTCTCGTGCAATGCCTCATACTGAAACAATATAATCATACATAACACTTTCCAAAAATATCAAAATCCCAAAATTCTACCCCGTGCGACGAGCGTTTAAACGCAGAGTTGCAGTTCCGCCGACTTGGCATCAATTTACCGAGGCGCTCCGCCGCCCTGCAGAGCTCGCAGTATGTCTTGGAGAGACTGGGCGCCCGCCTGCGCGTTGCCCTGTTGCTGAGGATTTGCAGTCGGCGCTGGTGTCTGCGCATACGGCTGTTGGTACGGGTAAGTATACTGTGTCGGTGCATGTGGCTGCGGAGGCGGCGGCGGTGGTGCAGGAGCTGGTGCTGCCACCGGAGCTTGCTGCGGTTGCTGCCCGCTCATGGCTCCGACCACCTGGAACCATTGTGCCCAGGCTGCCCAGTTGGCCGCCTGGTTTTGCTGTTGTGGCGGCTGTCCTGGGGCTTGCGGTTGCGGAGTGTACGATGGCTGAGGTGGATATGATGTCGCCGCAGCCGGTGGTGGAGGAGGAGGCGGTGCCGCAGCATAGGGAATTGCTGGTTGCGCAGGAGTTGAGAAGGGCACTGGCCAGCCAGCGTTGCTATTGTGCGTATAAGCATTAGCGTTTGACGGCCCAGATGGTCCCGGGGACGCATTTTGTGGCTGCTGTTTCTGAGACTGTTGCTGTTGCTGCTGCTGCTGCTGTTGCAGCTGTTGTTGTTGCAGGCGTTCTCGCTCCCTCTTCTCGCGCTGCCGTTGCTTGCGGTTCTTGTTCTTGCCGCCTCCAGCTGGAGACTGCTGGGCTTGCGCCTGCTGAGACTGGCCGCGATCTTGCTGAGAGTAAGACTGAGCGCGGTCCTGTTGCTGACGAGCCGGCGATGCCGAGGCTCCTGAACGGTTGTCCTGGTAGGGACCGTTTCGCTGGTTGTTCTGCTGTTGGTTGAACTGGTCCTGTTGCCTGCCACGGTCGTTCTGGTTCTTGCCGCCGCGCCCCTTATCACCGCCGCCTTTATCTCCGCGATTGTTGCCGTGACCTCCTCTGTTGTTTTGCTGTCCCCCACGATCAGCGCGACCTCCGCCAAAGTCACCACGTGCGCCACCAAAGCCTCCCCGGTCGCCTCGACCACCACCCCCAAAGTCACCCCGTCCACCGGCACCTCGTCCGCGGAACCCGCGCCCACGATCGCCCCATGGACCCCTGACACGGCCCATGCCGCGTCGAACGTGACTACGGTCCTCGAGCGGGGCACCCTGACCCACAATCTGTTCAAAGTGATCTGGTCGGGCAAGAGGCTTGTACATGCCAAGGTCTTCGTCCTCGTCATCACTGTACTTGAGGCCGCCGCCCTGGTACTCCATGGGCCGGTAGATGGGAGGTGCGGGTGCGTCGACATGCAGCCTTGGCCCGGTGGGAATGTGGACAGCGGGTGGTTCGTCGTCGCCGTCTGCCTTGGCCCGTTTTTTGGCCTTTTGCTCGCGCTTGTATTCGGCCTCCTTCTCGTCGTCTGAGAATTCGACGTCATTGGTCTCTTCGTCATGCAGGTTGGAGGCGTCGGTGTGTTTTTGGCGGCGAATGGGTTCTGTTTCGGTAAAGGTGGAGTGTTCATCAACGTAGTAGATGGGTGTGCCCTTCTGTATGCCTAGAGTCGCGAGTTCAGCGGCGTCGTTGAAGCCAAACGAGTAGCGCGGCTCTTCCACGCGGCCAATCTGCTCAGACACCTTGCCGACAACGACGCGGTCCTGTAGACAGAGCGCAGAGCCAGACTCCAGCACGCGCTCATCGCCAGACTGGTGGGCCTTGACTACGACAAGGTTCTCGACAATCGACTCGACGGTGCCGAGCTCGGTGATCTTGGTCGCCTCCGTGACAGTGATGTCGGGCTTCTCGTACTGCTCGTCAAGCTCATTGAGTGTCTTGACTTTGACGGGGCCGGTGGCGCCTGGCTCGTCGGCGGCCTCGGCCATGAGCAGTCGCACCTGTTCGGCCGGGTCGAGCAGCTCGCCCTCGTCGGAGCTGCTGTCGTCCGCACTGGACGAATCACTCGAGTCGTCGGAGTCCGAGGCATCAGAGTCTAGCTGCCACTCGGCATTCTCATCCCCCTTGTTGGCCTCTGCAGCGCGCAGGAATTCGGCCTTGGTGTCAAAGGCAGCGTCATGGTCCTGCGTGTCTGGCTCGTTGTTCTGTTCATCTATGGCAGCAGTGAGTGCCGCATCCAGCTCGCCATCAGTGTCTGCCGCAGGGGTGTCGGCAGTAGGCACATCTGCGTCTGGTACACTGGCAGACGTCTGGATACCGTGCTGTGGAGCCTCGTGCTGGGCCTGACCCTGATTGGCTGCGACCGGCTCGACTGGCATCTCTGCCGCCGGCTTGCTCGACTGCGCATCATCGTAGAAGGCATCCCCATCATCTGAGAGCTCACCGTCTTCGGGCGCTTCATCTGGCGTGACGGCGCGCTCGCGCTTCTGCGGTTGAGGCTGCGCAGCCGGGACTTCGCTCACAGCGCCGAGCCCAGGAAGATGAAAGGCTGGCGCGGGTGCAGCCGCAGCAAACATCGACGACGTCGCCATGTTGCTCACCGTAGCCGGCAGCGCATCGGCCTTGACGGGCGTAGTGTCGTAGAAATCGTCGTCCATGTCATCGACAGGCGAGCCAGGCGCATCGAGCGCAGATGCAAAGGCGCCATACTGAGTGGGAGCGTCCGCCTCCAACCGCGCCCTTTTGGCCGGCGGTTCCAGAGAGTCGGACATTTGCGTGTCTTTCTCTACCCTGGGTCTGAAGCACGCGTGATCGCTGTGGTATCTCAACTGCGTTGTCTGCACCAGTTTGCTTAATGCGATGATTGAGTTCTGGTTTAGGAGAGGCTTTGAATGAGAACGTCGCCTTTTTCGACACGCGCTAAGTGCTTGGCGGGGCAGGCGCGAGCTTCAGCCCTACCCAACTTCATTCGTCATGGCCGCCGCCTAGTCAAGGTGAAGGAGGTCCACAGCTATTGCATTGCTACTTGACAGCTGTATCGCATTCACTGTTCGATGGAGAGGTCGCGAATCACAATTGACGTATTTGTTTAATTTTTTTTCTCTTCTCGACATGTCTGCCACGCGTCAAAAAGCGCGTCCTCCTGTCAAGTGAGCAATATACCACCTGTCCTAGTAGCATGCTAACAAGTCCAGACATGTACCAGGACGGCCGCAGCTCCCCCCAACAGCAGCCTTTTTTATTTTTGCCCTAGCCAACCTCGTCGCCGCAGCCTTCTCGCCCATCCAAGATTGTGACGAAGTCTTCAACTACTGGGAGCCGAGCCACTACCTCAACCATGGCTACGGCCTACAAACATGGGAGTACTCTCCCGAGTACGCAATTAGGAGCTGGGCATACACCGCCATTCACTCACTTGTCATGTGGGCTGGCACTCTACCCATACAACCCCTCGGCTTGCGCGCATCAAAGGTCTTGGGGTTCTACTTTTTGCGCATAGTCCTAGCCCTCGCCTGCGCCGTCTGTCAGACCCGCATGTACTCTGCCATTCGCACTACATTCCAGGAGCGCATAGCCATTTTTTTCATGATGATCATGGTAATCAGCCCAGGCATGTACCATGCTGCTCCTGCATACCTCCCCTCAAGCTTCGCCATGTACTTTGCAATGCTCGGCTTTGCATCCTTTATGGATTGGTATGGAGGCTTGATCAGGACTGCTCAGGGGATTACTTGGTTTGCCGTTGGTAGTGCTCTGGGTTGGCCCTTTGCTGGTGCGCTGGCCCTACCCTTTATTCTGGAGGATGTCATCGTAGGCTTCATGACTGGCACTTTGCAAGAAAGCTTGCAACGGTTACTCCTCCAGGGCGCAAGCCGGGCCTTTGCTATTCTGGCCCTGCAAACAGCCATCGACTCGTTCTTCTACAGGAAGCTCGTGTGTGTGCCACTCAACATTGTGCTGTATAATGTCTTCAGCGGTGGGAGTAGAGGCCCAGACATATATGGTGTAGAACCGTGGCACTTTTACGTGCGGAATCTTGCGCTCAACTTCAACATCTGGTTCTTCCTCGCCCTGGCTGCGTTGCCGCTTCTGCTCGTTCAGCATCTCGTCTTTGATAAATCCGTCTCCAAGCACACGCTCAGGCGGTCCATTGTGTTTGTCAGCCCCTTCTACTTGTGGTTGGCAATATTCACTGTCCAGCCTCACAAAGAGGAGCGCTTCATGTACCCAGCCTATCCAGCACTAGCCTGGAACGCAGCCCTCTCCTTGCACATACTTTTAGCCAACTTTGGCTCCCGTGACCCACAACATCTGGTCAGCAAGATCCCTCCCTCAGTGAAGCTGGCCATTGTTTGTATTCCGCTGCTTCTGTCTTTTAATGTAGGCATGCTGCGAACAGTTGGTACGTTTCCTCTCTCACCTTGTCTTGCAACCATCACAAATACATCAAGAGATGCTCAAGGCTGTTTCAATAGCACTACTAACAAACTCCACTAGGCCACATGACCGCCTACTCCGCGCCCCTGAGTATCTACAAACCTCTCTTCAAGTCAACAATGGCACCCCCGGGAACTACCGTTTGTCTGGGAAAGGAATGGTACCGCTTCCCCTCTTCCTTCAACCTCCCACATGATGTCCACCCCAAATTCATCAAAAGCGAATTCTCCGGCCTCCTTCCTGGCGAATTCAGCACCGCCGCCGCTGCCGCCACCGACCGTTTCTTCCCCGGCACACACGTCATTCCACCCGGCATGAATGACGAGAATCTCGAGGACCCAGGAAAATACGTAAGTTCAGCATTCAACGCCGCAACATGAATTGTTCTTTGCTAATTTTGAGATAGATTGATGTAAAGCACTGCGACTTTTTGGTCGATTCGCGGATTCCTGGGCAGGAGCCAACGGCGCTGGAACCAGATTATGCAGCCGATACCCAGCATTGGGAAACGATCAAGTGCGTACCGTTTCTGGCAGCTGGACAGACCAATGTTCTTGGGAGAATGTTCTGGGTGCCTGATTCGCCGCTTGTTCCTGAGAAGTTGAGGAGGAAGTGGGGAGACTACTGTCTTTTGCGACAGAAAACTTTAAGTGCCAAGCAGGGTACAGATTAAACAGCGAGATTTAATATAAAATGATTGTTTAAAAAAGAAGAAATAGTTCCATTACAAAAGCTTAATATTCTAGATAAATAAGCGTAACGATAAGTAGACGATAGCTAGGATAACGCCTTTACTGCTTTCTTATATTGCTGTTACAACAACATCGTGTTGTAAAATTCTGCTGTTGAGCACCGATACTACTTGCACAATAATTTGTAGTTAGAAGACATATTGTTACTTGAGGATTTATACTTGTAGAGCTCTACTGATATAAATTAAACTCTAGTACAATAAAAAGATTAGAGAGTGTGTATGGTTGGCGCTTTACATGCAATAGTTTGTCTTTACCTTTGAGTATCTATCCATTATCCTCTAGTATCGACAGACAAACCGCGCGGACGTCTTCCAACATAAGACTCACCTGCTTTAGTGCGGACCAGAGTTAGAGCAATACAACCGGACCCCCTGTATCAATTGCGCTGGACGAAGTCTCTTGCGTAGCAAAAGCACTAAATAAGACTGGTATTGATTGCCAGTTTCTGTACTTTAATTTATTATACTGCGTGCAGGATCTCTCAAAATTATGCTAATTTTTTAGTTGTCGGCTTTTACAAGGGCAGGTAAGTAGCTTAAACCTTGTAAAGAGTGTGCTAAGATAAGTGATGTTTGTGTTCAATTTCTACAGTAGAGTGGGGAGATCTAAGGTATATATCCTCAGTCATGGTCGCAGTGCGACTTGGTGTCCCAACACTGTGTTCTTTCAACAGAATGGTTCCACTCCTGGCTTTGGCCTCCGACAGTCCATACTCTCATAGTCTGGGAGGCTCCGCCCCTTGACATCTTCAGTGTCAACCAATTTTGCGTACGCGTTTAACCTGAAGAACGCTACCAACCCCAGAAAAAAGTTCAATATTGCAATACCCAACGGAGAAGCTGGAAGCTTCGTCCAGTATCCGGATTCTGGATTGATTCCGTCCTGTACCTGCTCCATAAATGGGCGGAACTTTTGGTCATAAGCTTTAAGCGCGCTAGGAAGTGCTTGCTTGGTTCTAGAACTACTGCAGTGCTTGCCTATCTCACCGGCCAGCACATAGGCGCCGACAATCGCCGAGGTTTTTCCCATTCCCGTGGCTGCTGAAGGGCAATATGCAGCATCCCCGAGGAGGGCAACGCGTCCATTACACCAGGATGTCATCTTAACAGTGCTCAACCGCTCACAGTAGAAGTCATCCGCCTCCTTTAGCCATTGCAGTATTTGTTCCGCCTTCCATCCCGCATCGCGGAAAACCTCTGTGAATGCGGCTTTCTCTTCGTCCACGTCGTTTTTCCGAGCATTTTGCATTCGCTTGGAGCAAACTTGACTGGTCAGATATGTTTGGATCTGGTCTGGTCGATGTCTTCGAGTGAACAACATACGTTTGTTAGGCGCAATGTACGCTGTACTTTTATATTCCTCCCCTTCCTGCTGTTGAAGCGGGACTGTGAAGTAGGCGATGTAAATACCCAAGAAGGTAACCGG
>Ga0265798_10005728_pt1 | contig 16553 bp, 13 predicted proteins | sample P3T30metagenome_FD_192430 | JGI IMG/M metagenome (GOLD analysis project Ga0265798, IMG submission 192430) | Plant litter microbial communities from East Loma Ridge, Irvine, California - P3 T30 | ecosystem: Environmental > Terrestrial > Plant litter > Unclassified | place: USA: California... | reverse complement strand
TTGGCGCAGACGCTGGTATGATTCGCGCCGTTGGAGAGATGCCAGAGTGGCCGAATGGGACGGATTCGAAATCCGTTGTACCTTCACCGGTACCTAGGGTTCGAATCCCTATCTCTCCGCCATTATTGAACAAGACGAGGCCCCCTTAATTGATGATTACGGGGGCTTTTTCGTTTCTGGCGTTTTATTTAGGGCATTTTTAGGGCGCACGCCGATTAAGTGTTCTCTGCGTTTCAATCAAATCATTTGGCCGGTCTCATCTTTCTGGTCATCCAAAATGTTTGTGCCTATGACAGTTCGGGCAGAGGGCAATTGCGTTCTCCACCGTGTCATCACCGTTATCCGCCAAGCGAATTAAATGATGCACCTCAAGGTATGCGGTGCCATTTGATCGCCGGTTGAAGGGCGCTGACTCACCGCAGCCTTCACAAATACCTTGAGCCCGGTTAAGAACCTCCGCAATGACGTCAGCGTTGCGATAATAGTCATTTACGATACGTACGGTTCGTTTCGGCTTTTTGGTTGCGACTGCCAACCTCTGGCGTCGACGCGCGGGATCATCTAAAGACGATGCACGTACTCGATTTTCAAGATCAAGGTCGGAGTGGGAGATTTGAGCCGTAAGTGCAAGCCGCAATTGGAACTCCTGAAATAGAGCTTGTAGGGCGATGAGTTTTTTTCCACGACCAGCAAAGTAGTCCAGGTGTCCATTTACAGACTGAAGGGCGGTGAGTAAATCATTTGCCCCACCAGTTGCTATAGTTTCCAGTATCACTCTAACAGCGTGCACTGCTACCGTTGCTTTCCAAGGCGTACCGCGTCGCAAATGCGGGTAGCAGTTTAGGTAAGCGTTGGCGGTGTGCGGTGCGAACTGGTGAGTGGTCGTTAGACGCTTGAATGCCGCTGTGCGCCGTAAGTGACCGCTTTCCACACGCTGAGCGAGGTCCAGCGCAATCGCAGCATCTGTTTCTGAAACAAAGTTGCGAGACATGAAATACTCTTTGGGGGCCGGGCGAGGCGTATTGTCAGGTAAGAAAACTGAGCTGATACTATCATAAAAACTACCAGTCATCGTGGAGCCGGCAGCGTTGGGGGGATTGTTCTGATCACCATGGCGCGAACCCAGGGCATCCGATGCCCCACAGCTGCAACAGCTCGGTGAGTTTGATAAGAAATTCGACAGTCGCCATCAGAAGAATCAACACATTCATTTTTATCTCGCAAAGTAACATGCCGCGCATGTTAGCACGGTAGCGAAAAGGGGATAGGTGGATCTGTTCTTAAAATAGTTGTTTGTTGCGATACTTGTCAATAGTTTATCGCAATTAATTGCATCTACTGCGACATACTTTATTAGGGAAGTTGTCCGAGGGCTGAATGTGTATGAGTCCACATCTCCTTCTTTGTCCTGGGGCTATGGGTGTGTATGGTGGCCGGGGATTAGGGTAATGGGTGTATATCGAAATTGGGGATTAGGCTTTGGGGTGTATATGGCTTAGCTGAACCCTTTACGGATTTCTTGCTACAGCTGTTTATTACATAGAAAGTGGAAATTACGTACATATGTATAATTAAAGCGTGACCTTTTGCCAGGTGTGAGGGGAACGTACTTGTTGTTGCTGGCTTCGGAGTAGTTCGTAGATCCTAAATAGTTGATCTGTTATTTACACGAAAATTGTAAATCATGTCGTAAGTCCTCGACATGCACTGAGCAGATTAGTCCGGCACTGGGTTCGCCGGAGCGATGAGCGCCGCCCCTTGGTTACGGACATTGCCAATCGGCCCAGCCTACGGCCACATCGTCATTGCCCGCACTTACAACGCCAAGCCCTACGTGAAAATGGGCCAGCCTCATTTCCAGATTAAACATAAGCTCAAGCAGCACGGCATCGTCCCGTTCTCCTCGAACTACGTGCTGTATGGCGGCATGAGCGAACGTGTCATGAAACTGATCGAGTCGATTGTGCCGGCCGTCGAGGTCTACAGCATTGATGAAGCCTTCGTCGACCTCACCGGCATTAACGACATGGACGGGCTAGGCCGAAAGATCCGCAGCCAGGTGCTACGCTGCACCTGCATTCCGGTCGGTGTTGGTATCGCACACACCAAAACCTTGGCTGAGCTGGCCAACCGCACCGCCAAACATCTGCAGGCGCAAACCGGTGTCGTCGTGAACATTTGCGACCCGGCCAAGCGCGACTGGGTACTGCGCAACACCGACGTGGCTGAGGTGTGGGGTGTGGGTCGACACATGAAAGCGCACTTGGATGCTCTGGGCATCAAGATAGCCATGGATCTTGCATGGGCGGATGCTTGGACGCTTAGGAAAAACTCAGTGTGGTGATCGAGAAGGCCGCTCGTTAATTGGCTGGCACACCGTGTTTTGAACTGGATGAGCCGGATCCCTATAAGCAGGAAATATGCTGCAATAGGATGTTCGGCAAGCGCCTTACAGAGTTAGCGCCGATCAAGGAGGCCGTTGCTAGTTATATGATGCGTGCTTCGGGAAAACTGCGTGCCTAGGACTCACTGTGCAAGAAGATCCGTGTCAGCATTCGTACCGCCATGTTCAATCCAGAAGAAGCCAAGTATTCAAACGGTGTCCTGATCGAACTGCCGTACCCCACTGATGACGTTCGTCTGCTCACTAAGACAACCGGCGATGCTGTCGAGCGCGTATTCCTGCCGGGATTTTATAGTAAAGAATAGGTGATGCTCGTCAACGTTTGTCAGCTTGGTGAGTACACCGAGGATTTGTTCGCTATCACCCAGCCGACGCGGGGCGAATCAGATGGTAGCGCTAGATAAAATCAATGAGAGGTGGAGCAGGGGAACGATGCGGCAAAGGAGCGTGCCGATCAGTCGCTGTTAGGCAATGCGGCGCGAGTTGAAGAGGCAGAGTATAACTATACTGATTGATGAACTTTGGAAGGTGAGCTGTAATTAATTTCTCCAGGCAAAGGGTTCATTTATTATCTAAGTTGTATGGGAGTTTGTTGGTTTTGCTTTTTTGAAGTTGGACATGGTCTGTATTGTGATACTTGGATGTCATTGGCAAAGTGCGATTTATGGTGCAGGGAAAGAAGTTCGATTGTTAAAATGCGTTGCAAAAATTCGAAAAAAATGGTATAAGCGCGTACAAATTTAGTTTGCTGCCATAGAAATATCGGCACTAAATGCTGTTTTGAACAGCATTATTAAACCTAGGGGGATAAATATGACTGAAGAACAGCAACCGGATGACGCGGTAAAGACCCCCGCTATGAATATTCCATTAAGTGAGGTGGTCGACTGCCCAATCGAACTTTTAGAATTGGATCGAGATAATCCTCGACTGATGACCGGTACAGAATATCACTTCGAAAATGAAAATGACGTAATTAGGGCGATTTTTTCAATCGCTGATGTGTCTGAACTAATTATTTCAATTTGTGATAATAAATACCTGAATCTTGAGCCGCTAATTATTTATTCCGACAACGGTGAACCTCCCTATACGGTACTTGAGGGCAATCGGCGGCTCACTGCTATCAAGCTCATAAGGAATTCAAGTTTAGCTGATAGCCTTGGTGTGAAACTTCCGACAGTCACTCAAGAGGTGTTAGAAAGTACTGATGCTGTAAAAGTTTTTAGGGTGGCAACGCACGAAGATGCTCGGGCCTTTATTGGATTCAAGCATATTAACGGTCCGCAGAGGTGGGACGCGTATGCGAAGGCGCGATTTGCTACGGAGTGGTACAAGTCAGAACGCGACAGCGGAATTACGATAGATGATATTGCTACAAAGTTAGGTGATAATCACAATACCATCCGTTCGTTGGTAAGTAGCTTATTACTGCTTGATCAAGCTGAGGAAAGTGGTGTTTACAATATAAATGATAGAACCAATCCAGGGCGTTTTGCGTTCTCGCATTTGTATACTGCATTAGGGCGGCCTGAGTATAGGGAGTTTTTAGGGCTCGAATTGGGCTGGGATAAAAATCCTAGCGCGGTTCCTATACCGCCAGAAAAATTGCCAGTGCTCGGTGAGATGTTGACTTTTGTATATGGTTCTAAGTCAGCAAATATAGCGGCAAAAGTAAAGTCTCAGAATCCCGACTTGAAAAATTTGGGGAAAGTGCTTGCGAATGACGTGGCACTCACAAAACTTCGCTCAGGTGCGGAGCTTTATATTGCATTCGAAGATACGTTGCCCCCATCTCGAGTGCTCGCAGATGCGATGACTGCTGCGCATTTACAGCTGGTAAAAGCAATTGAGTTGGCTTCAAAGGTCGATGCGAAAGATATTACTGAAAGTACTGTTTCGATAGTGAAAGAGATCACTACTCAAGCCAAAATTCTTTCTCTGTACGTTAATGACGCGAGAAACAATAGTGCCTCTTAATAATTTTTCGGAAGACTTGCAAGATCACGATCTTGGGGATTGGATGGAACTTTCAGTGCTCTGCTCCGCAGCGCACTCCTTAAGCTTTCCTGATCTGCAGCGCCTGATAGGCATTATGGGTGAAGATGATGGTGAAGATGCTGACCTGCGTGCTGAGGAAACAATCCAGAGGCTCAATGAAATTATCCAGGATCGGATGCTGAGAGTTGGGGTCGAAAATTACCCTTTCGAATATACAGCAGATGGCAATCGGTTGGTTTTGAAAGAGCTGGTTGATTCGTCCGTTGTTTATATATTCTGCTTACTGCTATCCCATACCAAAAGAGATGATGTACTCAATGGTAGCTATACTCCTAATATAGATGATTCGATACGTAGAAGCTTTCAAGGGTGTTCTACGGTTGCAGCAGCTGGGTTAGTACAGGGTAACGCTATATGGTTTGGTTTTCCACGTCCTGACAAGAGCGGTTTTTTGGCAAAGCTACGATCTACATATGAGCTTATTTGCGACGGAACGCCAGTAGAGGTGGCAATCGCAGGGACATCTCCTTCTCCAAAAGATGAAGAAATAGATATCATTGCGTGGTCAAAACGAGAAGACACAGCCTTGCCAGCATATTATATGTTGGCGCAAGTTGCCTCCGGGAATAACTGGGATGTGAAGTCTATTAAGGGGCAGCCAATTCATACGTTTCACCGGAATTGGTTCAATACCGTCCCAGCGTGCGAGCCTCAAGCCGCGATGTTTATGCCTATGCTGTTTCCCCTGTATACAGGGGCAACACTAGATCAACAATTGCAGATCCTTTTTGCGCAATTCGGACAATTTTTATATAGATTTTCTATACCTAGATATTACCGGCGTGGGTTAAGGTTGGCTGCAGATAATCCGAGTTTGGTTATTGAAGGGAGGGAGTGTATGCCGGGGATAGCGCAATGGGTCACAGATGAAAGAGCAAAATTAAGTGCAGCTTAAGAGTCCAAGTAATTTAAAGGGTCCGTTGCGTTATCCGGGTAGTAAAGCGGCTTTTGCGCCAATTTTTTTTGAAGTCATACGGCAATTAGATATTAGTTTCAAAAATATCGTTGAGCCTTATTGTGGTAGTGGTGCGGTTAGTTTTTACGCTCTTCAGAATAATATATGTGATAGCGCTGTGTTGGTGGAGCGCGATCCATTGGTGTATGCTTTTTGGTATTCATTATTTAATCATACAGATGAACTGCTGGATAAAGTTCTTTCTACTGAAATTGATTTGACTACATGGCATAGCTTGCAGTCATTGAGAGAGCTAGATGCGCCTGGCCTATCGCCAATAGTGGATCTTGGTTTTGCTGGGCTGTTTTTCAATAGAGTGAATTACTCTGGCATATTGAGTGCTAAGCCTATTGGTGGTTTGTCGCAAACATCAGATTATAAAATCGATTGTAGGTTTAATAAGCCGGATATATGTAAGCGTATACAGAATCTTGCTCGCCTATCGGGAAGGGTAAAAATAATATTCGGCGATGCTTTGGACGTTATTCGGCGGCCGAATATGTATGGTGCTGGCTCCATATATTATGTTGATCCTCCATACTTTGATCAGGGTAAAAGGCTTTACATACATCACTATAATACTTCTGATCATTATGAGTTGTACGAATCGCTGGCTGATCTGAATGTGCCTTGGTTTTTGAGCTATGATAAGCATCATGTTATTGAACTTCTTTATAAGCACTTCAATCTCGTGACTTTTGGGTTTCGATATAGCTCCCGTATGCCGAAGTTGGTCGATGAACTTTTCATAACAAATCATTCCAACCCAGAAGGTAAACGCCTAGGCTCGACCGAAGATTGGAAAATTCAGAGTGTAGAACGGTCAGAAAAACTTGCCGAAGCCTCTAGGTTTGTAGATGTCGCAAATGGCTTCGCCCCTCGATAGGTTGTGAGGCGAAGCGATAATTCATTTACTGCAAAATTAGGGCATTTCTGAGGCCTTTGATGGCCGTTCTAGGCCGTGAAGCTCAGGTAAAAACCGCTGATTCTCTGACCCTCAGCGGTCTGTAGGGGCTACGTCGAGGGTTCGAGTCCCTATCTCTCCGCCATTATCGCTACACAAAAAGCCTCCGAAAAAGTGAAAATTTTCGGAGGCTTTTTGTTTTGGACGCCATTTCACGCGGTAAAATTAAGCATCAAGCCTCGGTTCGACGGCGGCGTCGACCTGATCATCTTTGATTTCCCCGACTTTGATCGTAACGCACATGTAGTCAACGATCGTTCAGCCCATTCCCAACCATACGTCGCCACCTATCTAGTGGAACTTCCCCACCCAAAATTCCTTCAATACCTATGAACCTGTTGCGCCGTCTGTCCCCTTCGACACCCATGCAGGTTTTTTTTCGGTCGATTCTGAAACCGGTTTCAGGATCGACCCTATATCAGTCCATCTTATCCCGCAGGAGCCCGGAACGGATGACCAAAAACCCATTTAAGCGAGCCTCGATCACCGCCTTGGCGGCCGCGATATTGGCGTTGACAGCGAATGCAGCCCATGCCGAGACCATCGATCGCAGCCTGGTTCCCGTTGGTTCGATCCAGGAGGTGGCTGCGTTCAGCGGCCCAGGCCCGTCAGGTATCGTGGTGACCCCGGAAGGGCGCACGTTTGTTGGCTTTCCGCGTCATGCCGAGGATCACGCTGGCATGACGCTGGGTGAGTTGGTCGACGGCAAGCTGGTTCCCTATCCCTCCGCCGCCGTCAGCCTGCCGTCTGAACTATCCGACGCAAAACGCCTTGTTTCCCTGCACGGCATGACCCTGGATAAGCGTGGGCGCCTTTGGTTGATCGACGATGGCAAGCGCGCCGGCAAGCAGGGTATTCCGGCGGGTGCGGCGAAGGTGGTGGGTATCGACTTGAGCAGCAACAGCATCGTGACCTCCATCGAGCTCAAGGATGCTTTGCGGCAAGACAGCCACATGAATGACCTGCGCATTGATTTGACCCACGGCAGCCAAGGCACCGCTTATGTCGCCGATTCATCCTTCGGCGACGACCCGGCTTTGGTGGTAGTGGATCTGGCCACCGGGAAGCAGCGTCGTGTCCTTGCCGGTCATCCTTCCATCGTGGCGCAGAAGGATTTCGTCACCCAGCTCGACGGTGTGCCCATGCGCTATGACGGCAAGAACAGCGCATTCCCTCACGGTGGTGTCGATGGTCTGGTGCTGACGCCCGACAGCTCGCGTCTGTTCTACTCGCCGCTCACAAGTCGACACCTGTGGAGCCTGCCGACCGCGGCCCTTGCTGACTTCAACCTCAATGACCGACAACTGGCTGAGCAGATCAAGGATGAAGGAGAGAAGGTGATGGTCGACGGGATGGACATGGATGCTCAGGGCCGCTTGTACATGACCGATGCCGAGCATCATCAGGTGTTGCGCCGCTGGCCGGATGGGCGCCTCGACGTGGTCGTGCGTGACCCGCGACTGGTGTGGCCGGACGGGGTATTCGTGACCGCCGATTCGGTGTACGTGACGCTGGGGCAGTGGAGCCGGATGGGCAAGGGATTCGACACCCGGCAGCCGCCGTATTTGTTGGTTAAGGCACCTATCGAGGCCACCCCGCAGTTCGACGCTGCACAATGACCGGAGCGGGGGCAAAATCGTGCTCCCGCTGACCGCTTAATCCCTCCGGACAGGTCCGAGTACCCCGACGCCTTCAATCGTAGAAACCCTGTTGCTATCCATGCCCCCAGCCTCATCCGCCACCAGTAAAAACCACGGCACACATATTGCTCTGCTAACAATCACTTTATAGATAGCTAGCAAAGCCGGGGCCCCCAAATCATGATCGCTACCTCCTCTCGTGCGGTGATCTGCACGCCTCACGCCCAGGCCAGTGCCGCTGGGATGCAGATCCTCGAAGCCGGTGGCACTGCCATTGATGCCATGTTGGCAGCCAGCGCCATGCTCGCCGTGGTCTTCCCGCACATGACCGGCCTGGGCGGGGATGCCCTGTGGATGATCCACGACACCCAGGTGCGCACCATCGTGGGGATCGGGCAGGCCGGACAGCGTTTGCCCGACGGCGGAGTCATCGGTTTGAGAGGGCCATCGTCGGTCGCCACCACGGCGGGTGCGCTGGCGAGCTGGCACACGGCGGCGACGATCAGCCGACATGAGTGGGGTTCGAATTTTGGTTGGGCCGACCTGTTGCAGGACGCCGCCAGCGTGGCGGAGGCGGGCACGCTGGTTTCACAGTCGCAGCTGTTTTGGCAGACATTGCGGCAGCCACTCATCGAGCAATTGCCGGACCTGCACGGTGTCTGCAAAACCGATGGGCGTTGGCTACGCGCGGGCGATACGCTGCGCCAGCCGGCGCTGGCCAATACCTTGCGGCATCTGGCCAGGCACGGTGTCGAGGACTTCTATCAGGGCGAGTTGGCCCACGCCTTCGAGGCGGCGTTCGATCGGCTAGGTTGTGGCTTGACCCAGGCCGATCTTTCGGCCACGCGAGCGCCGCTGGTTGCCCCGATCTCAGTACCTTATCGCCAGGGCCGACTCTATAACGTCGCACCGCCGTGCCAGGGTCTGTACACGTTGCAAGCCATGGCCGCGCTGCAGCATAAGCCACTCGCGCGGCTCGGCAATGGCAGTGCGCTTTACTACCACTACCTGGTCGAAGCCATCAAGCAAGGCCTGCTGCGACGCAACGCGCAGTTGTGCGATCCCCTGAGCACACCTTGGGATTTTGCCGCCAGTCTCGATGAACGGCACATCCAAGGGTATGCCGATGCCATCGACGACCAGCGTGCAGCTCCGTGGAACGAGCCGGGACGTCCGGCCGATACGGTGTGGATGGCGGCGACCGATGCCCAGGGTCGCACGGCCTGCCTCATCCAGAGTTTGTTTCACGACTTTGGCTCTGGCTGTATTCTGGGTGACACCGGGGTGCTATGGCAGAACCGTGCTGCGGGTTTCAACGCCAACCCCGAACACGTCAATGGCTGGGCTCCTGGCAAGCGTCCCGCGCACACGCTCAACCCGTCCTGTTACCTGGCGGACGATGGCCAGCGCTGGTTCTTCGGCACGCAGGGTGGCGATGGGCAGCCGCAGACGCAGATGGTTCTGGCGACTCAGCTGATCGACTATCGGCAGCCTATCGATCAGGCGCTGGCCACTCCACGCTTTCTGCTGGGCCGCAGTTTTTTCGACAGCACCGACAACCTCAAGCTCGAGGGCGATATGCCTGCCGCGACCATCGAAGGCCTGGCGGCGCTCGGCCATGAGGTGGAAATCATAGCTGCGCAGAGCCCGATGACGGGCCATGCCGGTATCATTGCCATTGATGCCGAGGGTCGGCGCAGCGCCATGCATGATCCGCGAGGTGAGGGTACGGCCCTTGGCCAGGTAGACTGAGGGCCGAATTGGGCATTTGCCGGATACGGGGCATCTCGTGTATAGGCATGAGGCCTTCCAGACAACAGAGGAAACGATGGGGTTGAGTACCGTCACTGCCAAACAGCTCGAGGTGCAGCGTATCGTCGATGCGTTGTTCAAGGCCATTGCCCAACATCGCCTGCCGCCCGGCACTCGGTTGGTCGAGGCCCACATCGTCGAAACCTTGCAGGCCAACCGCAATCATGTGCAGGTCGCGCTACAGCGCCTGGCGATGCAGAAAGTAGTGACCATCGAAGCCAATCGGGGCGCCATGGTTGCCCAGCCGACGGCGAAGGAAGCGCGGGATATCTTCAGCGCCCGTCGTGCCATAGAGCGGGCCATTGTCGAGGCCATTACTCCGGCCGTTATGCGCAAGCAGCGGCAACGCATTGCCAGCCATATGAGTAACGAGCGCAAAGCCACCAGCGATACCGATCGCCGCGCCATCGTTCGCGAGCTGAGCGAATTTCACCTGCTGCTCGGCGAGATCAGCGGCAATACCGTGCTCAGCGATATCCTCGGCAACCTGATGGTGCGCAGCTCGTTGATCGTAGCGCTGTATCAGCGTAACGACGTGCCGTCGTGCGCGTCGGATGAGCATCAGGAAATCATTACCGCGCTGGAGCAGGGCGACAATGCACGGGCGGTGGCGGTCATGCTCGAACACCTGGACGAACTGGAAGGGCAACTGGCGCTGGAAGAGCGGGCGCTGGAGGAGTTCAACCTCAAGCAAGCGCTGCGTGGCTGATGCGCAGGCTTTGCCTGTTCGATCATGGCCTCAGCAACTTCCCAGCCGGTCGACTGAAGGTTTGCCTGCCACCCTTGAAACCCATCACCGGGGCGTTTATCTCGGCGATCACCGCAGCGGGTGAGGGCGCGTCGAAGACGATGAAGTCGGCGCGGCAGCCTGGTAGCAGGCCGTAATTTTTCAGCCTGAGCAGGCGTGCCGACTCGCTGGAGACCCAAGCCAGGCATTGCAGCAGCTGCCCTACAGTACCCATCTGACAGACGTTGGCGAACAGATTGGCCTGACGCACCAGCGAGGCATCGCCATAGGGCGTAAACGGATTGCCGACATTGTTGGTAGACACCGAACACGTCACGCCACAGGCGTGCAGATACGCCAGCGGCGCCAGCCCCCGAGGTTTGTTGTGGAACACCTCGCGACCCATCAGGAACAGGTCGGTGCTGGGCAGGCAGGTCACCTGTACGCCCGCTTCGGCCAGCTCGAGGGCGATTACCGTCAATGATTCCCTGGGCAGGGCGGACAGCTTGGTCACATGGCCGATGGTCACGCGTCCGCCCCAGCCATGCAGCCGCGTACAGCGCGCGACTTCCATGACGGTCAGGCCTTCGGGGTTCAGATCGAAATCCAGGTGCAGGTCAAGGTCGCAGTCGTAACGCATAGCCAATTCGAACAAGCGCTGGATCTGTCCCAGCGGGTCGCTGTCCATGTACGGACACCCGCCCAGGACTGTTGCGCCACTTTCCAGTGCCTCGCACAACAGTGCTTCGGTGCCCGGGTTGTTCAGCAGCCCTTCCTGCGGGAACACACACAGCTCCAGGCTGATCGCCCAGGCATAGTCAGCCTGCAAGCGGCGAATGGCATGGAAGCCGGTCAAGCCGATCTGCGGGTCCAACTCGACATGGGTGCGCATGTGTGTCGTGCCTTGCACGATGGCTTTGTCCAGCACCAGGGCACCGCGCCGATACACATCGTCTTCGGTAAACCCCGCTTTCGCCGCTCGGGTCTGGGCCACCGCTTCGGCCAGCGTACCTTCCTGCAGGTGGCAGCGCTCCATGATGCAGGCCTTGTCCAGATGAATGTGGGTTTCGATCAGGCCGGGCATGATGAGCTGCCCCTGCAGATCAAGGGTGTCCCACTGGTGTGTGTCGGCACTCCAGGCGTCGACGAAATAGCCGTTCTCTACCTGCAGCTGGGTCAGGTGGTTACCGTCGCCAAGCCGCGCATTGATGATCTGCAAAGCGTTCATGCGCTGACTCCTTCGCCCAGGTAGGCCGCGGCCAGGTCTTCGTCGTCGCGCAATTGCGCGGCGCTGCCGGATTTCACGATGGTTCCGGTTTCCAGCACATACGCGCGGTCAGCCACTTGCAGCGCGAGGTTGGCCATCTGGTCTACCAGCAGAATGGTCACACCCTCGTCGCACAGCGCAGCCAGTGCGTCGTAAAGCTCGCCGATCATGGCAGGTGACAGGCCCAGAGACGGTTCATCGAGCAGAAGGATTTTCGGCTTCGCCATCAGGCCGCGACCCACCGCGACCATCTGTTGCTCGCCACCGGAGAGCAGACCGGCCGGGTTGTCGATGCGATCGCGCAGACGAGGGAAGCGCTTGAGGATGGCCTCGATTTCAGCGTCGGTGTCGAAGACTTCGCGACGTGAGTAACCACCCAGCAACAAATTGTCGCGCACGCTCAGGTAAGGAAAGACCTGACGACCTTCGGGTACCAACGCCAGGCCCTGCGCGGCGATCAGGCTGGCACTGGTCTGTTCGATATTTTCGTTGTCGAGCAGGATGCTGCCGCTGCTGGCGCGATGCAGGCCGGCCAGGCATTGCAGGATGCTGGATTTACCCGCGCCGTTCGCGCCGAGGATGGCCACCAGTTCGCCGGGATTCACCAGCAGACTGACCTTGTTGACCACGGCGGACGCGCCGTAATCAATGACCAGATCCTTGACGTACAAACGCGCGTCGCGGCTACCCGCCCAGGGTTGCGCGCGCGGGGTGGCTTGGTAGTCGGTGCCGCCCAGATACGCGGCGATCACTTGCGGGTTCTGGCGGATTTCGGAGGGGGGCCCCGACGCAATCGGCTTGCCCGCGTCGAGCACCAGTAAATGCTCGGACACCGACATCACCAGTGCCATGTCGTGCTCGACCAGAATCACCGTGAGGCCAAAATCCGCCAGCTTGCGCAGCAGTATCGCCAGGTCGTCGGTGTCGCGACGGCAGAGGCCTGCCGCTGGCTCATCCAGCAATAGCACGGTCGGTGCAGTCGCCAGCGCCCGGGCTATTTCCACCAGGCGGCGGTCTACGTGGGGCAAATCCTCGGCGGCAATGTTGACTTCGCCGCGATAGCCCACCAACGCCAGCAACTCCAGCGCCAGGCTGCGTTGCGTTTCCAGGGCACGGCTGAACGGCAGGCCCAGGCGCCCCTTCTGCATCGCCACGAGCAGGTTGTCGAGCACGGACAGTTCGCCGAACAACAAGGTGGTCTGGTACGTACGGGCAATGCCGGCCCGGGCAGTCTTCCAGGCGGGCAGCCCAGCCAGCGGTTGCTGCAACTCGATCTGGCCGCTGTCCGGTGCGTAAAACCCGCTGATCATGTTCAGAACCGTGGTTTTGCCTGCGCCGTTGGGGCCGATGATGCTGGTGATACTGCCGGCGGGTGCCTGCAGACTGACGTGTTGCGCCGCCTGTACGCCGCCGAAGCGGATGCCGATATCGGTAACCCGCAGCCCTGAGGACGGGCCGCGGCTGCGCAGATGAGCGGCGACGCGTGCGTGATCGATGCACGTCGGCGGCACCAGGCGAGCGGGTTTGATCACGCGCCGGGCGAGGGCACCGAGCAAGCCGTTGGGCGCGATCCACAGTACGATCAGCAGCAGTATGGAGAAGATCAGCAACCGGTATTCAGCGAAATCCGACAGCAGTTCCGGCACCAGCACGATCAACACGGCACCGATCAACGGCCCGAACAGCATACCGCTGCCGCCCACGATCACGGCCAGAACGAACAGGATGGATTGCGAGAAGGGGAAGGATTCCGGGTTGATGAACATCAGCAAGGGCGCGAGCAACCCGCCTGCCAGCCCGGTCAAGGCCGCCGACAATGCGAATGCCAGGGTTTTACTTATCACCGGGTTGAAACCCAGCGAGCGCGCGGCGATTTCCGAAGTTTTCACCGCCAGCATGGCCTTGCCCCAGCCGCTCTGGCTCAGGCGCCGATAGAACAACAGCGCGCCGATCATCAGCGCGGCAGCCAGCAGCGCGAGCAGGATCGCCGGATCGAGGCCGGCGAACTCCGGCAGCGGGATACCCATCAGGCCATTCGAGCCACCTGTTACATCCCGCCATTCGATCAAGCCGTGATGCACCACGAACGAGAAGGCGATGGTGATCATCGCCAGATACGGGCCGCTGACCCGAAGCGCGGGGATCGCCAATAGCGCGCCGATCAGACCCGCCACAACACCGGCCATTGGCAGGGCCAGCCACAGCGTCCATCCCGCCATGCTCAGCAGGGCCGATACATAAGCGCCAATCGCGTAGAACGCGATATGTCCGAAGGAAATTTGCCCGCTCAGGCCAATCAGGATGTTCAGGCCCACACCGACCACTGCCGCCAGCGCACAGAGGGTGAAAACCAACAGCGAGTAGCTGTCGAGGGTGAATGCCAGGACGCCAGACAGCACAGCGAGCAAGGCGATGAACGCCGGAGCGACCAGGGTTTTGAGGTTGTTCATACTTTCACCAATGCCCGGCTGCCAAACAGACCGTTGGGACGAATCGCCAGCGCCAGAATGACCAGCGCGAAGGTAAATATCTGGGTGAATGCAGAGCCGAAGTACAAGGTGATCAATGCTTCGGTCAGGCCGAACAGCAATCCGGCGGCAAAGACCCCGCCCGCGCTGCCGATGCCGCCCAGAATTGCCACCGCAAAGGCTTTCAGGCCGAACAACATGCCCATTTCCGCGTTGACGCTGAACAGCGGCGCAATCAGCAGGCCCGCCACCCCCGCGAAGACGGTCGACAACGCAAAGGCGATGGCCACCACCCGATTGACGTTGATACCCATCAACATCGCGGCGCGCGGATTCTGTACGCAGGCTTCGAGTACCTTGCCCAGCCGGGTGTAACGCCGCACCAGATGCAGCGCCAAGGCGACGGCAGCGCCCGCCAGCGGAATCAGCAATTGCAGGGCACTGATGTGGCTGCCGAACAGCTCGACATTCAGGTTCACCAAGGCGCTTTCGAACTGTCGAGGCTCCTTGCCGAAGGTAAACAGCGCGAGGTTGTCCACCAGGATTCCGCCCGCCACCGTTGCCATCAGCCAGGCCTGTGAGCCGCGGCTGTGGAAAGGTCGCACCAGGTAGCGCTCGATCGCCAGGCCATACAGCGCACAGAGGATCAGCGTCAGCGGCACGCCCAGCCACAGTGGCCAGCCCCAGTTGATGCAAAATGTGTAGCCGAGCACCGCACCGACCATCATGGCGCTGCCCTGGGCAAAGTTGACGGTGCGCGATACGACGTAGGTCAGGTGAAAACCCAACGCCAGCAACGCATACATGCTGCCCAGGCCAAGCCCGGTAACAATGGCGGCGGTGAACATCGCTTACTCCTGAGGCTTGAGCGGTACGATCTGGTCGTTGACGAAGTGGCTGAAGATATAGTCGTCAGGCCCCAGGGCATCATGCTTGGAGGCGCTGAACGGCTGCTTGTAATGCTTGATCAAGCCGTCATAGTCGGTGATTGCGTAGAAACCATCGCGCACGGCCGGGCCGTCCGTTTTGCCGGCCTTTTCGATGGCTTGAGCGGCGAGATGCAGCGCGTCGTACGCATTGGCAATGCCGACTGCCGGGGTCACGTCGGCCACGGTCTTGATCTGCGGGTAGGCTGTTTTCAATGCGGCCAGCAATGCATCGCCCTTGGCGCCGTTGTGTTCAGTGAACACGTAGGTCTGGATGAAATGCACCTTGGACGCATTGGGGCCTGCCAGTTCGCCGAAGCGACCACCGGCCGGCCCCCAGTGGGAAACCACCGGGACGTCCCAGCCCATGCGGTCCAGAGACTTCACGACCTGCGCCGATGGACCCACATTGCCGACCATCAGCAATGTGTCCGCACCGGCGTTTTTCAGGCGCGTCAACTGCGGAACTGCATCCAGATCGCTGTCCTGGATGCGCTCGACACCGGCATTGGCCAGGCTGCGTTTTTCCAGGGCACGTTTGAAACCTGCCTCGTTGGATTCGCCCCATGGGTTATTGATAAGGATCATGCCCGGCTTTTTCATGCCGTTGGCGACGCCGTATTGCACCAGCGCCTCGTCCACCAGCTCGTCGACGGCAGAGACGCGGAACACATAGTTATCTGCCGCGCCGTTCTCGGTGATCTTCGTACCTGCCGCCCAGATGCCCATGAACGGTACTTTCAGCTGATTGGCCAGCGGTACGATTGCCAGAGAAACCGGCGTGTCCAAGCCGCCGAACAACACGGTGACTTTCTCGCGCTGGACCAGTTCGCGGGCGGCGAGCATACCTTTGGACGGGTTGCTTTCGTCGTCACGGCGCACCAACTCCAACTGACGGCCAAGCACGCCGCCACGGGCGTTGACCTCATTGATGGCCATGCTCAGGCCGCGGGTCAAGGCTTCGCCCGACTTGGCCGACTGACCCGAGAGGGCGGCTACCAGACCGACTTTGATCGGCGGTTCGACCGCGTGTGCGCCCAGGACCATTGCCAGGTTGAGAGTGGCTGCCGCAGCCACGGGGAACAGCAGACGTTGCAGGTTTGGAAGCCAGGTGGCCATGGTTTACTCTCCTGATTGCTAGCATTTGCATATTTATTGCTAGCAAGTAGGGTGCCAGTCGTTACATCCTTGAAAACGGCTTAACCAGCCATTCGAGCGCCTGTTTACGCGCCAAAATAAAGCGTTCCGCACCAGGCAGAGGCATCCTTGGTTGCCGGGTTTCCCTTGATTCAGGAGTTATGGCAATGACCGATATGAACGAAGACGTAC
>Ga0265798_10005727_pt1 | contig 16553 bp, 18 predicted proteins | sample P3T30metagenome_FD_192430 | JGI IMG/M metagenome (GOLD analysis project Ga0265798, IMG submission 192430) | Plant litter microbial communities from East Loma Ridge, Irvine, California - P3 T30 | ecosystem: Environmental > Terrestrial > Plant litter > Unclassified | place: USA: California... | reverse complement strand
ACGTGTTCGAAATGGAAACATACGTACGGAGATTACCGCTATGTCTGCTTGCATAAGTGAGTCGAGCGCTGCTGAGACATCATTGTGTTTTGTGGATTGGGTTCCATAAGTCATGCTACCGACGTTGATCTTTGCGCAACAGGCTGATTTGTATACTAACAAGGCGGCAGCTCATCAATACCAAGTTCGTTACAACGTGTGACCGAACATACAGGACACCTGGAAGCAAATGCTTGTAGACTACACTCACGAGGAGGCGCAGTGTAGTGACGCATTAGGCAATGGATAGGCACCTTACCATAGCGGTAACGCCTGGCTGTGAGTCTCGCTGCGGACGTGGTCGGTCAACACAGTCAAATACACATTGCAAACGATGTGGACGCAGATGTTGGACTATGAGAAAGAATATGAATGGGGCTGTGACAAAGGAACTGGTGGTACTGACTGCGTGGCTTCCGGTGATACAGGAACGTGAAGCGGAACAAGAAAGGAAAGTGTACGTGTCCATTTTCGAATCAGGGACCTTGTCGTTGACTGACAGGCGCTTCAGTTGCGACACGTCGTGCACGCGCAAGAAACTTGATGGATCGACGTGCATGAGGTGTGGCAAAGGTGTGGCGAAGTGTGGCGCTGAGCGAAATTGCACCAACGACAACAACAATGCTAAACCCAAGACCGGGCTATGCTTGCGGAGCAAACATCCGTGCAGACGAATAGCAAAGGAGAGGAGGCTAGCTTATTCACGCATGGGATTTGCTGTCCGTGTTCCGCTGGGTTGGGCCTGAGAGAGAGCCGAGAGAGCCATGCTGAGCTGCGATGTCAACAAGACGCCCGATTGCAGTGGTGTCCGTGAAACTGCAGGTTGCAGCGTGCGGCCGTGAAACATGTTCGCTGCGCAGCGTTTGAGTAGCGGCAGCAGCTTACGCGTGCATCGCTGGGCGGTGGCGACGTGCAGTGAATTAACTTGCATCGTGAAAGAGCCAAGCGAGATGCCACTCATTTGAGCTTCCCGCTCCGCAACCTTGGAGTCCAGCGGAGAGAGCCCGAGAGAGGACAGCACCAGCGTGTTTTCCTTTTCACGTACATGTAGCTAGCCCGACCAGCCTATACCAATACGCTCCTTTGCATCGCTTTCCTTTGTGTACATGTCCAGTTGCGCATCACGATCACGATCTCCTCCTGCCTGCGATCACCGTTGCAATCGGCGATAGGTAGCATCCACGCGCGCCATCAATTCCTCCGCGGGCCATCCAACTGCCTAATAACATTTGCTCGTTGCGGCACAACGACACTCTGCCTGTCCCCCAGACTCATGCCAGACGTCGCCGCTGGTGGACCGCAGGCATGAGCGGTATCAAAAATCGCCTGCACAACGCTCGAGCGAAGTTCCTTCGGCGCTCCAGCGGCACTGGGTCGGACTCGGGTCGATCCATCACATCGTCGGCGGGAAGCGACCGGCACGTGAAGCCAAACAGCACTCTACGCAAGAGTACCAGCGTGCCTAGGCTGCCTGCGATATCGAGTGCCAACATCAGCGACGACGAGGGCCCCGGTGCTGTACGAGGCTCACGTCTGGCGCAGTCTGAGGTTCTTCCACAGAGAAGAGCCGAGGGGAGCCTGCAGTCCACAACCTCCGACGATCACCGCGCATCTCTAACCACCACCACTCCATCACCAAGATCGCAACAACTACCCCAACAACCCCCCAAAGACGTGCCCATCCCAACCGCCTGTCCCCAACTCACCCTCGAGGCGCCCACGCCCCAAGCCGCAGCCGAGCCCTCCCGCACGACGCCGGAACCGTCGCCGTCCTCTGCAGCTCCCAGCTCCATTGGCGCATCACTGGAGCCCGTCTCTTCGCGGTCCACACCACCCATCCCGCGCCGCCAGTCCCTCGTTACAGCCCCGGATGCGAAGGTAATCACGAACCTGCTCGAGCCCGCCGTTGACCAGCCGCCCGCAGAAACGAGTCCGCCGACCGCGACCGACTATTTTGGCGGGCCCGCGGCAAACTTCAGCCCGGCCATGCTGCACCGCAAGATATGGGTCAAGCGGCCCAATGCCTCGGCCACGCTGGTGCAGATACGGGAAGACGATCTGGTCGACGACGTGCGGGACATGATACTGCGCAAGTACGCCAACTCGCTGGGCAGGAGCTTCGATGCGCCCGATGTCACGCTCAAGGTCGTCCCGCGAGATGCCGCCAACGGCAAGGACAGGACACTGGGGCCCGAGGAGGAGATGTGCAGGATGCTGGACAACTACTATCCTGGCGGGCAGAAGGTCAACGAGGCCCTCATCATCGACGTCCCCAAGCCACGCACGCCGAAGCCCTCGCCGCGAGTCCCGCCCTACTACCACCACCACGACGACGGCACGCATACCCAGACAGAATACTTCCCGCCCATGCCAATTGTACATCCTTCCCCCGGCGGCGGCGTGCCGGATGCCCGCATGCAGCTGCCCCACGCTCCACACTCGATAGCAGTGTTGAACACTGGACAGTTGCCTGCCCTGCCGTCGCCCGGGGGCACACGGAAGGGGCCACATCGGCTGAGCGGCCGTCCGCAGTATCCAAGACACAACACCGCTTCGCCCACCACTCTCGGTAACGGCATTCCCTCGTCAGCCACGAGCAGCCGCCCTCCCAACCGGCAGCGCCACGACTCCTCCGCCTCCGACACCAAGCGTTCCACCACATCGAACAACCCGATACCCACACCTCCTGCCCCAATAGACACAAGTATCCGTGCATCACAGACCTCGAACCCTTCCACCCCCCGCATAGCTTCACCACAGCCCCCCAGAAGGAGGCCAAAGAAGCCGACAATCGTCTCACCAAGCTTACCGGCCGGACTACTAGATGGATCGGTGCCGCCAATCAACGTCCTGATCGTGGAGGACAACATTATCAACTTGCGAGTTCTAGGTGCTTTCATGCAGCGTCTCAAAGTGCGGTGGCAGCGAGCCATGAACGGTAAAGAGGCGGTGACCAAGTGGAAAGCTGGAGGATTCCACTTGGTGCTCATGGACATTCAATTGCCTGTGATGAACGGTTTGGAGGCTACGAAGGAGATCAGGCGGCTGGAGCGAGTCAACAGCATCGGCGTCTTCAGCAGTGGAAGCAGTGAGGCACCGAACACAAGACTTGGAACTGACGGCAGTCGGCCAGAGGAGCCGCAAGAGGACGATCGATTAGGTGACAAGGGCCTGTTCAAGAGCCCTGTCATTATTGTTGCACTCACGGCCAGTTCACTGCAGAGTGACAGGCACGAGGCTCTAGCGGCCGGCTGCAACGACTTTCTGACAAAGGTATGGCTACTATCCCAATATTGATCAACATCGAACTTACACGCCTACAGCCCGTCAACTTTGTATGGCTGGAGCGCAAAGTCAAAGAATGGGGCTGCATGCAAGCCCTGATCGACTTTGACGGCTGGCGCCGATGGAAGGACTTCGCCGACAAGTCCGACGCCATGGACCCCAAGGCCAAGATGTCTGCCTCCTTCTCCAGCATTGCATCGAAACGGAAAGACACTGCGCCAGCACTGGCCGCAAACCCTCCGGACGGACCTGGCATGAGCGTCAACGGCGTCAACGGTATCAAGAAGGAAGAAGAAAAGGAGAAGAAGAGCAAGAGGAAGAGCACCGGCGTCATTCCACCGCCAGTTCTCATGGAGGAGAGCGAGAGCGGGACCCCGGATGCGGAGGGCGCTGAGTCGTAGCCTCTGACCATCTATCACATCACTATTCGACAATACTTCAATCACACCACTACCACCACCGCCACCACCAACCACGACTTACCAAAACTCCCTCGGCTGTAAATTGTCTCACCACACAACCACCTGTTCCTTGGACATCCTACGTCCACACTTTTCCCACGGTTCTGGATTCTCTTTTGTTAGTTCTTTAGCGTTCGGCGTTGTTCTTGCCACCATGCATCCGCTCACGACGGTTTTTCTGAGCTGGGTCACTTGTGCCTATACTGTTCTCTTTTTGGCGACGAAGGACCGAAGGGTCATTATTACATACGTACACGATTTGCATGCGCTTCATCTTGCGCGCACGCTTTTGGCTGGGGTGGGGTAAGGATGGGGGGGAAGTAGGATATATAGTTGGAGTGAAGCGAGGCGAGGCGAGGCGAGGCGAAGAGCGTAATGATAATGCTGAAAGCTGTTGGTACGACGAATGGTCTTTCTTGCACCTGCAATCTGACGTGAAGTCACAATGTCAAAAACAATCACTCGTGGTTGACGTTCCAGCGTGACGCACGTCATCCGCCGATGTGGTTTGTTGCCGCGCCAACGCAGCCGAAAGCAGGAATTAGCAAACAGACCCTTGCACTTCCAGCTGCAGAACTTCAACGCCACCACGAAACGGCACCGCAGACACTCGCTCAACCTGCACAATGCCTGCGAAAGTCGTGTACGGCAAGAAAAAGACGGCGACGCGTGCGGAAACTAGCTTCACGAAGTTCATTAGCCCGGAGAAAGATGGCATCACGGCGAAGAAAGAAGATGCGGGGCGGCATGGGGGGATGAAAGAGGGGGATTGGAGGGCACAGTTGGAGATTGCGGCGACGGGGGGTGGAGAGGTGGGTGCGATGGAGGCTTTGGAGATGGGGTTGGAGGGTATGAGGTTGGAGGAGGTCAAGAACGCGAAGAAGGCAAGGGCATGGAAGGTGCTGGCGGGGCAAGGCACGTTTGAGAAGAAGGAGAATGAAGACCCGGGAGAGGGTGTTTTGAAGAGTCGGGAAGAGGAGGCGCGAAAGAAGACGGCTGTACGGACGCCAAAGGGGGAGCGACGAGGACGAGTTGAACAAGATGCACAACCCACTGTAGATGCAGTGGTGAATGTGCTGGAGCCTCGCAGTACCAGGGAAAAGGGGCGCAAACCGATGGGTGACTCACACTCGTCACCGACAAAGGTGCGACAACCAACGTCAAGATCAAGACCGAAGCATCGCAGGCCCCCAAGCCATCCATCACTCCCAACTCCTGAGTCAACTCCACAGCCAGACGACGTCTACTCCGCATACGCATCACCCCTCCTCTCCATGTCCGACACCAAGATGATCCAGCCATTCGACGAGTGGTCCACGGAGCTAGAATCGCACTTCTCCATCACCAAGATCGCAGAAGCCTCCTTCTCCGAAGTATACCGCCTCTCCACGCTCAACGCATCCGGCACATCAGCCCAAGAATCCGTCCTGAAACTCATCGCCCTAAAGACGCCACCAAATGTCCCACTTCCCTGCCAATCCACCACCCGCACAATTAGAGACCGCAAGACCCAACTCACAAAAGAACGCGCCGAACGCTCCGAAAAAGAGCAATGGAAGTCCGAAGTGCCTGACGTCCTTTCCGAAGTAAACCTCCTCCAGAACCTAAACCACATCCCAGGCTTCACCGACTTCCGCGACCTAACCATCCTCTCCGGCCGACCTACCCCATTCTTCGCCACAGCCTGGAAATCATGGAACAAGTCCCGCGCGCGCGGTAAGAAGAGCGAATTCCCCGACCCAAGCAAGAAGAGCAGCTACGAGGACACGCAGCTATGGGCCGTTATCGAAATGCAAGACGCGGGCACGGATGTAGAGAAGTTGATGGAGGCTGGCGTTTTGAGCACGATTTGGGAAGTGTGGGACGTTTTTTGGGGCACGTGCTTGAGTGTTGCGAAGGCGGAGGAGACGTGTCGGTTTGAGCATCGGGATTTGCATTTGGGGAATATATGTGTGCGCTCGGTAGGGGATGTGCGGAGTCTGAGTGTCGTTGACGATGTTGCGCATCGCAAGTTGAGATTCACGGGGCTGGAGACGACGGTTATTGATTACACGCTTTCGCGCGCGGATATTCTCGACTCGTCAGCTCTGTCGCGTCGGACTTCATCGTCCACACTCACGGCTTCATCATCCTCGTCGGACATCGATCCCACCCCAAACACAGCATTCTTCGACCTCGACAAAGACCCTGCAGTTTTTGAGGGCGACGCGCGCGAAGAATATCAGTACGAAATATACAGATACATGCGCAACATCGTACTCTACAACAACCCCTTACAATCGACACCAACACACTTACCCCCTCTGCGCACATCACCCCGCAAAAACACACATATACGCTTCAACAGCCAATCCTCTTCAACACACAATCCCTGGCGCACTTTCCACCCCAAAACCAACCTCATCTGGGCACACTACTTACTGCACAAGCTCCTGCTACATCTCAAGTCTTGCGGCGGTGACGAGAAGCTGTGTAAGAAGGCGGGGAAGTTGTTGAGGGTTCTTGAGAGGGTGAGGGAGTTGTTGTGTCCTGTTGTGCTTGGGCGAGAGGGGGGGTTGGGGGGTGTGAGGGATTTGGTGGTGGGGGCGGTGGGGAAGGGGTGGTTGGGTGTTGGGGATGTTAGTGGGTAGGATTCGGGATGGACGGGTGGTCGGGATGGGGTTGGTGTGTGTGTTTGGGGGGGTTGGCATAGCGTGGGTGTTTGTTTGTGGGTTGATATTGCATTTTTTTGAGGTGGAGTTTGGAGTTTGGGACGGTTATCGTTAACACAACGGGGAGATGCGGTACAAAGTACTGGTACACTTTGATTGCTTCGTCGGAGCTTCCTACAAAAGACAGACACGGGACACGCGTCGTTAGAGCATCACATTGAAAGAGAGAAAGATTATCTGAACTCGATAGCACCACGCTTAGGAGTGGGCAAGTTGCTTGGTTGTTTGCACAGTTTAGCAAGCAAGCTGAGCAGTGGGTGAATGCTTTGTCTTGTCTTGTTTTGCTTGTTTCCCTCCCATCAATGATTCAAAGCGATTATTCCCCGACAACAAATAATCTTCCATATGACTTAGCTCTTGGGGTGATGTGATGGAATTGTTTCGTTACGAATGGGGAATTACATATACGTTCTAATACCTCACATTACGAGTATATACTTCACGTCCTTTCTGGAAACCAAGTTCCTTGCGAAGAAGTAAAAGTCGACTCAAATAACTACGTATCGCATCCTACTTCTCCACCCCATCTCCATCTTCATCGTTAGCCTTACCCTCCTCCTCATCCAGACTGAACTGCTGCTCCAATCGCGCCGTCAACTCCGTCCCCGCACGATTACGCCTCGGCGTCGCCTTGGATTTCTTGCGCTCGAGTGACTTGTCTGATTCGTCGTCAGACATCGATTCGCTTTTGCGCTTGGTCGAGGTATCAGCTGCCGCTGGCGCTGGTGTAGGGTTCTTGGGCACCGAGTTACGCGCACGAGTTTATGGGGCAGGAGTCTTTGAAGTGTTTTCTCCATCTGAGTCCGAGTCGGGGTGGAAGAGAGATATACGGTAACCGAAAGTCACGTCCTCTTGACGCTCCAGTGTCCGGACTTCGACGCGTACGTCGCTTTCTACCGCTTCTTTTCGACATTCACGCACAGCGCCGTCGGGTCGGATGGGAGGTGTGGTACACGGGCGCCGGCGACGAGCATCTCGTCTGAGTTCACGGCCCCTCGCACTAGTGCACAGTCAGATCTCTCTCACGGCTTCATACACACCCACCCACGCATCTCCCCATTCCCATCCCCCTATTCTCATCTTCCACCTCACCCCACGCAACCACAACACACCGCGCCCCTCTCCCCATTCCACCCTCTTCCCACCCAAAACCCCAGCCCCTCACCACTCCCCCGCCCCAACACCACGCAGCAGAAAACAACAAACAAGATCCGATTGTTGAGCCGTACATTTCCGTTCCCGAGCCATGAAACAATAGCCTACAGAGGTTGGGCTTGGAAGGAGCGGTGAGGGAGACGGGTAGGTACATACATTGCGCCCCTATCCCTGTCCATCATCTCCTGTGCGTTTTTGACATGATAAACACCGCGAAATCAACGAGTTAGAGGGACGTCTTTTGTATTATAAATTACTTACTTACATACTTACATCCACACAACGTATGTACAACACCCCTTCCCCTCTCTGCTTTCGTTTTCCAATCTCCCACCGTCTTTCAAACATGTATATTAAACAGGAAGATCGTGCCAAAGAAACAAAAGCCGCCCCTGATGCTGGTATCACTTATTGCTGCCTGGTATCCAGGAAAGAAGAAAAAAGGAAAAGCGCATATGCACATGCACATACGCGTGTAAACCAGAATGAACAAAGAAAAATGCCGCAGAAGCAGCGGTATGCACCGTATCCAATCTCAATCTCATCCAACACTACGCGAATGACACGCCACCCTACGCGCAAACCTCTCCATCGACGCACCAGAATCAGCCGAGCCATTCAGCACCCCCTTCGGCGCACAACGTCTCTTTCCCGCTCCCGTTCCCGTCTCCGCATGCGCACCAAATACCCGTCTCAACACATCTCGCCTCCCCTTCCCATCCAATGACGCCTAATCATTCAAACCAAACGCACGCCTCAACCCCTGAAACTTCTTCTTCTTGCCCGTGCGCCCATAACTCACGCTCCTGCCGCTCATTTCGCCAGGCGCCGTCGCGTTGCTCATCGTGCTTGGCTGTCTCGTGGCAAAGCGCGGGCGCCGGGGTGAGATACCATCCGAGCTCATTGGGCGGATCTCATCGTCCATGGGAATGGGTGGCGGGAGTGGCCACTCGGGTGTTGAGCGGCGCTGAAGTTTTGGGGATTTTTGTTTGTTGGTGGGTGATGTGGGGGGTGTGGTGAAGTCTTTGTCTTCGTCGATGGGGGTGAGGGGGCCGCTGGGGTTGCGATTGTGCTGCGTGGGAGGCATGGGGATTTCGAGGGGTGATGTGGGATTGGTTGGTGCTGGTGCTGGTGCTGGTGCGGGGACTGCGGTTGTGGGTTGTGCTTTTTTGCGGCCGAGGCCGAAGAAGCCGCGCTTGGATTTTGTCTTGCCTCCGCCTTCGAAGGAGGGGAGGGGTGTGGGTGCGTGTTTGCTGTCGCGTAGAGATCCAGTAGCTAGCGCTGCGCCTTGATTATTTGAAGTGCCGTTCGTCGTACCCGTTTCCTTCTCCACGGCAGGTGTTGGTATGGGTGTGTCTGCCTCCTCTTCGAGGTCGGTCGAGTCACCGTCTTCCTCGCCAGCTTTTCTGGGAATACCTCGTACAGGAGTGAGACCTGGTGGCAGTTTGTAATCTACAGGCTCGTCGTCATCCGAGTCGGTGTCTGTGGCGAAGCGGCTCGTGAACCGCGATGGTCGCGGGGCATCCTCGTCCTCATCGCTAGAGTCCGCGAAACGGCTGCTAAAAGCAGGCTTCGCACGCTGAGGAGCAGGTGCCTTTTGCTTGCTTGGCTTGCTCTGCTTGCTGAGACCACTCACTTGCCTCGGCGCCGGTGCAGCTTCGATTGGCTTAGCCTGCCTGAATCGACCCATTGGCGAGAGTGACCGAATGCTGAACCTGGAAGATTTTGGAGCTTCTGGCGTCGGTGAAGATGGGCGTAGAGACTTGCGCATCGCCGGGCTTGGAGACCCTGGAGGTGATATTGCTCGTATATGCTTGGGAGCAGGCGCAGTTGTCCGCATAGTAGGAGCAGCCTCTTGTCTCATGGAAGAACGCATGGAGCGTCCACCTCTGCTGGTCGCACGTTTCCCACGAGCTTTCTGGAAGCTGCTGGCGGATGCATCGGAGTCGCTTTCGTACGCTGGCACAGGTTTTGCAGCCGCAGCCGGCATGCTCAGCGGTCTGGCGTTAGCTGCCTGTACATTTGCTGGAATGTGTCTCTTCTGTAGAGCGCCTCGTGGTGGCTTTTGCTCTGCAGGTGGTATGCTGTGTCGCGATGCAGCCAGTCCTGCGCTGTTAGCGACTGGGCTTGCAGGGCGCATGCTACTTCGCATCTGCGGCTGATCACGTGGGCTTGGGCTCGTCCGCCCTGAGCGCATCGTCGATCTCATTTGAGGTTCTGCTGAGCGTGGGCCTCCACCAGATGGTCCTCTCATGGAAGTTCTCATCGGTGGGGGTGGCGCGCGTTCGGCCTGCAACGGAGGCGGGCCTCTCATGGTCTTACGGATGTGAGGCTGAGCTGGTGCAATCGCTGCAGCTGGAGGCTCGGGAGACTTCTTCAACGCAGACTTGAGTGGCTTCTGCGTAGACTGTGGTGTTCGCGCCTGTGGCGAAGTGGCCTTCTTCTGCGCGGGAGTGTTTGGCGAGGATGTGGGAGATGAATTGGTCTTGTCTTCTGTGGGCGCTTGCTGCTTGCTTGGAATGGCCACAGCTGAAGCCGCCGTGTTTTCCGCTGCCAAAGTGCGGTCAGTAGGGAAAGTGTTCTGCGGCGACTGCTTCCGAGCTTCGTTAATCCCGCTCCAATGCTGACTGGCGGCGTTCCAGTCTTCCGTGTGTGTCTGAACAGGCGAAGAAGCTTCCTCTGGCATGGTTTCGTTGCGAAGCCCCGAGCTTGATGGTTCCGTGGTGCCCTTGTCTGCATACTTGGAAGACATGAGGCCGGTCGACTTTGACGCAACCGGGCTATTAGCCACGGCGTCAATACTACCATAGCCTTCAACATCAGAGATGTCCTCATAAGCATCGCTGTATATGCTGTTATCGTCGTCTTCGCTGCTCTCCTCATCGCGCGTTACCAGTTCATGCAAAGTTGTAGGTGGTCCGGAAGCAGATGTCCTCTTAGAATCCGGCACATCATCATCGCCCCACCCTCCAGGAATCATGCTCTGGTATTTAGGCTCCTCTTGCTCATTAGGAGTTGCGGGCTGGAGTGCGATGTCGGGCACTTGAACAGCCTGCTCCGTGATCGATGCCGGAGTCGAGAGTTTCTCCTCGTGTGGCGCAGTCAGCGATTTGGGTTCTGGGACAGGTAGAATTTGCGAAGAGTCATCCAAAGCTCCGTGTTTCTTCGAGGTGGTCGCGTCTTCAGCGTCAGAGTCTGAAACATAGCCGCTTCCTTCGACAGAAGTGACTTCCGGTGGAACTGGGGGTTTCGTCGCCGTCTGGTCCTTTGCAAAGTCGTGACTTATGATACCAGCAAGCGCATGATCGCTGGAGGTAGCTAGCGGCTGGCCAACAGAGCCCACAGAAGAAGTCATGGGTGACGATGAGACCGTCTCGGTGACCTTTTCGGCTTCATCCGCAGGTGGCCGCCTCTCCTTTTCTCGAACGCTGCCAAACGATGGTAGCGCTGGGCGAGGCTTCATGAAGTCATCAAATTCGTTGTCTTTCTCCTCTCTTGGACTCCATCTTGAACCGCCAAGCCCAGTTGGTGAGGTCGGCGTTTCTTCGACTTCGGTCTTGGACGGTGTAGCGGTAATTACCGGCGTCTCCTCGAAGCTGACCCGGACGCTCTTTTTCTTCTTCCCAGATCCACCATCGGACGTGGTGGAAGAGGTCTCGCTGGGCGCACCCCTGGTGTTCAAGCGGCCGTTCTGGGAGGCAGGCCGTGACACCGAAGGCGAAGACTTCAGGGCAGATTTGGCAGGAGAGATGGATCGTGCTGGCGGTTGGTGCTTAACACCCGACAGCTCAACAGCAACCGGCGCAAAATGTGCGTTGCGCCCTGGGCTCAGGCTGTTTCCCCGATCGTGCTGCACACGCGCGCCGCCACGTCCTTGCCCGGTCGGTGTGTTCGTTGTTGACGGAGCTGCAGGTGTGGCAAGACGCGGATATGCACTGTCCTGGTTGGGAGCTTTGGGCGAAACCATGATATCAATAGGCGTTGGCTGGTAGGCGCCACTAGCGTTGCCCTGCTCCAATTGCGCATCTTCCAAGGCAGCGTCGGCGCGGGCGCCACTGGATGGTATCCCAGTAGGAGGATCTTCTGGCCGTCTGATTCTCGCGCTGGTATCAATCCTTGGCAAAGGTACCTCTGCTCGCGTTGGCTGGCGGACTGGACTTGGTGTCCGCGGAGGTGGTTGCCGTGGTGTCGAAGGGCTAGAGTAATGGTCTTGAACATGCTGTGCGACATAACGATGGGACGGTACTTCAGGCTCCTCGTGCATCTCGCGGTGCAGGGCCATGGCGGTCTGCTTATGTACAAATGTGCGCGTCGAGGGGTCGAAGACGGCGTCGGGCGACTTGGGGTCCACAGCAACGGGCTTCGATGCTGGCAGGTATGACCTAGATTCCACTGCCATGCCCGAGGGCTTCGCGCGCATGCTGCCACTCGACAGCTGTGCGCCCTGGACGCCGTGCGCGATCTGGTGCGTCTTGACCGGCTGATTCGCGGCATTGCGGACTGCCTGCTGGGTGCGCTGAACGTCTGCGCTGACGAGACCAGAGGAGGTCGATGGCCGCGACGTCGACGCCATTCTCTGCACGGCTTCCACGTTGACCTTGGGCCCGCCAAACCAGCCGGACTGGGGCGCAGCATTGGCTCTCGCGGCGGATGCGGGCGACATTGGGCGCGAGAAGTTGACGGACGAGCGATTGCCGGCGTCCGGGTCCTGGTCGTCCTCGATCACCTGCTGGAGGTTGCTGGTTGCACGCTGTCCCCGTCCGCCACCCGTAGTCGGCCCTGCGCCCCTATCCAGGCTCACACCGCGGCCACTGGCAGTACCCCTGGTGTTGGGAGAGGCGCCCCTCATGCGCGGCTCAAGACTGGAGGCGCGGCGATGCCCAGAGCCCGAACCGGGTATCCGCGCTGGCATGGCGGGCACAGGCGGCGCATTTGGGCTTGCGGGCTCCCCCCGACCAGGCGATGGGGTGCGAAAGGTGCGCTCTGTCATGGACCCAGAGCTCGACTTGCGCTGTAGCCCTCCGCGCTGCTGCAACCCAGCCGGTGCGCTTGAATTCGACGACTGCGAGCCGCGGCGCATCATGCGCTTCGTGATGGTGTCGCCCACGGGGGGCAGCGGAGTGTGGTTCGAGCGCAGAGCTGCTGCGGCGGCGGCGTTGGAGAGATTCGGGTTGGACTCGCGGTCCTTGACAAAGGCCTGCGCCGCTGCGAGAGACGCCGATGGACTCGCGTTGGAAAGCACTCGCGAGGGCTGCATCGCGATAATATGTTAGCATCGCGTCTTGTAAGATTGAAGCCTCCTATGCGCGTCTCACGAGGTTGCGCGCCAGGATGATGTGCACCTACCGGACTCGACGTCGCCCTTCGCCGTTTGCTGAACATGGTATTAAAAATTAAGGCAGGCGCGACTATCGCTGCATGTTATGGTGTCCTTGAAGGCGTGGTGATGTCGACGTGCGCCGTGCAGGGGTAAAGCTAATGACGTATCGGTATATGAAGTTCTAGAGCTGCCGGATGCACAGGGAGGGCGAGACAATGATAGGAGACTCCGGTGTGCAGCGCGTGAAGTGCAGATGTCCAGACAAGCTTCACGGGAGCAGGAAATGGAGGATGCGACAGCAGGGAATAATGAATGCGTGTTTGCTGGCGCCAACGTGAGAATGATCGTCATGCTCCTTCGCGCCGTCCTCGCTAGCGTATACGATTCAGAACAAAGTCCAAACACTGAGTTGTCGCATCTAGCAAGGCGCCGCTCTGGATCGTGCCTGCCCTGGCTAAATGCGTTGGGAGATACAAACAAGGAAAGTCTCGACGTCTGGGCTGCAGGAAAACTAAACACTTCAAAACATTCGATGCATCTCCGTTTTGAGCTTTTCTTATTATGCGCTTGCTAAATTTGCGCACGACAGCTAACGTCTTTCGACGCCCAAGAGCTACAGCATCCGCTTCTTGTGTCGCACAACTTCGACGACGTCTGAATAACTTCGCAGCAAGACCATCGAGCATGGGACGGAGTTGGACATGTTGTCTGGTTGGATCTGACACAGCTCCTAGCTTCACGCCAGTGACGTATGTCCAATTTATCCTGGATTCATGACAGCCTCAACCAAGCAGCCTGTACATGCCAAGTTTTGGACGCGGACGACATTGTTCTGGACGCCTTTCACATGCTGCTGTGATCGACGTCTTGGATGTTTCGAGATTAGTGGATTGCGACTCTGTGAAAGCGAGCGCACGTGATATCACTCCAGAAGCAGCAGCTGAGTGAAGAAACGCTGGAATTGCGACATATACACCGCTCGGCAGTCGTCGCCAAGTTGTGTCGATCCTGGGCAGATCCTTCGTGAGCTTCATTGCCCGAGGCTCAGGATACTTTTCCGATGTCCCCGCACATTCTACCTCCGTTCGACTCACATCAACCCCGACCACCTTGCTCAGGTAGCAACACGAACTATCACCATCACGAACCCTCCTCGTTCACCCAGAAGCGCAGCTTGCTAACATCAACGCTCCAACATGACGAAACCCCAAGACCTCCCACCCCTCCCCCTCCCACAAGGCATATCCGAGAACTACATCCACTGCCCATCCACCAACCTCACCTTCCACATCCTCGAAGCCGGCTCTACACCCGAACGCAATCGCCCCCTCATCCTTCTCGTCCACGGTTTCCCCGAGATCGCCTTCTCATGGAAAAAGGTAATGCCCGCATTGGCTGACGCCGGATACTACGTCGTAGCCTACGACCAGCGCGGCTACGGCCGCACAACAGGCTGGGACACCTCCTCTTACTCCGACGTCGACATGAGCCAATTCAGTCAAACGACCATCGTGAAAGATGCCGTGGCGCTGGTATACGCGCTCGGATACACACAGGTAAAATGTATCGTGGGCCACGACTTCGGGTCCGTGACCGCGAGTAAATGTGCACTCATGCGCCCCGACCTATTCACCAGCCTAGTAATGATGAGCCACCCATTCAAAGCCCCCGCAGCACTCCCCTTCAACACCCTGCACAGCCCCAGCTCTACACCAACAACACCAATCGACATACAATCCGACCTCGCAAAACTCGATCCCCCACGCAAGCATTACAAATGGTACAACAGCACGCCCAGCGCCGCACACGACTGGTCCTCTGCACCTCAGGGCCTGCACGCTTTCCTACGCGGCTACTTCCACGTCAAATCCGCAGACTGGGAACAGAATCAGCCGTATGCGCTTGAGCGCTGGAGTGCGCACGAGTTGGCTAAGATGCCGGAGTACTACATCATGCCCCTGCACAAATCAATGCCAGACACAATCGCCGATATGATGACCACACAAGACGCAAGTAAAACAACGTCCTGGCTCTCTGACACCGATCTCGCAGTCTACACGCAAGAATGGAGTCGTACGGGCTTTCAGGGCGGACTTAATCACTACCGCACCTCCACCAATCCCACGCATCTCAAGGACGTAGAGCTTTTTGCGGGTAGGAAGATTGAGTGTCCGGCTGTTTTTATCTCGGGGGAACGGGACTGGGGGAACTTTCAGGAACCGGGGGCGCTGGAAGGGTTTGGCGTGAGTTGTAGGGATTTTAGGGGCGTGAGGTTGGTGGATGGGGCGGGGCATTGGGTGCAGCAGGAACAGAGTGGGAGGGTGGCGGAGGAGGTGTTGGGGTTTTTGGAGGGGTTGTGAAGGGATGGGATGGGAGGAGGGTGGTGTGGTTGTTGTTGACTGGCTGATTTGTTTGCAGATGTTAACATGTTGTTCTACTCGAGATGATTTTAGGTGGGTAAGCTTGCTGGATATTTCACCGCCAATCCTTCGTTCCACGTCTCTCATCTCAAACATCAATTCTTTTACTTCCGGACTTGGCGCACTACGGCTTGTGTATCGCTCGCGTAGTACACCATCGTAATACCACGACAAACGCGCAGAGAACGAACTCGGGATTCTGAAAGATTCAGATTCGCTCTGGCTGTTGCTAGGATGAAGAACAACATGGTGTTTGTCAAGCGGTGTAGTTTTGATGGGATCGAGAGCATCAGGTTAGTGCAGAAACGATACGCGATTATGGCTCTAAGCATGGGTTCGAGATAAACTTTGAGGTTCGGTGCATGTCGATGTTATGAGATTGTAATGCTGAGTTCTTCCAGGAGTGGAGTTGAGCATCAGATGCAACAGCAGATGTCGATTCCTTCCGGCGTGTCAGTGCGGAAATGATGCATGATTTAGTTCTAGGCATGGCTTCGAGATGTATTGTGAGTCTCAGTGCATGTCACTGCTGTTAGATTGTAATGCTGACCCTTTTCAGGTGCAGGCTTGAGCATCCGAATGTCGCTTGGTTGCCCGGGCTATCTCTCGGGACGTCCCACGTAGCATTGATGCACGACCTAAGAATCGGGCGGGAATACTCAGATGAATGCCATTCAATATGAAGCGGCTGCGAAGTAGTTTTTTAATAATTACGCATTCTGGCATAGCATATCTAGCGGGGCGGAGCGGATGTACTCCATTGGTCCACTTTCGTAGCTGACAAACGGTAGCTGCTGATTATGCTGCGAACTTTTCATATTACCCGGCATAATGTTTGCAGGGAAAAAAATCAGAGGAGATCGGTGGGTTCAATTTGCATGGTTGCCACGAGGTGCTTGCAGATTAAGGTACATGGTGTACATTTTAACATGGCACTTCTTGGGACGACCAGGAGTACTGGCTCACGATAATTGATACCGGAGATAATACGATGTTCGAAAGGATGGAGAAAGTAGTGAAAGTATATATTAACCCACAACGCCGATGACATTGTGTAAAGACTATGCTAACACACAGCGCGTTTGGTACTGCGGTACTTGCTCTCCCATAGTACGCTTCAATACGTCTGACTCTTTCGCAATCACCTTAAGCAGCTGATCAG
>Ga0265798_10005726_pt1 | contig 16556 bp, 14 predicted proteins | sample P3T30metagenome_FD_192430 | JGI IMG/M metagenome (GOLD analysis project Ga0265798, IMG submission 192430) | Plant litter microbial communities from East Loma Ridge, Irvine, California - P3 T30 | ecosystem: Environmental > Terrestrial > Plant litter > Unclassified | place: USA: California... | reverse complement strand
TGCAGCGTCAGATGGTTGTTACCGGCTTCCAGAATGCGCGGTTTATCCGGGTCAAGGTCTTTTCGCCCTATCACCAGCTTCCAGGTGTTGTTGATCATATCCGGGTGACGGAACAGACCCACCACCGCCACAAACTGTGCATCGGTCTCCATCGGCATATTCAGGTTCGCATCACCACCCGGCTTTAACACCACATCACGGCTCGCCAGCAGGTCAGCTTCCAGAATGGCCTCCCCCTCTTTAAGCAACTGCTGGTAGACCGTTTTGTCGAATGTTTTGCGGTCTTTCAGCTGGTAGACACGAACCACCACCGGCTCAGACAGCGAGTTACTCTCGCGGGAATCGGTATTCAGCGCCTCACGCGCGGTGAAATCCAGGTGCAGCACCTTAATCTTTTTATAGAACACGGCGTTAAATGCCGATTTGGTGCCATCGGTGATGCCCTGCGTCACCCCGCAGCCCGCCAGACTGAATGCCAGAAGGGGTAACAGCCAGCGCGCTGTTTTAGTTAAACTTGTACGTAACACGTCGGTTTCCTTGTTGTGGTGTCGCAGGTGCCAGCCCGGTGTAGTAACCCAGTTCGGTCGTAAAGGTCTGAGGGATATCCTCCGGGAAGTTATCCTCCTCCACGCCCAGTACGCCGTTCATGCCGAGCCAGAAGGGACCTTCGCCGAGCGGTGGCGCAGCCAGCAGACGGGTGGCGGTGGTCAGGGTGATTCTGGCCTTGAATCGCCAGCCGAGGTACACCCGAAGCATCACCAGAAAGTCCTGATACAGCAGGCCATCCGGCTTCCAGCGCTGTGACTCCTGTTCGTTGTCGGTGGACAGGGCAATCAGCAACTGGCTGTTGGCATCCATGGCTTCGTCACCCAGCGGCGTATTGCCGTCCAGCAGAAAATCATCATCGCCGTAAAAACCCAGAGGCCGACTGACCTCCACCGGACGCAGACAGTAAGGGCTGACCCTGACGGTGGTCTCCGGTGCCAGCAGGCTCACCAGGGCTTGCATACCCTCCTGAGTTTTACCGGGCTGCTGTAGCACACCCAGCAGCGACAGAAAGCGCGATACCGGCGTGGCAATATGGTTTGCCGTTCCGGGAATACCCAGCCCCACCAGGCCAAGCAGAGACTGGGAAATGCTGTCGCTGCCGCCGGGCTCAAACGTGGCCGGGTAAGAGTACTTACGCCAGATGCGGTAAAACTGCGTCAGGATACGGTGGCTGAAGATATCGAGGAATCCCTGCAACGCTTCATGACCTTCGCGACGCTGGGTGATGTCATCAAGATAGGCGGTCGGCAGCGGCGAATCGACGCCGTACATCCCCATAAAGGTAGTGCGTACCACCGGCGGCTTACCGTCATCTTCTTCGTCATACTCCACCGCTTTCAGCTCACTCGCCGGGAACCCCATTCCGGGATGCGGCGCAAAGCGCACCGGGTCGTCAGAAGGATGGCTGGTTGACCCCATCAGCGGCCTGCCCGGATTCTGTTTCTCCAGCAGCTGGCAGAAACGGTAAAAGTTAATCCGATTAAGGTCACCCTCCAGTCGTGGGGTCAGCCGGGAATGCGGCGGTTGTGCTTCTCTTCCCATTCCAGGCGTTCTCCGGTCGGTTGCAGGATGATAATCAGACGGTTAAACAGATAAATATCGGTATACAGCGCGAAGAAGCGGCTCAGCATCTCGCCGAACAGGCAGATGTCGCCGCGTCCGGCAAAGCCGTGGCTGTCGAGCGTCACCTCAATCTGCACGCCGCGCACCAGGTAGCCCTGCTCAAAGCGCTCGGTTTCGCTGTGCTTTACGTTGATTATCGCTTCCAGGCGGCGGCGGTTCATCTCGCTGTCGGTCCATTCATACAGCGCCAGCGTACCGCGCAGTACTTCAGCGTTGTCCATCATCGACAAAAAGCCGCTGCCGAGATGGCTCAGCACACGCCAGTGAAAACGGTCCTGTGCCGGGGGATAACAGGGCAGCGTCGGCGCACACAGGTTGCGGACGGCAATACTTGTCGAGGTGGTTTTCATCACCGTATCAAGCACGGTACTTTGCAACGCTCTGCGTGGTAACTGGCCGTTGGTGCCGGTGAGCGTCAGCGACAGGCTTTCGTCTTCTGGCACCGTGTGGTTATCAAAGGCTTCACCGCCAAGGATAAGCCAGGTGTTATGCAGGCCCGACGGGCCACGGCGCACGCGGGTGTGGTAGTAATATTCCGGCGCTTCATGACGCATCATTCCACCTTTGTGGCGGAAACTCGAAAACGGCACGTAGGTGTGCTGGCTTGATGACATCACCGAATCCACCGCGTATATCTCGGTATGGCCATCCTGCACGCGCATTGGGCGCAGCATGTATTCGGTCTGCAGGGAGTTGAGCGTCAGCGGGTCGGATTCCAGCGGGAAAAGGTTAATCACCGGCACACAGTTCAGGCGCAGATGCTTTTCGGTAAAGCTGAAATCATGCTCCCAGCGCTCCGCCAGTACCACGTCGATTTCAAACCATGGGAGCTCAGCCGGGAAGGCCACGGTTTCCAGCCCTCGCAGCCCCGTGAACATGAATTTCTCACGGAAGGTGAAGTACTCCAGCAGCAGCTGATAGCCGCTAAAGCTGCTGTTCCCCTTCGGCCACAGGTCATCGTCATCGCCAAAACCCAGCGCGCTGAAATACCCGTCGAGCGCTCTTCTGTCCACGTCACCCGGCATACGCAGCCAGAGGCGGTCAGCATTCATGGTAAAGGCTTCATGCATGGCGCAGGCCAGCGGCGCGTCGGCATTGAAGTAGAACGGGATTTGACTGAGATTGACACGACTCCAGTCGGCAAGATGGCTACAGTTAAAGCGCAGGCTAATAACCGAACGCCCGTCAGCGTCGGTCGACAGGCAAGCGTGCTCCAGCGACAGCGGCTGAAGGGTGATTTCTTTGGTGGTGGTGTAGCGGCAACGCGTGCCCTTCACCCCTATCGGACGCGAGTTCACCTCAAAGCCTTTGACGATACGCATCTGCTCTTTCATTTCGCGCCAGTCAGGGGTGAATTCCACCACCGACATAGACGGAATGGTGCGCAGGTAATGCGGCCACAGTAAGCTCACCAGCCCTTCGGTCAGTTCCGGGAGGTCGTCGTCAAGCTTCTCCCGCAGGCGGCCCATCAGGAAAGCAAAGCCCTCGAACAGGCGCTCCACGTACGGGTCGCGCGCGCCCGCTTTATCGAGGTTAAGCATTGCCGCCTGTTCGGGGTGAGCACGGGCAAACTCTTCACCGGCTTCCAGCAGATAGCGCATTTCAGCGTCGTAATAACGCAGGGTTAAGTCATCCATAGTTCTTAATAGTCTTTTATTTTGAATTTCAGCCGCATAACACCGCAGCTCGTGCAGGGTCCAGTGAAATGAGTCCGGCGAGCAGTGCGTCCATTTCGACCTGTAGACGCGTTTTATCCATATCGCTACGCCCGGCCTTGCCGCGCAGCAGCTTCAGCCTGCGGGCTTTCACTTCAAACATCAGCTCCGGCGTCCACTGCTCAAGCGTTAGCGTGCGGGCGCTGCCGTCGAGTTCGCCCAGCAGGTGCAGCGCCATTTCATTTTTACCGTACTGCTCTGTCACCCGCGCCATTAACAGACGCATCAACCAGCGGTCGCGGGCGGAGGTGTAACCGGGACGGGTTTGCAGCCAGTTCAGCGCGGCGTCAATTCCCTCGCTGTCGGCTTTGGTCAGCACTTCCGGCTCCAGGGCTAAGATCTCATCGTTGGAGGAAGCCACGGCGGTCACCGCCTCACCCTTCCAGCACGGCATGTCGTCCAGCACATTTTCATTGATCCAGTTCAGCGTGACTTCATCGGCAAACGGCGTACCGTCGCTGAACGCCAGCGCATCAAGACCCGGCAGTCGGGCCAGCAGACCTTTCAGATCGCGGCAAAGAATGTCGGCCCTTACGCTGTCGTTATCCAGCTTCACCAGCGCCTGCCAGGCATACCACTGCACGTCCAGCCAAAGATGGTTCACGCCCTGTGCCAGCAAAGTGTCGGTATGCTCCAGCAATTCAGACCAGCTTTGTTGCAGATACAGACGCTTGAGATGAGCTTTATTATCTGGCTTTGGCGGTACCAGACGGGTGCGCCCGGAGGCATCCAGCGGAGGAAGCTCCGTCAGCGTATCCCAGCGCACGCTTTTCAGCAGATGATGCCCGGCAAGCCATCCGCCCGGCTGATCGCGAAGATATTTCGCCAGTACTCTGGCCTGATCGAGTAAATCCCTTCCTGAAGTCACCGCGTTCATCACCGGCGCCGGGGAAGCCGTCGCGGGCAAAACCACGCTTTCCTCGCGACTGGTCTGCGGCACCAGGCTGCTGGCCCCACCACTTTGCGCCAGACGGTTTTCGAGCGCCTGATACAGGGCCGATAATTCTGGCCGGGCTTCTTCGTCAAATGTCTGGTACGCCTGTTCCAGCAGCAGCAAGGCACCGGTAATACGCTGCATTACCGTCAAATCCACTTCCGGATAAAGTGACAGGCTGTCCGTCACCCGGCTGCTGCCGAGCCACTCCAGCGCAACTTTTCGGCTGCGGTCGCGCTGCGGGTGCAACTGAGGGCCGAAGCGCTGAAGCAGCCCTGCCAGCAACTCCAGACCTTCAGCAAATCCGGTTTCGCCATCCTGTTGAAGGCGCGCCCAGACGTAGAAGGTCGCAACACGCAGATCCTTGCAGATGCTTGTCAGTAGTTTCTCAACCAGCTGACAAATCAGCGCGGTATCAATGCCGGAAAGCTTGTTGACCTCTTCCCGGATACGCTGAAAATCATCGTCATAGCCAGGGTCGTCCCCTGCTGGCGTACTCCCGCCAATGGGTAACAACCAGCGGTTCCAGTTTTCAGCCTGAACACGAGCCTGTTCCAGCAACGTATTTTCATCCGCAGCGCAGGCCTGCACTAAGTTCTGTAAAGTGGTCATTATTCGACTTCATCCATCTCTGGGGCATCCTGATTACTGGCAAAAGCCTGACTCGCGGCAGCGGCATCCACGCTAAAAATCTGCTCCGGCAGGCTGAAGTTGCGTAATGCCAGCAGCGCCAGAGGGCCACTGCCAAGCTGGGAACGCAATACCCACTGCAATGTTCGACCATCCGGTGCGGTAAAGCTCATCACCCACTGGCTGCGGTCAAGCTGCTGACGCTTGCCCTGATCCAGCCAGCGAATAAAGCCCCAGGTACCGCTGTAATCACCGAACAGGCGCGCGCCCGCGCTGGTTGAGGTCCAGGTAAGCATGGTGCCCGGCTTGTAGGTATCTCCCGGCCAGCGGAAGGATTGCCAGTCGGCCAGCTGGTTGAAGTAGTGCAACTGCTGTCCGTCAATCGTCAGCTGGGTTTCCACCACCTGCGCTGCCGGTCGGGCCTGTAGCTCGAAGCTAATCCCCTGACTGCCGTCGGTGAAGAGGATGTCTGACAGCTGACTCAGTTGATTAACCGCCCGCAGGAAGGCCGGGTTGAACGTCAGACCCTGACTGTGGGCGCTATCCGGCACCCACTGGCTGCCCTCTTTGTGCAACACGCCGTTGAGCTCCGTGGTCAGGAACCTGTCGATGCGCCCGCTGTCCTTACGAATAAACTCTGCCAGCATGGGTAAAGAGGCATCGCTTTTGCTTACCGCGAACGGGAAGCGACCGTCAAAGGCCGTATGCCAGTTCGCCACCACCGAGCGGCTCCAGCGGTCATTGAGGCTGGCCGCAGAGGGCTGTAAAACTGTTTCCCAGGCCTGAGTCAGCGGCTGTACGAACATCGTGCGGCCAAATCCACTCCACTCTTCACCGAGGCTTGCCGCCACCAGGCTACCGTACTGCTGGGTATCGGTCAGATCGACGCTCTTGCCCTTAAACACAGTCTGCGCGAGAGTCTGCATCATCTCCTGTGGATCAGAAGCGCTTGCCACCTGCTGAAGGCGTAAACGCACGCGTGTGATGCGGGTCAGGTAGGTTTGCAGACTCAGCGAGCTATCCGCAGACATAACGCTGCTGGCTTTGTTTTTGCCCATCAGCGTCAGCAGCGGACCGAAGGTGTCATCCAACGGCCCCTGCGGCCCGACGGCGGTTTGATCGATAGCGGGCTTGTCTTTGCTGCCGATAAGCTCTTTTGCCGACTTGATGAGCGAATCAGACAGCCCTTCCGTCTGTTGCCCGGTTTGCCCCTGCCACGCAAGGGTGTTCATCAGGGCAATCATCGGCGACTGGCGTACGTCGCTCATCAGCGTCAGCTGGTCGGTCACGTCCGCAATATTCTGCACCGGGTTCCACTGCAGGCTGTTAAGAAAATTCAGCCAGCTTCCGGCAAAATCGGTGAAATAACGCTGGGTCAGGCGTGACTTAAGTGCCTCCGGTGACAGATCGGTCGAGATAGTCTTCTGGCTATCACTCAGCACCCAGTCGATTTCGTCACGACGGGAGTTAGCCGCTTTCTCTATCGCCTGCTGAATACCCCCCTCCCACGCCTGACGGGTAAACATGCCTGGAACCACTTCATCAGTGGTGAACAGGCGGCGGGCATCGGTGCCGCTGGTCATGTCCTCCAGAGATACATCGGCAAAGTTACGGCGCACCGATTTGAGCATGTTTTCATACAGCGTACTTTCCGCATTACGGCGGCCAATTTGCTGCAAAAGCACCTGACGACTCTGACTGACCAGTTGTGCATCAGGCGTAATTTTCCACTGCGGCTGTTTGGGTAATTCGGAGATATAGAACGCCCATAAATCCGGCGACAGACTCTGCCACAGACCAGTGGAGATCCCCATCCGCGTCGGCTGTACGGTTTTCAGGGTTTGTGCGTAAAACGCGCCGTCAACTTTATCCGGGCGGGCCATCATCAGCCAGGCCTTCAGCTGGTCATAACCGGGCTTTGCAAGCTGGGCGCGCCGATCGCTGTTCGGTTCGGAATTAGCCAGCGCATTGAGTTTTTGAGTCAGCGCAGCATTAGCCGGGTCGCGGATCAGGCGGTTATTTGCCACGCCGTACCAGGGCAGCAACGCATTGAGCAGTTGCTGGTTATGGTCCAGACCGAAGCGCTGATACCAGGGTGTGCCCTTCTGGATATGGTTTTGCAAGCGACCGGCGTCGTTTCGCAGATCGTGCAGCGCCGTCAGCTGATAATCGGAGACTGAAGGATGCTCCACTAAATCATGCGCTTTACTTGCCACAGAGGAAATCTGGCTGTAGTTCAGGATAAAGGAAAGCAGCATGCCCGCGCCCCAGATGCCAATCACCACCATTAGCCCCCAAGCCAGCATCTGCTCCCAGGCCATACCGACACGGCGACCACGTACGCGAGTACAGTCGTCAACGATACCCTGCCAGGTGGCGGGCAGGGTCAGGGCATGCTGGCGGGAAAGCGGTAGCGAGGCAGCCTCATCCGCCATCGTGTTTTCAGCCGCCTGCGGCAGACTGAACATCAGACCGCGCAACGGGACGCGCTGCTGGCTACTGTAGAGCCAGGGCGAGAGCTGCTGTGCCCAGCGGGCGATGCCGCCGTCTTTAAGCTTCTGCCCCAGGCGCAGCAGAAAATCGTAGCTGATATTCTCAGCCACCTGGCTTGTACCCTGTTCAGTGAGTTTCGGTAGCAGTTGTTCCAGTTGCTGAGCGACTTCTTCCTGATTTGACCCCAGAGGGAAAGAAGCGCCCACCGCCTGTTCGGTACGTCCATCCTGCGACCAATTGCTGTCGCAAAGTTGCCACAGCCAGACCGGTGGCTGATAGCGCAGCGCTTCGCCAATTTTTTCAAGCCCCCGCAGGTCGCTGTCGCTTGTCTGCGGCGTGAGGTTTTGTGAAGCGTCCAGAACGCGAATAATCCCATCCAGCGGGCGTCCCCGGCGCAGTTTACGCAGGGCTTCAAACTTTTCTTTATCGATTTCTTCCGTCAGGCTGCCGCCGTAAATCAGCACGGTGCGGTTGCCTTCAAGCCACTGATAAGCGTTTAATTCAGGCAGCAGTTTGGCAACAGCCGCCTGTTCGCCCGTGACCAGCAGCAGACGGATTTTATGACGCCAGAAGAGGTTATAGCGTTTACGCAAAACACTAGCGATCTCGGTTTTCAGCCCCTGCTGTTTTAAGTTTTGATTGCGACTTTTGTATTTTCCTCCCTGAGAGGAGAGCTTCTTCAGCTGGCTAATTTGCCACAGTTGAATGCCAACAAAACTCAGCGCAATTAAACAAACGAATGCAATCCAACAAACTGCGCAGACAATAAGGATGGGCCGAATAGATTCCCAGCCCAGCGAGATATCAGCAAAAAAATACCAGTATACGAGACCGCCGCAGAGTATCAGCAAAGTGACAACAGCAAGGGTGATTATCACCGTTACGGCAGTAGAGATACTTGCGTCTGGTTTAAGGGCGTTATCCTTTTCCATGTGGCTTGACTATTCCAAGAGCGAGAGTGTGTTGAGGATCGGTACTAACCCAGCCGCATGGCTGTGCTTCTGTTTGGGCAAAAAGAGCAGCAAGAGAGATAACAATGAGAGCTTCCATGCTGCCCTGCATTCCCCAATAGCTGTCCTGTAGGTTATGCGTGGTATTCCAGCCGCACTCATCCAATTGAGTAATTTGAGGATGTGAAAATAAAACGCAGGCGGGTGGATCGTCGTGAAGCTCGCACTGTGCCACCGCGCGTTCACAGATGAGGTTCAATGGCTCTGAGGCAGACGCATCATAAAACTCACCCCGGGGCATCACCACCGGAGCATCTGCCCCAACCACCCAGAGAGCGGCTGATTCGCCCGCAGGCAATGGGCTATTCGCGTCAGCAGGGAGAGACACGCATCCAACCACCAGATGTTGACTCTTCTCATCTTCACGAAGCAGGGTCGCAAGCCTCGCGAGCGTTGCTTCTCCCTGCCAGTTTTCAGGTTGGTCTGGCAGGCGGACTTCAGGAAAAGACGCCTTCATTTGCTCGCAGAAAGCGGACCAGACAGAGGCATCCCCTAAAAAGAAACAATGCGAGATCGTAAGCGGCCTGTCACGCGGGGTACTCCTCCATTGCATCACCAAAGCGCGAACCAACTGTTGCTCCCTTGTCAGGCTATCTGCAGAGAAGGTGCGGGCAATACGCAGTGCCTTTCCACCCGTTTCCTGGCGTTCTGCCGGGGGCCGCTGAATACGGCTAAGCACCCTTTGCCAATCCACCCTATCCGCGCCTGAAGGACCAAGCAGCAGGACTTCCTGCAGACCAAGAAGGCTTTGATGCTCTTCCCACCAACGACTTTGCTCATGCGCAACGTTGCGTTGCCATGCAATTGCATGATGCAAAGAAAGACGGAAATAAAGCAGCTGACAAAGCCAGAAAAAAACTATGCAGATCAGGACGAAGCCCATTGCTGAAAAAGCCATCCCGCTACGATTTTCTCCGCCAGTCAGCGCCCCCGCCCCCCCGGCCAGTAAAATAAGAAATGCCCCTGCCAGTAGCCATCCACGGTTTATCGGCTTTTTGGCTTTTTTCCAGGCGGGATACTGTGGCACGTCCCTCACTGTCCGATACCAAAATCAGGAAAGGAGCTCACCAGCGTGCAGCCACAAGCACAGCGATGTCCATGCAGGGCTATAGGCTGACCATCTACCTTCGAGAGTGAACTGCCTTCGGCGATGGTTGTCATTCCATGCTTGTTACATTTAACCGCATCCCCTTTAGCGGCAATCCCTTTACCAAAGCAGAGATAGTGCCCGACCAAAACCTTACCGCCGTACTCCTTCAGGATGTCCCCCTGACGAATCACCCGTTTCATTCAATGCCTCCTGCTCAGGTTGTCACCAGCGATTGTGCTTTTTCCAGCCATCCGGACTGGATAATTGATTTCGCCATCTCCAGACGTTTCTCACTGATGATTTCTGTCTGTTGCGCCGTCACAACGCCAGGTTCGGAGGTAAAGGCTTTCAGCACATCCGCGTTGTCGACCATAGGAATTGCCAGACCGGTGAGATAATCCATTGCTTCAGACTCCAGCGTCAGCAGCCCGGCCGTGCCGGCGAGACCGGCCAGTTTTGCCGTCGTTCCCTTCTGTTTGAAACTAAAGATAACGCCACCGACAAGCGTTGCCGCCCCAACCACATCTCCGGCAATGGTCAATGGAGAGAGTGATTTATTGCATCTGTTACCGAAGTAGATCATCCGGTAAAGGAAATAGCTGCCCCAGGGTTCCCGCGTTCCAAGCGCGTAATGCATAAACCACGCGCGGGAGTCATGCACCTGATCGTCAAACAGCGCTCTGACCAACCCGGCTGGCTTATCCACATTCGAGGCTTCTCCAGGCGGCGGGAACAGCGTTGCGACTTTCGTCTCGGCGGACGCTTTGATCAGGGCATATTCACGCGGCCCGTCGTCAATATTCAGCATAAAAATGGAGTTACGCGGAATCACCGCCAGCACCAGTTGACCAATGCCGGTCGGGCTGCGGAATTGCTGACGATAGTCTTCGCCAAATTCCTTCGCTGCCTGCTTCAACTGAGTTTTTGCGATATCCGGGTCAAAATCTTTCACCCCGGGCTCCAGCACCAGTTCATCCATTTTATCTGCTGGCTGACTGGCAATTTTTTCTTGTCGCCGGGCCCTGACCGCGCCCTGCTGCAGCTCCCGTTTAACTTCTGAGCTTTCCAGCGCCCCTGGGAGAGCATCACTATCCGTCGCCCGCTCGTAAAAAGGTGTCGTCAGCATTGTGCCTTTGGCATAGCGATCGATGCGCCAGGCTGTTAACCAGGCTATCTGATTTTCAAATGCTTTTTCAAGACTGACCGATGCCCGAGGGGGGATGTATTCTGCTGCCTGTTCGTCAGTGATTTTTTCTTTTGACGGGGGGAGGTTTAGCGTTAATTCTCGCCAGGCGTTGAAGCGGTTGACAAGAGAGGGAGCGGCATCAAATTCAGAAATAGTGTCTGCATCCATTATTCGCCATGTCTGAAAACTAAGTTCCTTCGCAAGTGAATCCTCAGGGACTTTCAAAGGAGAACCACTCGCAAATGCGTAGGCATAAAGATCATTTAGTGGGATCTGAGACATTAGTAAACTGTCGTCGTCTCCATAGGCTTTCCCCTGATCGCCTGGCGGATAACCGCCACCAATATCCGAGTGCATTCCCGGATACACCACCTCTTTACTGTTTGCCGGGTATTTACCGTTAGCACGGCGAAGCGAGTCCAACGGGAAGCAGAGCCGCTGCTCGTGGGAGGAGACCAGATGTACGCAATTTTTAATCAGTCCACCATAGGTTTTTTCCTCCGGCAACTCCTGAGTCCCGTCAGCCCAGGACATATGCCCTTCAGCTACAGGTGCCACATGCGCAATGCCCACGGATGCCACTGTATCCAGCAGCCCCAAAAACTCCACGCTGAGAGGGATTTTCAGATCGTCTACCATCAGGCACTGCTCAGGTTTTTGGTTTCTTCCTTCAGGTTTTGGCAGCAGCTCGCTCAGCCAGTTCACAAAGGCGCGCGCCGCCGCCGCCCCGCGGGAAAAACCGTATACATACAACTTAATTCCCAGCAGCTTTGGCTGAGTAGGGCCAGGTTGCTGCAACGCCGGGCCCAGCAAAGCCTTCAGTTTTTTCAACTCTGCGGTGAAGGTTTCGTAGCGGTTATGGCTGCCGGTTAATCCCAATGAAGCCCAGGAGGTTGCCATATTCTCTATAGCGCTACGTGTTTCAGCATCAGAAAGCTTACTGGCATCGTCGTTTTGTTGAACTAAAGAGCGTTTCAATGCGTCAATAATTCTCAACAGCGCCCAGTTAATTCTGTCCTCTCCCATTTTGGCAAAGGCCAGCCCTGAAGTTGAATAATCAAGATCGTTAATTTCCGGGAAAGGTGTTCCAACGCCAGGTATATAGTATTTGTAGTAACTTCCCTTAAGGCCTGAATCAGAATCAAGTAACCCAGCGGAGGAAGACACACCGCCAACAGTGCCATTGCCGATCGTGGCACGAAATAAACGAGCAATGTTGGTTGGGTGTTTTGGGTTAGACAAATACAAATCGTTATTCAGGTTATTACCGGTACCATCAAAAAACAGGCTAATATGCAAAGTCTTACAGCACGGCATATCTACCAGCTTGTTTTCAGCCTGACAAAGCTCATTGCGATAAGTTCGCTCCAGACTTTCCTGCTGCTTACAATTTTTCCCCACCAGCGCTGCCTTCGACGGCAACCGCCCCTGAACCGGAAATTCCGGCGGGTACCAGACCAGATCTGTTATTACTTCGAACATATCTTCGGCTCCTTCATTTCCAGCGGAAGCTTAATCGGATAAGAAGGGCTACCGTAGGTAAAGCAGCTTGTTGTCACCTTCACGTCGTCACAGGGTAAAAAATGCACCGTAATGCCGCAGGTTTCCTGTCCTGTATAATCAGGTACTGACACAACTGCGCTGTGTTGTTTTTTTTGTAAATCGATTTGACGTTTCCACGCTTTATATTTTTCTCTGTCAGCAAAACCAGGGAAACCTTTAGATCCCCCAACTCCTGTTTCCCAGTCAATTTTCACCGTCATTCCCGGCTGCCAAGTTGAAGGTACTCCGTAACAACATGCCCCCCCTCCGCCTTGAAAGGGTCCGATAATATCAATGCCCGACTGACCGTTTACACTGAAATGGTTGATCGCCCATTTGGTATGGTTAATGGCTTCAATCGTTCCCGCTCCACCGCTTTGCGTTTGTGCTTCTGCCTTAGGCTGGCTGCATCCGGCCAGTAAAAATATACCCAGTAATACGCCAGAGATTGTTATCTTCATCCTTATCTTCCTTTTATTGCGCCGTCCACACTTACAGATAAAATGATTTAATTGCGCCACTGGCTGGCATAATTAAATCATTTCAGCCATCGGGATAAATTGTTATTCAGGTTATTAGCGGCACCGTCAAAAAACAGGCTAATATGCAGCGTTTTACAGCACGGCATATCTACCAGCTTATTTTCGGCCTCGCAAAGCTTATTGCGGTAAGTTCACTCCAGACTCTCCTGCTGCCTGCAATTTTTCCCACCAGCGCCGCCTGCGACGGTAAGCGCCCCTGAGCCGGAAACTCCGGCGGATACCAGACCAGATCCGCGGTTACTTCGGACATACTTTCGGCTCCTTCATTTCCAGCGGAAGCTTAATCGGATAAGAAGGGCTACCGTAGGTAAAGCAGCTTGTTGTCACCTTCACGTCGTCACAGGGCAAAAAATGCACCGTAATACCGCAGGTTTCCTGTCCGGTATAATCCGGCACAGGCACTACTTTACTATGCTCTCGATTCTGCGCCGTTATTTTTATTTCCCAAACTTTATCTCGATCAGCGAACCCAGGAAATCCCTCCGAAGTTCCAACGCCGGTCTGCCAATCGATGCGAACTGCCATTCCGGGTTTCCAGACTCCCGGTACACCATAGCAACATCCGCCGCCGCCGCCGTCAAAAGGCCCGATAATATCAATGCCTGACTGTCCGTTTACGCTGAAATGATTAATGGCCCATTTAGTATGGTTAATCGCTTTAATTGTTCCGGTACCACCGCCTGCCGTTTGTGCTTCAGCCTTTGGCTGACTACATCCTGCCAGGAGAAAAATACCCAGTAATACGCCAGAGATTGTTAGCTTCATCCTCATTTTCCTTTTATTGCGCCGTCCACTCTTACAGGTAAAATCATTTAACCGTGCCTCTGCCTGGCATACTTAAATCATTTCCCTCATCGGGGTATAGCGTTATTCAGGTTATTACCTGATACCATCAAAAAACAGACTGACAGATTTGCCGGGAGCAAATCTGAACGCCATTTATGGCGGCCCGCAGGGCGAGTCCCATGGACGGGACGAGTAATTGCAGCGTCTTACAGCACGGCATATCTACCAGCTTGTTTTCAGCCTGACAAAGCTCATTGCGATAAGTTCGCTCCAGACTTTCCTGCTGCTTACAATTTTTCCCCACCAGCGCTGCCTTCGACGGCAACCGCCCCTGAACCGGAAATTCCGGCGGGTACCAGACCAGATTTGTGGTTACTTCGGACATACTTTCGGCTCCTTCATTTCCAGCGGTAATTTGATCGGGTAAGAAGGGCTACCGTAGGTAAAGCAGCTTGTTGTCACCTTCACGTCGTCACAGGGTAAAAAATGCACCGTGATACCACAGGTTTTTTGTCCTGTGTAATCCGGTACAGAAACGATTTGGCTATGATGTTTCTTTTGCGCATCAATTTTTGCTTTCCATGCAAGATACTTTTCTTCATCTGCGAAACCTGGAAAACCAGCTGAAGAACCCTGGCCTGTTTCCCAATCTACACGTACTATCATTCCAGGTTTCCAGACTGCTGGTACTCCGTAACAACACCCACCACCACCACCACCGTCAAAGGGTCCGATAATATCAATCCCCGACTGTCCGTTTACGCTGAAATGGTTGATAGCCCATTTGGTATGGTTAATGGCTTCAATTGTCCCCGAGCCACCGCTTTGCGTTTGTGCTTCTGCTTTAGGCTGGCTGCATCCGGCCAGTAACACAACACCCAGTAATACGCCAGAGATTGCTATCTTCATCCTGATTTCTCTCCAGAAAAATGATATATACCAATATCATTTAAAAAATCACATTCCCGTATTAACGATTTGCAATACAAATTGCATCAACAGGCAGCGTCACTGTGTCCAGCACGGCAGAGAAAGGGACATCAAGCCAGGGAAGATAGACCCAGTATCCCGCATCCACCATTTTCTGTGTTCCCTGATAATACTCTCGATAACACCCTGAGGCATGTTCTGATATAGAGCCACAACCACTTAAAAGAAATATAAGCATCGACACTGTTATTATTTTCATTCTCTTTCCTTATTCATTATTGTCATCCTAAAAAACAATAAACCCAGTGATTTGACGTAAAAAAGCAGCCCTCATCCAATTTGATGACTCAATCGGGTTAAATGGTCGATTACAAAGGCATCTCGCTCATCATCAAACAATACCCCAGCCTGAGTCGCATTCACCATGCCTTCAAAACAGGCTTTGAATTGGGTCTCTTTGGAGGAGAAAGTATTTATTATTGGCAACTGCTGAGCTACAAAACGTTTTGCATCACATAAGCACATAAATTTTTCATACTGACTATCACTGAAATCAAGCTGTTGGGCAGCCTCGTCGCGTTTCGGGATACTTCCCCTTCCCGCCAACAATGCCGATTGTCCATCAAGATCCTGCCACCCCCAGAACAATGCAGGATATTTCAGTTGTTCCTGCTGCTCCGTATTCAGAATATCCGTAAAAAAATATGAAAAAATACGAGTATCCCAGAAACGAAAAATCCCTTCCCGTCCTTCTTGCCGGGCATTAGTGATTTGAGTCAGCCATTCTCCCAATCTGGATAATGGCCATAGCGAACATAAGATCAGTAAAGGCGCCGTTGAGGACATCTCTTTTGCCAGCGCCTGAAGCCAGTTCCATTGTTGCAAATCGTTAAACATAATCCGCATCAGCAGCGGTGCATCCTCGGGATAAATATCCTCAGGCAAATCCTTATAGAGAGACTGCCATTTAATCTGCGGTGAAAAGCCAGATAACGCAGGGATCACGGAGTAATCCACACTGCACTGATCAACAATGACATCGATATAGTTCTGCCCAATCTGCTGGCAAAGCCGTTTAGCCCCCTCTAACCAGGCATCAGAGTATTCATTCTGCACTTGTTAACTCTCCCTTGGCACAAATCCTTTCGCCATCTCCTGTGCCCTTTTCAGGCACTCCTTACAGACAGAGGATGGAAGTTCCGGCATCGGAAAGTCTTCGCTCTGCGGTCCGAGCATTTCGTGCTGGCCCTTCAGGCTCAGCAGGCCAGGCCCGTGAATATGAATCTCTCCTTGAGGCGAAAGCCGTATATACGCTCCGCCACAGCTAAGCGTGATACCATTTTTCGCAGTAAGCTGCAGATGGCCCTGAGTGGACTGCACAGTCACATCTTTCAGAGAAGTCAGGGATAGAGTGTCTGCGTGTGATTCAAAAGTCATCGGGCCTTTTGCAGAAACAAGCCGTACTCCTTCCTGCTGAGCCAGCATCGAAATCGCTTTGCTGGCATTGACAGAATGACGTTGTGCCGTAGCTATATTGACCTCACCCAAACTTTGCAGGTAAAGACCTTTTCCACTGTGCATTAACGTACTTTCAGGTGTCACGGCAGCTATTCCTTTTGGTGCCGCTATTAATAAGGCGGCCTCTTTCAGATTTTCTGCTCCGTTGACGAATTCCCTCAGCGAATCGGCATCCGGCGAAAAGTTGTGATGGGTACTGGTTATGCTCCCCCACTCGATTATCTGGTTCAGAGCCCCTTTTAGCAGGCTGACGGTCGGGGCCATCTCCAGTACCTCGCCCTGCCCTGATGCCTGTCCATCCGCAGTAATAAACAACCCTTTCTGCGCCCGAATCGCACCCCAACTGTCCGTGCGCAGTTCAAAGCCCTCACCCCGCTTCTGTTTTTCGCTGTCGACGAGATGCCCAAGATTCAGCTGACTCTTGCCGCCGTACTCCGTGCTGACCTTAATATGCTCTTTCCCGCGCTCATCATCGAGGCGGATTTTGTTGTTCGCAGGCGTGCGCAGGA
>Ga0265798_10005723_pt1 | contig 16557 bp, 10 predicted proteins | sample P3T30metagenome_FD_192430 | JGI IMG/M metagenome (GOLD analysis project Ga0265798, IMG submission 192430) | Plant litter microbial communities from East Loma Ridge, Irvine, California - P3 T30 | ecosystem: Environmental > Terrestrial > Plant litter > Unclassified | place: USA: California... | reverse complement strand
TAAACTTTTTACATAGCTAAATAATTACCGCTCTGCAGGCTGCGACGCGGCATTGAGCTACCTTGGTGACACAGTGTTGACCGTGATGTCATGCTCGGTCCGTTACCCCTTCTCTGCCTAGCGCCCTGTAGCCGAGTCCGCGGAACGTAATGCTTCGCACCACTTGACAAGGCTTGAGCTGCCGCTCTGCCTGCCGCCCACCAACCAGCGCGACCCAGGCTTTCGGATTGCGACGGAGATAGCCCTGCGACCCGTGTTCTGCTCAGCCGTTGCAGCAGATGTGGAGACATATGCGGAGAAATCTGGGGATACGCTGCCTACGACGGGCGACATGCCTCGGTTTGTTCGCGACATGACGACGACAGGGTGTGAGATCTGAGCCGTGTGCCGTCTCATGTCAATCAGAGCCATCTCTATGTTGTGATATACCTATCATGCCGCGACCCAGGAAGATATCATCTCCGATCTGCTCTCACAGCCAGCTGCCATCTCGTCCTGCGTCCGCAACTTAACGACATCTACACAAAGAGCCACCTTCCATCATGTCAGAGACGGCAAAGATAGATCAAGAGATGACTGAGCATAACGGCGTGAACATCGCAAGCAATGGTGCGCCGTTGAGTCGCCAGGTCACTGTCGCTCTCTCGCCCGAGCAGTACGAGCGTCTCTTCTTCCAGCCATCCGCACCCCGTCGTGGAGATCTCGCAAAGCGGTTCGCCAACCCAACGCTGCTTGGGCTCATCGGATTCTTGGTTCCATACACTTCAACTATCCTCATTTTGTGCGGATTCCAAGGAGCCGTCGCGCCGCAGAGCTTGGTCGGCATCAGCGCCGACTACTACTTTTTTGGAGCATTAGCCATGAATCTCGCTGGCATCGCCGAGTTTATCCTGGGTAACAGTACGGTTTGCCTTTGTCTATAGGTGCCCTACTGTTGGTACTGACTTCTTGCAGCGTTTCCCTTCGCGGTCTTCATCATCTATGGTAGCCATTGGGGCAGTTTGGCGTACCAGCAAGACCCCATACACCAGACGACCTCCGCCTTCGGTGAGCTCGGAGGCGCGGAAGGCGCAGCCTACAATGCGTCTCAAGGCTTCCATAACGTTTCTATGTGAGTAATCCCGGCTCTTGTATGCTGGAATGCAGTCTCTAATGAGTGATCAGGGTGCTCGCCAGCTTCGTCTTCCTGATCGGTACCCTTCGCGTCAACCTCTTCTTCACGTTCACATTCTTCGGGCTCGTCATGCTATTCGGCTTCATCGCTGCCGCGGACTTCTCCATCGCTTCCGCCACGACTGAAGCCGATCTTGAACATATCAACACGTTGTTGCGATGCGCAGGAGGATTCGGGTTTCTGGGCTTGATCTCTGGCTGGTACCTCGCCATTCTTACCGCTTGCCAAGCCGTGGGAATCCCATGCCCGCTGCCCGTCTTCGATTTGAGCAGCAAGGTTTTCCCGGACAAACCCAAGAACGGCCAAGCTAGTTAAAGCGATGGTTAAATGGCTTACAGCCGTTCTTTGTGGGACGCGGGAAGGAGCGACACTGCTAGCTAGCTACGCGTCTTCGTGTTTTTCACGTACCGCGAAATGACCAGTCGCTTAAAGGTTACCGAGGTACTACCGCTGCTGCAAATCCATGCGAAGTGATGTGATATGACATGCGCATCATGTTCCGTTGAGCCCGGTGGCTGAATGTCGTTTATTATCGCGGGTCGATCGAGAGACAGCATCATGCAGATCCGGGGCTCGTATACGCGGGCACGCGGGGTAGCACGGTCAACTCTCACTATGGCTTCACGGGAGAGTAGAATAGCGCGTCTTTGGGTTCCTGCCCGGCTCAATTCGTATCCTTGGCTGCATGGTGGTCTTGGGCATCTCGAGTTGTGAAAGTAATAAAGAGCCGGCTGCCTCAACGTGACAATACCGTCTAGCAGCAGTAGTGTGCGCAACGTAGCCATGATGCATTCCGCCTCGTCTTTCCTTCTTTTTGGCGCGACTTTTTTGTCGACCACCTACGCTATCGGTCCTGATTGTGTCAATGGTCCATTGAAAGACAACAAGATCTGCGATGTCAATACAGCGCCCACAGAACGGGCAATGGCCCTCGTTGCGGCTATGGAAAACGAAGAGAAGCTCGACAACCTGATGAGGTAGGCATCCATTGCGATTTCCTCATTTCAGTAAACTGATCTTCACAGTAAATCGAAGGGTGTAGCGCGCCTGGGTCTTCCTGCCTACAACTGGTGGGGTGAGGCATTGCATGGTGTAGCAGGAGCCCCAGGAATCAACTTCACCGAACCATTTACCAACGCCACCTCTTTCCCCATGCCATTGCTCATGTCGGCTGCTTTTGACGACGATCTCATCTTCAAGATCGCCAACATCATCGGGAATGAGGCGCGTGCATTCGGCAATGGAGGTGTGGCCCCAGTCGACTACTGGACTCCAGATATCAACCCATTCCGTGATCCTCGCTGGGGTCGGGGCTCAGAAACGCCAGGCGAAGATATTCTGCGCATCAAGGGCTATACAAAGAGTCTGCTCGCTGGGCTGGAGGGTGATCAAGCCCAGAGGAAGATCATCGCGACATGCAAGCACTACGTTGGCTACGACATGGAGGCTTGGGGCGGCGTCGATCGCCACAACTTTGACGCCAAAATCACAATCCAGGACCTTGCGGAGTACTACATGCCGCCTTTCCAGCAATGCGCACGAGACTCCAAAGTTGGTTCGTTCATGTGCTCGTACAACGCTGTCAACGGCGTTCCTACCTGCGCCGACACATACGTGTTGCAGACCATCTTGCGCGAGCACTGGAATTGGACAGAAAGCAACAACTACATCACTAGTGATTGCGAGGCCGTCGCTGATATTTCCGAAAACCACAACTACACAGATACGCTCGCCGAAGGTACAGCAGTCGCATTCATTGCCGGCATGGATAACAGCTGCGAGTACGAAGGGTCTTCCGATATCCCTGGAGCTTGGAGCCAAGGACTCTTGAACGTCACCGTTATCGACAGGGCGCTCACGCGACAGTATGAAGGCCTCGTTCGTGCTGGCTACTTTGACGGTGCTGGAGCCGTATACGCAGACCTCGGTATCGATGATGTGAACACACCAGAGGCACAGCAGCTTTCTCTTCAAGTCGCATCAGAAGGTCTCGTTATGCTGAAGAATGACCACACGCTCCCTCTTGCTCTCTCCAGTGGGTCGAATGTCGCTATGATCGGATTCTGGGCCAATGACTCGTCGAAGTTGTCCGGTATCTACAGCGGCCCTGCTCCCTACCTGCGTACTCCAGTGTGGGCCGGTGAACAGCTCGGCTTGAACATGTCTATTGCGACTGGTCCCGTTCTGCAAAACTCCAGTGCCCGCGATAACTGGACAGCAAATGCGCTCAATGCGGCCGAAGGCTCTGACTACATCGTCTACTTTGGTGGTCTGGACACTTCAGCAGCGGCAGAAGGCTTCGACCGTACCGATATCAGCTGGCCTAGCGCACAAGTCGAACTCATCACCAAGCTTGCTCAGCTTGGAAAGCCGCTTGTGGTCGTTGTGTTGGGCGACATGGTCGACAACTCTCCTCTACTGTCAATGGAAGGCGTCAACTCCGTCATCTGGGCGAACTGGCCTGGTCAAGATGGCGGATCTGCTGTCATGAATGTCATCACTGGCGCGCATGCAGTCGCCGGTCGTTTGCCAATTACACAATACCCTGCGAGCTACACCAACCTCTCGATGCTGGACATGAACCTGCGCCCCGATGCCATTAGTCCAGGTCGCACCTACCGTTGGTACAACCAGTCCGTGCAGCCCTTCGGCTTTGGATTGCACTACACCACCTTTGCTGCGAACTTCAGCAGCAACGAAGGACTCACCTACAACATTCAGGATATCATGGGCGACTGTTCGCAGATGTATCCTGATCTGTGCGACGTTGCGCCACTGGAGATTGGCGTGACCAATAAGGGTAACATGACATCCGATTTCGTCGCTTTAGCTTTTCTTCAGGGCGAGGCTGGACCAAAGCCCTATCCTCTGAAGACACTGGTCTCATACGCACGATTGAGGGACATTGCTGGTGGTCAGACGAAGATGGCATCACTCTCTCTTACGCTTGGAACGCTGTCACGGGTCGATCAGATGGGCAACACGGTCGTATATCCGGGAGAGTACACACTGCTTCTTGACGAGCCTACGCAGGCTGAACTGAAACTCACGATCACGGGTGAGGAGATCGTGCTGGACAAGTGGCCTCAGCCGCCAGCATCTTCGTAGATGATGAGGTTGATAACGCTATTGCGTTAGATGAATATCAAACATATTTGTAGCCCTGCTTATTTCCGCTTTCTTCTGTGCGTGATGGTTTTGATTCTGATTATTAGCGATCGAAGGTCTTGTGCTCGAGATCTGTTACCGATTGCGTTCATGCAGTAAATGCTTAGCCGGAGAAGACATTGCCTTAGGCTTGAGTTGATATCTAGGTAATAAGTATAGAGTTGTTTCCTATGCATAAAGTACTTTTCACCTAAGTAAAAAGTATAATAGTTTATACCTGGGTACAAAGGTTTTTACCTAGGTAAAATGTAGTACAGACTAATGTTGCAGCATTTTCTAAGGTGAAAATGTTTATACCTAAGCAGAAAGGTTTATACCTAAGTAGAAACAATTTTACCTAAGTAGAAAGGTTTATACCTAGGTAAAAAGTGGTTGTTACTTGGGTAAAAACGTTTGTACCTTGGCAGAAACCGCGATTAGGCACAGATCGTCTACTGCGCCGCTCATGTTTAACAAACGGCGCGTGCGGTATGTGCCTCTTGACTGCATGCAGTCACATGATCTGGTGGCGTAGCTTTCGTGACGCAGAACCCTGCAAGGTCTCGCTGATGTTGCAACACTATCCTCTCGAACGATTATCTTATATCGCGATCCAAAATCGACGTATTAGGGCATTCGCAATATCGTATCATGATGCAGACACCTACTTCACTCCAAGTGTCTATGGACAAGTCTCGCGTGGATAGCCTAGACTGCGACGGAGACTTCAAAGTCGACGACAACGTTCTCCTAAAGTTTCCAAAGGATACAAAGGTCATCTCTGCGCACCGCTTTGGAGTGTCATCGTGGACCGTGACTGCCCGGCTACATCTTCTATTGCCCGACGGTACCGAAGAACGCTACTTTCTGAAGTCGGCCTTAGAGGCCCATGGTCGAACGTTAATGGAAGGCAAATTCAACGCGATGTCTGAGCTGTACAAGTCGGCCCCGTATCTCGTACCCAAGCCGCACTCGTGGGGACGGTACCGAGATGACGAACCCGAGGCGTACTTCTTCCTTTCACAGTACATCGAGATGAGCGACCAAATGCCTGATCCCGATCAGCTGTGCGAGAAGTTGGCCCGTCTCCATCGCGAAAGCACCTCACCTGGTGGTCAATACGGATTCCATGTAACGACATGCCAGGGTCGCGCGACGCAGTTTGTAGCATGGGAGAAGGACTGGTTAGTATTCTTCATCAAACTCCTGCAACATGTCATCGATGTCGACTTCGAGTTGAACGGAGCTTGGGATGAGCTCGGCAAGGCCGAGAAGCGGCGCATTCAGTACGTGATTCCGAGAGTGCTTGCAGCCCTGACTACGGAAGGCCGTAGGATCAAGCCAAGCCTGATCCACGGTGATCTCTGGGAGGGCAACATCGGGACAGCCATTGACGGAAGTGATGTGTATCTTTTCGACTCTGCTGCGTTCTACGCTCATAATGAGCTAGAAGTGGTGGATTGGAGACCTTACTACAACAAGATCAGCAACAAGGTAAACTTGGAAACCTATCTGAAGTACCAAGAGCCTAGCGACCCGAAGGAGGAGTGGGACGATCGGAATCGACTCTATAGTATCTACTGGAATGTCATCTACTCGGTCAACCACGTGGCCCAGGGCAAAGCGATTCGCCAAGTGTAAGTCGAGCAGGAAGTGATAAGGCATGGCTAACATACGAAAAGCGCCTACAACGACATGCTCTTTCTTATCGGCAGATACGTGCCTTTTTCAGAAGGCGAGAGACCTCCAACACTACAAGAGGCTGAGATGGCTTCTCTATCATCAGAGCGGGATCATACTGTGTAGAGCGAGCTGCTTTGAGTGGTTTGAATGCTAGCATAGAGAAGATATATTATAATCTGCTCTCATACAAAATCATTCGAGAGCTTATCAGTGATGTTTCAGTTTCCAGCCTTGGTCTCAATCGATGCAATCGGTCCAGAGACGAGGGAGCTGTTCTGAGTTACGCGACCGTTCCGTACTTGTCTCCAATGCATGCCCTTCCATTGTAGCAGGGCGACGCACAGTGCCGACAGTATGCCACTCCACAGGTCTAGAGCCGTAAAGTACCATCTTCTACCAGCTGCGTTCAGCAATGGTTGTAAGACCGCAACACCCGTCGCGGCCATGGCGCAGCGTGTAATGCTCGTTGCAGCTGCGGCGGTGCTTGGACTTTGAGGGAAAGAATCCACTAGCAAGGTGCTGAATGTCGTGTAGCCGTAACAACCCCAGAAGCCTTGCAAAAATTGTAAGATCAATGGTATAGCCGGGTGGGCGTGATATTGGACAGTCCATCCATAGCCGATCATGGTCGCTGTCGATATCATTAGCATGACGTAGCTGTATCATGTCCTCGCACGCTCGATTGGAAACTTCAGAAGGTCATCACCAGATACCTTATCGATGGCCCAGTCGATGCTACGAGCAATGGCCCGGTAATTGTAATCCATCATCTTTCCGGTGAAGTAGGCTCCGGCGATGGTGCCAATGCCACGTGGCAGATACGATAAGCCAATGTAAAGCTCATTCCAATGGTAGATATTTTTGTAGATGTCTGGGCCCGCTGCCACGAAGGAGTAGTCCACTGTGTAAAACGATCCGTGAACCCATAAGGTGAGGAAGGTGCCCCTATAGAAGATGATGCGAAAGCAGGCGAGCAAGTTAGACAGTCCGTACTTCCGCTTAGTCGCCTGGCATGGAGCTGCCGCTGATGGCGCTGTAATCGAACCTTCTTCATTCAGTCTCCTTGCCTCTTTTACCTTCATCCGTTCTCGTAAAAGGCCTACCCAGCTGTACTGCCACCACTTGTATCCAAACGTATCACTGCCATTGCCGACCATGTTGCGAGCCGTCTCGGGGAGTAATGCGCCCACGCCGACGAGCAAGACTCCGCCGACAACGAAGAGGGCCCAAAATACCCAACTGATATTTCCACTCGTGTAGGCCACTACGCCTCCCACGACTGGACCTACACAAGTGCCCAGATTCATAGCCATGCTGATGGGGCCTAGCATCTGTCCTCGTTCGCTAGGCACGCAGACGTCTGCGACGACACCGAAGCTGATGGCATAAGCTGCGCTTGCTCCAAGACTCTGTATCGCACGCAGAACTAAGAGGATAGCATAGTTGCGCTTGTTAAGAGCTAGTCCCAAGTTACCGATAACGTACAGGGCCAGAGTGGCCAGGAAGTAGGGTCGCCGGCCGTGAACATCAGATAGTGGTCCGAATATGACGGGTGAAATGGCCTGGAAGATGATGTAAAAAGTGATGGTAAGGTTAATAGCCTGCGCTGTAGTACCGAACTGCGAGCGCAGTAAGGGAAGAAGTGGAAAGTAGATTGTCGCCGTCAAGGGCGACGTGATAGCTGCCAACCCAAGAAGCGGTCGTAGTTGCCGCAGCTGCGACTGAGTGAAAGATGTGTATTCGAGCGGGCTTGGTGCAGGCGCGTCGTCGCGTCTGCCTGCAGCATCTTTACCCAGTTCCGCATCGCCGACTCGTGCTGAGGGTGAGGCAGTAATCTCTTCGGACATGACGGCGAGCTGGTGCTTGGGCGAGGCTGGTCGCGCGAAGTCTGGCGGGGTAAGGCTTCCGACTGGCGCCTTCCGGCTCGCGGCCATAGCTCGTCACGCGTGCGCGGGCAAACCTCCACCTTCTCCTCACCCAACCCCAGAATACAGACACCCCATCCCTGTACGCGCATCTCGTACAGCTGTCGATCACTCCCTTGAGCTGGTGCGCTATGTCAAACGGTGCAGGCCAAGACGTGCAACATGATGCATCGCGACCAATTCCGCCGTCGCCCGCGCCCGTAGCCAGGAAACGCTGCCTGCTGTGAGGTCATCCAGTATGCAGCATAGCGACCACCGGATATTCTGAGCTCGTGATGCGCGATTGAAAACAAGAGCGCAGACTTACGATATTGAGCATCCTCACATCATCATGGCTACCACGATCTTACTCTCGGCATGCCTTGCCCTACAGGCAGTAGCCAAAACCGTCAGATCTCCCACACCTCCCATGGGATGGAATTCGTACAACACCTGGAACTGCTTGCCCTCTGAGGAGAAGATCCACGAGAGTGCCCACGGCCTCATTGACCTTGGACTTAGCAACGCTGGCTACAATTTCGTTACAGTCGACTGCGGCTGGAACGCCCATGATCGAGATGAAGAGGGCAGACTTCAATGGAACGAGACACTGTTCCCATCTGGTGGCAAGGCACTTGGAGATTATCTCCATGACCTAGGTCTGGACTTTGGTCTTTACTCTGGCGCTGGGTACCTACAGTGTGGGTCAGAATCGCTACCTGCGAGTCTGGGGTACGAACAACTAGATGCGGAGAGCTTCGCTGGATGGGGAGGTGACAGCCTCAAGTACAAATTGAACGCCCGCAATGAGCATTTCCTTTGCTAATGGTATGCAGGTACGACAACTGCTACTCTACTTCCAACACAACGATGGTCGACTCCAGCTCCGCAGAAGCTCAATCGCCAGCACGTTTCCAACACATGGCGGCCGAACTAGACGCGGTAGACCGCGACATACACTACTACGTCTGCCAGTGGGGAATTGGCACTGACGTCGGTGATTGGGCTGCTGAGGTTGGCAACACCTGGCGAATTAGCAACGACATCTACAATGGCTGGCGCAGCATCTGGCGCATCACCAATCAGGTCGTGCCATACTTCAGGCACACCACTGCTGGTGCCTTTGCAGACATGGACATGCTGACGTAAGTCGAGTGATCTGTATCTGGAGTCGTCAACTGACAAGTCTAGCGTGGGCCTCAATGCTCTGTCGGAAGAGGAAGAGCGCTTCCACTTTGGCATGTGGGCTATCAACAAGTCTCCTCTCATCATCGGCGCCGCCCTCGATCCCGAACGCATTAGTCAGAGCTCGCTAGACATCCTCTCGAACAAGGAAGTCATTGCCATCAATCAAGACCCACTTGCCCAGCAAGCCATGTTGGTCCGTCGCGATACCGAAAACGAGTGGGATATCTGGATGGGAAAGCTCTCGGGATCTAAGCAGGTGTTGGGAGTCGCGAATTGGAAGAACGACTCCCAAGCCGTGGACTTTGATCTGGCAACACTGGGCATAGCTTCGGCCGATGTGCGCGATGTCTGGGCTGCGAAGGACCTTGGTAGTCTGTCTGGTGTCCAGACTGCTGACTTGGCTGGGCATGAGCTGCGACTTTGGATTCTATCCAACATCGTCGCCGCCGCCCCTCTTAGCTCAGACTCGTATCATTCTGCTGCTAATGCGTCGCTTTCCGGACCAGCACACAACTTCTCCTGCGCGTCCGGCGCATGCCTTCCCACTGGCTCGAAGATTGAGTATATCGGCCGCGCCAGCAGCGTCATGTTCGCCAACGTCAGCTCTCAGTCCACTGGCAAGAACCTTATGGGCATCGACTTCGTCAACTACCACTATGCATTTACCACTGCATGGGAATGGGGCGACAACACACGTAATATGACCATCGCAGTCAATGGTGCTGAGGCGAAGCGATGGGCCTTCCCTCTCTCTGGTGGTGATTGGGAGGAGAGTCTACGACTGCAGATAGAGTTTGACGGCTTCATGGAAGGTACAGAGAACATGATTGAGTTCCGAGGGTACGGAGACAGTTTTGGGCCGGATCTTGTAGGCTTTGAGATCCTGAACAGCGCTTAGATTTTCCGCTTGGGTAATTACTTTTTGCTTTGGTACAATCCACACAATGTTTACCCAGGTATAATCTACATGCTTTCTACTTGGGTATAAACTATGCTTTCTACTTAGGTACGAACTACGCTTTTTACCCAGGTATAAAGTACACTTTTTACCTAGGTATAAACTATGCTTTTTTCCTAGGTATAAAGTATCTTTTTACCTAGGGATTAACTACACTTTTTACCCAACTCTGTCGTTTTTACCCAATCTTATACTTCTTACCCAACCCTTGGTTTTTACCGAACTTCGTACTTTTTACCCAACTCTGTACTATCTGCCCAACGCTACGAGTTTGTGGACGAGGTGGATGCGAGAGGACGTGACGCAGACGCATCGTCGCGGCTGGTTACATCGGCCTCTGATGTACATCCGTAAGCATGGCTGTGCGTACGCTTGTGTTGAACGAAGGAAACTCCACAGTCATCGATCGGCGGTTCACCCAAGCATCTTGAGGGGCAGGTACCCCGCATGTGTTTACCCGCGGGTGAACAACCACCGAACGTCTGTCATTTAGCTGTCACATCGGTCAGGCTCATTGTTAGTCTACGACTAACGGACAAGATGACGCCTATTCCGTACACCTCATCGCCGCTAACCACAGGTTGGACGTTCAAGCAGGGCGACCGCTCCTCTACAAACGAGTATCTACCGGCCTGCGATGCACCAACTGAAATCTATCGCGACTTACTCGCACACGACAAGATCCCAGATCCCTTTCATGACCTCAATGAGCTATCAGTGCGTTGGGTTGGCGACGAGACATGGACATACCGCACGACCTTTGCTGCGCCTTTCGACTATGGAAAGCCGAATGCAGCCACCACCCTTCGATTCGAAGGTCTCGACACCTTTGCTTCCGTTTTTCTGAACGACGAGATGATTCTGGAATCTGACAACATGTTCATCGAGCATCAGATCGACGTTTCAGGCAAGCTTCAGGCTGAGGACAACGTGCTGGAAATCGTGTTCGAGTCAGCGCGCAAGAAGGGCCTGGAGTTGGTGGAACAACATCCAGAACATCGCTTCATCGTACACCAAACAGAGATCTCCCGAGGGCCTGTTCGCGAAGCGCAGTACCACTGGGGCTGGGATTGGGGCCCTATCCTCATGACATGTGGACCTTGGAAGCCAGTATCGATTGAGACGTGGGAATGCTGTCTATCAGCCCTAAATGTGCAGTACGAATTATCGCAGGACCTCAAGTCCGCGAAATTGAAGATGAGTGTCGAATGGGAGGGCAAGACCACGGGTATATTATTCATGGTCTCGAAGGACGGAGAAGACATTGACGCCGGTGGACGCACTACCATCGGTGATCGCAAGAGTCCCCTGGAAACTACCATCACCATGGAAAATATCGAGCTCTGGTGGCCGCGAGGCTATGGGCAACAAAGTCTTTACACCATTAGAGCCGAAGCCATTGTGCAGGGTGCCCCGGCCCCTATTCACCTTATATCTCAGCAGTTTGGCTTTCGCCGCACCGAGCTGATCAAAGAGCCAGACGCACACGGCACCTCTTTCTACTTCCGTATCAACGATGTCGACATCTTTTGCGGAGGCTCGTGTTGGATACCGGCAGACTCGTTTCTCACACGGCTCAAACCCAACGACTACCGCGAGTGGGTGAAACTCGCAGCCGACGGCAATCAAACTATGCTGAGGATCTGGGGAGGCGGTATCTACGAAGCCGATGCGCTGTACGATGCCGCCGATGAGTTCGGCGTGTTGATATGGCAAGACTTCATGTTCGCATGTGCCAACTACCCAACTTACCCCGAGTACTTGAAAAGTGTGGAAACCGAAGCAAGACAGAATGTCAAAAGGTTGAGAGATCATCCTAGTCTAGTCGTCTGGGCAGGGAACAACGAGGACTACCAGATCGTCGAAAGATACAAACTACAGTATGACCCTGACGACAAGGATCCGGAATCCTGGCTCAAGACCGACTTTCCAGCTCGCTACATCTACGAGCATCTTCTGCCAAAGGTAGTTGCAGAAGAATGTCCAAACATATCCTACCACCCCAGCTCACCCTTTGGTGATGGCAAGTCGACAGTCCTAGGAGTGGATCCTACGATCGGCGATGTCCACCAGTGGAACATGTGGCACGGTACAATGGAGCCCTACCAACGACTGCCAGATATGGGCGGTCGCTTCGTATCCGAATTCGGAATGGAAGCATATCCTCATGTTTCCACACTTGAGATGTGTATCAACCACCAGCACGACCTACACCCTGGCTCGATGGCCATGGACTTCCGCAACAAAGCCATCGGTCATGAGCGACGTCTCATCAGCTACGTATCTGAGAACTTCCGGGTTCAGTACCTGCTGAAAGGTTATACGCATCTCACCCAGGTAATGCAAGCGGATGCGATGTCCTGGGCTTACAAGTCCTGGCGCCGCCAATGGGGGTCAGCTGGCGATCGCAAATGCGGAGGTGCGTTGGTGTGGCAGCTGGACGACTGTTGGCCAACGATGTCATGGGCTGTGGTGGACTACTACAAGGTGCCAAAGCCAGCGTACTATGCTATCAAGCGCGCCATGCAGCCCATCGCCATTGGTGTACAGCGCAAGTACAACAGTTGGACTATGCGTCCAGCTGACCGACTGTGGCAGCGTGACACTGGACATATCGATATGCAAAAGCTGTGGCAGGACGTCGAATACGATCTCTGGATCTCCAACAGTACGCTGATGGAAATCGAAGTAGATGTTGCGATACGCTACATCTCAATCGGCACAGGAAAAGACATCAGCACTGAAGAGCGCAAGAAGATACGCATTGCGGCGAACGGAACAACCGAGATACTCACTGGCCATATCGTCAATGTCGATGACCCACAAGAGCCAGGTGGACCTTATCGTACATCAAGAGCCGACCCTTTCGTCGTCCATGTGTCGTTATACAAGGATGGCCAGCTTCTCGCTAGCGACGTTTCATGGCCAGAGCCCATCAAATATCTCACTTTTGAGAATCCAGGCGTACATGTGCGCTACTCGGAAGACAAGCAGACAGTGTTTGTTTCTTCTGCCAAGCCAGTCAAGGGCTTTGTGTTCGAAGAAGACACTGAACGCCGTCTGAGTGACAACGGGTTTGACCTAGTACCCGGGGAGATAAAAGAAGTGCATGTGGAAGGTTTTGCAACAACGCTGAGGTGGAGATATGTAGAGATGTGAAAGCTATGATCTGGTCCTTTGTACTTCAGTTCAGCTGGTCCATTATGACGCATCCCAAAAGCTGTCTTCGGAGTCGCTGTCCTCATCTGCAGAATCGACAGGCCTCTCACTGACTTTCCAGAACGCTGTTGGTCCGGCAGGGCCATGACTAGAGTTTGGTATATGAAATTAGCATAGATGTCACGTCAACTCATACATTGATGCCACTTACGCATCAAAGTCCTTGTCAAACCACGTTCCCACAACACCGCGTGGGCAGCGCAAGCCACCAACTTGTATGCCATCGCTGCGCCATCGCTCCTCACCGCTGTCGCAAAGTCAGTAATACTCTGCCCAGTATATGTCCGCAACTCTCTATACTTACCCTTGGAATACCGAGATAGTCTGCCAGCGAACCTCTCCTTCCGGTGTCAGACTAACAGTACCGCGAATACCAGAGTTAGCATTTGGATCCCAAAGCGCATCTACGGACTTCGATTTGCCTCTGAAATGCACAATGGGTAGCTTTGAGTTGTCGAAAGGCCCCGGTACTGTGACGTCTGTGATGCGCAAATCCATGATGATGTGTCTGATGGCTTCGTCGGTGTTCAACGCATCTCTAGGCTCGTCGGAAGGAACTTTCATCGCTTCGGTGCTGAAGTTGTAGTGGTACAAATCGTTGTAGTCGAGGAAGCAAACGATCTAGATATTGTTAGAGGGAGCATGTGTATAAGGGTGATGTGCGACCTACACGCGACCAGATACCTTCCACTCCGTACGGATCCTTCATGTTGAGGGAAATGTCCGGTTGCTGTACTAACGCCATATAGTTCCGCCCGGTGCCCATCTGATGAGCGTCTTCTGGAATCACGCCATCAAGTGGAGCAAACCATGGTGGGCGGAGTTTGTTCGATACGGTATGCGTGCAGTAGCAAGAGTTATAGCCGATGACGATCATGATGCTTTCGATCATCTCCCAGTCCACTCGCATGGTTCCATCATCACGAAAAGGGCCCCACTCGTTCTGATCGGTATAATTGCGCAGGTCGTATACGCGTGATCTGGCATATGGATTTGTTGAGAGATCTCTTCTTCCAGCGTTGGATGGCGGGAAGCCGAACAGACTGTGCAACTTTGCGCTGAGTTGTCGACTCTCTTCATCCCCGGCCGGCCTCTGCTTTCCTGTACCGGCACGGTCGAACAGGGAAGATCGGCACATGAAAGCGTCGTGATTCTGTGCGATACGCTGGAACTGGTCGGTCACTAGTCGTTTGTTGTGAGTCACGCCATCTTCATCTAGTGACATTGTGACAATAAGCTCTTCGACGGTCGTTGCGACGAATGTGAACTCTTCTCTCTATTACTTCTTAGTAAAATCAGCTGTTTATTACAACTCGAAACATACCTTGAGGTCATTGTTGGCAGAATCGAGGATCTTCTGACATCTCACCACCCTCTGCAACGCTCCTGCCCATTCTGGCTCAGGATCAGCCGGTCTCCGGCGTCGAGGGTCGTCCTACCACAGCATTAGACTCCATGATATATGGGCGAGCAAAGAATGTCTCATACGAAGTGCTTCAGGTACAGAGTTTTGTAAAGCCGCTTGTTCTCCTTGATGAATTGGTTGAAGCCCTTGGACGTTTGCGCACATGCCGCGAGATCATGGGGGTCAATCTCCTCCAGAATTCCGATCAGTACATCATAACAAAGATCCAGTAGTTCTATCATGGCTGTTCTCGAAGGGTTTGAATGCTCAAAGCAGTTGGTAGCGAAGGTGGAAAGCGGAGACAGATCAAGGGTCCAGGTGGTGACGATGTGGGGTCCGGAGATAACGCCTATCACCGTGTAGTTCGCAGCGGGCTGGCGCCACTCTAATAATCCCTCGGTCTCTGAGGATTGCGCGTTACTTGGTGCTTGCTGAGATGCTTGTGTAACATGAGAACGTCTGTGTAACGAAAGAAGACGCCACTGTCTCGAGCGACAGGCTGGACACCTGCAAACGTCACAACGGCCGCTAGCGCAGCTTTTAGTCAGCAGGCAGCCGGAACGCCGAAATCCATCAGTTTCTGCGGACTCTTTAGCTAAAATTGCACACGAGAGGTTATAATATCACACGGGAGGAAGACATATTGAACATGAAAGCAATGCATTTGGGGTATCTAGGTCAAGCAAACTACCACTCTAATCGATCATCACACGTCAACCGTACATCCCACCTATCGTCTCCCTTCCACACCTCACCACCCTTGTTGTTCTTGGCGACTATCCGCCTAAGATCGCTGATCATACCACCGGGTCCCGAAGCGAACACCTCGGTACCTCCTCGTACAGTACCAGCAACGAACTCTGACACTAGGGTATCTAGGTCAGGTCTGGCCTGGATGTGGTTGAGGCCCAACTCCGACTTTGCGACACCATGGACTGACAGTGCGGATGATGCGTCGGCAGATGAAGAGTCGGAGGCGGAGTTGATCTCCTTGGAGCACTCGTTGGGCGCGGCCTTTTCTGAGACTGTGAGATCGAGGTTGGCTTCTTCTGCGGCGCGAGTGACGTAGATATGAATACCGGTTCGCAGGTTGCGGCACTTGCGCTTGAGGGTAGCGAGTTCGGGACCAACCCAGTCGATGTCGCTTCTGCGGCGTATACTCCAGATGAGCGTCATGTGGCGGTCAGGCGACTGTGGGCTGGAAGCGAGGTCAAGGAGTACGGGGAGGACGTAAGCGATACCGGTGCCGCCAGCAATGCAGAGAATGTTGGAGTTGGCAGCGAGACCACGCATGGTGCGCTCGCCGTAGGGTCCAGTCATGACGACAGAGAGGCGGGCATCAGCCATTAGGCTTTCGTGCGATTCTTGGTGGCTTGACATGTTCACAATGCGCTTCATGGACAGGTCGGCAATCTTCTTCGTCTCACCGCCCCTTGCGCGGAAAATGTACGAATGGCGCTGGGAGTCAGCGCCGTATACCGGGCGGCTAATTGGTGTAAATGGGTGAGACTGCCAGATGGAGCTGTCGGGGAATGTGAGGTAGAAGTGCTGGCCGACTGCCCAGGCATCTTGAGGGTGGTCGAAATCCAGACGCACGACATCGCCGTTGACATCGTCCTTGAAGAGCGCGACATTTGCAGAAGCGGCGCGGAAACCCATATGGCCGGAGGGCAGGAAGTTGTAGTGAAGGAGTGCTGACCTGGCGAACCGAATAGCGCGGTCGACGAACCATACCAGGAGGCCGGGTAGGAGGAAGACCTTGAGCTGCTCCCAGTGTCCCCAGCACGCTCCAATGTACACCATGGCGAGGACGTAGTGGGCCTTGCGGAAGAATTCGTAGCCAGTGAGTCGGATGCCCCAGGGAGTGGAGAGCACAACC
>Ga0265798_10005722_pt1 | contig 16561 bp, 15 predicted proteins | sample P3T30metagenome_FD_192430 | JGI IMG/M metagenome (GOLD analysis project Ga0265798, IMG submission 192430) | Plant litter microbial communities from East Loma Ridge, Irvine, California - P3 T30 | ecosystem: Environmental > Terrestrial > Plant litter > Unclassified | place: USA: California... | reverse complement strand
GCAGCCACCGGGTCGCTCATTTATTTGCCTTTCACTTACCTTATCCTAGCCGTATGGGTGGCCTTTGTCATTTTCCGCCCGTTTGACTGGCGCGAGTGGGCAGCCAGTTTAATAGGGTATCTTACCGTATTCTTTTTTATTGGCGTTATTTATTATTTGAACGACAAGCTGCCTTACCTGTACAAAATATGGCTTCCGCTGGGGTCTGCCTTTACCATGCCGCAAGTGTTGGATAAATATGATTTCCTGCTTCTTATTCCGGTCTTCATCATTTTACTGTTGGGCACTTTCAAATTGCAGGAAAACTTCTTTAAAAGTTATGTACTTATCCGCAAAGCATTTCAGCTGCTGTTTTTAATAGTTTTAATTGCGGCGGCTTCTTACTATGTGCGTCCGCAGTTTGGCTTGAGCCACTTTTTGCTATGTGCAGTGCCGGTGGCCATATTTTTTGCGTATTACTTTTTATATGCAAGTAAGCGCTGGATGTACGAATCGCTGTTTTTTTTGCTTATTGCCAGCATAATTTACTTTCAGTTTAACAATTTTTAACTTTTACATTCGTTCAGGTTCAACCTGTTATATTAGCTTTGTAACATGAAATTTGGTGTAGTTATATTCCCCGGTTCTAATTGCGACGAAGATATCATCTACGTTTTGGAAAAAATTATGGGTCAGCAGGTAGTTCGCCTGTGGCATAAAGACCATGATTTGCAAGGTGTTGATATGATCATTCTTCCGGGCGGTTTCTCTTTTGGCGATTATTTGCGCTCCGGCGCTATTGCCCGTTTTTCGCCTATCATGCAAGAGGTTATTCAGTTTGCCGCTAAAGGTGGTTATGTAATGGGTATCTGCAACGGTTTCCAGATCCTTGCCGAAGCCGGTTTGGTACCGGGAGCTTTATTGCACAACAAGCAACGCAAATTTATTTGCCGCAATACTTACCTGGTTCCGCAAACGCAAAATTCGCTGCTTACCTCGCAAATTGACGAGCAAAAGGTATTAAAGATCCCTATTGCCCACGGAGAAGGCAATTATTTTGCTGATGCCGATACCCTGCAATCATTAAAAGATAACGACCAGATCTTGTTCCGTTATAGCGATGAGGCCGGTAATGTTACCGATGAGGCTAACCCTAACGGTTCGTTAGAGAACATTGCCGGTGTATGTAACATCAAACGCAACGTATTTGCCATGATGCCACACCCGGAACGCGCTGCCGATACTTTATTGGCCAACGAAGACGGATTGGCCATCTTTGAATCGATATTGAATATGGCTAAAGCCTGAGATGGCCCGGCTGGTTATTGATATTGGTAACACCTTAATTAAGCTGGCTGTTTTTAACGGGCCTGATTTGGTGGAAGTCGGTCATTACAGCACGGTAGATGATGGCTTACTAAAGCAACTGCTCGGTAAGCATCGAGTTAACCAGGCCATTTTCTCCAGTGTAAAGCAAGAGCCCGCAGTATGGCTTGGTAGGTTAGCACAGCAAATTAAGGTGGTTAGGTTTGAGCGCAGTATGGCTGGTAGCATACATAACCACTACCGCACGCCGCAAACGCTGGGGCTCGACAGGTTGGCCGCCGTTATGGGGGCAAGGTGCCTGTACCCGCAAAGCAATAATCTGGTTATAGATGCCGGTACCTGCATAACCTATGATGGTATCGATGCAGACGCAAATTATTACGGTGGCAGTATATCGCCCGGATTAAATATGCGTTATAAAGCATTACAATATTATACTTCGGCCCTGCCGCTGGTAACTGCCGATGCCGGCTTTAACAGTTTGTACGGCGATGATACTACCACTGCTATACGCTCGGGCGTGCAAAACGGGGTTTTATACGAGGTAGAAGGGTTTATACAAAAATATATACAACAGGGTACACACCCTAATATTATACTTACCGGCGGCGATGGTGTTTTTTTGGATACTGTGCTGAAAAATAGCATCTTTGCCGGCTATATAAAAACGGAGCCTCACTTGGTTCTGATAGGATTAAACGCAGCTATTCAAGAGCATAATGATTAAATATATAAGATCAGGACTTACTTTTTTACTTACCGTACTGGCTTTGGGCGCTATGGCACAGTCACAGTCAACAGCAACCACCAGCTCTCCGTATTCGCAGTATGGTCTTGGTACTTTAAACAACGCCTTGTTGCCGCAAACCCGCGCCATGGGTGGTATATCAACAGCTATTAACAAAATAAGCGGTTACAATACCATTAACCTGCTCAATCCGGCATCTTACAGCACTATTAACCTAACTACTATTGATATCGGTGTTTACGGTAATATATCTACCTTAAAACAAGGTAACATAACCGGCGAACGCAACGGAAATTTCAGGCTTAGCCACTTTAACTTTGCAGCACCCATAACTAAGCATTCTGCTATCAGTTTTGGTTTAGTACCTTATTCGGAGTTAGGATACAATTACCGCCAAACGGCATCTAACTTTGGTACAGGCAGCGCAACCGATACCAATTCCGTTAATTACATTTACAGCGGCGAGGGTGGCCTTTCAAAAGCATATGCCGGTTACGGTTTTGGTGTAGGTAAGCACTTATCTTTAGGAGGTAATGTGTCATACATCTTTGGTAATCTGCGTAAATACCGTTCTACAGAGGTGCCGGCGCTTCAAAGCATTGGCTTCCTTAATTCACGTAATGAGCAAAGCAACGGTGTGGGTGGTGTTAATTTTGATTACGGCGCTCAGTTAAGTTTTGACCTGGCCGAGGCTAAGCACCTTGTTTTCGGTTATTCGGGTTCTGCGGGTAGCAGTTTAAATTCGAGGATAGGTAACGTTGTAAGCCAGTATACCACAGCTGAAGACGGCGGTGCCAACGCAGCCCTGGATACCTTGTCGAACCAGTTGGTTAGCAACGGGAAAATTAAGCTTCCGTTAATGCACCGTGTGGGTATATCCTTGCAAAAAGATGGTAAATATCTTATCGGGGCAGATTATAGCCGCAGCAACTGGTCTGAATTAACTATTGGCGGTGTAAACCAGGGATTACAAAACAGCGAAAGCTACAGCCTGGGTGGTCAAATAACGCCTAACAACAACTCTATACACAGTTACTTTGCGTTGATAGATTATCGTTTAGGGGTACGTTACGATAAAACTTACATCAAGCTGAGCAATACCGATATTAAACAATACACCGTTAGCGCGGGCTTGGGTTTACCTTTGCCACGTAACGGAAGTGCTTTCTACAAAATTAATTTAGCTGCCGAGTACGGTCAGCGTGGTACCCTCAGCAACAACTTGGTTAAAGAGAACATTATTTCATTTCATATAGGCTTTACGCTGAATGATACCTGGTTCCAAAAATATAAATTCGATTAAACCCGCTTTACGCGCATTGGCTGTGCATTGCAGGCTGCTGGCTATAATGGCCGGTGTGGCCTTGCTGAGTGCCTGCGAAAACGATTTAAAAGCCATCCAAAAAATATCTGCCCAGGAAGTAAGCAAGCCAATTAACCGTACTACCGGGGTTGATGTGATCGTGAGCGAAAATGCCGTGGTCAAATTTCATTTAACTGCGCCTTTATTGCTCGAGTATCTCAACAAGAATTACAAAGAAATGCCAAACGGCCTGAAAGTAGTGGAGTACGATTCGCTGATGAAGGAGTCGAGCGTGCTAACGGCCGAATATGGTATACAGCGTTCTAACGAAAATATTATTGAACTACGCCGTAATGTAGTGGCTGTGAATGCCAAAGGCGAAACTTTCAAGTCAGACGAGTTGATCATGGATATGGTGAAGAAAGAATATCACTCCGATAAACCCGTGCAGGTAACCTTTGCCGACGGTACTTTTTTAAGCGGCACCAACTTCAAAAGCGACCAGGCCATGTCGCACTGGACCATGGGAAATACCACGGGGCAAATTCCAGTTAATCAAAACCTTGGACAATAAATTTTGTTTCACAGAATTTTACGAAAAAGTGTATCTTGCGCCCTCTTTTAAAAAGAAGTTAAATTATTTTTTATAGGTTTTATGGGTATAATGAGTTTTCTGCGCGAACGCATGGGTACCATCCTGGTGGTGGTCATTGGTTTGGCGCTTTTTGCTTTTATTGCAGGCGAAGTAATAACGTACGGCAAGTCGTTCATGGGTGGCGATCGCAATACGCTGGGTGAAGTAGCGGGTGAAAAAATCGCTTACGATGAGTACATGAAAACGGTAAAACAAGGTACCGAAATGTTCATGCAGCAATCTGGTCAAACTACAATGACCCCGCAAATAACAGATTATGTACAGCAAAATGCCTGGAACCAATCTATCAGTACCGTTATCCTGAACAAGGAAATGGAGAAAGTAGCGGTTACTGTGGGTGCCGACGAAATTCAGTCGATGATTAGCGGACCAAACCCTGATCCGCAAATTGTACAATACTTCGGCGATCCTAAAACAGGTAAGCTGGATATGACCCGTTTGAACGGCTTTTTGCGCGAACTGCAAAATGCTAAACCAACCGATGAGCGCTTAATACAATGGACCGCCTTTATGGAGCCTAAAATTGAGCAGCGCCGTCGCGAAAAGTATTTTGCTTTGGTACACAATGGTTTATACGTAAACTCATTAGAAGCTAAAGACAGCTACGAGGCTAAAGGCAAACTGGCTAAATTTACTTACGTACAATTGCCATACAGCTCAATTGCCGATAATAAAGTTACGCTTAGCGATGACGATTATCAGAGCTATTATAACGAACACAAAGCCCAGTTCAAAAATGAGCAGGAACTGCGCAACTTTGAATATATAAGCTTTAACGCATCGCCTTCAAAAGAAGATACCGCGATGATCAAAGAACAAATGCTGAAACTGATTCCTGCTTTAAGAAGCAGCACTAACGATTCATTATTTGTACAGATCAACTCTGAAACTAAAGCACCGTTGGTTTACCAGCGTAAAGGCCAGTTAGAGCCTCAATTAGATTCTGTAATGTTTACCGCAGCTCCCGGCTTTGTTTATGGCCCGTACGTAAGCAACGGTAGCTACAAAGTAGCTAAGTTGGTTGATAGCCGCGTGGGTCCTGATTCGGTTCATGCCCGCCATATCTTAATTAACCCGGCTACAGCAGGCGGTGTTGATAAAGCAATGGCTAAAGCCGATTCCATCAAAAAGTTGATCGAAGGTGGCCGTCCGTTTGCCGAGTTCGCTAAAAACTTTTCTGAAGACAAACAGTCTGGCGATAAAGGTGGCGACTTAGGTACTTTTGGCCGTGGCGCCATGGTGCCGGTTTTTGAAGAAACTGCATTTAACGGCAAGCCAGGCGATTTAAAGATAGTGACTTCGCAGTTTGGCGTGCATTTAATTAATGTGATCAGCCAAACCGGTTCTTCTAAAGTAGCTAAGGTGGCTATTGTTGATAAACCTTTAGTGGCCAGTAACAAAACACAATCTGGCGCTTACGGTAAAGCTCAGGCGTTTTTAGCCAATGTAAACAAGGATAACTTTGCACAAGAAGCTAAAAAAGCTGGTTTACCAATAAAACAGGCTAATGATGTTAATGGTGTAGCTTCGGCGCTGCCAGGTTTAGATAACGCCCGCGAACTCGTGAAATGGGCATTTACCAAAGCCGAAAAAGGTGACTTGGTTGACCAGGTATACGCCTTAGGCGATCAATACGTAATTGCACACTTAACCAAAATCAAACCAGAAGGTACTTTAGCATTAGAGGATGTTAAAGAGCAAATTAAACCTGAAGTGTTAACCCAGGTAAAAGCTAAGCAGTTGCGCAGCAAACTGGAAAGTGCTTTAAGCGGTGCATCAAGCATACAGCAGGTAGCCCAAAAAGCAGGTGCACAAGCTGTACCGGTAGAAAACATTGTATTGGCCAACCCGGTTATTCCTGGTTTGTCGTTAGAATATAAGGTGATAGGTACTGTATTTGGTATGCAGCCTAAAAAGATTTCTAAGCCGGTTGATGGTGCTAACGGTGTTTATGTAGTATCATTGGATAGCTTTATCAATCCGCCTGCGTTAACCAACACTGTTCGCGAAAAGCAGCAATTGAGCCAAACGCTGTTACAACAAGCCGATAGCCGCCTGTTTGATGCCTTGAAAGATAAGGCGAATGTAAAAGATTACCGCGCTAAATTCTTATAGCAAAAATTAAAGTAATTTTACATCCGGAAGTAACGTTAAGTTATTTCCGGATTTTTTATTTTAAGAGCCATGGACATTCAGGAAACATTTGTAAATAAAGTAGCGCAAAGCGGTTTAATTACTTTAGACCCCGCCAGCTTTTACCCACAGGGCGAGCGGGTGGTTTACGATATCAAGGATAACCTGTTTATGGGCCTCATGCTGCGCGAAAAAGATTTCAGAGAGTTTGTTAAAACCCACGATTGGACGCAGTACGAGGGCAAGAACGTAGCGGTAACCTGCTCGGCCGATGCCATTGTACCAGCTTGGGCATACATGCTGCTGGCTAACCGTATGGCACCTTACGCCAAAGAGGTAGTGTTTGGTAACGAAGAAGTTTTGGAAACTGTATTATTTGAAAAAACCATAGCCAAGGCCGATTTTGAACAATACCGTGATCAGCGTATCGTACTGAAGGGTTGCGGCGATATCCCGGTACCTACCTCGGCCTATGTAGAGCTAACCAAGCGTTTAACTCCCATAGCTAAAAGCCTGATGTTTGGCGAGCCTTGCTCAACGGTGCCCATTTATAAGAGAAAAGATTAAGAATGGAAATGCAGGCTCTTGACTTTCAAACAAAGTTGTCATCTCGAACGATAGTGAGAGACCCTATAAAAGAGACTGCTTGTGCACGCGTAAAAGATTTCTCGTTAGCACTCGAAATGACAAGATGGGTTTATTGGATAATGCTAGAATTTATTCCCACCCGTATTTGCGAGGTACGAAGCAATCCCTGCGTAGAAAGGTCGTACGACTACCAGCCACTCAACGATTGCTTCGTGCCTCGCAATGGCGGGTTTTTTATTTCCGGTATGAGTAAAGCAATACTTTTCATATTAATGCTATCAGCGGCAATCACTGCCCACGCTCAGGAACCCATCAAGCTTGCCGAACCCACCTTCAAGGCTGGAGAAGAGTTAAACTACCGGCTAAAATATGGCTGGTTTACCGGTGCCGAAGCCCATTTACGCGTAGCCGATACCGAAACCAAATTTGAAGGCCGCCCCGCCTGGCACATTATTGCCGATGGGCAAACTGCAGGTACTTTTGATGTGTTTTACAAAGTGCGTAACCGCTACGAAACGTTTATAGACCGCAGTACCCTGTTACCTTACCTTTACACCGAAGACCGCCACGAGGCCAAATACAAGCATACTGATAGGGTGGAATTTAACCACCAAACGCATAAAATTAAGGCTAACAGCGGCGAATACCCTTTTAGTGGTAAAGTTTTCGATTTTCCTTCGGCCTATTACTTTGCCCGCTGCCTTGATGTATCCAAATTAAAAGTGGGCGATAAGTTTGAACTGCGGTACTTTTTAGATGATGCCATTCAAACCCTGGGTATTACCTATATGGGTAAAGAGAAGGCTGAATGTTCTTTGGGCACTTTTAACTGCCTCAAGTTTAACCCTACCATTATACCCGGCCGCATTTTTAAGAAGAACAGCAAGCTATACCTTTGGGTAACCGACGATGAGAACCGCATACCGGTTAAAGCCAACGTAGAACTCATTGTAGGCAGTGTGAAAATGGATTTAACCGCCGCTAAAGGATTAAAGTATCCTTTAAACCCTCTCAAGAAATAAGTAATTTAAATGATAGAAGTTGGAAGTGCCCTGGTGCACGAGGATGTAGTTAACGAAAACTTTGTATGCAACCTAAACAAGTGCAAAGGTGCCTGTTGTTTGGAAGGCGACTCGGGCGCACCCCTGGCTGCCGATGAGCTGGACATCCTGAAAGAGATATACCCCAAGGTAAAACCTTACATGACCGCCAAAGGCATAGCTACCATTGAGCGCGAAGGTACTCACGTAACCGATTTTGAGGGCGATTATACCACCCCTTGTGTAGAAGTGAACAAAGAATGTGCTTATGTAACCTGGGAAAACGGCATCACCAAATGTGCCATTGAAAAAGCCTGGGAGCAGGGTGCGGTAAATTGGCGCAAACCTATATCGTGCCATTTATACCCTATCCGTATTACCAATTACCCTGAGTTTGATGTTTTGCATTACGACCGCTGGAACATTTGCAGCCCTGCTTGTAGCTTTGGCAGCGAACTTAAAGTACGCGTGCACGAGTTTTTAAAAGAGCCGCTGATACGTAAATACGGTGCCGATTGGTACCAGGAGCTGGAAGATAAATTGGCAGGTATTTAAAAGCTTTTTATATCTTAGGACCAATAATATTGTTATTGCACGATCCTGAGTAATAATCATAACTAAAAAAATACTTATATCTGTGAAAGGAATAATACTTGCCGGCGGTTCAGGAACCAGGCTGCACCCATTAACTTTAGCTGTAAGCAAGCAACTCATGCCGGTTTATGATAAGCCGATGATTTACTACCCGTTATCGGTTTTATTACTGGCTGGCATTAAGGAAATACTGATTATTTCTACCCCGCACGATATGCCCCAGTTTCAAAAATTGCTGGGCGATGGTTCGCGCATTGGCTGCCGGTTTGAGTACGCCATACAGGAAGAACCAAACGGACTGGCACAGGCGTTTGTTATAGGCGCCGATTTTATTGGAACCGATAAAGTAGCCTTAATTTTAGGCGATAATATTTTTTACGGCGACGGACTTTCGCGCCTGTTGCAGCAAAGCAGTGAGCCAGAAGGTGGGATGGTGTTTGCCTACCAGGTAGCCGACCCAGAGCGTTACGGTGTGGTAGAATTTGATGAAAATCAAAACGCTATTTCGCTCGAAGAAAAGCCGGAGCAGCCAAAATCTGATTACGCCGTACCGGGATTGTATTTTTACGATAACGATGTGGTGGAAATTGCCAGGAACATCAAACCATCACCACGGGGCGAGTACGAAATTACCGATGTCAACAAAGAATATCTTAACCGGGGTAAACTCAAAGTAGCTATCCTGAGCCGTGGAACCGCCTGGCTCGATACCGGTACGTTTGCTTCCTTAATGCAGGCCGGACAGTTTGTGCAGGTGATTGAAGAGCGCCAGGGTATTAAAATAGCCTGTATAGAAGAAATAGCTTACCGCATGGGCTTTATTGATGCTGCAAAACTGGAAGAGATAGCCAAACCATTGGTTAAAAGTGGTTACGGCCAGTTCTTGATGAAGATATTGAAGCAAAAAAAATAAGCAGGCACTGAGGTGCTTAGCTTATTAAACAAATCCTTTACGTTGCAGCTTATTCAGTTCTGCAGTGTAAAGGATTTTTCAATAAGTGGGGAATTCAGTCAGAGAAGGTGTTCACAGGAGTGTTCACAAACAGTTCAATAGGCGTTCACGCGTGAACACTTATTCCACACCTTTTAATGTTTTTTGCCTTGGAGTTAACCTCAAAAGCTGCATTTAAATGAGGAAAAATGAAGTTTTATATACTTTTATAAGTTAATATGGATAAAAACAGCGTGAACACTATCTACGCAGATATGGTGAGCAGTGTTATGCAGGGCCTGCAAAAATATGTATCCGTAAATAACCTGGATGCGCTTATCACCGAAACCAGCATGAGCACCCGCGAGCATATCCGCCAGGCATTCCTCGAGAACGGCGTTGAAGTTGAATTCAGTGGCAAAGGCCCCTTTGAAAAAGGTGTGGTGATAGATATGGACGAGGAAGTTATGCAGCAACTCGGCCTTGATCCGGAGGTGTTAAGGTTTGGGCAAACGGTGGTGAGGGTAGAGGCTGATTAAATTGAAGGCTTGTTTGCCAGTTTAAGTATTGGATTAACAACTTCAAGAATTTTTCCAGTACCTATAATTCTTGCTCCCTCGCGAAAATCAAATTCCTGCCCAGCTGCCAACTTATATTCAAATATTTCTGTCGAAATTATAGCAATTTCGGCAATTACTGTGTCGCCTGGATAAACTACTTCTTTGTTTAAAAAAGTTTGTTCGCCAGAAGTTTGCACATCTTCAAATGGAAACTTAACCTGCGGCCTGTAACCAATACTCCAAACAGGAGTTTTTCTGCCTCCCTCTTCGGTGGTTAGGTATCGCAGTTCAGCAGTGAAATCAGGCTTACGCTTGTTCAATATAGTTGTTACGAAGCTATAATATGCCTGTTCTGCGTAATACCCATATTCTTTACGGTACGGATAATACTGGCGGCGTCAAAACCACATTCGGCCCATAATTCGGGCTGCTCACCGTGTTCTATCACCGCATCGGGGATGCCCAGGCGCACTACTTCGGCGTTGTATTTATGGTCGGCCATGAACTCTAATACGGCACTTCCGGCACCGCCTTCGAGGCAGCCGTCTTCTACGGTAATTACTTTGCTGTATTTGGTAAATACTTCATGCAGCATAGCCTCATCCAACGGCTTTACAAAGCGCAGGTCGTAATGAGCAGGGTATAAGCCATCGTTGTTCAATTCGGCGGTGGCCTTCACTACTTCGTTGCCTATGGCACCGATAGAAAGGATAGCCAGTTCTTCACCATCGCAGATCTTGCGGCCTTTACCTACCGGTATGGCTTTCATAGGGCGCTGCCAGTCTACCATTACGCCGTTACCCCGTGGGTAACGTATCACGAACGGGCCGGCGTTTTCTAACTGTGCTGTATACATCAGGTTACGCAATTCTTCCTCATTCATCGGGGCCGAAACCACCAGGTTAGGAATGCAACGCATGTACGCCAGGTCATAAGCACCATGGTGGGTAGGGCCGTCAACCCCGGCAAAACCGGCACGATCCAGGCACATCACCACGTTTAGTTTTTGTATAGCCACATCATGCACCACCTGGTCAAAGGCACGCTGCATAAAGCTGGAATAAATGTTACAAAACGGCACTAAACCCTGTGTGGCCAAACCTGCAGAAAATGTAACGGCATGCTGTTCGGCAATACCTACGTCAAAGGCGCGCTCTGGCATAGCCTTCATCATGAGGTTAAGCGAGCAACCCGAGGGCATAGCCGGGGTAATACCCATAATTTTAGGGTTTTGCTCGGCCAGTTCAATAATGGTATGGCCAAACACATCCTGGTATTTAGGCGGTTGTGGTTTATCGTAATAGGTCTTTTTAATTTCGCCGGTAATCTTGTCAAACAAACCTGGGGCATGCCACTTGGTCTGGTCTTTTTCGGCTAGGGCGTAGCCTTTACCTTTTACCGTAACACAATGCAATAATTTAGGGCCAGGAATATCGCGCAGGTCGCGCAGTACCTTAGCCAGATGCTTTACGTCATGGCCATCAATAGGGCCAAAGTATCTGAACTTTAAAGCCTCAAAAAAGTTGCTTTGTTTAAGCAGGGTTCCTTTGATGCTTTTTTCTAATTTCTTGGCATATTTTAAAGCATCGGGGCCTATGGCAGATATTTTAGACAATACATAACCTATATCAGCCCTGAAGCTGTTATAAGGTTTAGAGGTAGTGATATCAGCAAAATATTCTTTCAAAGCACCTACGTTCGGGTCTATCGACATGTTATTGTCGTTCAGGATAACCAGCAGGTTACTATTGGCGATACCGGCATGGTTTAACGCTTCAAAAGCCATGCCTGAACCCATGGCACCATCGCCGATAACGGCTACGTGCTGGCGGTCTTTTTCACCTTTGTAGTGTGAAGCTACAGCCATACCGAGCGCAGCAGATATAGAAGTGGATGAGTGGCCCACGCCAAAAGTATCGTACTCGCTTTCCGACCGTTTAGGGAAACCGCTCAGGCCCTTGTACATGCGGTTGGTGTGAAAATTATCGCGACGGCCGGTTAATATTTTGTGTCCGTATGCCTGGTGGCCTACATCCCAAACTAACTGGTCGTAAGGGGTATTTAAAGTGTAATGCAAGGCTACGGTAAGTTCTACCACACCCAGGCTGGCTCCAAAGTGGCCGCCGTTTACCGATACCACATCAATAATATACTGGCGCAGCTGCTGCGATATTTGCTCAAGATCATCTTCGCTAAATTGCTTTAAATCAGATGGTGAGTTTATTTTTTGGAGTAAATCGCCGGCCGGTACTTGCATTGACATTAATACAGATAGTTAACTTACAAAGTAAGCTATTTTTGTTGGTAATTTGATTGACAATTTAGCGTAAATAAATGTTTTAATCAAAGTGTAAATGGCACAACCTAAGGGAGTAATTGTATAAAAGAAAAGGATAGTCCGAAAAAATAAATCTTATTGGCATATTTGATACGCTTAATAGTTATGAATTTTCTGAGACCGGCCTTATTTAGTTTACTTGCGTGTTTGTTGCTTTCGGCGCTGCTCCAGAGTTGTAAAGAAGCGCCGGGCACCTGGGTTAATGATAAGATTGAAGTTGAAAAACGGATTGCATTTCATGAGTTGAACGATAAATTATTAAGCGCGTTAAAAAGCAATAACGCCCTGCAACTGGAAAACATCATGTCGCGGGAGTATTTAGAACTGCCGGGCAAGAACAGGCAAATTGAACTGTGTAGTATCCGCATGCGCGAAGGCAAAAACTTTTTGATGGATGAATATTACATGGTGCATCCCACACCCGACCCTATCTCTGTAAAATCTTTCAAATACGACATAAACAGTTATACCATAAGCTATAACCCGCTTACCCGCGAAAGATATTTGGCCTTTTTTACCATACAATACCATGGCGACAAGTGGCTGCTTACCGCCGTTTACAACAAGTACAAATATGGCTGGAAGGTGGACGACCTGGAGCTAAACCCTTACACGGTAGGAGGCAAAACAGCGCCTGAACTTTACCGCCAGGCGCAAGAAGATTATGAAAAACATTACCTGGTAAATGCGATGACTGCTATGCAATTGTCGCGCTCATGTGCCTTACCCAGCGTACTTTGGCGGTATGACGAACAGGAAGAGATGGATGGATTTTACTCCAAAATTGCCGAAGAAGCAGATAGGGCCTATACCTTTCCTATAGTGGTTAAGCAGTTGCCCACCAAGCCCGCAATAATTAAAATATTTACGCAAACCCGCGATGAAGGTTTGATGCCTAACATTTATTACATCTCTAAAGTGAGCGTGAACGATACGCTGGCCGTTAAAAAAGAGCACGATGCCATGAAAAAAGTCATAGGTTTCATTATGCCCGGCATTGATAAAGGCAATAAGTACATACACTACACGGTATTTAATAAAATGCCCGATTTGCAAAAGAAAAACACGCCGCAATTCAACATCCTGGACAAGTACTGAGGCCTAACCTTCGCTCATTACCCGCATCAATTCATCAATAAACAAGATAGCTGCTTTCTTACGGTAAACGCCCTTTTGCCACAAGATGTACGATTGCCGCTTGATCTCTTTACCGGCAATAGGCACGGCGGCCACCTTATCCCAGCCAAAAATGGCTTTCTCGTTTAAAATGGTGGCCCAGTGACCGTTTTGCACCAGCGACAGGAGCGAATGCACATCGTTCATCTCTATTTTGATATTGGGGCTGATCTTGCTTTTATTAAAAAGCTCGTTAATAAACTCGCGCGAGCTGAAGCCTTTGCCGGGCAAGATCAGTTCCTGTTCGGCCAGCTCCTTTAAGCTTACATTTTCCAATTTGGCCAGAGGGTTGCTTTTGGCTACCACCATTACTATAGTAGAGCTGAACAGGATCTGCATCTCCAGGTCTTCATCATCCGATTCGTTATGGAAAGCCAGAATCATATCCAGTTCGGCCAGGCGTAGTTTCTTCTCCAGTTCTTCGGGGTTGCCGTAGGTAATAAAGATCTTGATGCCTGGGTATTTAGTGGAAAAAGGCGCCAGTGCAGGTAGCAGGAGCGAGGTAAAGGCGTAAGATACGCCAATGTTTAGTTCGCCGGTGGCGGCGTTGTTCAGCTCGGCAATGGCCTGTTTGCCTTTTTGTACCTCGCGCAAAATTTTTTGTGCATGAGTCAAAAATACATGCCCGGCTTCGGTAATGCGCACGTGCTTGCCAATACGGTCAAACAGCAGCATGCCCAATTCTCCTTCCAGCTGTTTAATTTGTTGCGACAGGGTGCTCTGCGTAATAAACACGGTCGATGCTGCTTCGGTGAAGTTCATAGTTTCGGCAGCTTTTACAAAGTATTGCAATTGTCGTAGCTCCATAATTAATCGGTTTTACTAATCAATATCATTAAAACAATCTATTTTACAAATGTATCATTAAGGCCGATATTTGTAGTGTAAAGTATTTCAATAGTCTTGCATTAAGATCTCCCCTGAAATACTTTGGAAATTGATTAGTGCATGAACGTGTTTCGCTCCCTTAAATACCGTAATTTCAAGTTGTTTTTCTATGGCCAATCCGTATCGCTCATAGGTACCTGGATGCAAAAAACAGCCGTGAGTTGGCTGGTATACCGCCTCACCGGTTCGGCCCTGTTGTTAGGGTTAGTTAGCTTTGTAAGTTTAATACCTTCGCTCGTGCTGGCGCCGTACGCGGGCAGCGTGGTAGACCGCCACAATCGCTACCGCATACTGGTCATTACCCAAGTGGTATCTATGCTGCAGGCCGGTGCGCTGGCGTTCATGATTCTGTTTAAGTTCTATAATATTCCGGCTATTATAGGGCTGAGCTTGGTGCAGGGTATCATTAATGCATTCGATGTTACCTGCCGTCAATCCATGATGGTAGAAATGGTGGATAAAAAGGAAGACCTGCCCAATGCCATTGCGCTTAACTCCACCATGACCAATTTTGCGCGCATTGCAGGCCCTGCCGTAGCGGGTATTATCCTGAGTACTTTTGGCGAAGACTTCTGTTTCTTCGGCAACTTTTTAAGCTATATCCCGGTGCTCTCTTGTTTGTTTATGATGAAACTAAATACGGTTATCATCGGTAAACCGCAAAAAAGTATTTGGGTTGAACTGCAGGACGGTTTCAAATATGTATCGGGCGACCGCGACCTGAGCAGTCTCATCGTCATGTTAACCGTAAGCAGCCTGTTCGTTATTCCGTTCAACACCCTGATGCCTATCTTTGCCAAAGATATTTTCAACGGCGATGCCAAAACATTCAGTTGGTTTGAAAGCGCCGCAGGCTTAGGCTCGGTAATTAGTGCCGTTTATTTGGCGACCCTGAAAACCGATAAGCACATTACCCGCATCATTATTATTGCTAGTTTAATATTCGGCTCAAGCGTACTTCTGTTGTCTTTTGCACCTCAACTACCTATAGCGTTAATTTTCATGGTTATTACCGGTGTGGGTATGATGGCGCAAACATCGGCCATTAACACCTATATACAAACACACGCTATCCCTATTATGCGGGCAAGGGCTATTAGTTACTATGTAATGGCTTACCAAGGCATGATTCCTATAGGTAGCTTACTCATAGGTTGGTTGGCCAACGAGCTGGGCCCTCGCGGCGCCGTTTGTGTAGAAGGGGTGGTAGGTATATTGGCGACCGGCTTGTTTGTGGTTTATAAACGTAGGCAGGCTGTGCAACCGGTTATGGATAGGCTGGCAGCGTAACCCCTCCCAACCCTCCCCAAAGGGGAGGGCTTTAAGCATAATTTAGCCAGTATGTCATTGTGAGGAGCATAGCGACTTGGCAATCTCTTTTAGACTGGGTTGCCTTGAGATTGCCACGCTATCGCTCGCAATGACATAGCGTGAGATAACAGTAGCGTTGCTATCGCAACGCTACTGTTCAAAAGAAGCACGGGCCGCCAGCGTACCAAGCAAGCAGGAGCGAGGGGATGACAGAAAAGCGGGCCAGCGTGGGCCTTGTGAGGGGAAGCTTTTTTCTGTCTTGATTTTTTTGTTACTTTTTGTATCAAGACAAAAAGTAATGGGCCTCTGCGGCCAAGAGCAGACGAAGGGTATTTAAAAGCACTAAACCAAGTCAAACAGCACTAACTCATTAAATAGCATCACTACTGCTAGGATAGGATTTCTCACTATCGTTCGAAATGACAGCTGGTTAAATACCACACAATCACTATCTTTGAACTACCATGCCCGAGGAAAGTTTCGCCATCCGCTTACCGCAGTTCGAAGGCCCTTTTGATCTGTTGTTGTTCTTCATAGAGCGCGATGAGCTGGACATTCATGAAATAGCCATAGCCCGCATTACCAACGATTTTCTCGACTATATTCACCAGATGAGCAGCCTCAATATGGAGCTGGCCAGCGAGTTTATTTTTGTGGCGGCTACCCTCATGCGCATCAAAGCCAAAATGCTGCTGCCCCGCTACGAGGCCGAAAATGGCGAAACCGAGGCCGACAGCAAAGAAGACCTCATTCGTAAACTCATCGAGTACAAAAAGTTTAAGGACATATGCGAGCAGCTGCGCCCGCTGGAAGAAGAAAGGCTAAAACAGGAACGCCGCGGCAATATTGCCGAAGAGCTGGCTGGCCTTGATGCCGTAACCCTACCTGGCGAAGAACTGGCCGACTTAACCCTGTACCGCTTAATGCAGGTTTACGAGCGCATAAACCGCCGCTTTTTAGCGCGCAGCCAGGAAGTTACTCATACTGTGGT
>Ga0265798_10005721_pt1 | contig 16562 bp, 12 predicted proteins | sample P3T30metagenome_FD_192430 | JGI IMG/M metagenome (GOLD analysis project Ga0265798, IMG submission 192430) | Plant litter microbial communities from East Loma Ridge, Irvine, California - P3 T30 | ecosystem: Environmental > Terrestrial > Plant litter > Unclassified | place: USA: California... | reverse complement strand
CAGCAAAAAAGGTGGCCTGCAAGGCGCGAAATCGCAGCAATAGCTAGCTATTGCAAGATTTTGCAACGCCGCAGGACGCCTATTTTTGCGGCCAAGTCCGCCCTCATGAATAAATCAGCGCTTCCCTAAACAGAACGGCCAGAGGCGCGAGCCGCCAGCACTGCGAGAACCGCCGCGACCACCAAAATGGATGCGCTGGCCCCGAATGTCGCCTGATAACCCAGCCAATCGAACAGGATGCCGCCCGCAGCGGCCCCGGTGCCGATTGCGAGCTGCACGACGGCAACCATCAAGCCGCCGCCGGCTTCGGCATCGTCGGGAAGCGTGCGAGCGAGCCAGGTCCACCAGCCGACAGGCGCCGAGGTCGCGAGCAGGCCCCACAGGCCGAGCAACACCCCGGTCGTCACGACGGACTCGCCGAACGCGATCAGCGCCAGTGCGATCACGGCCATCGTCAACGGGATTACGACCACGGTCCGGTACAGGTGATTCTTCAATACGCGGCCGATCAGGATCGTTCCGACGAAACCAGCGACACCGATAATGAGAAGCATCGCCGACGTCATTGCCGCGCTGGTGCGCGTCACACCTTCGAGGAATGGGCGCAGATAAGTAAACAGGGTGAATTGCCCCATGAAGAGCACACTCACTGCCGCCATGCCCAGCACGACCGGTTTGCGCTTCAATAAACTAAAGAGACTGTTTGGTTGATGACCCGGCACGGCAGGCATCGCTGGAAGACTGATCAGCTTCCAGGCCAGGGCGATGATCGCAATGGGAATCAGGGAAAAGAATGCCCCGCGCCATCCAACGATGGCCCCCAGGAAGCTGCCCAGCGGCGCTGCCACCACGGTGGCCAGTGCATTGCCGCCGTTGACGACAGCGAGTGCTTTTGGCACCTGGTCAATTGACACAAGACGGATCGCGACTGCGGCAGACATTGACCAGAAACCGCCGATGGCAATCCCGAGGAACGCACGGCCGATCATGAAGACCGTATAGCTTGGGGCGAACGCTGCAATGGTCCCGGCAACGACCATCAGCAGTGTCAAACCCAACAGCAACCTCTTGCGGTCAAGGCTTCGTGCCACTGACGAGATCAGCAGGCTGGTTATCAGGGCGAACACCCCCGATACCGCAATCGACTGTCCGGCCTGGCCTTCAGTCACGCGCAGGTCTGTCGCGACCTGGGTCAGCAGGCTGACCGGCATGAACTCGGAAGCGACAAGCACGAACGCGGAGAGCGACAACGCGAAAACGCCGCCCCAGGCGGCGCGGTGTTTGCCTGCGCTACCCCCAGCGATACCGGACGGCCCCGGGTTGCCAGCGTCCAGATGTTGCGGCGGCACGTGCGCCTCGGTTTTTGCGGTCATGACATTCCTTCAATGAATTTGAATATTCCATGGAAGATGGTAAGGGGGAATATATGAAAGAAGTGCATGCTTATTTACTTGGCTTTATGAGCGCAGTTAATGAGTGTCGCGGGCTGTTCGCTGCCGCAATGCTGTCAGGAGCGACCAATTGATGAATCCTTTTCATAAGGTCATACCCATCTGCGGTATCAATGGTGCATGAGTCTTGACATACCATCACTCCGACATTCGAGCGCTCTGGGGCAGGTTGCCGGCGCTCTTCCCATGCAATCACACGATCCACCGGAAGGATTCCATGCACGATTCCAGCGATATCGATCACACACGGCGCAACGTACTCATCACCGGCGCGCTGTCCGCCAGCGCCGCTGCCGTGCCATTGGCCGCAGCCCAGAGTCAATCGACCGGCACCAGCACTACGCAAGCCACGCCGGCTTCCGTGACAGGCAAAGTGTCACTCACCGTCAACGGCAGCCGTTTCGAGAAGGATGTCGATACCCGCACCACCTTGCTCGACCTCCTGCGCGAACATCTGCACCTGAATGGCACCAAAAAGGGGTGTGACCAGGGCCAGTGCGGCGCATGTACCGTCATCGTCGACGGCCGCCGTATCAATTCCTGCCTGAGCCTGGCGATCATGCACGAGGGCGCGCAGGTGACCACGATCGAAGGCCTTGGCCAGCCCGGCAAGCTGCATCCGATGCAGGCCGCGTTCATCAAGCACGATGGTTATCAGTGCGGGTATTGCACGCCAGGCCAGATCTGCTCGGCTGTCGCCGCCCTCGATGAGGTCAAGCGAGGTATTCCAAGTCACGTCAGCGGTGACCTCACCGCGCAACCCCTGCTGTCGCTCGATGAGCTGCGCGAGCGCATGAGCGGCAATATCTGTCGCTGCGGGGCGTACTCGAATATCGTGGATGCGATCAACGAAGTTGCAGGAGGCCGGGCATGAGAGCATTTACCTATGAACGCGCACAGTCGCCTGCCGAAGCTGCAGCTGCGGCGCTGCGGCAGCCAAACAACCGTTTCATTGCCGGTGGGACCAACCTGCTGGACCTGATGAAGCTCGAGATCGAGACGCCAACGCACCTGATCGACGTCAACGGGCTTGGTCTGGACAAGATCGAACCCACCGGCGACGGCGGCCTGCGCATCGGCGCACTGGTGCGCAACACCGATCTGGCCGCCGACATGCGCGTGCGCCGCGATTATGGCGTGCTGTCGCGTGCCTTGCTGGCAGGCGCCTCCGCCCAGTTGCGCAACAAGGCAACCACGGCGGGGAACCTGCTGCAGCGAACCCGCTGCCCGTACTTCTACGATACGAACCAGCCATGCAACAAGCGCCTGCCTGGCAGCGGATGCTCGGCGATCGGCGGCTATACGCGTGGCCATGCGATCGTTGGGCAGAGCACTGCCTGCATTGCAACCCACCCGAGCGACATGGCCGTCGCCATGCAGTTGCTCGACGCGGGCGTGGAGACGGTCGCTGCAGATGGCGCCAGCCGCACGATCCCGATCGCAGACTTCTACAGGCTGCCGGGCAACACCCCCCACATCGAGACCGCACTGCGGCAGGGCGAACTGATTACGGCCGTGACGCTGCCGCGTCCGCTGGGCGGCCAGCATTTCTATCAGAAGGTCCGTGACCGCGCGTCTTACGCATTTGCCCTGGTCTCGGTGGCGGCGGTGATCCAGCCCGACGGTACCGGACGCGTCGCTCTGGGTGGGGTTGCGCATCGCCCGTGGCGCGTGCCGGGAGCGGAACAGGCGCTGCCACAAGGCGGCAAGGCGTTCTCGGCCCTGCTGCTGGCCGGTGCCCGCACGACGGAAGAGAACGCATTCAAGGTCGTGCTCGTTCAGCGCACGATTGATTCCCTGCTGGCACAAGCCAGAAAAGGCCAAGCATGAAATTCACCACACCCGCCGGCACCAATCCGATCGACCAAATGAAGGTGATCGGCCAACCGCTCGACCGGATCGATGGTCCGCTGAAAACGACGGGCGGTGCCCGCTACGCCCACGAGCACCATCAGGAAGCACCGAACGCCGCGTATGGCTACGTCGTTGGCGCGGCGATCGCGAAAGGCCGCATCACCGCGATCGATACCAGCGCCGCCCGCAAGGCGCCTGGTGTGCTCGCCGTCGTCACTCATGAAAATGCCGGGAAGCTTGGCAAAGGCAAGTTCAATACCGCCCACCTGCTGGCGGGACCGGAGGTCCAGCACTACCACCAGGCGGTTGCCATTGTCGTTGCAGAGACCTTCGAGCAGGCGCGGGCCGCCGCGTCCCTGATCAAGCCATCCTACGCGAAGCAACAAGGCGCATATGACCTCGAGCAGGCGAAAGCGGCTGCCGTCGAACCGGCGGGACAGGACAATGCGGACAGCAAGACAGGCAACTTCGAGCGCGGCTTTGCCAGTGCGCCGGTGAAACTTGACGCGACTTATACGACGCCGGACCAGAGCCACGCGATGATGGAGCCGTATGCCTCTGTCGCCGTCTGGGAGGGTGATCAACTTACGGTGTACACGTCGAACCAGATGATCGACTGGGGCCGGCAGGATCTCGCCAAAACCCTGGGTATCCCCGCACAGAATGTTCGGATGGTATCGCCTTACATCGGTGGCGGATTCGGCGGCAAGCTGTTCCTGCGCGCCGAAGCCGTGCTGGCTGCCCTGGGCGCCCGCGCGGCAGGCCGCCCGGTGAAAGTCGCGCTGCAACGCTCATTGATCATGAATAACACGACGCATCGGCCTGCCACGATCCAGCGCCTGCGCATCGGCGCCACGCGAGAAGGCCGCATCACTGCCATCGCGCACGAAAGCTGGTCCGGAGACTTGCCCGGCGGCGGGCCGGAGACGGCCGTGAACCAGACGCGCCTGCTGTATGCGGGAGCCAACCGCCTGACACGCATGCGCCTGGCGACGCTCGACCTTCCGGAAGGCAATGCGATGCGCGCACCGGGCGAAGCGCCAGGCTTGATGGCTCTGGAAGTGGCGATGGACGAGATGGCAGAGAAGCTGAAGATGGATCCGGTAACCTTCCGCATCATCAACGACACGACCGTCGATCCGCAAAAACCCGGACGCAAGTTCTCGCAACGCCGCTTCGTGCAGTGCCTGCGTACCGGCGCCGACCGCTTCGCATGGAAAAATCGCAACGCCGTGCCGGCCAAGGTGAGGGATGGTCGCTGGCTGGTCGGCATGGGCATGGCGGCAGCCTTTCGCAACAACATGAACCTTCCCTCGGCTGCTCGCGTGCGGCTTGAACGTGACGGCAAGGTAACTGTCGAAACCGATATGACCGATATCGGCACGGGCAGCTACACCATCATCGCCCAGACCGCTGCTGAGATGCTCGGGCTGCCGATCGAGCGGATCGTCGTTCGCCTGGGCGACTCGGATTTTCCGGTTTCGGCCGGCTCGGGCGGCCAGTTCGGCGCGAACAGCTCGACCGCGGGCGTGTATGCCGCCTGCGTCAAGTTGCGCGAGCAGATCGCGCAGAAGGCAGGATTCGATGCGGCGAGCGCGCAGTTCGCCAACGGCGCCGTCGCTGCCGGCGGGCGCTCCGTCATGCTGCACGAGATTGCCGCCCAGGGCGAGATCACGGCCGAAGACAAGATGGAGTACGGTGACCTGGAAAAACAATTCCAGCAATCGACATTCGGTGCGCATTTCGTCGAGGTCGGCGTTGACATCGCCACCGCCGAAATCCGCATACGCCGCATGCTCGCGGTGTGCGCGGCAGGCCGTATCCTCAACCCCAAATCGGCGCGCAGCCAGCTGATCGGGGCGATGACCATGGGCGTGGGCGGCGCGACGATGGAACACCTCGTTGTCGACAAGCGCATCGGCTACTTCGTCAACCATGACCTGGCTGGCTACGAAGTGCCGGTGCATGCCGACATCCCGCACCAGGAAGTCATTTTCATTGACGAGGTCGACCCGATGTCCTCGCCGATGAAAGCCAAGGGCGTGGGCGAGCTGGGATTGTGCGGCGTCGGCGCGGCGGTGGCCAATGCGATCTACAACGCCACCGGCGTGCGCATCCGCGATTATCCCGTCACGCTCGACAAACTCCTGCCCAGGATGCCGGCATCCTCTTAAGTACCAGGGAATCTGCATGTTCGATATGGACCGGCAAGTGCTGGACGGCATTGGGCGCTGGGACAGCGAGGGGTACCGGTTCGCACTGGTGACAGTCGTGCGCACCTGGGGCTCGGCGCCGCGCCCGCCCGGGTCGTGGATGGCCCTGCGCGAAGATGGCCTGGTGATCGGTTCGGTCTCCGGCGGATGCATTGAAGACGACCTGATTGCCAAGGTTCGCAGCGATGGGTGGCGCTCAAGCCTGCCATTCCTGCTGACCTATGGCGTGACCCAGGATGACGCAAGGCGCTACGGCCTTCCCTGTGGAGGGACCATGGAACTGATGGTCGAGCCACGCCCCGATCACGCCAGTCTGGCGATGCTGAAGGACGCCATCGAACAAGGCCGCCTGGTGCGGCGCACGGTCATCGTGGGTGAGCCGGGCGTGGGCCTGGACCACACCACTGCAACGGACGCCCCGTCGTTCGACGGCAAGCGCCTGGTGACCATCTACGGGCCGCGCTGGCGCCTGCTCATCATCGGCGCGGGCCAGATCGCGGCCTACCTGGCGCCCATGGCGCAAGCCCTTGGCTATGCGGTATTCGTGTGCGATCCGCGTACGGAATATTCTTCAGAATGGTGCGTTCCGGGCGTCCCGCTCCTGGCAGGAATGCCCGACGATGTCGCCATCGAGCTCGGGCTGGATCCGCATACTGCCGTCGTCACCACCACGCATGATCCCAAGCTGGACGACCTGGCATTGCTGGAGGCGTTGAAATCGTCGGCGTTCTACGTCGGTGCGCTGGGATCGCGCGTCAACAGCGAGCGGCGAAAGGAACGGCTGGCGACGCATTTCGACCTTGACGTGAACCAGGTTAACCGCCTGCATGGCCCGGTTGGACTACCGATCGGCAGCCACACACCACCCGAGATTGCAGTGGCGATCGTCGCAGAGATCACGGCCATCAAGAATGGTGTTGGCAAGACTGCAGAATTGCGCTGATCGCCGACAGACTGACAGTCGACTATTTTGGAGACGAATTGAAACGATTCTTGAAGTTCAGCCTGGCTTTACTGTGCGTCGCTGGCGTGAGCGCCTGCGCATATATCTATCCCACGACAGGGCGCCTGCACGACGCCGCGACCTTGCAGGCGTCGCCGCAATACCGCGACGGCGAGTTTCGCAACGAAGTGGCCTCGCCACCAAGGCCGAGCGGCTTCGGCTTCATCGCTGCGGTGATCCGCGGGCGCTTCGCGCCGCGCGACAATCCGGCGCCATCCGTCACCCTGCCTTCGGTGAGGGCCAGCCTCACCGGCCTGCCGCTCGAGCAGGACATCGTCGTGTGGCTGGGGCATTCCTCGTATTTCGTCCAGATCGGGGGCAAGCGCATCCTGGTTGATCCTGTCTTCAGCCAGTACGCGGCACCGATTCCCGGCATGGTAAGGGCCTTCGACGGCACCACGCCCTACACCATCGACGACCTGCCGGAAATCGACGCTGTCCTGATCACGCATGACCACTACGATCACCTCGACTACTGGACCATGAAGCGCCTTGAACCGAAGACGCGCATGGTGATTGCAGGCCTGGGCAACGGCGCCCACCTGTCACTCTGGGGCTACCCTGCTGAAAAGATTCGGGAAACGAACTGGAACGACTCGCTGGAGCTTGCGTCCGGCTTGCAGGTGCACGTACTGCCGGCGCAGCACTATTCTGGCCGCTTCATGAAGCGCAACCAGAGTCTGTGGGCCAGCTACGCACTGCAGACGCCACAACGCAAATTGTATTTCAGCGGCGATACGGGGTTCGGGCCGCATTTCGCCAACATCGGCAAACGTTTCGACAGCTTCGATTTCGTCGCGCTCGATGCCGGCCAGTACAACGTGCGCTGGGCTGACATCCACATGAATCCGGAAGAAGCGTCCCGCGCTGCCGAAATACTGAATGCACGGACGCTGCTGAGCGGCCATGCAGGGCGCTTCACGCTGGCACGCCACGCTTGGGATGAGCCTTTCGAGCGCGCTGTCGCAGCCAGTGAGGGGAAACGTTACCGCCTGCTCACGCCGCGCATTGGCGAGCCGGTGTTTCTAGCCGATCCGCTCCAGAAATTCACGTTCTGGTGGCGAGGCTTGAAATAGCCAGGAGGGCTAACGACGCCTGGCGCATGGCACCGTCAGATGCCGCGATTGACCCAGAATTTCAACGATAGTGCGATGCATGGGCAGCATCGGGCACCGACGGCGAGAAGCCGCAGGCATATCGCTGAACCGTCCATATCGTTCTGGATGCCGACGCAGCGATCCCGCTATCCCGGCACCACAGCAAGTGCCGGGGTGGCGGATCAGGCGGGCAGCCGATCGATCAGCTTGTCAAGCGTGATCGGGTAATCCCGCACGCGCACCCCGGTCGCGTTGTAGATGGCATTGGCGATTGCCGCTGCGACGCCGCTGATGCCCAGCTCGCCGACGCCCTTTGCTTTCAAGGGGGCGATCGTCGGATCGGTCTCGTCGAGGAACACCGCGTCCAGATGCGGCATGTCGGCGTGGACGGGAACCTCATATCCTGCCAGATCGTGGTTCACAAAAAAACCGTGGCGCTTGTCGACGACGAGCGCTTCCATCAATGCCGCGCCGGCACCCATCGTCATCCCGCCGATGACCTGACTGCGCGCCGTTTTCGGATTCAGGATGCGGCCTGCCGCGCAGACTGCGAGCATGCGACGCAGGCGGATTTCGCCCGTTACGGCATCGACTGCCACTTCGACGAAGTGGGCGCCGAAGGTCTGCTGCGCATAGCGCTTGGCAAGTTCGCCGTATTCCATGGTGTCTTCTTCCACCAGCTCGGCATCGCGCGCCGCTTGCGCGAGCGCAATGCTGCGGCCGCCTTGACGCACTTGGCCAGCGACGAATTGCGCAGTGGCCGGATCCAGGCCGAGCTTGCTCGCTACGGTCTCGCGCAGCTTGACGCAAGCGGCGTAGACGCCCGCCGTCGCCGATGCTGCCCCCCATTGACCGCCCGAACCGGCTGACTCGGGAAACTGCGAGTCGCCGAGACGCACGGTCACCGCATCGAGCGCCACGCCCATCATTTCGGCTGCCGTCTGCGCAATGATGGTGTAGCTACCGGTACCGATATCGGTCATGTCGGTTTCCACGGTCACCATACCATGACGATCAAGACGGACCCTTGCACCCGACCTGGTCACCGGGGCGCCGCGGATCGCGGCTGCCATGCCGATGCCGACCAGCCAGCGCCCTTCGCGCCGGCTGGCCGGGCTGGCGGGACGCTGGTTCCAGCCAAAGCGCTCTGCGCCCACGCGCATGCACTCGACGAACTGGCGCAGCGAGAACGGACGGCGGGGGTCTTCCGGGTCGACCTGGGTATCGTTGGCGATGCGGAATGCGACCGGATCGAGTCCAAGCTTTTCGGCCATCTCGTCCATGGCGATCTCGAGGGCCATTATGCCTGGCGCTTCGCCCGGGGCACGCATGGCGCTGCCTTCCGGGAGATCGAGGTGTGCCAGGCGCAGGCGTGTCATCCGATGCGGCCCGGCGTACAGCACGCGGGTTGGCGCGGTCGACGCTTCCGGTCGCCCTCCCTCGATGTTGCCGGACCAGCTTTCATGGCCGATGGCGATGATCTTGCCATCGCGCGCCGCGCCGATCCGAACCCGCTGGATGGTCGCCGGGCGGTGGGTCACATTATTGAACATGAGCGCCCGCTGCAGCGTGACCTTGACCGGACGTCGCGCATGCCGCGCGCCCAGAGCGGCCAGCACGGCGTCAGACAGGATCGTGCCTTTGCCGCCGAAGCCGCCGCCGATATAAGGCGACACGACGCGCACATTCTCCTTCGGGATGCCGAGGGTCTTCGCGATGTCCCGCACGCCCCAGTTGATCTGTTGAATGGACGTCCACAATGTCAGCTTGCCGCCGTCCCAAGCAGCAATCGTGGCATGCGGCTCCATCATCGCGTGCGCCTGATCGGGTGTCGAAAAGGTGGCGTCGAGTTGCACCGGTGCAGCGGCGAAGGCTTCGGCAAACTGGCCACGCGAGGTTTCCGGTGGCGGAGTGTAGGGGCCCTGCTTCGGCGCCTTGGCCGTTGCGCGTGCCGCTTCCAGATCGAATGCGCCTGCCGAGCGCTGGTAGCGTATGTCGATCATGTGTGCAGCGGCGCGTGCCTGCTCGAAGGTCTCGGCAACGACAAGTGCAACCGCCTGGTGATAGTGGTCGATATCCGGTCCGGCCAACGCACGCGCAGCGTAGAAGGCGCCTTTGTCGAGCTTGCCCGAATTGGCGGCCGTGACGACAGCCAGCACCCCGGGCGCGGCGCGCGCCCGGGTCACGTCGATCGATGCAATACGGCCTTTTGCGATACCTGCGCCGACAACGTAGCCATATGCCGCATCTGGTGCGGCAGCATGTTGTTCGTAGGCGTACGTCGCAGTGCCGGTAACCTTGAGCGGACCCTCGACGCGGTCAACGGGCTTGCCAACGACATTGAGCGCATCGATCGGGTTTTGCCCCGCTGGAGTTTCAAATTTCATGGCAGTAGCACCTTTAATTGTTCCTCATTTATTAACTGTAATGCGATATTTGCCGGCTCCACAGACATCTGGTTGCTGGACCCTATGAGACGCATTCATGAATAGATAGATTCCTGCTGGGTTTGCGCAGCCCATCGGACAGCTGATGTCCAACGCCTGCCCTCATTGTTTGGAGAAATGGATGCGTACACCTCCACTTCCCAAAGCGCGGGCCAAGCCGGCAGCATCATCTACACGTCCAAGGCGCGTATAAGCGTAGGACGATTTGAATGACAGATAGAAAACAACTAAGGTGTCCTCACCATAGAGCATGATGTCGCCGTCGTGGATGGCGCCCGGGCGAACTGCGCTAGTGGGCAGCCGCTTTGTTAGCACAGCATGCTTTTCATTATTGTTGAGGTCAGCCATGTCAATCGTCAGCGGCAGCATCGCGGCAAATGCGCGGGATGCTTCGGTATCGGCCAGGGTGATGGCGAAACGACGTTCGCCGATATTCATCCACATAGGACGATTCTCCAGTTGGACATTCTGCTTGCCGGTGGTTTCGCGCATGTCGGACTTAATCCCTACATTCGCTGCATCGCATCCACTGACCGCAAGGACAGCGCAAAGAAAGCCTGCGATCTGCGTGACCTGTAGGGCCTTCGCAGGGAGAGACGGACGATTCTTCGAGGTCGATTTACGCTCAGCGTACCCAACGTCACAGTTATCATCACTCCAGAGCCGATTCACTAAACATCCTTTCGGTAGTAAACGAAGCAAGAGTTGCCACGTTGTAGCTAATGTAATGGACAATCAGCCTGCGTCCGTGTGAGAAATTCACATAGGTTTATGAGGAAAATTAATTAATTGGTCGAGAGCACGCTACTTCCTGAGCTCCTTGATATCTACGTTGCTAAGAATAATCCGGGCCGTGCGGTCGATGTGAATCGGCTCGACAGATATTCAGGTCAACGGGCGGCGCAGTCTGCCCGGACAGTCTGTACCATCCGTTCATCTGATTTTCCCAAGCCTTCAGCCTGCTGAATCGTTCGTCAATTAAAAGTCGTCGACGCTCAAGAGAAGCTGTTGCACAGCAATAATCTCCTGCTAGAGAACCAGATGATGCGTACCCGAAATCAGCTCCTCAGCGGGTGCGCAGCAACAAAAAAGGAGTCTGCGCGAACGTGGAATCGGAGGCTTAACGCGATCATGAAGTCACTGAGACTCGGACAACGATTACGCCGGCTAAATTGGGAAAAGGCCGCGTCGTCGGTCTCCAACGGAGAAGACCTCTAGATGAGCTTTTTCATCCAGGCCACCAGGTGGATCGACGTTTTCGAGGAATACAGCCGGGGCGAAAAAGCAGTCGTTGGCTCCAACGCCTGCGCAAGTACGACCAAATCATGCGGGATTGAGCCAGCGTTGACGCTGCCAGTGTGCCGCCCTCTGCGGGTAGAGAGCAAACGGGCCGAGATACGACCGATCGCGGCAAACTCGGCTATGAGCATCGTCTGCCTGCGGATCACATCGGGTTCTCAAGGAACAGCGGCATGGCGCGCAACTGAAGGCGCATGGCCTGGTCCGCAACGCAAGCTTCCCCTCGTAGGTCTGCTTGGCACCGGTAAAACCATGACGGGGGCGGTATTGGCCGGAGAGCTGAGACTTCTCCTGTTTACAGTCAGGTTCGACAGCATGATTACCAAGTTCGTGGGAGAGAGCGCCGCTAAACTACGCCTCGTTTTCACGCCCTCAACTCGACCAAGAGCATGTATTTTCTCGACAAGTTCGAAATACGGCCAAGGTGAGTCCCATGCGGGCCTCGTCTGCTCGTGCCAGGACACGGTATAGGATATCCGGATCGCTGGCACGCTCCCGGCCTGTCGCAGACAGCTCTCACGGTACCGCGCCTTTCAACGACGTCGGGGGGGCAGCAGTGCGGACAACTAGCGCGATGCGGCTATCGCCGCGCTTTACATATCTGGTCTCGAATTGTCGGGATTTTTCCGACAGCCCCTTGGGTCAGCCGGCATGCTACGTGCAGCTTGGCGCTTCGGAGTTGACGAGCAAATGTGGGAAAGACAATGAACATTTGCAGCGTTTCCGCTCAGCGCTAAGCCAGCTACGCGTCAAACCGTACATACGAAAACTTGCGTCAGTAAGTGATCAGTAAGAAGCAGCCGATCATTATTGGTGGCATCGCCGCTCAAGAAGTTATCAATAAATTTGGTGCAACGACCGGCGGTCGTATTCGAAGGAGTGTGCGCGTCTGCAGCGAAGCCATCGCAGCTGTATCAACGTACATCGCCTTCTCCCCCTTGGCCGATTTGAATAGTGTGCAAACTCTCCAGCTCGGCGGAAGCATCACAGCGTGAGTTGATTTCGCATCAAGACATACGCTTCGCGATTAATCCTCAAACCTATTGAAAAGAATACAACATGAGAACGTCATCAAACATTCGGGTCAAGCACGGTCACGAAATCCACTTTCCCGCACAACTGATGTGGGTGGCCTTGAAACCCGCTAAAACAATGTCAGCCAACTTTGGATTTTCTGTGATTTCGCGGCCGGTGTGTTGGCTACGACAGGCGATTCTGGCAGTTTTCACCCGTTTTACAAGCGTGGCAAAAAAACTGCCGGCCCGCCGTGCGGCCTTGGTGGCGTTTCCCATTCTCATTACTGCTTGCGCAGAGATCCCCAGGAGCACGACGACTGAGTCGCAGTTCGAGACCCTGTCTTGTGCAGAGCTAGTTCAGCAAATTGAGGCAGCAGATACCACAAAAGTCGCCGCAGATCAGGCGAAGAGTGACTCATGGCACGCAGTCGTGCCATTTGTCGTGGCGGCTCGCTACGCCAATGCTAACTCAGCGTTCAATGATGCAGAACGACGACAAAAACTGCTAACAGCGCGCTACACCCAACTTCGTTGTGTTGCATAGTTTGCGTTTTTCCGCGCGCAAGACCATGCCCGCTGTCGACATTGGTCACCACTTTGCTCGCGCGCAGGCTGGTGCCGTAGGCGACCAACTGTAGTGGTCGAGTAATTTCAAACACGAAGGTTCTTTCGCTTCCATTGTGCGCTCATAGACTCCAGTCCGGTGATCGTCAGGTTCATGGTGGTCGACGTGCAGCCTTCGTCGCCAGGGAGCCGCTTGCAGCACGAAGCAATCTAATGTTCGCAACAGAACGAGGGCACTGAGTCCCGGATACAGTCTCCAGCGGAGCGACTAGACGCCGATGTGAAGGTTGTGTTGGACGGCCATGCCGATCAGGCGCTGCACGCGCAGTTTGACCAGAGGGCGATATGGTGCTCGACTTTGTGTGGGGTGAACCTGGAGCGCGGGTGTTACGGGCCGCAACTAAAGATCGCGGCTCCCGCAACGGTGAACCGCGACTCCACTGTGTAAATCGGTACGATTTTCAGCGTGGCCTTCTCACGGCATGCCGGTTGCACGCCTTCACAATTTGCGAGTACGCACCCGAGCAGCGCCGTGTCCGAACACCGATGACGCTGCGACGTGAGGAGAAGTGGCATCGCAGCGTTTCGCGAAACGTCGCAGGCATCTCTAGAAATGACAAGCCCGTCAACGCTCGAAGCAACGCTTCGGGTCGAAAGCGGATGTCATAACAAGTCTGCTATGCGATCAGCGACGATCGTAGGCCCATGTCCCGGTCGTCCCCAAGGCCTGGATGAATGCTTCCCGCCCGGTTCCTGCAAGCCATTGCCGAACAGATTGCATCGCGGGGTTGATACTGCGCAGGGCTGTAAAGTCCGCGCGCCCTGCCAGTGGCCCTTCGTCCATGAGCGCGGTCAGCTTCGCAAGGAAGGGACTTGCCGTCAACACTTCGTCCGAGAACCTCGCATAGGGAATTGGACGTCCTGCGGCTTGGCTGAACAGCGCTTCAAGCTCCTTTCCTGTGACGACATCACTGGCAATGTCGAAGGTTTTTCCTTCAAAGCGGTTCGTGTCAGAAAAAATCGGTTCGACAAACTTGCCGATGTCTTCGACCGCCAGCAGCTGCATCGACTGATCGGGCTGCATGAAAAAGTCAAACCGCCCTTCATCCAGGCCGAAGCCCGGCATGACGAGCATGTCGATGAAGGCCACTGGGCGAATGATGGTTGCCTTGATCGGTAGCCCACGGACATGCGCTTCGATGCGCATTTTGCTGTCAAAGTGACCTATGCCGGTCGGTTCATTGCCCACGGCCGCCCCCGAACTGTAGACAAGGTGCGTCACACCGCACTCGAGCGCAAGATTCGCAATCGCAATGCCATACTGAACTTCTTGCTCATCGGTCACATCGCCACTCGGTGAACTTTGCTGGACGCTAAATACGCCGTGAGCACCGTACATTGCGGCCCTGATCGCCTCGATGTCAGCGTAGCTGCCTTGAACGAGTAAAGCACCTGCATTGCTCAGCGCGATCGCCTTTGTGGAGGTCATATCGCGCACCATGGCTTTCACTGGCCACCCTGCGGTCAACAGCGCTTTGGCGACCGATCCGCCCTGCTGCCCTGTTGCACCAAAAACGACGATCGGTTGTCGGCTGTTCAGCATCATTTTTCCTGGTTATTCATATTGGTGACAAGTGGACGCTTTCGGCAGACGGCATCCTCGTGAATGCGGTTGCTGCAGCCCACCTTTTTTTTCGAAGCCGTCGGTCGAGTGCGGCTTAAATCAGGGATCGAACCGCTTCCTGTGCGCGGCGAATGACCCCTGAATAGTTTTTCCCTGGATACCACGGCATGCTGGCAAGCGTGTTGAAACCAGGGATCGTTTGCATATGTCGAACCATTCGTTCTCTCATGCGTGGGGCCGGCAACGGACCGCGCAGGGCTTGAACGTTTTCTTGTGCATGGACTGGATTGGAAGTGCCGGTCAGGCAACAGCTGACCGCTGGATTGGCGATGACCCACTTCAAAAAATACTGCGTCCAGTTCTCGATGCCCAGTTCCCGGGCAAAGCCGGGAACGGCGTGGCCTTCCACGATGTTGTGCAGACGTGCTTTTTCAAGTGGCATGTTCACCAGCACCGCCACGCCTTTTTCTGCTGCGGCAGGCAGGATCCGCTGCTCGGCGCCACGGTTGAATATCGAATAGTTGACCTGTACGAAGTCGACATCGCGACGCTCTACCCATGGCGCAAGGATCGCGTGATATTCATTATCGTTCGCTGTCACGCCGGTGTAGCGGATAAGGCCCTCCTTCTTCCATGCCGTCAGGATCGGGAGCACCGCGCTGACATTGACCAGGCTATGGCATTGCATCAAGTCGATGCGATCACGCCACAGGCGATTTCTCGACTGCTCCAGGCTTCTGCGCGCGTGGCTCTCGTCGGCCAGGAACTCGCCGGTTGACCAGATCTTGTTTGCAATGAACATGTCCTGCGCCAATCCGGGCGTCGTCAGAAAGTCACCGACGCTCGTCTCCGCAGTGCCGTACAGAGGTGATGTATCGACCAGACGCGCGCCCCCGTCATGGAACGCGTTCAGGACATTGCGTAAATGGTCGCGCTTCTGGCCCGGCAGCAGATCGAAAGCGAGGAAGGTGCCAAGGCCGATGGCGGGAATCCCCACGTCGGTCCCTGGGATTGTTCTTGTTAATACGCTGCTGCCTGCCGGCGCACTCATTGCCTGAGCGATTGCCAGGGAAGGAAAGGCCGAACTAGTGGCAAGGCCGGTTGTTGCAAGCGCAGCATTACGAAGGAAGCGGCGTCGGCTGCTCTCCGCCAAATCGATGGTCGTCATGGGGTTTTCCTAAAATATCGGGTTAATGTCGTGTACTTCGTGAACGCCAGATGCAGTACTCGATGAATTGCGCTCGAAGTGCTGCCGCCTGTCTTCGTAGCGCCACCGAACGCGCGTGCGATTGCCAACGGCGCCTGCGCAGGATTTACTTCACGCCGCGCCACCAGGGCAGTCCGGGCTGTGGTTCGTTGAGATTGACCCCTTCGCCGAACTGCGGCGTCGCTATCGATACACCCTGCCGTTGCGCCAGGGCCGCGATGCGCTCGAAAGGCTCCTGCCATTGGTGGAAACCGAGATTGAAGCTGCCGTGTGGACCGGCAGCAGCCAGGCGCCCTTGAGGTCCGCGAAGGCTTGCAGGGTTTCCTCGGGCTGCATATGGATGTCCGGCCAGCGTTTGTCGTAAGCGCCGTTTTCGATCAGTACCAGGTCGAACGGCCCGTACTTCGTGCCGATTTCCTTGAAGCCGCCAAAATAGCCGCTGTCGCCGCTGTAGAACAGGCGCAGGTCGCCATGGAGCAAGACCCATGAAGCCCAGAGCGTCGTATTGCGGTCGAGGAGGCTGCGTCCAGAGAAATGCTTGGCCGGCGTGGCCACGAAGCGCAGCCCATCGATGTCGCCGCCCTCCCACCAGTCGAACTGCTTCACCTTGGCAGCGTCCACGCCCCACTCCACCAAGCGGTCGCCAACACCGAGGGGCGCCATGAACCACTGTGTCCTCTTCGCCAGCGTCATGATGGTCGCGTGGTCGAGGTGGTCGTAATGGTCGTGCGAGATAAAAAACGGCTTTGATCGGCGGCAGGTCCTCGATGCTGATCGGCGCCGCATG
>Ga0265798_10005720_pt1 | contig 16565 bp, 11 predicted proteins | sample P3T30metagenome_FD_192430 | JGI IMG/M metagenome (GOLD analysis project Ga0265798, IMG submission 192430) | Plant litter microbial communities from East Loma Ridge, Irvine, California - P3 T30 | ecosystem: Environmental > Terrestrial > Plant litter > Unclassified | place: USA: California... | reverse complement strand
GGCCGTATTCACGACCGACGGTCACGGTACCGAAGGCGCCTTGCAGGCCCACGACAGCGCGGCGCTGGAACATGTTCGAATCGGTTGCGCCGGTATCGACGGCAACAGCGGCTTCGATGTTGAACAGGGCCTTCAGGCCATTGCCCAGGTCTTCGGTACCGCGGAAGCCGATGCGGCTTGCCGATTGGGTACCCGACGACACGACGGTGCGGCTGCTCTCGCCCGGCGCGTCATTGTTTTCGACGCCGATCGATGCATCGACCATACCGTACATGGTGACGCTGGTTTGTGCTTGCGCGACCAGTGGCAGTGCCGACACGAGGGCGATGGCAAGAATTTTGTGCTTCATGGATGTATCTCCAGTGTTTGTTTGTGAAATAGCCTAGTAATCATGACATGCCCGGCAGACATCTGTCACCGGGTTCGCCGAATCGAAATCGGCCTGTTTTTGACCAGGATTGGCACCGACCGGGTCGTGATTCACCTTGCTTCTCATAGGAGAATCGCAGTTTGGCACGGCCTTGGCGACTGGCCGATTCGATGCCTGGATGGTTACAAAATATTGCTGAAAATCAACTTGAGCCGTTGCAGAGACGCCACATTTTTGGCCTTGACAGCTGCTGCAATGCGCAATAACGGTGCATTTGCCTGTGCGGCCCGGCTTCCGCGCCACCGTGTTCCATGCAACGCTGCGGCGTCATCGTGCAGGGGCGAGGCCTGAGAAGATGTGTGTCAGCCTGCCGCGTGCCTCCCGTCGACAATTTTTTTTGCACCGCCGCAGTGCACGGCGGTGATGCATGCATGCCAACCAAAAGCAGCCCGTACGGTCGCGTCAGTTGATACATGAATTGATATCGGAACGGCCGAAAAATTGATTGGAACGTTCTCAATCCACGGCCTACCATTCCCTCCAGCATGTAATTAAAAAAGCCGCACAGCGGCGTATAACGACAAAGGAGACATATGACACGGTACGCACCGGGCCGAGTTGCGCCCGCACTTTCCCCCACACCCGTCCCCGACGCCCGCCGCAGCGTCGCCCTGCGCGCCACGGTCGCCGCGCTGGCAGGCGCCGGCCTGATGAGCGCGGCCACGGTCGGCGCCCAGGAAACTGACAGCGCCCAAGCTCTGGACGTACCTGCGGCAAGCGCCCCGTCCAACGCCGAAAACAATGCCGCACGGGCCGGCGCCGATCGCGACGCCGCCATCGTCACCGTTACCGGCACCCGCCAGGCGGCCCAGAGCGCGCAAGCCATCAAGCGCAACGCCGAGCAGGTGCTCGATTCGATCGTGGCCGACGACATCGGCAAATTTCCCGATAAAAACGTGGCCGAGATCCTGGGCCGGGTGCCGGGCGTGCAGGTGATCCGCCAGAACGGCGAAGCCGGTAACGTCGTCATCCGCGGCCTGGGCGGCATCACTACGCTGTACAACGGCCGCGAAATGTTCACCGCCGCCGGGCGCAGCCTGTTTCTGGCCGACGTGCCGGTGGCGATGCTCCAGCGCGTGGACGTCTACAAATCGCAGGGCGCCGACATGGTCGAAGGCGGCACCTCGGGCGTAATCGACGTGCGCACCAACCGCCCGTTCGACTTCAAGGGCGCGCAGGCTGCCTTCAATGCGCGCGGCGAGCACCGCGACAAGGCCGACAAGATCGATCCGAACGTCTCGGGCCTGCTGTCGAACCGCTGGAAGACGGCCCTGGGCGAGATCGGTCTGCTGGGCGGCCTGTCGTACCAGCGCGGCCGCTACCATGACGAAACCGCGTTCGTGGGCGAGCCGCGCACGATCGACCGCGGCATCATCGGCGCGCCGTCGATGGGCCGCGTGATGTCCGGCGGCGACCGCGAACGCCTGGCCGGCAACCTGTCGGCGCAGTGGCGGCCGTCGAGCGAGCTCGAAGTGTATGCCGAGAGCTTCTCGACCAAGATCGACCATGACTCGCAAAGCATCTTCTTCGTGGGCGACCTGCCGATCAATAATCCCGGCTCGACCATCAACACGCTCCCAGGCACCAATTACCTCGGTTCGATCAGCAATCCGAACGTGAACACCTTCACCCTGAGCTCGACCCAGGCCCGGCGCGACGATTCCGAGACCCACCAAGGCGCGATCGGCGCGATCTGGAAGGCCACCCCGGGCGTGCGCGTGAGCGGCGAAGTCGTGCGCACGGTGAGTAAATACAGCCAGAAGAATCCGATCCTCGACACGGTGATGAACATGTCGAAGGCGATCAATGCCGAAGTGCGCGACGGCGGCGGCTACCTGGAATACCCGGGCACCGACATGACCGACCCTGCCAACTGGACGATGTTCGCGTTGTTCGACAACCATAACCGCTCGCGCGGCGCCGCCACCGACTGGCGCGGCGACGTGGCCTGGACCCCGGACGCCGACGGCTTCTTCAAGGAGCTCAGCGTCGGCGCACGGCACGTCCAGCGCGACGCCTCGTTCGTGCACGAGCTGGATGGCTACCGAGCAGCGCCGAATTCGTTCACGCCGAATGCGATCAAGGTCACCGACTTCCCGGGCCTGAACTGCACGAGCCCGAAAACCGGCGGCAACTACGGCATGAACCAGTTCTACGCGCCGTGCCTGGACTATTTGCTGGACAATACCGGCGACATTCGCCAGGCTATCCGCGGCGACCGCGATCCGCGGCCCGACAATCCGCTGTCGTTCTATTCGGACCGCGAACAGTCGAGCGCCGCCTATATCAAGGCCAACTTCGGCTTCGACGCCTGGTCGCTGCCGATCGACGGCACAGCCGGCCTGCGCTACGTGAAAACGAAGCAGCGTATCAGCGGCTTCTCGTCCACCAATGGCGTGGTCTCGCCGGTGACCGTCTCGAGCACCACCAACGACGTGCTGCCAAGCCTGTCAATGCGCGCGCACTTTCGCCAGGACCTGATCGGCCGCCTGTCGGCCAGCAAGGCGATCGAACGGGCGCCGTTCGGCGACTTCAATCCGGGCCTGACGCTGTTCCCATCCACCACCACCACGCTGGCCACTGGCACGGCCGGCAATCCGAACCTGATGCCGCAAGAGGCGCGCAACGTCGACGTGGCGCTGGAGTGGTATTTCGCGCCGGCCGGCTCGATCACCGGCACGCTGTTCCAGCACGATTACGAAAACTACCTGCGCCGCAGCGCGCGGCCAGAGACGTACGACGGCATGACCTACAACGTCAGCCGCCCCTATAACGCAGTCGAGGGCAAGCTCAAAGGCGCCGAGCTGGCCTACCAGCAGTTCTACACGAAGCTGCCGGGCTGGCTGGGCGGCCTGGGGATGCAGGCGAACGTGACGTGGATGGATGGCGGCCTGGCCGAAGCCGACGGCACCATCAACACCTTCGCCGGCATGTCGAAGCTCTCGGCCAACCTGGTCGTGCTGTACGAATACGGCAAATGGTCGGGCCGCATTGCCTACAGCTGGCGCGACAAGTTCACCGCCGAGTACAACTACCGCGCACTGCCCTACAACATCGTCGTCGATCCGCTCAAGACCCTGGACGCCTCGCTGTCGTACAAGCTGACCGACAACCTCACGCTCACGCTCGATGGCAGCAACCTGCTCGACCAAGCCTACCACGACTATCACAGCGTGCCGGATCTGCCGCGCGACGTGCGCCGCTATGACCGTGTGGTGGGCCTGGCGCTCAGGTGGCGCAATTGAAGCGCGCCGGCGCCGACGGATCCACCGTGCAAACGCAACGACTCTCGACCCTTGAAAAAGTCGGCTTCGGCGCCGGCGACATGGCGCTCAATGTGGTGATCTCGTCGATGATGTTGATCATCACGTTCTTCTACACCGACATCTACGGCCTGCGCACGACCGACCTTGCGGCGCTGTTCGTCGTCGTCAAGATCGTCGGCGCCGTGGCCGACCTGGCGATGGGGCAGGTGACCGACTCGGTGCTCACGCGCTGGGGGCGCTACCGCCCCTGGCTGCTGCTGCTCGCCGCGCCTTATGGCCTGTCGGTGTTCCTCGTGTTCTCCACGCCCGGCTGGGACTACGACGCAAAGCTGATTTGGGCCTACTCCACCTACATCCTCATGACCATCATGACGGCCGGCGTGGGCATCCCGTACATCTCCCTGATCAGCGGCCTGACGTCCGATCCGCAACAGCGCCTGTCGGCCAACGGCTACCGGCTGTTCTTCGCCAAGGTAGGGGCGTTCATGGTGACGATCGTCGTGCCGATCCTGGCGAGCCGGTGGGACGGCGCGCATCCGGCCGCTGGCTACCAGGCCGCGATGGCGGTGATGGCGGTCGTGGGCGTGCTGCTGTTCGTGTTCTGCTTCTTTACCACCACCGAGCGCGTCGTGCACAAGGTCGAGAAGCAGCCGCTGCTGGACCAGGTGCGCGTGCTGCTGAAAAACGACCAGTGGCTGATCCTGTGCGCCGTGTGCGTGACGGGCACCATCGGCTACGTGATCCGCGGCTCGGTGGCGATCTATTACGCCAAGTATTACCTGGGCGGCGACACCGGGACCGTGTCGGCGTTTTTGTCCACCGGCGTGGCGGCGGCGATCCTGGCGATGGTCGTCTCGACCTGGACCACCAAGTTCTATTGCAAGGTCAAGCTGTTTCGCAACTCGCAGATCGCGGTGGCGGCGCTGAGCGTGATGATGTACTTCCTCGTGCAGCCGGGCGATATGGCTGCCGCCTTCGTACTGTATTTTTTGCTGTCGCTGGTGGTGGACCTGCACGCGCCGGTGTTCTGGTCGGCGATCGCCGAGACGATCGACTACGGCCAGGTCAAGACCGGCAAGCGCGTCTCGGGCTTTGCCTTCGGCGGCATCTCGGTCTGCCAGAAGATCGGCATGGCGGTGGCCGGCGGGATGGTGGGCATCCTGCTCGACTACTTCAGGTACGCGCCGAACGAGGCGCAATCGGCGCTGGCGCTGCAGGGCATCGCGCTGATGCTGTCGGTGATCCCGGGCTTCTTTCATTTCTTGATGGGGATGTTGATGTTCAAGTACCGGATCAGTGACGATTACTACACGACGGTCAAGCAGGACATGCAGGCGCAGGGGTATGCCACGCCCTGATGCAGTGATAACGAGGTCGAACGCGTAGGGTTGGCGGCTCCGCCGCCGACGCGGTGATAGACAAACTTTGAACAGAGATGAACGATGCAAGAAACCACCCTCCAACCCCTGATTGAACAACGCGCCGATCCCTATATCTACAAGCACACCGACGGCTATTACTACTTCACCGCCTCGGTCCCGCTGTACGACCGCATCGAGCTGCGCCGCGCAACCACCATCGCTGGCCTGGCCACCGCCCCCACGGTCGATGCCTGGCGCAAGCCCGATACCGGCGCTTATTCAGAACTGGTCTGGGCCCCCGAGCTGCACTTCAACGACGGCGCCTGGTACGTCTACTTTGCCGCCGCGCCGAGCCGCGCCATCAAGGACAAGCTGTTCCAGCACCGCATGTACGCGATCCGCAACCGCAACGCCAACCCGCTCGACGGCGAATGGGAGTTCATGGGGCAGGTCGACACCGGCATCGACAGCTTCTGCCTCGACGCCACTACCTTTACCCACAAGGGCCGGCTGTACTATCTGTGGGCGCAAAAAGACCAGGCCATCGAGGGCAACTCGAACCTGTACATCGCGCCGATGAAAACGCCCTGGCAGATCGAGGGTGCGCCGATCCTGCTCAGCAAGCCGGAACACGACTGGGAAACCATCGGCTTTTCGGTCAACGAAGGCCCGTCGGTCCTGCAACGCAACGGCAAGGTCTTCATCAGCTACTCGGCCAGCGCCACGGACCACAACTACGCAATGGGCCTGCTGTGGGCAGATGACGACGCCGACCTGCTCGATCCGCGCTCGTGGACCAAGTCGGCGCAGCCCGTTTTGCGTACATGCTACGATCATGGCGTCTACGGCCCGGGCCACAACAGCTTCACGCTCGCCGAAGACAACGACACCGTGATGCTGGTCTACCACGCGCGCACCTACACCGAGATCGTCGGCGATCCGCTCTGGAATCCGGACCGCCATACCTTCGTGAAACCGCTGCGCTGGGACGAGCAGGGCATGCCGGTGTTCGGCCGACCCTCCGTCTATTAAGGATCACCTCAACGTGCAAACCGGTATCACGCAAGCGCCATTCGGCGCGCTCCCGAACGGCGCAGCCGTCACCCAGTTCACGCTCACCAACGCCCATGGCATGGTGGCGAAGATCCTCGATTTCGGCGGCGTCATCACCGAACTGCACGCACCGGACCGCGAGGGCAGGCTGGCCGACGTGGTGCTCGGCTTCGACACCATCGAACCCTACTGCACCGACAGCCCATACTTCGGCGCGCTGATCGGCCGCTATGGCAACCGCATCGCCAGGGGCCAGTTCACGCTCGACGGCAAGCCGGTCCAGCTGCCGGTCAATAATGGCGGCAACCACCTGCATGGCGGCGCTGGCGGCTTCGATCGCGTGTTGTGGCAGGCGGCGATCGACGGCGCCAGTCTGCGCCTGACCTACCGCAGCGCCGACGGCGACATGGGCTATCCGGGCAACCTCGATGTCACGGTCGTCTACGTCCTCAATGACGACAACGAGCTGGTGGTGCGCTTTCACGCCGTCACCGACCAGGCGACGCCCGTCAACCTGACGCAGCACAGCTACTTCAACCTGGCGGGCGAGGGCGATATTCTCGGCCACTACCTGAGCCTTGACGCCGACAGCTTCGTCGCGATCGACAGCGAGTCGATCCCGACGGGCGAACTCACGCCGGTCACCGGCACGCCGTTCGATTTTCGCCTGCCGCGCCAGATCGGCGAGCGGATCGCGCAGCCCGACAAGCAGCTGCGCCACGGGGGCGGCTACGACCACAACTTCGTGCTGAACAAGCCCGATCAAACAGCGCTGGCGCAGGAGTTGACACGTGCGGCGCGCCTCAGCGAACCGGTCTCGGGCCGCGTGCTGGAACTGTGGACGCAGGAGCCCGGCGTGCAGTTCTACAGCGGGAACTTCCTCGATGGTTCATTGAGCGGCAAGGGCCGCAACTACCCGCACCGCAGCGGCTTGTGTCTCGAGCCGCAGCACTTTCCCGATTCGCCCAACCAACCCCAGTTCCCGAACGTGATCCTGCGCCCGGGCGACGTCTACCAGACCGAGTCGCGCTTTCGCTTCCTGACCGAGGCAGCTTGATGGCGGGTCCGATGGCGGTGCTGCTCGATGCCGGGCATGAACTCGGCGAATGCGTGCTGTGGTGCGAGCGCACCGGGCGCCTGCTGTGGACCGATATTCCTGCCGCGACCCTGTGGTCGCATACGCCGGCCACTGGCCGCACCCATCGCTGGCCGATGCCCGAGCGCCTGTGCTGTTTCGCGCTTACCGGCAGCGACGACCGCCTGCTGCTGGGGCTTGCGTCCGGGCTGGCCTTCTTCACCTTCTCTACCGGGAAGGTCACGCGCATCATGGACATCGAATCCGACATCCCGTCGACGCGCCTGAACGACGGCCGCTGCGACCGCCAGGGCCGCTTCGTGTTCGGCATGTTCAACCAGGACGAGAACCCGAAGCATGCGCTGGGCGGCTTCTATCGCCTGCACCTCGACCTGTCGCTCGAGCGCCTGCCGCTGCCGAATGCGGCGATCGCCAACAGCATCTGCTTCAGTCCCGACGGGCGGCGCATGTATTTCGCCGACTCAGCGCAACAGGCGATCCTGTACGCCGACTACAACCCGTGCAGCGCCGAAGTAGGGCGGGTGCACACGTTCGTCGCGGCTGGCGCCGTGCCGGGCGAGCCCGATGGCTCGGCGATCGACGCCGACGGTTATTTGTGGAGCACGCGCTGGGGCGCCGGCATCGTTGCACGCTTCGCGCCCGATGGCCGGCTCGATCGCACGGTGCCGCTCGCCGCGCCGCAGCCAAGCTGCCCGGCGTTCGGTGGGCCGGGCCTGACCACGCTGTTCGTCACCAGCGCCCACGTGGGCATGACGCAGGGCGACCGCGCGGCAGCGCCGTTAGCGGGCGCCGTGTTCCAACTCGGGGTCGATGTGCGCGGGCTGCCGGAATCGCGCTTCCTGCACGGTTGATCCCCTGTCCGGTGATACAAAAAATGGTATCGATCTTCGCTAAAATTTGATTGGAAAGTTATCTGCCCGGACTTTAGACTTCCTCAGGTCAACAAGCGATATGGACAGCGGCAACATGCACGCTTCATCCAGAGAATAACGAGGAGATACGATGTCCGAGGCAAAGAAAACGACCCCGCTGCGTTCTGCGGCGTGGTTCGGCACGCAGGATAAAAACGGATTCATGTACCGCAGCTGGATGAAGAACCAGGGCATCCCCGACCACGAATTCCAGGGTAAGCCGATCATTGGCATCTGCAACACCTGGTCCGAACTGACTCCCTGCAACGCCCACTTCCGCAAGCTGGCCGAACACGTCAAGCGCGGCATCCTGGAGGCGGGCGGCTTCCCCGTCGAATTCCCCGTGTTCTCCAACGGCGAATCCAACTTGCGCCCGACCGCCATGCTGACCCGGAACCTGGCCAGCATGGACGTCGAAGAGTCCATTCGCGGCAATCCGATGGATGCCGTGGTGCTGCTGGTCGGCTGCGACAAGACCACGCCGGCGCTGTTGATGGGCGCAGCCAGTGTTGACCTGCCGACGATCGTCGTCACCGGCGGCCCGATGCTCAACGGTAAACTTAATGGCAAGGACATCGGCTCCGGCACTGCCGTCTGGCAGCTGCACGAGCAAGCCAAGGCCGGCGCGATCACGATGCATGATTTCCTGTCGGCCGAAGCGGGCCACTCGCGCAGCGCCGGCACCTGCAACACGATGGGCACCGCCTCGACGATGGCCTGCATGGCCGAGGCGCTGGGCACCTCGCTGCCGCACAACGCCGCCATTCCCGCCGTCGATGCGCGGCGCTACGTGCTGGCGCATATGTCGGGCATGCGCATCGTGGAGATGGTGCACGAAGACCTGCGCCTGTCAAAAATCCTCACGCGCGAAAACTTCGAGAATGCGATCCGCGTGAATGCGGCCATCGGCGGCTCGACCAACGCCGTGATCCACCTGAAGGCGATCGCCGGCCGCGTGGGCGTGCCGCTCGAACTGGAAGACTGGACCCGCATCGGCAAGGGCACCCCGACCGTGGTCGACCTGCTGCCATCGGGGCGCTTCCTGATGGAAGAGTTTTATTATGCCGGCGGCCTGCCGGCCGTGATCCGGCGCCTGGGCGAGGGCGGCCTGATTCCCCACCGGGATGCGCTGACCGTCAACGGCAACACGCTGTGGCAGAACTGCATCGACGCGCCGATCTACAACGATGACGTCGTGCGCCAGCTCGATAATCCACTGATCGCGGACGGCGGCATCTGCATCTTGCGCGGCAACCTGGCGCCGCGCGGCGCGGTGCTCAAGCCGTCGGCCGCCTCGCCCCACCTGATGCAGCATCGCGGCCGCGCCGTGGTGTTCGAAGACTTCGATCACTACAAAGAGCGCATCCTCGATCCCGACCTCGACGTCGATGAAAACTCGGTGCTCTTGATGAAGAACTGCGGCCCGAAAGGCTATCCCGGCATGGCTGAAGTGGGCAATATGGGTTTGCCGCCGAAGCTGCTGGCCAAGGGCATCACCGACATGGTGCGCATCTCGGACGCGCGCATGAGCGGCACGGCGTATGGCACCGTGGTGCTGCACGTGGCGCCGGAGGCAATGGATGGCGGGCCGCTGGGCATCGTGCAGGATGGCGACATCATCGTGCTCGATTGCCTGGGCGGTGCGTTGAACGTCGAGCTGTCGGATGCCGAAATCGTGCGCCGCCTGGCCGATCGCGCCGAGAAGAACAAGCCGGTGCAGCACAGCGGCTACCAGCGTCTGTACCTGGACCATGTGATGCAGGCAGACGACGGCTGCGATTTCGATTTCCTCGTCGGCTGTCGCGGCTCCGCGGTGCCGAAGCATTCACACTAAGAAGAAACAACAGGAGACCAGGGCCATGCTGCTCATCCAATTCGTGACCGAATCGCAGGAGCGCCGCGTCGGCATCCTGCAGAACACCACCGTGCGCGTCATCGACGGCTACGCCACCACGTTCGACCTGGCGCGCGCCGCGATCGCGCAGCGCCGCGGCCTGGCCGAGCTGGCCGACAGCGCCGCCGCCAGCGACAGCGTCGATTATGAAACCCTCGCAGGCGAAGGCCGCATCCTGCCACCGCTCGACCACCCGGACGCCGCCCACTGCTACGTCACCGGCACCGGGCTCACACACCTGGGCAGCGCCGACACGCGCGACGCCATGCACCAGAAGATCGGCGGCGACATCGCCGCGCTGAGCGACAGCATGAAGATGTTCCGCCTGGGCGTCGAAGGCGGCAAGCCAGACACCGGCAGCGCCGGCGTGCAGCCGGAATGGTTCTACAAGGGCGACGGTTCCATTGTGCGCGCCACCGGCCAGGACCTCGAGATGCCGGCATTCTCGCTCGATGGCGGCGAAGAACCCGAGATCGCCGGCCTGTACCTGATCGGCGACGATGGCCAGCCGTACCGCCTCGGTTACGCGATCGGCAACGAGTTCTCGGACCACGTGACCGAGCGCCAGAACTACCTGTACCTCGCGCATTCCAAGCTGCGCAACTGCGGCCTTGGCCCGGCGCTGCTCGTGGGCGCATTGCCGGCGCACGTCGCGGGCGTCTCGCGCGTCATTGGCGCCGATGGCCAGGTGCGCTGGGAAAAGCACTTCGTCAGCGGTGAGCAGAACATGTCGCACACGCTCGAGAACCTCGAGCACCACCACTTCAAGTATGGCCTGTTCAAGCGCGCGGGCGACGTCCACATCCACTTCTTCGGCACCGCCACGCTGAGCTTTGCCGACGGTATCCAGGTGGCGCCAGGCGAGACCTTCGAAGTCGCTTCACCCACCTTCGGCCCGGCCCTGCGCAACCGCCTCGCGGTGCACGAGAGCCCATACACGAAGGTAGCCGCATTATGAGCATCAGCGGTGACGCCATCATCGGCGGCGTGCAGGAGCGGGGCGCCGCGGGCGCCTTCCAGGCCTGGGATCCGACCACGCGCCAACACGTCGAGCCGACCTTCTACAATGTCACGCCGGAGCAGATCGACCGCGCCTGCAGCCTCGCGGGCGAGGCGTTCGATGCCTTCCGCGCCACCGGCGATGCGGCGCGCGCGCAGTTTCTCGACGCGCTCGCCGAGCAGGTCCTGGACATCGGCGACGCCTTGATCGAACGGGCGATGCTTGAAACCGGCCTGCCGCGCGTGCGCCTGGAAGGTGAGCGCATGCGCACGGTGAGCCAGCTGCGCCTGTTTGCCACGCTGCTGCGCGAAGGCTCGTGGAGCGACCCGCGCCTGGACACGGCCTTGCCAGAACGCGCGCCGCCCCGGCCCGACCTGCGCATGCGCCTGATCGGCGTCGGCCCGGTTGCCGTGTTCGGCGCCAGTAACTTCCCGCTGGCGTTCTCGGTGGCCGGCGGCGATACGGCGTCTGCATTCGCGGCTGGATGCCCGGTCGTGCTCAAGGCGCATTCGGCGCATCCGGGCACCTCGGAACTCGTCGGCCATGCGGTGGCCAGGGCGGTTGCGCAGTGCGGCTTGCCGGCTGGCGTATTCGCGCTGTTGAGCGGCACCGGCAACGGCATCGGCGCTCGCCTCGTGGCGCACCCGGCGATCCAGGCGGTGGGCTTTACCGGCTCGCGCTCGGGCGGCCTCGCGTTGATGGCAGTGGCTGCCGCGCGCAAGCAGCCGATCCCGGTGTACGCCGAAATGAGTTCGATCAATCCGGTGTTCTTGCTGCCCGAGGCGCTTGCCAATCGGGGCGACGAGATCGGCAAGGGCTTCGCCGCATCGTTGACCATGGGCGTTGGCCAGTTCTGTACCAATCCCGGGCTGGTGCTGGCGGTGGATGGCCCCGGCCTGGACACCTTTACCAGGAGCGCAGCCGACGCATTGTCGGCGTCGGCCAGCGCCGTGATGCTCAATCAGGGCATCGCCGACAGTTACCGCAAGGGCGTCGAGGCGCTGGCCGATAATGATGCCGTCACGACGCTCGCGCGGCTGGCGCATGAAGACGGCAAGGGCGGCGCCGCGTTTTTCCGTACCACGGCCGACGAATTCCTGTCACGCCCCGAATTGCACGATGAAGTGTTTGGGCCCGCCTCGGTGCTGCTGGTCTGCAAGGATGCCGCAAAACTGCGCGACGTGGCCGAGGCGCTCGAAGGCCAGCTAACCGCCACGCTGCAGCTCGACGCGGGAGACATCGAGACCGCCCGGATGCTGCTGCCGACGCTGGAGCGCAAGGTTGGCCGCATCCTGGCCAACGGGTATCCTACCGGCGTCGAGGTGTCGACGGCGATGGTGCACGGCGGGCCGTTCCCGTCGACGGCCGACGGCCGCAGCACGTCGGTCGGCACCGGTGCGATCAGCCGCTTCCTGCGGCCGGTCTGCTACCAGAACCTGCCGGCTGACTTGCTGCCCGACGTCCTGCGCGACGGGAACCCGCTGGGCACCTGGCGGCGCCGGGATGGCACGCTCACCAAAGAGTGAGCGGGCGTAAAAAAACACAAGATGGAGACAAGCATGCAACAGATGGCGAACTACCCGAGCCTGGCGGCCAAACGGGTGTTTGTGACGGGGGGCGGGACCGGCATCGGCGCAGCGATCGTGGAAGCGTTCGTGGCGCAGGGCGCGGTGGTCGCTTTCGTGGATATCGCGCAGGAAGCCAGCGCAGCGCTGTGCGCACGCCTGCTGGAGGCCGGCCACGTGGCGCCGCAGTTTCGCCACTGCGACATCACCGACATCGCCGCGCTGCAGCGCACGATGGCGGACCTGGCCGCGCAGTTGGGCGACTTCGATGTCCTGGTCAACAACGCGGCCAATGACCAGCGCCACGATATCCAGGATGTCTCGCTCGATTACTGGAACGAGCGCATCGCAATCAACCAGCGGCCGATGTTCTTCACCTGCCAGGCGGTACTGCCGGGGATGAAGAAGAAGGGCGGCGGCTCGATCATCAACTTCAGTTCGATGTCCTGGCATGCCAAGGGCGCCGGTTACCCGGTGTATGCGACGACCAAGGCCGCGGTAATCGGCCTGACGCGCAGCCTGGCGCGCGACCTGGGGCCGTTCGGCGTGCGGGTCAATACCGTCACGCCGGGCTGGGTGATGACGCAGCGCCAGATCGACCTGTGGGTGGACGATGCGGCCGAAATCGAGATCAGGAAAGCCCAGTGCCTGCCGGGCAAGCTGATGCCGGATGACGTCGCGCGCATGGTGCTGTTTCTCGGCGCCGACGACAGCAAGATGTGCACGGCGCAGGATTTTGTGGTGGATGCGGGGTGGACGTGATTCCCACGCTTGCCCGTACAACAACGATTTCTCACATCTGAAACAACGTCATTCCCGCGCAGGCGGGGATCCAGGTTGCCCGGCCACTCGCAACACTTGGGTACCCGCCTGCGCGGGTACGACGGTCTGGTATTCAAGTAGATAAAAACAAAGGAGACAATAGTGAACGTACTCAAACCCTTCATCCTCGCGTGCGGCCTGGCCGCCTTGCCCGCCCTGGCCCAGGTCAGCGTGTCGGTCGACACCACCAAGCCTGGCCCCGTCATCAGCAAGAACGTGTACGGCCAGTTCGCCGAACACCTTGGCACCGGCATCTACGAAGGCCTGTGGGTTGGCCAGAATTCGAAGATTCCCAATACACGCGGCTGGCGCAACGACGTCGTCGGTGCACTGAAAGAGCTGAAGGTACCGCTGGTTCGCTGGCCTGGCGGGTGCTTCGCCGACGAATACCACTGGCGCGACGGCATCGGCGCGCGCAACAAGCGCCCGGTCAAGGTCAATACCCACTGGGGCGGCGTGGCCGAAGACAATGCGGTGGGCACCCACGAATTCTTCGACCTGGTCGAGATCCTGGGCACCGACGCCTACATCAACGGCAACCTGGGTTCGGGCACGCCGCAAGAGATGGCCGAGTGGCTCGAGTACATGACGTCGGACACCAAGTCGTCCCTGGCCGAACTGCGCCGCAAGAACGGGCGCAAGGAGCCGTACAAGGTGGCGTACTTCGGCATCGGCAACGAGGCCTGGGGCTGCGGCGGCAACATGAAGCCGGAATACTATGCGCACCTGTACAACCACTACGCCACGTTCCTGAAGACGCCGCCGAACGCGCGCCCGAAACTGATTGCCAGCGGCGGCAACGACAGCGACACGAAATGGACCGAGGTGCTCAGCAAGGAAGCCGCGCGCGGCACCGACGGGATCAGCTTCCACTACTACACGCTGCCCACCGGCGTCTGGGAAAAGAAGGGCGCCGCCACGGGCTTCCCGGAATCGGAATGGTTCTCGACCATGCAGCAAACGCTGCGCATGGACCAGCACATCAGGCAGAACATCGCCATCCTCGACAAGAACGACCCCGAGAAGAAAATCGGCTTCTACGTCGATGAATGGGGCACCTGGTACGACGTCGAGGCGGGCACCAATCCGGGCTTCCTGTTCCAGCGTAACACCCTGCGCGACGCAGTCGTGGCGGCGCTGAACTTCAACATCTTCCATGCCCACGCCGATCGCGTACGCATGACGAACATCGCGCAGATGGTCAACGTGCTGCAGGCGATGATCATCACCGACAAGGAGAAGATGCTGCTCACGCCGACGTACCACGCCTACAAGATGTACATCCCGTTCCAGGATGCGACGTCGCTGCCGGTAGCGGTCGACAATGACGTGGCGTATTCGAGCAACGGCAAGGGTGTGCCGGGCATCAGCGCCACCGCCGCACGGGCCAAGGACGGCAAGGTGTATATCGCGCTGGTCAACACGCACCCGACGCGCGCCAGCGACGTGTCGGTCAATGTGGCGGGATTGAACGTCGGCGGCGTGTCGGGCCAGGTGCTCACGGCCGAGGCAATGGACGCGCACAACACGTTCGCCAAGCCGCAGGCGATCAAGCCGGCGCCGTTCAGCGCGAAAGCCGCGGGCGGCAAGCTGACGATCAAGGTGCCGGCCAAGGCCGTGATGGTCTTCGCCGTCGAGGCGTGAGATGCGGGCCGAGCACATCGCGTGGGCGGCGCTGGCCCTGGCCTGCGTCGTCGCCCCGGCCAGTGGGGTACAGGTCGGGGTGCAGGTTGGCGTGCACGATCCGGTCATGGCCCGGGAGGGCGCTCGCTACTATCTGTTCAGCACCGGGCCGGGCATCACGGTCTACAGCTCGACCGACCTGACGACGTGGCGCGCCGAAGGCCGCGTGTTCAAGGATGGTCCCGCCTGGGCCACGCAGGCGGCGCCGACGTTCAATGGTCACATCTGGGCGCCCGACATCTACCACCACAACGGCAAGTACTATCTGTACTACTCGGTGTCGGGCTTCGGCAAGAACACGTCGGCCATCGGCGTGACGGTCAACACGACGCTCGATCCGCGCTCGCCCGCCTACAAATGGGAGGATCAAGGCCAGGTGGTGCAGTCGATACCGGGGCGCGACCTGTGGAATGCCATCGATGCGCACGTGGTCGATGACGAGAAGGGCGCGCCGTGGATGTCGTTCGGCTCGTTCTGGGGCGGCCTGAAACTGGTGAAGCTCGACGCCAGCCGCACGAAACTGGCCGAGCCGCAGGAATGGCACACGATCGCGCGCCGCGAGCGTCCCGCCTTCACACCCGATGAAGAAGCGGCGCCGGCGCAGATCGAGGCGCCGTTCATCTTTGCCAAGAACGGCTGGTACTACCTGTTCGCCTCGTGGGACCTGTGCTGCAAGGGCAAGGACAGCACCTACAAGGTCGTCGTGGGGCGTGCGAAGTCGGTCACCGGCCCGTACCTGGACCGCACCGGCGTCGACATGGCCAGTGGCGGCGGCTCGCTCGTGATCGCCGGCGACAGCGCCTGGCAGGGCCTCGGCCACAACAGCGCCTACACCTTCGATGGCAAGGACTATATGGTGCTGCACGCCTATGAGACCGCCGACAAGTACCGGCAGAAGCTCAAGGTGCTGCCCATGGCCTGGGACCGGGATGGCTGGCCCGTGCTCGATCGGAGAGACCTGAATCGCTACCAGAGCGTGCTGCAGCCATGAAGGTGCGCATCCTGGCGTTGGCGCTATCGGTGGTGAGCACCCTGGCGCAGGCGGCGGCGCCGTTCCCGCTGGCCGCCGTACGCTTGGGCGCGGGGCCGTTCCTCGACGCCCAGACCACCAACCTGAACTACCTGATGGGGATGGAGCCGGACCGCCTGCTCGCGCCGTTCCTGCGCGAGGCGGGCCTCGAACCGCGCAGGCCAAGCTACGGCAACTGGGAATCCACGGGCCTGGACGGGCATATGGGCGGCCACTACCTGTCGGCGCTGGCATTGATGTACGCCTCGACCGGCGACGGCGAAACCCTGCGCCGCCTGAACTACTTCGTCGCCGAGCTGAAACGCGCGCAGCAGGCCAATGGCGACGGCTACCTGGGCGGTATCCCGGGCGGGCGCCAGGCCTGGCGCGATGTCGCGGCCGGCAAGCTCGAAGCCGACAACTTCTCGGTCAATGGCAAGTGGGTCCCCTGGTACAACCTGCACAAGGTGTACGC
>Ga0265798_10005717_pt1 | contig 16572 bp, 18 predicted proteins | sample P3T30metagenome_FD_192430 | JGI IMG/M metagenome (GOLD analysis project Ga0265798, IMG submission 192430) | Plant litter microbial communities from East Loma Ridge, Irvine, California - P3 T30 | ecosystem: Environmental > Terrestrial > Plant litter > Unclassified | place: USA: California... | reverse complement strand
TCTCGTTGTTATGAAAGCTTGAAAAACGTCAGGTACCGGGCGCTAGGTACTGCGCGACGTACTCCACCGGCTCGACCAACTGGCCGACGGGCATGCGACATCAATAGCGTTAAAAGCCATCCCCATTCCTCGTCACGCCCGTCTATGCGGGTCCGTTGATAGCGCTATCTCACCGCTATTGGTCGACGAGTCAAGATGGTTCGGTTAGGCCAATATTATGGGGTCGGCTCTACCGGTTCGGAGCGTAAATTGTCTTTGACGGCTTTTCAGCCGGTTAAGTCGTGGTTCGACCGCCGAACGCGCATCGTCATCGTGTCGCGAATTCATAAATCGCTTCCGTCGTCGGTCTGCGGACGAAGCGTCATAGAGATCGGCTTAGTCCAATCGGGGCACACCCGTCAGACAGCCGTCGTTCAATAGCGGGATCACGCGATCGCTAGCGGTACACAAGGTGCTGGACCCTCAGTAGGAGGCAGACAGAACCCGCTGGAACTGCGCGAACATCCACCCGGTCGCCTGCGCGAATAGTGCCGCATCATACCGTGGCCCCTCGTCGCGCAGGAACGCGTGCGCGGCGTTGACTTCATGCCATTCATAGCGCGCGCCGACCTCTTCCAGGCGCGCGCGGATGAGTGCCCGGCCGGCAAACGGCACATGCGGATCGGCGCGACCGAAGACGAACAGCGTCTCCGCCTCCAGGTCCGCCATCCGCGCTAGGCTGTCGTCATCCTTGCCGAGCCCGAGCGATCCCGCATGGATATCGGTCGGATAAAAGCACGCCGCCGCCAGCACGCGCGGATCTAGCGCGGCACGGTACGCCAGATGCCCGCCCAGGCATACGCCCACCGTCGCAAGCCGCCCCGTACAGGCCGCGTGCCCGGCCAGAAAATCCAGCCCGGCGGTCGCATCGGCATCGAACGCCGCAACCGGCTTGGCGATCTTCAACGCGTTGCCGCGATCCGTACCGGCGGTATCGTACGCCAGCACGGTCCCGGGCGCTTCATACTCGTGATACACCTCGGGGACCGCGACACAGTAGCCGTGCCCCGCGATATACGCCGCCAGTCGCCGGATCGGCGCGGTCACCTGATAGATTTCCGAGAACAGCAAAACCCCGGGAAACCGCCCCTCGATCGCCGGGCGAAACACATGAACCCGCATCACGCCGCCATCGGCCGAGGGCAGGTCGACGAATTCGTCGCTGGAGATGATCATGGCGCGGTATCCCGATAGAGCTGCCCAGCCGCGCTACCGCATCGCCGGGGCTCGTTCACGGGAAATTCGGCGTACGCCGCCAATGCACGCGGCCAGTGTCGATGGTTCGATCGGAATTCAGCAAAATGCGTCCCCTCGATACCCATTACCGCACCAGATGAGCCGGATTTAGGCTTCTACGGCAGCCATGCGACGCATCTGGTGCCCAAGCGTCACGCCTGCTCCAACGCCACCTCGCCACAGTGCCGGTTACAGCGGCGCAGGCATCTGCTATTCGGTCGGCGATACGTAGGCTCCTGCCCTTCCTTGCCTGTCTGATGTGGCGGCGACCGGCGCGCGTGTTGTTCGTCCACATCGCATTCCGCTCAACCTGTTTGATACGCGCACGAGCGGCGACGTGGCGGCGCCGTAATTCGATCGGTTCAGGTTCTCCGCCGACGTTCTTGGCAAGATCTACTCTGGGATTGGCACGGTCCAGCGTGACAAGTTGAAGCGCGCCGTAAAGGAGGCTTATGATTCCGCCGCGCCCGGCATTCCGCCGACTTTGCGCGAGGTTCACACTGCCTACCACGACATCGTCGACGGGAAGCCCAACTCCCCAATGTCCATCATTAGAGACATGCTGGACATGGAGATATTCGCGAAAGACCAGTCCAAGACAATGCCGTTCGATAGCTTCCTCGATGGCGTCGTGGTCATCGCACTGGACGCTCTGGGACAGGACGACCACAGCAAGAACATGCTCGTCGCAGTCATGCTGAACATGTTCTCCGAAAACATGCTCCGGACGACCAAGCTTCCTTTCCTTGGTGAGGACCCACAGCTGCGAGCGATCGATTCCTACCTGCTGGTAGACGAGGCCGACAACATTATGCGGTATGAGTTCGACGTCCTGCGCAAGCTCCTGCTGCAGCGCCGCGAGTTCGGCACCGGCGTCATCCTCGCATCCCAGTACCTTCGCCACTTCAAGGCAGGCGGCACGGACTACCGCGAGCCCCTCCTCACTTAGTTCGTTCACAAAGTGCAGAACGTAACCACGACCGAACTGTCGGCTCTTGGCTTGTCGGCAAGCGCGGCGGAGATGGCAGAACGTGTAAAAGCGCTTGGCAACCATCAGTGCCTCTACAAGACCTTCGACAGCCCGGGCGAGTTTATCCGGGATACCCATTCTATGAACTTATGCGGTCACGCGGCGCGAAATAGGAAGGCCCATTGGTCGATTTCCTGAGTCCTGAAGCGGTCCGAGCGGATGTCGCGGATCCGCTCTTCACACGTCGCCTGAACTTGCCCTGCGCTGGGCTCTGCATGCTCTTGGGTTTAGGTTCCGGCTCCATGGCAAGGACCTTCCTGGAAAGCCGGATATTGTGCTCCCGCAATACAAGACGGTTGTGTTCGTCCACGAGTGCTTCTGGCATCGTCATGCGGGCTGCAAGGTTGCCACCACGCTGAAAAGCAATACGGAATTCTGGGTCGAGAAGTTCGATCGAAATATCGCCCGCGATACTCGGTCCATTGGCCTGCTCGAGGCTCAAGGCTGGAAAGTCATTATCGCTTGGGAGTGCGAGCTTTCCTCCGCGCGAAAAGCTGCCGATGCTGCGCTCAGGATTGCTGCAGAAATCCGAACCGGCGTCCCTGGACTTTGTATGACGGCAACGACAAGTAATTAGGCCACGTGGACAAAGGGCAGCCACAGCGTAACTGATGCGAGTGCGACGAAGCCGAGATATAACTCTGCGGTCTTGTCATAACGCGTTGCGACACGGCGCCAGTTCTTGAGCTTGCTGAACAAGCGCTCGACGAGATTGCGCCAACGGTATTTTTCGCGATCATGCGGGATCGGTATGCGGCGGTTGCTCTTGGTTGGAATGACCGCCTCAACATCCGCCTTGGCGAGTTCCTGTCGGATGGCATCGGCATCATAGCCCTTATCGGCATGCAGCGCCTGGATCCGGTCAGCCAGCATCCCGAACAAGGGCGCGAAGCCCTTCACGTCGTGGGCTTGGCCCCGTGTCAGGACAAAACATAGTGGCCGGCCCTGACCATCACATCGGGCGGGCAGCTTGGTTGTGAAGCCGCCTCGCGAACGGCCGAGCCCCTCGAATTCCTGGTCCCTTTTTTTAGCCCGACGGCGCAGCGATGTGCCCGGACTACGGTGCTGTCGATGATGTTGGCGCTGACATCCCGCTCGACGACAGCGGCTAGGGCCTCCAGCATGGCTTCGAACACGCCCGTCACGACCCAGCGACGATACCGCCGGAACACACTGTTCCACTCGCCGTATTCATCCGGCAAATGCCGCCATTGCGCGCCTGTCCGCGCCATCCACACCATGCTTTCGAAATAGGGCCGGTTGTCTCCCGCGGGTCAACAGCCACGTCCTCGCTCCGACGGCAGCAGGGGCCCGATCAGAGCCCACTCATCATCCGAAACCCCGATCCGCTCGACCAACGCAGCCTCCAAAAGACAGCCTTGAATCAACCGATCAGACGCACTTCAATCTTTGTCCACGTGGCCTAGTTCGGGCGCGCATCCCATGACGGAAGTGCTTCCGTTGCCCGACTGCGACCGTAGCTAATCAGGCAGCGCATGTAGCGCGGATAGAACTGCAACGGCCGATCGGCGCGTCGGTCCGCCTCCTTCCACGCAGAACAACGCTGAGCTGGCTCGCCCCCTGGTCCGTCAAGGTCCGTTGTGTGCGCGCCAGCGCTTTCATCTATTTTTGTGAAGAAAAAATCGCGGCGCTCCAACCGTGCGCGAGCGGCAATGCGATCCGCGGAAAACCGGTATACCTGATTCGCGAGGATTTGCTCTGACCGAAAAGCAAGGTCAAGGAAGGTGTATTTCGGATGTGGCCCAGGCGGCGGCGTCTCGTCAGATATGCGCTGGTCGCCATTGATGATCACGTAAGTGCGAGGAGGCGCCTCGGCCAACCCGGCCGCTGCCACCCGTTCTTCGAGAACACGACCGATCTCGTCCGAAAATACCCCGAAGCGTGCACCGCCGTCGATGTACATCCGCTCATCGATAAAAACAGGCGGTGCCGCGATCGGCGCGGAAGACGACGCGACGACTGCTTCGACATAACAGATCTTTAGCTTGTCGCGCTCGCCGGGCGGAGCTGCAAACCAGCGGGCAGCCATGTCGGTCAGGTCGAAGGCAACCGCTTCTCCGCTACCGACGTCGACCGCACCTACGAAGAGCTTGCGCCCGGACTTACCTCCATCCTTGACGGTAGTCAGCACCCGATCAGTAAGGGCCGTCGCCAACCTTCCGCGCAGAGGATTAAGGTCTGCCAGAGCTCCCTTGCGCAAAAGAGTGACCGCCGCGCCCGCGCCGATCGCACCTGACTTGACGTACGGATTGAGTAGCTCGCGCTCTGATGCGATGGTGTATCCGTCAACCATCGCCGCGGTTTCGCCAGTGAATGCAAACGTCGCGAGGATCGCGCCGGTGCTTATCCCGGTCACGACGGCAAACTCCGGGAGACGTCCGCGCTCGAGCCGCCATTGATCGAGGAATCCCGCACCGTAGGCGCCGTTGAGACTCCCGCCTGAAAGGAAGAGCATCGCATTGCGTTCGCCCGCACCAATCCCGCCAGCATGGGCGTCCAGCGCAGCGAGCATGTCGCCCGCCAGGCTTTGCCTTGACGCCTTGCGGCCCCCATACGGCGCGGTAGCCGATGAAGCCTGCGGGTCGATGACAGCAAGGTCGCGCCGAACAAAGCCGCAGGAGGCGAGCCCTTGGGGCTTAATCACGCACCCACCAATCATGGACACGGACGCCAGCATCACAAGCAATCGATGTTTGGTCATGGCCCTCTTTCTACCAACCAAGCCGGTCGGCGAGCGCCCGGTCCTGTTTGCGCACCGCAGCTGCGATAGCTGACATCCTCACCGCTGAGTTGAGCCCGACAGTGCGCTGTGGATCCGAGACAAAGCCGAGATGATGCAGCGCCACCAACCGGCCGTCCGGATCGAACATCCCGGCCCCTGAGGCTCCAGCCTCGCTGGCGCAGTCGTGGCCGATCTCGCTAGCAGAGCCATCCGTTTGGGCGCCTGCGCTGGTCCAGGGGGGGGAGCTCAAGGCGCGGACCGAGCAGTTACGGCTTACGAGCTTGGGTCGACATTGCGCGTGATGGACCATGACGAGCGGATCGCCCTGCTTGACCTCAACTTGAGACAGGCGGACCGGAACGGGCCGCCCGAAGGCGGCGGCTTGATCGTTCGCGGGCGTGACTTGCAACAAGGCGAAGTCCAAACGTTCATCCGAGAGCAGCCGCTTCTTCACCGCCAAAAATCGGCGAGCTGGGCCGTCTTCCCAGGCCAGGTCGACGACGGCGTTACCAATCACCTCCGCATTGAAGCCGCGCTCAGACGGCTTGGCGCCGCCACAGTGCCAATTCGTCAGAAAGACGTCAGGAGCGATCATCACGCCTGAACAGCACCAGGATAGTCGCGTAGGAGTAGCGGCTCCGGGATCTAGCTCGTCGCCAGCCGTAAGCAGGATGCCCGTCCTGGAACCAACGGCGCGCAACATAGCAGAGCTCGTTGGGTACAGCTCTTCCCACGGGCTGCCGCCGGCGACCACGGAGAACGCGGTCGCCGCCGCAAATGACGGCATGGCAAGCGCTCCTCGCAGTTCGACCTCGGTGGTTGCATCTCCGCCCGCGAGATCGAGCGTGACGGTCTCGCCCCGGATCGGTCCCGTCCAGAACGTCGCGGCTCCGTCGAAGGCGCGGCTGTCGAAGGAGCTCACGAGATGCCCGGCACCGTCATGAATGAGAAGCGTCCAAGCGCGACCTGACGGGCTGCCTGATCGGCCGAACTGTAAGCGTACCGAGCCGGCTGGGGCGCCGTCTGCTTGGAAGACTATGTCGAGAGGAAAGTCCTTTGCCTTCAAGATCTGGGAGCGCACCTTCCATTCGCCGAAGCGCGCAGTCACCCCCTGTGCTGTTTGTCCCGGCACAGATGGCGTGGTGGCGAAAATCGTCGGGAAAAGCGCCAATAGCGCAGGAAGCAGGCGGGTCAGCATGCCGGCGCTCCCCGCCGAGGCATCGCCAAGATGATCTCCGTGACCTCCGAAAGTTTATATGTCGCGCCACATGTCGTTACAGTCCCCGCACTCTCGCCGATTAGCACAGGTCCCAACCGACCCACCTCCCCACCAAGCGCCGAACCGCCGGTAGGCTGGCCGAGCGTTAGAACCGCAAATAGAATCGGATCGCCTGGTTTCGACACCCGAACCAGCCGCTGAAGCCGGTCCACGGGTATCGAGGAGATCACCCCGGTGCCCGAGGCGTCCTCGACTAGGACCGAGGCTCCGTCAGACCAACTGCGAATTGTAGAACGTGTCCAACGGCCGGCGACGTTGATCCAGTCGAATGAAGGGTCAAGGAGGGCACGCTGCGGATCCACGACGCCGGTTGCCACCTTGGAGGCCGCACCCACCTCATTGCTAACGCCGTCGACGATCGGCCACGAAGTAGCTTGGAGGCGGATCTTTGCATTTCTAGAACGCTCGAAAGCGCGCGGGTACCGTGCGACCATCGACGCGAGCACGCCCGCAGCGTAGGCCGCGGCTTGGCTCGTGCCGTTAATTGCACCGACGTGGCCCTGATCGATCCAGCCGGGCAGTGCCTCACCGCCGGGCGCCGCCACGTGGACGATCGCGGGCGCGCCGCCCGGGACGTTCACCTTTTCCATCATTGTCACGCCCTCTCGGGTGCAGATACGGCAGGCCGTGACGACCACGACGCCCTCGAGGTCACCTAGGTTCTGCGGCGACATCGGCGAGGCGGAGTCCAAGCGTACGGGCAGCTTGCCTGGTCGCGCTTGGCCAGCGGCCACTACCACAAGCGGGCGCTCGTCGAAGAAGCTGTTCGCAGGAGCGTAGTTCCGGCGTAGACTAGGATCAACGAGGCGTCCGCCCGAAACCGAGGTGCCGTAGGCAGTCTCGAAGTCTGTAGCGATCAGGAATATAGGTCTGGCCGTACGGCCGCTGTCGACGTCGTTCTCTACGAGCGAAATCAGCTTCGCCAGATCTGCCGCACGACGCTGGACCGGCTTGAGAGCGCCGGGATTATTAGGATCGGGCGCGTACCACGGCATCTGCCTGATCCGAGCCATGGGTGCGAGCCCGTTGAACCCCATGCCGTTCCGCGCAGCGATGATGCCAGCCATGTGGGTGCCGTGATGTTTCGCCGAATCGAAGGTCGCCCAGTCGCATTTCCAGGTACTGGCAGCCGGTGGTGGTGCGATCGGTTTGCCGTCTTCGCCATACACTGCACCACCGAGATTTGGCGGCGCTGTCACCGGCGTATCGATGATCCATATGTCGGGCACGCCCGCAGGCGCGGGCTGACTGGCTATCAACGCCTGTAGCTCAGGGTCGTCCGCGGGACGCGTCGCGTATGTGTATGTGGCAGGCGGCGTTTGGTCGGCTCGACAACCTGCCTGATAATCCTCAGCCGAGGCTGCAAACACGCGAGCAGGTTGTAGAGGGTCTCTGAGCGTGGCGCTGATGATGACGTTCCGATTGGGCGGGCCGAGCGCTTCACGGCCGCGGCGAACGGAGTCGTCATTCGGCATCGCGACGTCGACGTCGTAGGCGCGGAACTGGACGCGGCGTAGCCCACCCTTGACCACCGACTTGACGATTGCCTTGTTCCAGCGGCTAACTAGATCCAACCGCTTCAGCCGTTCACCAGGATCTTCTTCATCATAGGTCCGTGACACTAGACCTCTTGTAATCTCAACGTCCGGAAGCATGTAATGCGTTCTGGCCTGAAGGTTGTTCGGGTCGACGTTTTCTGGGTTCAAACGGACTAGGGTTGGTTTGATGTGCTCGCACGAGCTGGCCGGGAACCCCTGCTGTACGAGCAAGACGCACGGCGTCTCTCCCGCCGCCAAGATCACCTGGCGTACCGGAAGGAGATCCGGCTGGTCGCTCAGGAGATTGATCCGTTCCGCGATGTCCTTGCCAACGTCGCCGCCGACGAAGGAGATATGCAGGGTCGGCACCAGCGGCGCCGGGGCGACCTCCGACGTTAGCGGATCGGTCGACGGGATTGCCTTGTGATCAGCGACTGGCGAAGGCGAAGCTACTGCCTGCATCAGCAACGCGGCAACAAGAGTGCCCGCGGTCATGGCCGCCCGTACAATGCTGCATGCTGCTTGATGTCTTCGGAACTCAATGCCAGCAACATCGTGCCCCCGCCGCCGCAATAGTAGTGCATTGCCGATCCGGGATCGTACTTACCGACGGGCCTCCAATCGTCGTCCTCCTGAGCGCAGCCCTTGATGCCCCTGACCTGCTCGTGGCGATAGCCGAGGACGTGGCCGATCTCGTGTCGCATAACGCCAGATCGGTCGTATGATGTCGTCTTGAAGCGCGGGAAGACGTAGAGGTAGCGGGCACCGACCGGGTCGTTGGGAAAGAACCCGACTGCGATGAACGGCGACGCATCCCGGACGTAGCGCACGATGAATGTCGTCCGGCCCTCGATCGGACTGGCATCCTCCGCGGTGGAATGACTGAAGCTCAGCGCGCACTTGACCGGGCAGGCGGCCACCCACGCCGCACCGCCCTGCGCAAGCGCCATAACGGCTGCTGCATAGACGGAAGGGTCGTCGAAACTCGCGCGGTCAACGGTATAGGTCACGGCCCGCCGCGGACGTGGAAGGATTTGGTCAACGCCGTTGAGCGACAAGACTGTCAGTTCCGGCTTGTGTGCAAGGATCTGGCTCGTCGTCCGTTCACCAGATTGAGCATTCATCAGCCGCCGGACCTGTCCGCGGGTCAAGGGAAGATCGCCCTGGTAAACGTAGTATCGGCGCAACGCGCCTCCCTGCGTCACTTCGAAGGTCGGCAGCTTGGCAAGGAAGTTTTCGAAGGCTTCGTCGTCTTCAGGATCGGCCAAAACCCTGTCGTAGTCAGCGACCGTCATCCTGCTGGCGCCGAGTACAGCGGCATCTGGAGCTTGGACGCTGGGAGCGCTCGCAGAGGACGTCACGACAGCACCTGCGACGCTCAGCGCCAAGGTTGCGGGGTGGAAGAATGACATCACAGCGTCTTCATATATTCGACCAGCGCGCGGCGATCTTCTGAAGTCAGCGCGGCGTTGCCGTAGTCATGACCATCGTTCGAGTTCCCCGGTATCTCTCTGCCAGCGGGATCTACGACGTTGAACGTCCAGATAGGCTTACCGGGCTCGGGTAGGAACCCGACGTTAACGGTATCAAGCACGCGGCCGCCGACGGGGAAGCTTCTGGCGCGCTTCGCGGGAGGCAAGAGCAGCTCGGTCAACGACTTTACCGAGCCGTTGTGCAGATAGGGCGCGGTGGCCCAAATGCCGTTCAGAGGTCGCGCCTTGTACGCCATGAGCTCTTTTAAAGCCGCCGCCTTGCAAAGTGCGAGACGCTCCTCGGGCGGCTTTTGCGCATTCTCTGGCTCAGCAAGGCCCGCGACCTCGATCACGCGAGGCAGCCCGAAAAAAGCCTTCGCAGATGTCTTCAGGATTTGAGGTTTCTTCCCCGCGAGTGTCCCGATTACGGTGGCGGTTAGGATCTGTCGATGGTCGGCAAGTGGCCCGAAGCGTTCCGTACCGGCCAGCAACGCAGTCTTGCCTCCTTCGAGCACTCCCGTGCGGGCACGATAGGTGAACGCGTTGCAGGCCATCCAAGGGTCCGTACCCACTGGCTTCGAACCGCCCCAGATCGGCGACATCTGCGCTATTATCGGCTTGGAGAGGTCGGTCCGCGCGAGCGGCTTGTGGCAACCAGAGCATTGGTCGCGGAACAGCTTGGCGCCTACACGCACTGCGTCTTGAGCGGGCGTTCCAAATGGTTGGGGCCACGACGGCGAGTACAGCTTGGTCAGCTGCTCCTCCATAGCGTCAAGGTTGGCTACGTTGACGCTCGAGACGTACCCGCCGATACCTGCCGACCTTGTCACCTTGACGTCGGCGAACACACCGATGACCTCGCCCGTATTGCGTCCGATGGCGCCGATGTCGAAGGTTTCGCCGCTGGGAAACCGCACGCCCTTGTTCGGTGCGATCCTGTTCCACTGCACGATGTCGTGCTGAGGAACATTCCAGATGAACGGGTAGCTGACTGGGGCGTTGGCAGGCGCCTCGAAGCCCTCTTGGTTGGCGCCCGTCGCGATCGCGACTTTGTTGAAGATGTGGCCAAACGCGTCCAACCTGCCTAAGCCGTACCGACTTGAGCTTTGGTTCATTGCTTGGACGCGTGCCTGCCAGATAACGAGTTGCTGAAGTGCGTTGCGCAACATGGTCCGATTTGGAATGTTGTCTCGTTCGTTGAGCACTCTCTTCGCAAATCGATCGAAGCGCGCAGGCTCACGAACGGTAGCTTGAAGGGCTGCGTCAAGTTGCTCGATGAAGCTTTGAAAGTCGCCCATGCCGGGTGCCCCGTCGATCCGCAGACGCGCTCCACCGTTCCTGATCTCGCCGGTATGGCAAGCGGCGCAATTCATCCCAATCCACGGTTCAGATCCTGGTTGCTTATCGAACCACCTGAGACGCGACCTTTCGAACTTGTCGTCAGGTCCGCGGTCAACAGCGAACCCGATCGGCAACCCTGAAGCGTCGTTTGCGTCGGGGGCGAGATACCCCAGCGTTTCCATACGTTCGATCGTGAAAAACGGTTGGCCGTCTGCAGGGCTTTCCAGCGCGGCGAGCCACGCTCGCGGCGCAAGCCGCGATCCTTGATTGCCATGATACCAAAGTAACCTTTGCTGAGCAGTCCACCCCTGCTCAAGACGTGCTTCGCGCGCGACGCCCGAACAGGCCGCAATAATGAGAACGGCCGTAGAGCAGATCAAGACGCCTAACGAGTATCGGAACATGAGCCCTCTTTTCACTGATTGTTTGTCAGATCAAGGTACAGGAAACTCCAAAAAGCAACGCGACTCGCCATTACAACACGAATGAATGCCGCCAGTATTTCCATATCTTCGATCCGAGGCAAGCTGTAACTTGTATAAATCTTCCGCTATTCATTATCTGTATCAATTTAGCGAAACTAGCCGCATATAAAAGGTCATCAATTTAATACGACAGGCCCTGCTTGCATTTGAAATATCAAACAGATTTCCTAAGTAGCCGTGTGCGCGACGCGGGCCTCTGCATCCTCGTCGCACATAGTTTTCAGTTGATCGGAGAGTCAGGAAAGTCGCGGCCGTTTATGACGGCAGAGCGCCATGAAGCCGCTTCGAGGATGCTCTGTGCGTCGGCCATCGCAATCGAATATAACCAGTACTCGATCACCGATGATCCCTCGGACATGACCGCCGAAATGCCGGGCGCATTTTGTCATGGCCCTTACAAACGTCGAATACAGCTTGGCTACGGCCTGAGGCTTGTGTGTGATGCTAAGTTCTGTTGAACGCCGAATGTCGATGTACAAAACGCACGTATCGATCAGTTTAAAGGCCTACGTCTTGGTATTTAGATTGGGAAACGTAATGGCACCACCGCTAGAATGGGCAACGTCCTAGTGTTCGTTGCCGTTACGACAAAGATGTTGGCTAAAATCGTCCCGACCTCGTCGGACAACTCTAAACTAAGCTCTAGCAACGTTTTCATATGTCGATCCAACATCCTATCGTATTCATCACAAATCCGACCGTAGGCACGGAGAACAAGCCAATCGCGATAAAGGCGGCGATCGCACCTACATTGAACATGTGATTCTTACGCCGCGTGATTTTACTGTTGATGGAGATTTGCACTTCTTCTAAATCCCTGAAGTATGATTCCGTCGGAACGTCACCGGTTTGTACATAGGCCGCCCAAACATCGTTCTTGAACTTATTCACGGTCAACTCGGCAATGTCCCCGAAGAACGGCAAGTTCTGAAAGTTGCCCTTAGGATCGTCCCTAAAGATTGATGTTTGAAGTTGCGGCAATAACGACGCTATCGCGACGGTAGCCGCAACGATGAACAAAGGCAGCGCCGCAAGGGTGACGTAGTGATAGCCCGAAGGGATAGGCTTACCCGACGAAAGAAGATTCACGATGCCTACGATCCAAGCGGATGCGAAGGCCAAGAGCGCAGCGTTCTTCGCTTCTGCGAACCGCAGCATGTCCAACACCCGCCCCAACAGCGCAACGGGCAGCTTGTCGTAGGCTTCGTCGCGCCCCTTAGCTTCTGGCATGAGTGCCCTCTCCCACCGGACGCTATGAGCCTCGCCAACCCTAAATGTCAGCGGGAATGATACAGCCATCGTCCAGCCGGGCTGGCAAGCGACCTTTCGCTTGCATCGTCGCAACGATGTCCGCGTGCGGATCAGCGTGATATTTTAGGTTGCTGCCGAATATATCTGCACGCAGACATTTTGCGACGACTAATTCAATATCGCGAATGGGGTCAGTTTCGTAATCGAGATAGTATTTTTCGTAATTTTTGGAATCATACACGTCCGGGGCCGCGCCGTGGATCACCGCGCCCCTCACACGCATGAGTAACCGTAGGCGATCTTCCGGTATCGAAGCATCAATCGTATCGCGCACAAACTTCACTGCGGCGGCGGTGTGGCCGTGTGCCGCGCCAACCAAGGAATCAAGCGACATGCATAACAAAGGAAAACGCTCCCTTGGATCGAGGATCCACGCTCGGTAAAAATATTCCAACGCCTTCACCCGCTTGCGTGAATGAAGATCATCCGCGTCCACGAGCACGGCCAACCGGTTAAGCCACGCATGATCAGCTGCAGTCAGTACGATATTGTTCACCATCGGCGGAGTGTGCGGTTCATTGCCCATGGACACGCTACAATTGCCGCCAGTCATTGTGCAGCGACCTCCGAACATTGTGCGTCCAGAATGCATATATCGTTCGCGCGGCAGGGTCAGCGCGACCGCCCCAAGGATCGCCGCTGAGGCTTTCCTAGACACTTGAAGCAAAGGTGACCGCACGCCGAGCCAAGTAGCTGTTGGCCGCTTGATCCCGTCCCAACGTACTATCGGCGGAAACTGGGACAGATCAAGGTCAGCGGTCCGAATGCCAGCGAGCAAAAGGCTGGGAGTGAGATCAGCAGCGGACGCGATAAAAAAACGGGAACACTCAAACTTTGCTTCAACGCGGATGGGGACCAGCGGAAATAGGGTTAATTCATTTACAGGGTTGAACAGCGCGGAATCTGCCAAAGCGTATGCCAGCGCCAGTTTGCTCGGTAATTCAATTTGATCGGCGTATGAGCAATCGTGCCGCCGTCGAAGCTCGCCGTCGCGGATGTGCCAAAAGTTTTCGGTGAGGAACGACGTAACGAGCGACCACAGGTCCGTCACGGACATAGCGTGCGCCGTTTTGGCGGATGAACAACAGCGCGCGGATATATTCCTTTCGCCTAGCGAAGATTTCAGTGCCCAGGCTGGAAAGACGATCCCACGCCGGTGCATTTGGCTTATGGATGATGAACGAACTAAGAGGCGTGTCACCACTCGCGTAGATCGCCGATAAGACCTGTTCGATAGCTGCGAGGTGGACTGCTTCTGCCATGTGGATTGAGGTAGCACTGACAATGCCGATGACCTAGCCTTCGAACTAGGAGCCGCAACGAACAGGAGCGATAATGCCGGCGCGACGAACGACGTGAGCGTTTGGTGACGCGGCGCAATGATTTTCAGCGCGAAACATTGCTTGCCCTTCAAGACGTCTCACAGAAACTGCTGCGCAATACGGGCGCATCGCTCCATCAGGACGTTGTAGCACACAGGGCCACAGGTAAATGGCAACGGCAGCAGCTTCCCGATGACCTATCAAACGATCATCTTCGACTGAACACGCAAACGATGTTGCTCGCGAGCAGGGTTCGAGATGATGAGGTCAGGAGGTTAGCGGACGGGCTTCGCACTCAAACGGCAGTCGTCGGCTTATCGAGCGATGAACGCGAGGCGGAAGGCCGTATGATGGCTGCTGCCGACACGCAAAGCGCGCTGATCCAGCGTATTGGTGAAATCGTACGCGGGTTGGATGAAGCCGACTAACGTCACTTACCGCCCAACTGATCGGTCACTGCTTGTCACAGACCGTCATTCCCGGTCACTTGATCGGTCAGCAATTTGGTCACTGGTGGATTGCCGCAAACCGAAAAATCGGCAGAAAATCAACCTTTCTCAAGGTTGACTGGCGGAGACGGAGGGATTCGAACCCTCGGTACCAGTAAACCCGGTACGGCGGTTTAGCAAACCGCTGGTTTCAGCCACTCACCCACGTCTCCGGCTGCAGCAGATGCGGGGCTATAGCGAGGGTGGGCGGAAGGGGCAACGCCTGTAATGGCGTCCTGCGTGTAATTCGTCATTCTCTAGACCCGGCCACCTCTTCGTCCCGGCTTAGCCGGCCATTCACTCGAATTAGCTCGAATTCGACAGGCTCGCGCCCATCGTTCATTGCACGGCAAGCCCTGCGCTGGTTAACTCGTTGCTTAGGGGTTAACCCGTGGCGCAGCGGTTGACGGCCCTGCTTCAGGGCGCCTTCTGTGTTTGCGATGGGTTTGGGGATCGACATGCGTAGCTTCTGGCTTGGCCTTGGTGCCATTGCGACCGCCGTTTGCGGGAGTGCCGTGGGTGGCGCGGCGAGCGCGTCCGCGCAGGTCCGCACGATCGATCCCAACCAGGCGATCGACGGCGATCTCGCGCCGCGCGCCTATCAGCCCCCCTCGCGTCCGCAGGCAACGCAGCCGTCGCGCCCGGCCGCACCGGACCCCGCCTATCCGGAGACCCCGGTCCAGGACTCCGCGCCGCCCGTCACGACGACCAACACACGCCCCCCGGAGACGCGCGCCGAGGCGACGATGCAGGCCGCCGATACCTATGAGCGCGACGATCTGCTCGCGGCAGGCGAAGGCGTGTTCGGCAAGGGCGCCGCCGGGCTGGGCGGGCTGCTGGAGAAGATCCTCAAAGACCAGGGCCGGCCCAATGCGTATATCGCCGGGCGCGAGGCCTCGGGCGCCTTCATCCTCGGCGTCCGCTACGGCTCGGGGATCATGAGCCACAAGGTCGAGGGCCAGCAGCCGGTCTACTGGACCGGTCCGTCGGTCGGCTTCGACGTCGGCGGCGACGCGAACAAGGTCTTCGTACTGGTCTACAACCTCTACGACACCGAGGAACTCTACAAGCGCTTCCCGGCAGTCGAGGGCCGCCTGTACCTCGTAGGCGGTTTCGCCGCGACCTATCTCCGCCGCGGCAACGTCGTCCTGATCCCGATCCGCCTTGGCGTCGGCTGGCGCGCGGGCGTGAACGTTGGGTATATGAACATCACGCACAAGAGCAGGTGGTTGCCGTTTTAGGCGCAGTCGGAGTCAGCCGGCCACGCCCGGCTGACTCCGACAAGCCCGGCCGGCGGGGCAAGGCCCCGTCCGACGACGTGGGCTTTGCCCACGACGCGCGCCCAAACAACGACTTCGCTCGTGGCGCGACTCCAAAGCCAAGCCCAAAAGTTGACGCCCGCCCCGCAAACGCTACCCCCGGCAAATGGCAAAACCCGACCGCCTCGCCCGTCTAGACGCCCAGCGCGAAGACCTCGAAACCGACTACCGCGAAACGCTGATCGCAGCGCTCGAGAAGACCGCCGCCGGTTCGCTGGGCCTGTTCGACCGCACCCCGGACCGCCGCGTCCGCGCCGCGATCGCCCCGACGATCGACGCGCTCACGGAGATGGGCAGCGACATCGACTCCATGCGCGACCGCCTGATGCTCGAACCTTTCGCGCTCCACCGCGACTTCTTCGCCGCCCGAGGCCCGGTCAGCGCCAGTGCAGTCGGCGAACAGAAGGAAGCGCGGTTGTGGCTCGACAGGCTGAAGGCGGGCCTGCAGCTGTAAATCTCAGCCGCCCGTCATCCTGGGTCGAGCCCAGGATGACGGAGCGTTTGGGACATACTGCGATCGGAGGTAATTTTACCCCTCGAACCGCCACCCAACATTGGTCCCCGCGAGAAACGGCACCACCGCCGTATCCCCCGCGCCGACCGAAGCCGGCACCTCGACGTCGCCGCGCACCAACGTCACCGTCCCCTCGTTCAGCGGCAATCCGTAGAACCGCGCGCCATGCTCCGACGCAAACCCCTCGAACTTGTCGAGCGCGCCCTCCTCGTCGAACACGCGCAGATACGCTTCCAGCGCGAACGGTGCGTTGAAGATTCCCGCGCACCCACACCCGGATTCCTTTGCCCCGACGACATGCGGCGCGCTGTCCGTGCCCAGGAAGAACCGCGGCGACCCCGACACCGCCGCGCGCCGCACCGCCTGCCGATGCGTCTCGCGCTTCAACACGGGCAGGCAATAGGCGTGCGGACGAAGCCCACCGTCGAACAGCGCGTTGCGGTTGATCAGCAGAT
>Ga0265798_10005714_pt1 | contig 16576 bp, 15 predicted proteins | sample P3T30metagenome_FD_192430 | JGI IMG/M metagenome (GOLD analysis project Ga0265798, IMG submission 192430) | Plant litter microbial communities from East Loma Ridge, Irvine, California - P3 T30 | ecosystem: Environmental > Terrestrial > Plant litter > Unclassified | place: USA: California... | reverse complement strand
GCCACACAGATCGACCAGCGCGCGCAGCATGGCTGCGAGGTCCGCCGGCAGGTTTTCGGTCAAAGCGATGACTTCGTCAATTGCCTTACGCTGCAATGCATCAAACAGTTGTTGCTCGACCTCACCGGACAAACCGGCCGCACGGGCCAGGCCACGGTAGATGCCGACATGCCCCAGATCCATATGGACGTCAGGCACATCTGCCAGTTTCAGCATAGCCAGCATCAGGCTGATGACTTCGACATCACTGCTTGGACTGGCATCGCCGTACAACTCGGCACCGAGCTGGATCGGGCTGCGCGAGGAAGACAGTGCGCGCGGCTGAGCGTGCAGGACGCTGCCGGCGTAGCACAGGCGGCTCGGGCCTTCACGACGCAGGGTATGCGCGTCGATGCGGGCGACCTGCGGGGTGATGTCCGCGCGAAAACCCATCTGCCGACCTGATTGTGGGTCGACCACTTTGAAGGTGCGCAGATCCAGATCCTGGCCAGCGCCTGTGAGCAGTGATTCCAGGTATTCGATGTGTGGGGTGACGACGAACTCATAGCCCCAGCTCTGAAACAGATCCAACACCTGACGACGCGCCACTTCTATGCGCGCAGCTTCCGGCGGCAGTACTTCTTCGATGCCATCCGGCAGCAGCCAGCGGTCAACCGTTGCCATTACGCCTTTCCCCTATGATCCGGGCGGCCAACCCTTGGGCAAGCCTTGAGTGAAGCAGACAGCGTTGAGCCCGACGAACGTGTCCAGGAACCGTAATTCCAGAACGAGACGCGCCGCAGATTTGCCAACACTGTCCTCGAAAAAACTGCCGCGCACGAAATACGCCACGGCCAATCAATCGTGTAGACGCAAAAAAGCCGGGAATTTCCCGGCTGCCGCATCATACACACGTTTTCGCGTGCGATCACCCCGCCGGACAGTTTTGCCGCCCGGCGGAGGTCTCAATTGCGGTTGACGATCACGGTTTGGCTTTATTCAGATAGCGGAAGAACTCGCTGCCTGGATCAAGCACCATCACGTCACTTTTGTTGGCGAAGCTCTCACGGTAGGCGCGCAGGCTGCGATAGAACGCATAGAACTCCTGGTCCTGGCCGTAGGCCTTGGAGTAGATCGCGGCGGCTTGTGCATCACCGTCACCACGCGCTTCCTCGGACTCACGATACGCCTCAGCCAGCAGTACGCGGCGTTGACGATCAGCATCGGCACGAATGCCTTCTGCCAGCTCGTTACCCTTGGCGCGATGCTCTCGAGCCTCACGCTCACGCTCGGTGCTCATACGCTCGAACACGCTGCGGTTCACTTCCTTCGGCAGGTCGATCGCCTTGACGCGAACGTCGATGACTTCGATGCCCAGCTCTTTCTCGGCCATCTTGTTCAGCGACGCCGTGATGTCAGCCATCAGCGCATCACGCTCACCCGACACGGCCTCGTGCAGGGTGCGCTTACCGAACTGATCACGCAGACCTGACTCAAGACGACGCGACAGACGTTCGTCGGCGATCTGCTTCAGACCCGATGTCGCGGTGTAGAAACGCTCAGCGTCCTTCACGCGCCACTTGGCGTAGGCATCGACCATGACGGCTTTCTTTTCCAGCGTCAGGAAACGCTGAGTCGGCGCATCCAGGGTCAACAAGCGACCGTCGAACTTGCGCACCTGATTCACGTAAGGAACCTTGACATGCAGACCTGGTGGAACGTCCGCCTGAACCACGCGGCCGAATTGCAGCAGTACAGCGCGCTCGGTCTGAGCAACGATGTAGAAGCTGTTCCACGCCACAACGGCCAGGACAACACAGACAATCAGGGCAACCAGAGATTTATTGCTCATCAGCGAGTCTCCCTAGTGCGCGTGTCGCGTTGCTGTTGCATGTCCGCAGCCCGAGAGCCCGGATCGACGACAGTGGTCGCCGCGCCGCTTGCAGACGATGCCGAACCGCTACGGCTGCCTTCGATCATTTTGTCCAATGGTAGATAAAGCAAGTTGTTCTGACCTTTGTCGCCGGTCACGAGCACCTTGCTGGTGTTGCTGAAGACCTCTTGCATGGTGTCCAGGTACAGACGCTCGCGGGTAACCTCGGGTGCCTTGCGGTACTCGGCGACCAGCTTGGTAAAGCGATCCGCCTCACCCTTGGCACGCGAAACCACTTCGTCACGGTAACCGTTGGCATCTTCGACAATACGCTGGGCCTGACCACGGGCTTCCGGAATCACACCGTTGGCGTAGGTTTCGGCCTGGTTGCGCGAACGCTGCTCGTCTTCACGGGCACGGATCACGTCATCGAAGGCCTCCTGAACTTCACGCGGCGCAGCAGCGCTTTGTACGTTCACCTGGGTCACGGTGATGCCGGTGCGATAGGTGTCGAGGAAACGTTGCAGGCGCTCCTTGATCTCGCTCGCCATCAACTCGCGACCTTCGGTCAGCACCTGGTCCATGGCGGTCGAACCGACCACATGGCGCAATGCGCTTTCAGTAGCATGTTGCAGGCTGACTTCAGGCTGATCAACGCTCAGCACGAAATCCTGCAGGTTGGTGATCTTGTACTGCACGGTCAACGGTACTTCGACGATGTTTTCGTCTTCGGTGAGCATTTGCCCTTGCTTGCTGTACGCACGTTCACGCGTCACGTTTTCGAGGTACTTGCGGTCAAAGGGCGGGAAATAGATATTCAGACCCGGCCCAACCGTTTCATAGTACTTGCCAAAACGCAGCACCACGGCTTGCTCTTGCTCGTCTACCACGTAAATCGCGTTGTAGAGCCAGATCGCGAGCAGCACGACCAGGCCGATGCCGAGCAGGCCAAGACCGCCGCCCTTGCCCGAACCGCCGCCACTGCCGCCGCCATCACCACTGCGTTTCTTACCACCACCGAACAACCCATTCAGGCTTTCCTGCAGCTTTCGGAAGGCCTCGTCGAGATCTGGTGGCCCCTTGCGGTCGCCGCCCTTGCGCTTACCACCCCAAGGATCCTGATTATTCGAGTTGCCACCCGGCTCATTCCAAGCCATAGCGCTCTCCATCTGATAAAGCAAAGACGCGCCCGCGGCGCGCCGACCAATGCTACAGAATGCCTGTCAAAGCAGCACAACCGCTTTTTCAGGCTTTTATTGCAAAGTGTGTTGCTCGATGAATTCCAGCGGCTGCAGTCCTTCGCGACTCACCAGGCGATTGAATTCAACTCGGGGTAAACGTACAGCCAACAGGCTTTGACCTTCGTCGTCATGCTCTTCGCTCTGCACCGCACCCAGTTGGAAAAACTGGGCGCGCAGCCGGGCAAAGCGTTGTGACAGACACAGAGTGCCAACAAACAGATCATTCCCCAACAGCTCGGCAATGGCTTGCTTGAGCAAGTCCAGACCGCGACCATCACGAGCAGATACCCAGACCCGCTGCGGCTTGCCATCGGCATCGCGTTGAATCTGAGGCTCAACCCCCTCGAGCAAATCGAGTTTGTTATAGACCTCCAGCATCGGCAAGTCCTGGGCACCGATCTCGCCCAGCACCACCATCACTTGCTCGATCTGCTCCATGCGATCGGGCTCGTGAGCGTCGATGACATGCAGCAGCAGGTCCGAGTTGCTCGATTCTTCGAGCGTAGCCCGAAAGGCCTCGACCAGCTTGTGCGGAAGGTGACGGATGAAGCCCACGGTGTCGGCCAGCACGATCGGCCCCAGGTCGTTGAGCTCGAGACGGCGCAACGTCGGGTCGAGCGTTGCGAACAACTGGTCGGCAGCGTAGACGTCGGAATCGGTCACCGCATTGAAGAGTGTCGATTTACCGGCGTTGGTGTAGCCCACGATGGACACTGTGGGGATGTCGGCGCGTGAACGACCGCGACGAGCCTGGTCGCGCTGACTGCGGACTTTTTCGAGACGGCCCTTGATCTGGCGAAGACGGACCCGCAACAGACGACGGTCCGTTTCCAGCTGGGTTTCACCCGGACCACGCAGGCCGATACCACCGCCCTGACGCTCGAGGTGTGTCCAGCCACGAACCAGACGCGTGCTCATGTGCTCGAGCTGGGCCAGCTCGACCTGCAACTTGCCTTCATGAGTGCGCGCCCGCTGGGCGAAGATGTCGAGAATCAAGCCCGTACGGTCAAGCACGCGACACTCGAAAACTCTTTCAAGGTTGCGTTCCTGACTGGGTGTAAGGACGTGATTGAAAATGACGATATCCGATTTCTCGGCTTTGACCAGGTCGCGTAACTCTTCGACCTTGCCGCTGCCTACCAGATATTTGGCCGTTGGCCGATGCCGTGGCACGTTGATAAACGCGACGATATCGGCACCTGCCGAAAGAGCCAGCTCCCGGAACTCCTGCGGATCTTCGCGCGCCTCAGGGTCCTGACCATCCAAATGAACGAGGATTGCCCGCTCACCACCACCGTGGCGCTCAAAGAACAAAGCAGACTCCTATCAGGCGTTACCTGGCTCTGCGTCAGCCTGGTCGGATTCGGTTGCGCTAGGCAGACGAATAGGACGAACCGGAACGACGGTGGAGATGGCGTGCTTGTAAACCATTTGGCTGACAGTGTTCTTCAGCAAAATAACGAACTGGTCAAAGGACTCGATCGTGCCTTGCAGCTTGATACCGTTTACCAGATAGATCGAAACCCCAACCTTTTCTTTACGCAAAGTGTTCAGGTAAGGGTCTTGTAGCGAATGCCCTTTTGACATGTGCCGCACTCCTTTAAGGATCAATAGAATAAATTCGAAAACATTGGCTTGGGCCGTTACCCCCCAAGGATAGACGGCTATTGCAAGGACTCAGCTCAATATGGAGGCCGATCCCAGGTATTTCAAGGTGCGTGGCAGATTGTCGCAAGCCAGGCTGTCCAACCAGTGTAAATCTTCCCAGCTTCGCAGCCAGGTGAACTGTCTCTTGGCCAATTGACGCGTGGCAATGATGCCGCGTTCCTGCATCTCGTCCCGAGTCAGTTTGCCATCCAGATAGTCCCAGACCTGGCGATACCCTACAGCTCTTATAGACGGTAAATTCGAGTGCAGGTCACCCCTCGAACGTAACGCCACAACTTCTTCAACGAATCCTTCATCAAGCATTTGCCTGAAACGCAGTGCGATCCGGTCATGCAGTACCTTGCGATCCGTCGGTGCGATCGCGAGATTTGCGACAGTATAGGGCAATTGATGCCGCCCCGAACCGCCAGCTTGAGCACTTTGCGCACTTTGTTGCTCGCGATGTGCGGTCATGGTCATCCCGCTGACCCGATAGACTTCCAGCGCACGAACCAGACGCTGAGGATCATTGGGATGAATCCTGGCCGCCGAGACCGGGTCGATACTCGCCAACTCATCGTGCATCGCCTGCCACCCGCGACTGACCGCTTCGGCTTCCAGTTGCGCACGGACCTCGGCATCGGCGGCCGGCATGTCTGCCAGGCCTTCCAATAGAGCCTTGAAATACAACATGGTGCCGCCCACCAGCAGGGGAATTTTTCCCCGAGCGGTTATTTCAGCCATGGCCTGCAGCGCATCCGTACGAAAATCGGCCGCAGAATAGCTCTGCGACGGATCGAGGATATCGATCAAGCGGTGCGGATACTTGTCCAGAAGCGCTTTTGACGGCTTGGCGGTGCCGATGTCCATGCCCCGATAAACCAGCGCCGAATCGACGCTGATCAGTTCGCAAGGCAAGACTTTGGTCAGCTCGATAGCCAGATCGGTCTTGCCCGCGGCGGTCGGTCCCATCAGGAAGATGGCCGGAGGAAGAGCACTCATCAGCGACCGCGCAGGAATAGTTTGTCGAGATCGTCCAGGCCCAGCTGGGTCCAGGTCGGCCTGCCATGGTTGCATTGACCGCTGCGCTCGGTGTTTTCCATGTCGCGCAGAAGGCCATTCATTTCCGGGATTGCCAGACGCCGGTTCGCGCGGATCGCCCCGTGACAGGCCATCGTGCCAAGCAGTTCGTTCATATGCGCCTGCACACGGTCGCTGGTGCCGTACTCCATCAAATCGGCCAGCACGTCGTGCACGAGGCGATTGGCTTCAGCTTGCTTGAGCAACGCGGGAATCTGTCGGATCGCCAGGCTCTCCGGGCCAAGGCGCTGCAGCTCGAAACCCAACTGCTGGAACGTCGCCATATGCTCTTCAGCGCAATCAGCTTCACGCTGACTGACCGCGATCGACTCAGGCACCAACAACGGCTGACCGCTGAGGCCTTCGCTGGCCATGGCGACCTTCAGGCGCTCGTACATGATGCGCTCGTGAGCGGCATGCATGTCCACCAGCACCAGGCCGTGTGCGTTTTCCGCGAGGATATAAATGCCTTTGAGCTGCGCCAGCGCGTAGCCCAACGGCGGGACATCGCCCTGAGACTCGGGCAGGGCAACGCCCGTCGCGACCGGATTCGCTTGACCGCCGGGCAGGGGCGCGAAGAACTCGCGATACGCAGCCTGCGCCTCGGCGATTGGCAGCATCGTGGAAGGCCGGGGCGTGTACTGATACTGATAACCCGCCCCGCTCCCGCTTCCAGCGCCCGCCTCGGACTGCGGATTCCAGGCCGAACCTTGCGGGGTTTCCAGCAGATTGTTCGCCAGACGCATCTCGCCCTGCGGCCCGAACTCGCCCGCTTCCGGCCCGGTCGGACGCACCAGCGCTGTGACCGATGTCGTGCCGGCCAGTTGATCTTCGGGGCGCACGTCACCCAGCGCGCGGTGCAGCGTGCCGTAGAGGAAATCATGAACCATGCGCCCATCACGAAAGCGCACTTCGTGCTTGGTCGGGTGCACGTTGACGTCGACGACGGCCGGATCCACTTCAAAAAACAGCACGAACGTCGGATGACGCCCATTGAACAGCACATCGCGATAGGCCTGACGCACAGCGTGCGCGACCAGCTTGTCGCGAACAGCGCGGCCGTTGACGAAGAAGTACTGAAGATCGGCCTGACTGCGCGAGAACGTCGGCAAGCCCACCCAGCCCCACAGTTTCAGGCCGTTGCGCTCAACCTCGATGGGCAGCGCCTGCTCAAGGAAGCCCGGGCCGCAGACCGCGGACACTCGACGCGCGCGAGCCACGTCATCGCGAGCCTCGTGCAGGCTGAGAACCGTCTTGCCGTTATGCCGCAGATGGAAGGCGACGTCGAAACGCGCCAGCGCCATACGCTTGATCACTTCTTGAAGATGATCGAATTCGGTTTTTTCAGCCTTGAGAAACTTGCGGCGCGCTGGCGTATTGAAAAACAGATCACGGACTTCCACCGAGGTACCGACCGGATGCGCAGCGGGCTGCACGCGGGACGCCATGTCGCGGCCCTCGGTTTCTACCTGCCAGGCCTGGTCCGCATCGCGAGTGCGAGACGTCAGCGTCAGGCGTGCGACCGAGCTGATCGACGCCAGCGCTTCGCCACGGAAGCCCAGGCTCATCACCCGCTCAAGATCTTCGAGCTCACGAATCTTGCTGGTGGCGTGTCGCGCCAACGCCAGCGGCAGATCATCGGGGGAGATGCCACCGCCGTCGTCGCGTACCCGCAAAAGCTTGATGCCCGCCTGCTCGACATCCACATCGATGCGGCGCGCACCGGAATCGAGGCTGTTTTCGAGCAGCTCTTTGATGACTGATGCAGGGCGCTCTACCACCTCGCCTGCCGCAATCTGGTTAGCCAGGCGCGGGCTGAGCAACTGGATACGCGCCGCTTGAGCGGCCGGGCTGCCGGTGTCTATGCCCGTATCAAAGCCCTGCTCATCGAGCAGCAGATCAGTCATGGCTCACCCGCCAGTTCCGCGCTTGGGATCTTGAGCTGCTGGCCAATCTTCAACTCATCGGAGCTGAGTCTGTTGGCCGAGCGCAGTGCCTCCATGCTCATGTCGTAACGCACAGCGATCATGCTCAGGGACTCGCCAGGGCGAACCGTGTGCTCGCGAGCGCCCATGGCCAGCTTGCCGTTGTCACGCAGCCAGGCAATGTAAGTGCCCTGAGGCGGGTTTTGCTGGAAGAACTGCTTCACACCTGCGGTGATGGAACGCGCCAACGCCTGCTGATGGCTTGAGCCTTCTAGCTTGTTAGCTTCGGCGGCATTGGAGATAAAGCCGGTTTCCACCAGAATTGAGGGGATATCCGGCGACTTGAGCACCATGAAGCCCGCCTGCTCGACGCGGGACTTGTGCAGCGAAGTCACCCGCCCGATGTTGGTCAACACCTTCTGGACGACGTTGAGACTCGAGGTCAGCGAGGCGGTCATCGAAAGATCGAGCAGCACACCAGCCAGCATGCGGTCCTTGTCGTCCAGGCTCACAGCGCCTGCACCACCGATCAAGTCGGAACGGTTTTCACTGTCGGCCAGCCAACGTGCGGTTTCCGACGTCGCGCCTCGGTCCGACAACGCAAACACCGAAGCACCAAACGCCGCCGACGACGGCGCAGCGTCAGCGTGAATGGACACGAAGAGGTCCGCACCTTTGGCACGGGCAATCTCGGTTCGTTTACGCAATGGAATGAAGTAGTCGCCAGTACGAGTCAGCTCGGCGCGGTAGCCCTTTTCGGCGTTGATCTGGCGCTGCAGTTCTTTTGCGATGGACAGCACCACGTTCTTTTCTTTCTGGCCGCGACCGCCCGAAGCGCCCGGGTCCTCACCGCCGTGCCCGGCATCGACCACCACGACGATGTCGCGTTTGCCGTTAGGCACTGGAGGCAGTTTGATTTCAGGCTTGGACGGGCTCACCGGGACCGAGGGCGTGGCAGGCGCCACGGTTGCAGGTGTATCAGCGACGCTCGGAGGCGGATTGGCGTCGGCAGCGTTGTCGTAAAGGTCCACCACCAGGCGGTTGCCGTATTGCTGGTTCGGCGCCAAGGTAAAACTTTTCGGCGTCACCGCTTTTTTCAGGTCGATGACCACCCGCAGGTCATCCGGCGTCCGCTGTGCAGAACGCATGCTGGTGATCGGCGTATTGGCCGTGGGAATGTTCAACGAACCGCCCAGCGTCGCACCGTTGATGTCGATGACCAGACGATCCGGAGACTGCAGGGTGAAGACGCTGTGCTGTACCGGGCCGGACAGGTCGAAGACCAGTCGGGTGTTATCCGGAGCACGCCATAAGCGGACACTTCGTACCTGTGTAGCGGCCAACGCGTCGACAGCCAATGTCGCCAGCAGAAGTCCTACCACAGTAACCAGCGCGCGCATGCGCATACCTAACCCCATATCTATTTGAATTCCAAAGCCAAAGCGGCACACCACTGCTCGCCGCGCGAGCTTTTCGGGCTCAAAGTCAGCACTCGACCTTCCGCGTGGGGCCTAATGGTAATGATCAGGTCAGGCTTTGGCAAAAAGCCTGCACCAAGATTGGGCCACTCGATCAGGCAAAGCGCGTCCCCTTCGAAGTAATCGCGTATGCCGAGGAATTCTAGCTCTTCTGGATCAACAAGTCGGTAGAGATCAAAGTGATACGCGCGATTCCTCCCGATTTCGTAAGGTTCTACGAGGGTAAATGTAGGGCTTTTGACCGCGCCGACGTGACCCAGGCCACGGATGATGCCGCGTGACAGCGTCGTCTTGCCCGCGCCCAGATCGCCTTCAAGAAAAATAATCCCAATACTTTCAGTGATTTGGGCAATCCGTGCGCCAAAGCTCGTCATGGCTTCTTCACCCACCAAGTGCAGGGTTAACTCAGACACGGTTGTTGCTCCTCCAGAAGCTGACGAATAACAGGAATCAGATCAGCGGCAGCCATCCCCCGGCCGCTTGCTCCACATTTTTCTCCGGCCAGCGCGTGCAACCACACCGCAAGGCAGGCTGCATCGAACGCAGACATCTTTTGCGCCATCAAGGCACCGATCACACCGGACAGCACATCGCCCAACCCGCCCGTCGCCATCGCTGGATGGCCATGGTCGGCCAACGCCAAATCACCTTCGGGACTGGCAATCAGGCTGCCGCTGCCCTTGAGCACACAGACGGCGTTGTATTTTTTAGCGAGGGCCACGGCAGACGCGGGACGGTCGGCCTGAATCGCCTGCGTGCCGACACCCAGCAAACGGGCAGCCTCGCCAGGATGCGGCGTGATCACGCAACCGTTCGGCAAACTGAGCGACCCGGCCGCCAGTTGATTCAGTGCATCGGCGTCCCAGACTTGCGGCCGAGCAGCGCTGGCAACCGCGGACAGCAAACTGCGCCCCCAGCTGTGCTGCCCCAGACCTGGCCCTACCACCAGAACGCTGGCGGGTTCGATTAACGCCATCAACTGGTTAGCCGATTGAATGCCTGCGGTCATGACTTCAGGAAAACGTGTGAGCGCCGCTGAAACGTGCTCGGGGCGTGTCGCCAGCGTCACCATGCCCGCGCCGCAGCGTAGCGTGCTCTCGGTGGCCAACATTGCTGCGCCCCCAAAACCCAGATCGCCGCCGACGACCAACACCCGTCCAAACATGCCTTTGTGGGCCGTGCGTGGGCGGGGTGCCAGTTTGGGCAGATTGAATGTATCCAGACGTTTGATGCTGAGCGGCGTCTGCGCCACGATCGCGGCATCGGCTTGGAGGTCATCGAAAGCCAGCTCCCCTACCAGCTCGGGCGCATCGCCCGTGAACAGGCCGATTTTCAGGCCGATGAATGTCACGGTGAGGTCAGCGCGAACGGCCAGGCCCAGGGTGCGTCCGGTGTTCGCGCACAGGCCCGAAGGGATATCGACGGCCATCACCGGCAGGCCGCTGTCGTTGATACACCGAATGGCGCTGGCATACGGCTCGCGGACGTCACCGTTGAGGCCGGTGCCCAGCAACGCATCGACAAGAATGCCGACCAGCGGTTGCTGTCCCCAAGGCAGCACATTAACGCCCACCCCTAGTGCTTCTTGATAGGCAGACGCCGCATCACCGGCCAGGGCAGAAGCGTCGCCCACGGCGAGCACCGAGACGTGCCACCCCGCACGCTGCGCCAACGCAGCGATCAAATAGCCGTCCCCTGCGTTATTGCCGCGCCCCGCCAGCACGGTCAATTGCCGTGCTTCAGGCCAGCGCCGAGGCAACGCTCGCCACGCGGCATGAGCTGCGCGCTGCATCAAATCGAAGCCAGCCGTGCCAGCAGCAATCAGGCGTGCGTCGAGGTCGCGCACTTGCGCGGCGCTATACAGCGCGTCAGGTAATGGGGGTTTGCTGTGCAACATGCGTCTTTGAGCTCCGATGTCTGGCAGAATTATACGCACCTGCGCCCCGGTGTCCTCTTTGCAATGTCCGCGATTACAGTAGATCCATCCCAACACTCTGTGCCCATGACGGCTGCGGGGTTGAACGAACTTGCCCAATCGATCAAGGACTGGGGGCGTGAGCTCGGGTTCCAGCAGGTCGGCATCTCGGGATTGGATCTGGCGGAGCATGAGCAGCATCTGGAGCGCTGGCTCGAAGCCGGTTATCACGGCGAGATGGACTATATGGCAGCCCATGGCAGCAAACGTTCGCATCCCGATGAACTGGTGCCGGGAACGTTACGGGTTGTGTCGTTGCGCATGGACTATCTTCCCGGCGACACGCACATGGCCCAACGCCTGGCAGAACCTGAGAAAGCCTATGTCTCGCGTTACGCGCTGGGCCGCGACTACCACAAGCTGATCCGCAAACGCGTGCAGCAATTGGCAGAGCGCGTCCAGCAGGCCATCGGGCCGTTTGGTTTCCGCGCCTTTGTCGACAGCGCGCCGGTCCTGGAGAAGGCCATTGCCGAGCAAGCCGGATTGGGCTGGATCGGCAAAAACACGCTGGTGCTCAACCGCAAGGCGGGCAGCTACTTTTTCCTCAGCGAACTGTTCGTCGACCTGCCCTTGCCGGTAGACGAACCCCACGCGACCGAGCATTGCGGGCGCTGCACCGCGTGCCTGGAGATCTGCCCGACCAACGCCTTCGCAGGCCCCTATGTACTGGATGCACGCAAATGCATCTCTTACCTGACCATCGAGCTGAAGACATCGATTCCCGAAGCCCTGCGTTCGATGATCGGCAATCGGGTGTTCGGCTGCGACGACTGTCAGATTGTCTGCCCCTGGAACCGATTTGCCCGGCCGACTGACCAGAACGACTTCAAACCCCGTCACGGCCTTGATAACGCCGAGCTGGCGACGTTGTTTTTGTGGGATGAAACAACCTTCTTGAGCAACACCGAAGGCTCACCGCTGCGCCGAGCGGGTTACGAACGCTGGTTGCGGAACCTGGCTGTAGGCCTGGGCAATGCGCCGTCGAGCATTCCGGTGATCGAGGCCTTGAAGGCACGACTCGATCATCCCTCGGAAATGGTGCGCGAGCATGTGGAATGGGCGTTGCGCCAGCACAAGACGAGAAGCGGGATTATCTGATTAGCGCCAAAGCCACCTGTAGGCGCGAATTCATTCGCGAAAGGTATAGCAGGCGACTCATCTGCGACGCCCTTGTAGGCACATCGCGAATGAATTCGCTCCCACAGGTAAAAAAATCAATCAGTTTTAATGCCCATCCTTGTAAACGAACTTGGGCATTTCCCAGCGATATTTGATCGCCAGCAAGCGCAGCAGCAACCCTCCAAACAGTGTGATCAATGTGCCCTGCTCGATAGGCAATCCAGCCCACTGACAGAGCAGAAAACACCACGCCGCCGCAAACGAGACGCTGGCGTACAACTCGCGACGGAAGATCAGCGGGATGTCGTTGCAGAAAATGTCACGCAAAATGCCTCCAAACACCCCAGTGATCACGCCGCTGACCGCCGCGACCGTCATGCTCAGGCCCATGTCCAGCGCCGTCATGCAGCCAATGACCGTGAAAGCGACCAGCCCGAGTGCGTCGAGCACCAGAAACAGCGAACGCAAGTGCCGCATCAGCGGGGCGATAAAGATCGTCACCAACGCCGCAACGCTGGTGAGGATCAGGTATTCAGGGTGTTTAACCCACGTCAGCGGGTAATGCCCCAGCAGGACGTCGCGTACCGAGCCGCCACCGAGCGCCGTGATGCAGGCAATCAGCACCACGCCAAACCAGTCCATGCCCCGGCGGCCAGCAGACAATGCGCCTGTCATGGCCTCGGCGGTGATGGCGATCAGATAGAGCATCAACAACATGGCGGCAGTCCCTGCGAGAAAGGAGCGCAGTCTAACCACTGGGCCGGAGCACCAAAAGAGGGCGTTTCACCAAGCCCTCTCGCTCAACACTCAGACCTTGATGAAATGCTCGCGGTAGAAACGCAGCTCGGCGATGGACTCGCGAATGTCGTCCAGCGCCAGGTGCGTGCTGCCTTTCTTGAATTTCAGCTCAGGTGACCAGCGCGCGGCCAGTTCCTTGAGCGTCGAAACGTCCAGATTGCGGTAGTGGAAGTAGTTTTCCAGCGTCGGCATGCGTTTGTACAGGAAGCGGCGATCCTGGCAGATGCTGTTGCCACAGATGGGCGAGCTGCGCTCCGGCACCCATTGCTTGATGAACGCCAGGGTCATGGCTTCCGCTTCAGCCGTGGAGATCTTGCTCTCGCGCACGCGCTGGGTCAGGCCCGAGCCGCCGTGCTGACGGGTGTTCCACTCGTCCATGCCGGCCAACAGCTCATCGCTCTGATGCACGGCGATAACCGGCCCCTCGGCCAGCGTATTGAGCTCGCTGTCGGTGATGATGGTCGCCATTTCGATGATGACGTCGTTATCGGGATCCAGCCCGGTCATTTCCAGGTCGATCCAGATCAGGTTCTGCTTGCTCTGCATATGTCGGTTCCTCAACGTAGGCGCGCAGTTTAGCTCAGGCGGGCATGCTAGACTGCCCCCGCTTTAACCTTCAGCTGCTTTATCCAATGGAACACTGAACACCCATGGCCAAACGCCAACTCAACCGCCGCCAGAACTGGCGCATCGAAAAGATTCAGGGCGAGCGCGCCGCGCGTGCCGCCAAACGAGAATCGCAAGCCTTGGAAACTCTGGAAGGCGGCGATCTGGGCCCGGAGCAAACGGGACTGGTGATCGCGCATTTCGGCGTACAGGTGGAAGTCGAGGCGCAGGAAGGAGAACTGAGCGGCCAAGTGTTCCGTTGCCATTTGCGCGCCAACCTGCCCGCACTGGTGACAGGCGACAAGGTCGTCTGGCGAGCGGGCAACCAAGGCATCGGTGTGATCGTCGCGCAGCTGCCCCGCACGACCGAACTGTGCCGTCCAGACTCCCGAGGCCAGCTCAAGCCGGTCGCGTCGAACGTCGACCTGATTGTCATCGTGTTCGCGCCCATGCCCGAGCCTCACGCCAACCTGATCGACCGTTATCTGGTGGCCGCTGAACACGCCGGCATTCGTCCGCTGTTGCTGCTGAACAAGTTCGACCTCATCGACGATCAGAACGCCCCGGCGCTGAACGCTTTACTGGAGGTCTATCGCACGCTCGGTTATCCGGTGCTGGAAGTCTCGGCCCATCACGGCAACGGCATGCAGAATCTGCAGGACCAGCTGGACGGCCACATCAGCGTGTTCGTCGGGCAGTCTGGCGTGGGTAAATCCTCGCTGGTGAACAGCCTGCTGCCCGAAGTCGGCACCCGCGTCGGACCGCTGTCGGAGTATTCCGGTCAGGGCACGCACACCACGACCACCGCCCGTCTGTTCCACTTCCCGCGTGGCGGCGACCTGATCGACTCACCGGGGATTCGCGAATTCGGCCTGGGCCACGTGAGTCGCGCCGACGTCGAAGCGGGCTTCATCGAATTCAACGACCTGCTCGGGCGATGCCGCTTCCGCGACTGTAAACATGACCGCGAACCCGGTTGCGCGTTGCTCCAGGCCCTTGAAGACGGCCGCGTGCAGCAGCAACGCATGAACAGCTACCGATCGATCATTGCGAGCTTGCCGGAGAGCAATTACTGATCGCCGCCAACGTGTAGGAGAGCGCTTGCCCGTAATGGCGTCCACCGATCCAAGGTTGACGGTGGCTGAAATATCTCAATCGCGGGCAAGCGCGCTCCTACAGGTGGGTGGTTCGTAGGTGGGTGACACCTTCAATAGCGCCACCGCCGGCAAGTCTGACGGGTACAGACGGATATTCAGAGACAAAAAAACGCCGCGATCATCGCGGCGTTTTTGTGTGCACGGGTTATCTCCGCAGGCGGCCATCGCGAATGAATCCACTCCCACATGAAAAATGCATGCCCACTGTGGGAGCGAATTCATTCGCGAGAAGCCCGCCCGGACGACCACGATCTGACGGTCAGTTCTTGGTCTCGTCGATCTTCAGTTGCCCTTGATCGAAGATGTTCAGCTTCTGTCGGATCTCGTGGGGCTGGGCGTAAGCCTGGGGATCAACCGCTGGTGCGGCGGTCGATGCGCCTGGCTTGCCGCCCGGGGCGGTCGGCGACGTCGGAGCAGGGGCAGCGTCGGTCTTGGGCGCCTCGCCGGCGTTCTGATCGCCTTCGATGCGCGCTTGAGCCTTTTTGGTCAGCACGACGATGTCGATACGGCGGTTGATCGGGTTTTCCGGGTGTTCCTTGTCGTACAGCGAAGACGAGGCATAGCCCACGACACGCGCAACCTGCGGATCGGGATACCCACCGGCGATCAGGGCCCGGCGAGCGGCGTTGGCGCGGTTGGCCGACAGCTCCCAGTTACCGAATCCATTGTTGCCTACATACGGTGTCGCATCGGTGTGACCGCTGATGCTGACTTTGTTCGGCACGGCCTTGATGGTGTCAGCCATGGCCAGCAGGATGTCTTCGAAATAAGGCTTCAGACGCGCGCTGCCGATGTCGAACATTGGGCGGTTCTCGGCGTCCATGATCTGGATACGCAGGCCGTCCTGAGTGATCTCGAACAGGATCTGGTCCTTGAACTTGGCCAGTTGCGGGTTCTCGTTGATCTTGGTCTGAAGCTCCTGCAACAGCATTTCCAGGCGCTCTTGCTCGACCTGCTCGGCGGCGGCATCCTGCTTGTCGGCATCGACAGGCACTTTGTCCGGCGCAGGCGTGCTCTTCACTTCAGGGTTGAGCGTCTGGTCAGGCGACATCTCGGGCGAACCGCCGAGGTCGATCACGTAAGGCGAGCCGCTGTCGGAGAAACCGACCGGGTCCTTGAAGTAACCGGCGATGGCGATCAATTGTTCGGGCGTGGCCGAGGACATCAGCCACAGCACCAGGAAGAACGCCATCATTGCCGTCGCGAAGTCGGCAAATGCAATTTTCCAGGCGCCGCCGTGGTGCCCTCCGCCGAAGCGCTTGACGCGCTTGACTATGATTGGCTGATTATTTTCCATGGATCAACGACCGCGGACAGCTTGTTCCAGCTCGCTGAAGCTGGGGCGGTGCGCCGGATACAGAACCTTGCGACCGAACTCGACAGCCAGTGAAGGCGGCACGCCCGAAGCCGAAGCCACGAGGGAGGCCTTGATGGCTTCGAACACGTTCATTTCTTCCTTGGCGTCGTGCGCCAGAGAAGTGGCCAGCGGACCGAAGAAACCGTACGCCGCGAGAATACCGAAGAAGGTACCCACGAGCGCCGCACCGACGTGCATACCGATCGCAGCCTTGTCGCCGGAGCCCAGGGAGGCCATGGTCACCACGATGCCGAGTACCGCCGCGACGATACCGAAACCGGGCATACCGTCGGCCACGCCGGTCACGGCGTGGGACGGGTGCTCCAGCTCTTACATCATGC
>Ga0265798_10005713_pt1 | contig 16578 bp, 13 predicted proteins | sample P3T30metagenome_FD_192430 | JGI IMG/M metagenome (GOLD analysis project Ga0265798, IMG submission 192430) | Plant litter microbial communities from East Loma Ridge, Irvine, California - P3 T30 | ecosystem: Environmental > Terrestrial > Plant litter > Unclassified | place: USA: California... | reverse complement strand
ATCGCCAGCCCGATGGCGACGGACGCGGCCACGAACGGGTCCGGCACCCACAAAGCCGCCGTGACGCCGACCAGGGCAGCCACGAAATTTCCACCGAGGATCGACCAGGGCTGTGCCAGTGGGCTCGCCGGCACCGCGAAGAGCAGGACCGCCGAGGCGCCCATCGGGGCGATCAGCACGGGGGCGGCCGCGGGCCCGATCGCGGCGCGGCAGACCAGGCCGGTGGCCAGGATCCCGAGCAGGGCGCCGGCGGCCGAGCGCAACCGCTCGCGCTGGCTGACGGGGGTCAGCTCCGGAAGGAGGCGGCTGAGCAAGGATCGCATCGGGTCCGGATCTCGCACACGAGACGGGACGGCGCAGGGTGCGCCGTCCCGCTTCAGGATTAGAGGTCGGGAGCCGCTTATCAGACCGCGCGGGCCTCGTGCATCGCCTGGATCTGCGTGGCGCTGTAGCCGAGGCCCGTGAGCACCTCGTCGGTGTGCTCGCCGAGCAGTGGCGAGGCCTTCACCTCGACGGTCATGTCGGAGAACTTGATCGGGCTTCCGACGGTCAGGTACGAGCCGAGCTTGGGATGCGGCACCTCGACCACGGTGCCGCTCGCGCGCAGCGACTTGTCCTCGGCGATCTCCTTCATCGACAGCACCGGCGCGCAGGGGATGTCGTAGGTGCGCAGGATGTCCACCGCCTCGAACTTGGTCTTGTCGGCCAGCCATTCCTCGATGGTCTTGAAGATATCGAAGATCTTGTCCTGCCGGGCCCGCGGGGTGTTGTAGGCGGCGTCGGTGATCCACTCCTCCCGGCCGAGCACCTTGCAGATCGGCGCCCAGGCATGGCCCTGGATCGTGAAGTAGATGTAGGCGTTCGGGTCGGTCTCCCAGCCCTTGCACTTGAGCACCCAGCCGGGCTGGCCGCCGCCGCCGGCGTTGCCGCCGCGCGGGACCACGTCCGAGAACTCCCCGTGCGGGTATTGCGGGTATTCCTCGAGGTAGCCCAGCGCGTCGAGGCGCTGCTGGTCGCGCAGCTTCACCCGGCAGAGGTTGATGACCGAATCCTGCATCGACACGGCGACCTTCTGGCCGGTGCCGGTCTTGTTCTTCTGGTGGAGCGCCGTGAGGATGCCGATCGCGAGGTGCATGCCGGTGTTGGAATCACCGAGCGCTGCGGCGCTGACGGTGGGCGGCCCGTCCCAGAAGCCGGTGGTCGAGGCGGCGCCGCCGGCGCATTGGGCGACGTTCTCGTAGACCTTCAGGTCCTCGTAATGGTGCCCGTCGGAGAAGCCCTTCACGGAGGCCAGGATCATCCCGGGATTGAGCTCCTGGATGCGGGCCCAGGAGAAGCCCATCCGGTCGAGCGCTCCGGGACCGAAATTCTCGACCATCACGTCGGAATCCTGGATCAGCTTCTCCAGGACTTCCTTGCCGGCCTGGGTCTTGGTGTCGAGCGTCAGCGAGCGCTTGTTGGAGTTCAGCATCGTGAAGTAGAGCGCGTCGGCATCCTCGACGTGCCTCAGCTGCGTGCGGGTCACGTCGCCGGAGCCCGGCCGCTCCACCTTGATCACGTCCGCGCCGAACCACGCCAGCAGCTGCGTGCAGGCGGGACCGGCCTGGACGTGGGTGAAGTCGATGATCTTGATCCCATCCAACGGCTTGCTCATCTGGCGTTCTCCCATGCACGGTGAGGTTTGCGGTCTTCGGACGGTCCCGTTTGGTATTCAGGATCCGTTCGGAAGGGCTTCGAGTTCGGCCACCCGCTGGCGCAGGCGCTTCTCCTCGGCCCAGCGCTCGGTCTCGTCGCGGATCACCGCAACGATCCCGGTCACCTGGTCCGACGCATCCCGGATCATCCCGACCGTGAAGGCGATGGAGAGCTGGTGGCCGTCCTTATGGATTGCCGGCACCCGGAGGGTCTCCGCTCCGTAGCGGGTGATTCCGGTCCGCATCGTCTTGGCGTAGCCGTCCCAGTGACGGCGCCGGTGCCGCTCGGGCGTGATCAGGTCGAGAGTCTGCCCCAGGGCGTCCGCGGCGGTGAAGCCGAAGATCCGTTCGGCGGCGGGGTTCCAGACCGTGATCGCGCCCTCCGGATCCGCCACCACCACGGCATCGCCGATGGCCGCAACGAAGCCCGCGAGATCGTCCGCGGGCGGACGGTCGAGCACGGTCTCAGCGCCGGCCACGGACAGTCCGACCCCTGCGCTGCCGATGTTCGACGGTCGAGATGCTGTATTGGTCGGAACGAACGAAGCTCGGGTCCGGCATTGCGGTCTCCCTGCGGATACGGCGCTAAAGTTCCGGATGGTCCGGAGCCCCTAGCCGCGTCTCGCTGTGCGTCTTGGCATCTGGTATGCCAGATACCGAGTAACGTCAACCGCAAGGGTTCAAATTGGCATTTTGTTGCAGATCAATCGTATCACCCGCTGGGAGCACGGTGGCGTGCAACGGAGGGCCGATCCGCCCGCGTCGTCATCCCGAGGGAAGCCGGGCGCCCCGGCGATCAGCCCAGCCTTGAAACCCGTGGGCTGTCCCAGGTCGCCATGCTGCGCTCGGGATCACGGTGAAGCCGGGGCCCTCATCCGGCTCCCCTACGGGCGCGGTCGGCCCGGCGCCCGGTCTTCTCAGATTCGCCGCTTTCCGGGGGCAGGAGCCGGTCAGCCAGACAGCACGGGCCGGCGTTTCGGCAACCCGCCCTGGAGACCACTCGGTGATCCGTTTCGAGAAAGTCAGCAAGGTCTACCGCACCGACGGCCACAAGCGGACGATCCTGGAGCAGGTGTCGTTCACCCTGAAGCCCGGCATCTCCTACGGCATCCTCGGCATCAACGGCGCCGGCAAGTCGACCACGATGCGGCTGATCGCCGGGACCGAGGATCCGACCCGCGGAAAGATCCATCGCGGCCTGCGGATCTCGTGGCCGCTGGGTTTCGCCGGCGGCTTCCATCCCAAGATGACCGGCCGCGACAACGTCATGTTCGTCGCCCGGATCTACGGCGAGGATCCGCGCCGGGTGCTCGACTTCGTCGAGGATTTCTCGGAGCTCGGCAGCTACCTCGACGTGCCGATCTACACCTACTCGTCCGGCATGGGCGCCCGGCTCGCCTTCGGCATGAGCATGGCGATTCCGTTCGACTGCTACCTGATCGACGAGATCACCTCGGTCGGCGACGCGCGCTTCTCCAAGCGCTGCGACGAGGTGTTCTCGCAGCGGCGCAAGAACGCCGACATCATCATGGTCTCGCACTCGATGGAGACGATCCGCCAATGGTGCACGCAGGGCCTCGTCCTGCTCAACGGGCGGGCGATCATCTACGAGGACGTCAACGACGCCATCGAGGTCTATCGGCGCCTCAACGCGTGATCGACCCGACCGGGGAAGACATGCTTTTGCCGCCTCTTCATGAGAGAGGCGTGCGACACGAGCGTTTCGGCGCGGTCGAGGGCCCGGCGACGGGCGGACCGTGGGGGCCGTGGAGGCCAGGGATCACGTCATGAACATGGAGATCCGGAAAGCCGAGGGGCAGCCGGTCACCACTGCGGACCGGCAGCAGGCGATCACCGAATCGTTGCGCCAGATCGCCCGCATGTCGCGGTTCGTGGACCGCAAGAAGGGCATCCGGTCCTACCAGAGCCACGTCAAGAACGACCCCTGGATCCCGATCCTGTTCGTGGTCTGCTTCGTGCTGCCGGCCCTGGCCGGAGCGCTGTATTTCGGCCTGATCGCCTCGGATCGCTACGTGAGCGAGGCGCGGTTCGCGATCCGCCCGGCGCTCGGCACGGCCGACAAGGCGACGCCGGATTCGGTCGGCACCTCGTCGGGCGTCTCGAATCAGATGGTCGCCCAGGACACGCTGATCACCTACGAGTACATCCTCAGCCGGCCGATGCTGGAGATCATCGAGTCGAAGCTGCCGATCCGCGAGTGGTTCAGCCGCGACAGCATCGACTACTTCTCCCGCTTCGATCCCGATAAGCCGATCGAGAAGTTCCTCCGCTACTGGAAGCGCCGGGTCGGCATCGAAGTCGAATCCGGATCCGGCATCATGTCGCTCCAGGTCGAGGCCTTCGACCCGAGCGAGTCCCTCGCCATCGCCCAGGCGGTGATGAAGGAGGCCGAGCGGATGGTGAACGACCTCAGCGTCAAGTCCCGCGAGGACGCCGTCGCGGAGAGCACGCGCGAGTTGAAGCTCGCCGAGGAACGCATGACCAAGATCCGCCTGGCGATGCGCGACCTGCGCAATCGCGAAGGCGTGCTGGACGCGCAGAAGTCCAACGAGGCCAACCTCAAGGTCGTGTCCGAGCTGCGGGCGGCCCGCATCAACCTGGCGGTCCAGCTCGCCATCGGCCAGCGCGACCTCGGCCCGGAATCGCGCCGGATCATCGACATCAAGCAGCAGATCAAGGATCTCGACGAGAACATCGCCAAGATCGAGCGGCAATCGGCCAGCCAGGACCCTGAGCAGAAGCGCCTTCTGTCGGACGCGCTGACCCGGTTCGAGGGGCTCGAGAACGACCGCAAGAACGCCGAGAAGTACTACCAGCAGGTGCTGACCGCCCACGAGCGGGCCCGCATCGTCGCCGCCAGGCAGATCGAGTTCTTCAGCCCGATCGTCGAGCCGGTGAAGGCGCAATCCTCGGTCGAGCCGCGGCGGATGTTGATGATCAGCCTCGTCACCGCGGGCGCCGCCGTCCTGTTCGCGGCCTCGATGTTCGCCCGCAAGATGATGGCCTGAGGACGGGCGCCCGGTTCGGCATGGATCGGGCGCGTCGCGCGCTCAGGCGCCCGAGGCGGCCTTGGCGGACGCGTCGCCGGTCCAACCTTGGGCCCGCCAGCCTTCGGCGCGCTCGTCGAGGTCGATCGAGCCGCCGCGGTCGAGGATCGCCATCACCCGGTCGGCCTGGTGATCTTCGGCCTGCACCGTCACGAGGGTTCCGCCGCGGCGCACGCCTTCGGCATAGGTCTGGGCCTCGTCCTCGCTGAGGCCGGCGCCCGTGAGCCCACCGATCAGCCCGCCGGCGGCGGCGCCGACCCCGGCTCCCGCGGCGGCCGCCACCAGCCAGCCCGCTGCGACCACCGGCCCGAGGCCGGGGATCGCCAGCAGCCCGAGCCCCGCCAGCAGCCCGGCGCCCCCGCCCAGGACCGTCCCGACGGTGGCGCCGGTCCCGGCCGCATCCACCGGGTCGACCACGTCGAGCTGGGGTTCGCCGAAGGGCTCGTCCCGGGGCACGGCCGGCTCGGCGCGGTTTGCCAGGATGCTGATGGCGCTATGCGGGATCCCCGCAGCCTCGAGCTGTTCGACCACGGTGGTGGCGGTATCGTACTCGTCGAACAGGGCGGTGAGGACGCGGGCGGCCATGGACGTTCTCTCGATCGGCGGGCTGCCGCCCGGTTTCGTGACGCGGCAGCGGGCATCCCACCCGACCGCCGGGACGATCTGATCGCCCCCCGATCAAGTGGCGAACGCAGTGCGGGTTCCCGCCTGGGCCTGGGGGTTTCTTAACGGCGCGCTAACCATCCGCTCGGCAGATCTTGCCGGGTGCGCTCCCGGGATTCCCCGCGGGCACGCGGGATGGATCGAGCACGATGGCGGAGTCGGCGAGCGCGCCGGTCAAGGGCGGGTCTTTCGGCGGGGCTGCATCGTCGGTCCTAAGCCAACTCTCGCTGCCCACCCGCGGCGACCTCCACGCGCTGTCCAAGCGCTCGGACCTCATGTTCGCCACCGGCGTCATGGGCATCCTGGCGGTGCTGATCTTCCCGTTGCCGGCGGTACTGCTCGACCTGCTGCTGGCGGTCTCGATCATCACCTCCGTGCTGATCATGATGACCGGCCTGTCGATCGACAACCCGCTGGAATTCACCGTCTTCCCGACGCTGCTGCTGATCGCCACGATGCTGCGGCTGGCGCTGAACCTCGCCTCGACCCGCCTGATCCTGGGCCACGGCCACGAAGGGACGGCGGCGGCCGGCCACGTCATCGAGGCGTTCGGCAACTTCGTGATGGGCGGCAACTTCGTCATCGGGATCATCGTGTTCGCGATCCTGATCATCGTGAACTTCGTGGTCATCACGAAGGGCTCGGGGCGCATCGCCGAGGTCGCGGCGCGCTTTACCCTCGACGCGATGCCCGGCAAGCAGATGGCGATCGACGCCGACCTCTCGGCCGGCCTGATCGACGAGAAGGTGGCCAAGGCCCGCCGCTCCGCCCTCGAAGAGGAATCGTCGTTCTTCGGTGCCATGGACGGCGCCTCGAAATTCGTGCGCGGCGACGCGGTGGCGGCCCTGCTGATCACGTTCATCAACGTGGTCGGCGGCATCGTCATCGGCGTGGCGCAGCAGGGTATGAGCTTCGGCGACGCAGCCAAGAGCTACACCCTGCTCACCATCGGCGACGGGCTGGCCAGCCAGGTCCCGGCCCTGATCGTCTCGACCGCGGCCGGCATCCTGGTGTCGAAGGCGGGCGTGAAAGGGTCGGCCGACAAGGCGCTGGGCAAGCAGCTCGCGCATTACCCCAAGGCGCTGGGCATGTCGGCGGCCGTCATGTTCCTGATCGCGCTCCTGCCCGGCATGCCGATGCTGCCGTTCCTGCTGCTCGGCGGCGGGGCGGGCTACGCCGCATGGCGCACCAACAAGACCGCCAACGAGGCCCCGCCGCTCGACGCGGAGGGCGTCCCGATGGACGCCAAGGCCGTCGCGGCCGCGGCCACTGCCAAGGAGGAGACCGTCACCGACCTCCTGAAGCTCGACGACCTGAAGCTCGAGATGGGCTACGCGCTGCTCGCCCTGGTCAACGGCGAAGGCCAGGACCGGCTCACGGATCAGATCAAGGCCCTGCGCCGCCAGCTCGCGGCGGAACTCGGCTTCGTGATGCCCTCGGTCCGCATCCTCGACAACGTCCAGCTCGATGCCAACTCCTACGTGGTGCGGGTCAAGGAGATCGAGGCCGGCACCGGCCGGATCTTCCCGGGCCAGTTCATGGCCATGGACCCGATGGGCGGCCAGGTTCAGCTGCCCGGCCAGCACATGCTGGAGCCCACCTTCGGCCTGCCGGCGACCTGGATCGACGCGTCCCTGCGCGATCAGGCGCAGCTCAAGGGCTACACGGTGGTGGACGCCGCCACCGTGGTCTCGACCCACCTCACCGAGTTGATCAAGGCGCACGTCTCCGAGCTGCTCAACCACGTCGAGGTCTCGAAGCTGCTGCGCGAGCTGCCGAAGGAGCACGCCGAGCTGCTCAAGGAGATCATGCCCTCGCAGATCTCGACCACCGGCGTGCAGCGGGTGCTGCAGTTCCTGCTCTCCGAGCGCGTGTCGATCCGCGACCTCGGGGCGATCGTGGAGGGCATCGCGGAGGTGGCCGGCGCGGTGAAGAACCCGCGCGACGTGGTCGAGCATGTCCGCGCCCGGCTCGGCCGGCAGATCTGCGCCCAGTACCAGGACCAGAACGGCACCCTGCCGATCATCACCCTGTCGCCCGCCTGGGAGCAGGCCTTCATGGAATCGATCGTGGGCGAGCGCGAGGAGCGCTACTTGGCGATGCAGCCCTCGAAGCTCAGCGAGTTCGTCACCGCGGTCCGCGACCGCTTCGAGGCCGCGGCCCGCCAGGGCGAGATGCCGGTGCTGGTGACCTCGGCACAATCCCGGCCGTTCGTGCGCTCGATCATCGAGCGCTTCCGCCGGGAGACCCCGGTGATGAGCCAGGCCGAGATCCACCCGCGGGCGCGGCTGCGCACCGTGGGCTCGATCTAAGGGTGCGGCGTCGATGGCCTGCTCAAGGCAGGCTCAACGTGCATGACTCGTCGCTCAAGGGGTTTGGAGTTGGGCTAACGACGCGGCGCCCACCTTGTCATCCCGGGGCCGCGAAGCGAAGTCCGGGATCCATAATCGCCGACGGATCAAGACCTTGCACGGCCGGCGCCTCTGGATTCCGGGCTCGCCTCCGGCGCCCCGGAATGACACGGTGGCTTATCCGGCAGGCGTTGCCTCATTGGCTCAGGACATCACCCGAGCCCCCGCGAAACGTCCACGGCAGACGTTCTGCCGCGCCAGCCCAACCAGCTTCTCCGCCTCAGACCGCCTTCTGCTTCAGCTCGCGCTCCAGCTCGTGCGCGTCGAGCCCGGGCACGACCACCGGGGGCTCCGGCACGGTCGAAGGCACCGCGGTCGGCGAGCCGATGGCGGCGGCGAGGCGGGAGCGCTCGAAGAGCACCACGACGATCACCGAGATCAGCGCCGGGATCCAGAAGTAGAACACGCGAAATACTAGCAGCGCCGCGACGATCGCGTTCCTGCGTGTCTCGTCAGTCTCCGCGATGTTCATGGCCGTGAGGAAGACGATCTCGAACACGCCCAGCCCACCCGGGGCATGCGAGGCCAGCGCAACAGAGAAGGAGGCCAGAAATATAGCGAGCACCGGGATGAAGTTCGGGTTCACTGCGTCTGGTAGGGCGAAGTAGATGATCCCAGCCGCGCCCAGGAGCTCCAGCGGCGCAGCCGCAAGCTGGCGCAGCATGATCCCAGGACGCGGATACTCAAGCTTGAACGTCCGCAGATTTATGGGTGGCAGCCGCAGGAGGGAGCCAACGACGTAGACGGCGACAAAAGCCAACATGCCGATGCCAACCGTCACTGCCGTGCTCGGATTAGTGAGAATTGCGGGCAGCTTGTCCTGCAGGCGTGCGAGCAAATGCGGATCGTAAACCAGCGTGAACCCGCCAAGCAGGATCGTACCGAGGAAGAACGTGAAGGAGCACAGGGCCACCAGCACGGCGACCTGGGCGGCCGAGAGTCCCTTGGCCGTGTAGGCCCGGTAGCGCACGAGGGCGCCGGAGAAGACCGAGGCGCCGATATTGTGCGACAAGGCGTAGGTGGTGAAAGAGCAGAGCGAGACGAACAGCCACGAGATGTGACGCACGCCCAGATGCAGCAGGGCGATCCGGTCGTACCAGGCGAGCGCCGCGTAGGCCACGAGGGTCGAGAGTGCTGCGAGCAGGATGCGGTGGGGCGGGATCGCCAGGACCGCGGCCCAAATCGCGGATGGCGATGTCGTCTTCAACTCTTGATAGAGGAAGTAGCCCGATATCACGACCGCTGCGAGGCCGATCAACGGCCAGATGAAATCGCTGAGCTTCTTCATGTACACCGACGCCCCGGGGAGAGCCCCTGATGCGCCGCCATGCAACGCGCCGCAAGCGGATCGAGGCCATCCCGATTTCCCTTGTCAGGTGATCGTGACGGTTTCGTGCCGCGTTGCCGGCACATCACACGCGGACCCTGCGGTCGAGCCGCCGTAGAGGATGCAACGCGTGGGTGCGCGAGCAGCCGGCGAGCGCGTCAGCCCCGGGCGCGGTTGAGCCCGATCCCGTCCATGGCGGCCTGGTCCCGGATCGCCTCCGCAGCGCGCTCGGCAGTCCGCTCGCGGTCGTTCAGGATCTCGACCTTCTTGAGTTCCTCGAACGCCTCTCCGAGCTCGGCCTTGGCCTCGGCCAGCTGGCCTTCGAGCGCCTGAGCGGACTGGCGCATGTTGTCCCGGCGGCCGGCGGCGGCGCGGGCGTAGGTCGGGTAGGCGAAATGCCCGACATCGGTGATGCCGGCGCGCGCTTCCTCGACGGCGACCTCGCGGTCGAGTTCCACCGCCATGCGCTGGAAGTCCGCCATCATCATCTCGATCTGGGTCACACGCCGGCGCTTCTCGTCAACCTGGAAGCGGCGCAGCCGGATCAGCGTGTCACGCGATTTCATTGGGACGCTCACTCCACGCAACGCTCAGGGCCGCGCCAAGGACCATGCCCGGCCCGTGCCCCAAACAGGATCGCGAACGCGAACCTGCTCAGACCCTAGTTCCGCATCATCGAATACACCCAAGCGGTTACCGCTTCGCTGCATGATGCCTAGGCTATGCCGACGATCTGGCTAAGCCGTGCGTAACCATCGCCGATGGACGTTGCTTCTTCCTTACCCTGCCCCAGAAAAGCCTCAAGCTGAGGCATGAGCGCCACGGCCTCGTCGACCTCCTGGGACGAGCCCGCCCGGTAGGCGCCCAGGCGGATCAGCTCTTCCATGTCGGCGTAGGTGGAGAGCACCCGACGGGCCCGGCGCACCACCGGCAGGTAGGCCGGATCGCAGGAGCGCGGCATGGTGCGGGAGACCGAGCGCAGCACGTTGATCGCCGGATAGCGCCCGCGCTCGGCGATGGCCCGTTCCATGACGATGTGCCCGTCCAGGATGCCGCGGACCGCATCCGCCACCGGCTCGTTGTGGTCGTCGCCCTCGACGAGCACGGTGAACAGCGCCGAGATCGTGCCGAGGCCGACCCCGGGTCCCGCACGCTCCAGCAGGCGCGGCAGCTCGGAGAAGACGGTCGGGGTGTAGCCCTTGGCCGTGGGCGGCTCGCCCGCCGCGAGGCCGATGTCGCGCTGGGCCATGGCGAAGCGCGTGATCGAATCGATCATGCACAGCACCTTCGCGCCCTGGTCGCGGAAGTGCTCGGCCACCGAAAGGGTCACGTAGGCGGCGTTGCGGCGCATGAGCGCCGGCTCGTCGGAGGTCGCCACCACCACCACCGAGCGGGCGAGGCCGGCGGCGCCGAGATCGTCCTGCAGGAACTCCTGCACCTCGCGGCCGCGCTCGCCCACGAGGCCGATCACCGCCACGTCGGCGGCGGTGTAGCGGGCGAGCATCGACAGCAGCACCGACTTGCCGACGCCGGAGCCGGCGAAGATGCCCATCCGCTGGCCGGCGCACATGGTGAGGAAGGTGTTGATGCACCGGACCCCGAGATCCAGCGGGCCGCCGACCCGGGTGCGGGCATGGGCGGGGGGCGGGTCGGCGCGCAGGGAGTAGACATCCGGCCCCTGCGGCAGGGGCCCGAGCCCGTCCACGGGTCGGCCGAGGGCGTCGACCACACGGCCGAGCCAGGCGCCGCAGGGCCGGATGGCTCCGGCCGATTCGTCGCGCACGTAGGCGGGGCAGCCCCGGCGGACGCCCTCCAGGGACCCGAACGGCATCGCCAGCGCGCGGTCACCCTGGAAACCGATGATCTCGCACGGCACCAGCCCGAGGCCGTTGGCGCCCTCCACGTCGATCCGGCCGCCGAGCCGCATGGCCGCCACCGGGCCGGCGACCTCAACCAGGAGGCCGCGGATCGCCACGACACGGCCGAACGTCTCTAGCACCTCGACGCGGTCGAGGGCCGCCTGGGCCGCGGCGAGACTGGTAACGGACCTTGCCGGATCCTGTGTCATCGGCGTGGCTCTCAACGCTTCGTTTACCGGCCTCCTTAACACTGCGGTCATCGGGCTCGTAGCGGCTCGGTCCGGGCTCCGGCGCCAGCCGGACTTCACGAAGTCGTGCGTCTGTGGCCGCAGGGTCACAGCCGGGACCGATTCGTTACGGGGGAGACACTTACGTCCAAGCGCGTGGGCGGACCGGTCGCAATCGGAGCGGAATCGCGGCCCCGGGCGGGGGTGGAGGGACCTGGTTCCTCCCGCCAAGCTCGGGGCTCGATGAACGAGACGCTTGCGGGTGGGAATCAGGTTTTGTTAACGATTAATCCATAGCGTTCCACGTCAAGAGCGACGGAGCGCCCGTCCACAGGCCGGTGGCGGGTGTCGGTGGGGACGTGTCTGCGCGCTGATGCGGCCGGCAGGGCTGGGGACCGACGATGCGGGTACTTCTGATCGAGGACGATAGCGCGACAGCGCAGAGCATCGAGTTGATGCTCAAGTCCGAGAACTTCAACACCTATACGACCGACCTTGGCGAAGAAGGCATAGACCTCGGCAAGCTCTACGATTACGACATCATCCTCCTCGACTTGAACCTGCCCGACATGTCGGGCTACGAGGTGCTGCGCAACCTGCGCGTGGCGAAGGTGAAGACGCCGATCCTGATCCTCTCCGGCATGGCCGGGATCGAGGACAAGGTGAAGGGTCTGGGCTTCGGGGCCGACGACTACCTCACCAAGCCGTTCCACAAGGACGAGCTGGTCGCCCGCATCCACGCCATCGTGCGCCGGTCGAAGGGCCACGCCCAGTCGGTGATCACCACCGCCGACCTGATCGTGAACCTCGACCAGAAGACCGTCGAGGTCGGCGGCGCCCGGGTGCACCTCACCGGCAAGGAGTACCAGATGCTGGAACTCCTCTCGCTGCGGAAGGGCACGACGCTCACCAAGGAGATGTTCCTCAACCATCTCTACGGCGGCATGGACGAACCCGAGCTGAAGATCATCGACGTGTTCATCTGCAAGCTGCGCAAGAAGCTCGCCAACGCCAGCCAGGGCAAGAACTACATCGAGACCGTCTGGGGTCGCGGCTACGTGATGCGTGACGGCACAAGCGAGATGCAAGCTATGGCTGGCTAAAATTATCCTGCTATAATTTAGAAAGATTTTTAACTCCGGTTGATGTTACGTTCACATGGGCACAAATGTCCTGCTTCACACGAGCAGGTACACCATGGACGAGAATTCAGAGACCATCGAGTGTGGGGCGGCAGACTACATGGAGCTGACGACTGGCCTCGTCGAAGCCTATGTGTCGAACAATCACGTACAAGGCGCCGAGCTTGCGACGCTGATCGCCAACACGCACGCTGCGCTGACTGGGCTCGGTAAGGAAGCTACCACCCAGGCTCCAGCAGCCGACAAGCCCATCCCTTCCCAGATCCGGAAGTCGGTCACTCCCGATGCGCTGATCAGTTTCGTCGACGGCAAGCCGTACAAGACGCTCAAGCGCCACCTCAGCGGCAATGGGATGACGATCAAGCAGTACCGGGAGTGCTATGGCTTGCCGCGGGACTACCCCTCGACGGCGGCGAGCTACTCCGAGCAGCGCTCTGCGCTCGCTAAGAGCCTCGGCCTTGGAAACCGGCGCAAGAAAGCTGCCCCCGATGGCTTCGGAGCCCGCTGAGACTGTCTCTCCCGAGCCGAAGCGCGCTGTTGGGCGGCCGCGGAAGGCCAAGGGGAATACTACCGAGCCGTAAAGCTCAGGTAGACCGGCTGCAGAGGGGGACGGCCAAGCTATGTGGCCGATGCAGGCACAGGTAGCAAAATTGTGAGCAACTCAATCGTACGTAATGTGGTTTGAGGGCTCTGGCTGCTCTGGCCACCCCGACACATCAAGAGAAAGCTGCCCACAAGATGACTGCCCCCTACAAGCCGAAGCTAGCCACCGACGCTGATCGCACCATCGGGAGCCGCATCGCAGCGCTTCGTGCCGCCCAGGGTCTGAGCCAGACGGTGCTTGGGCAAGCGATCGGCGTCAGCTTTCAGCAGGTGCAGAAGTACGAGAAGGGTCGCAACCGCATCGGCGCAGGCCGGCTGCAGGCGATCGCAGACACCATGCAGGTGCCAGTCGAAACCTTCTTTGCGGGTCAGGCAGGGGCGGGGGATAGTGAGGGCACCGCGTCGACGTTCTTCGACGATCCAAAGGTGATGGAACTCGTGCTGGCATTCATGAGCATCTCCGACGAGACGACGCGGGATAGCGTTCTGTCAATCGTGAAAGCGGCGGCGACCCTTCGGCGGGGTTAGGCGCAGCAAACAGACCCAAGCCAATCAGGCTACGTAGAAATTGCGTTTGATTGCATCAAATACAACTTATAAGCGATAATGGCGACACTTCGAGGGTTGCCATGGCTGCGCGAACGAGCCTCATCGTCCTGATAGTCGCTGCCTACATAGGCGGAGCGGTCGCTCTCCATGTATGCTGGCAACACAGTTTCCTGTTGGCCCTCCTGGCGGCGCCGTTCGGTGGCAGCCTTGCAGCTATCTCCGCCGCCTTGTTGCTTTACCTGCGCGACCCTAATGCTCGGAACCGGCCATCTGGGCCTGAACAGCGCATATCATCCGAACTATTGGCCCGGATTTCCTGATCTTGGTGCGATCGTCGGTGTACCGCCCAAGGGTGCTCATCGGACAACCAAGCAATTCCTTCAAGCCCTCCGCCGGTGTGCAGGCTGATCATTCGTGCCTCTCATGCAGGTACGGTCATGCCTTTGAGGAACGCCTTTCAAACGGTTTAGTTGGTCCCGGCATAGGTTGGGAGAGACATCGTGCGGACCATAGCTAAAGCGGCGGCAGTCGCGATTATCACACTCGTTAGCGTTGGCGCAGCTGAAGCGAAGGGCTGTATCAAGGGTGCTATTATCGGTGGCCTCGCCGGTCATTACCTAGCCGAGCGAGGAGTAGTTGGTGCGGTTGCCGGTTGTTTGGCGGGACGCGCTTTGGCTAATCGCCGCGCTCAACGAGAGATCGATTATGGTGCTCGCGTACAGCCGCGCAGCCCAGGGTATGGCGCGCCGCAGCGCCCCTCGCGCGGAGAGTATGGGTACTGAGAGCTGGCTAAACCGAGCGGGGCGTCAAGTGTCCGCCCCGCCGACCTCACCGTTACGAAAAACCGTTACCTGCGTGTCCCTTAGTGGCATTCGCTCGGTGGCTGTAATCGGCCGCCTTCGGATTTTTGGCCGCTCTGGCCCATGAGTCGCGCAAGGTTGATAGACCGTACCTTTGCTTCAGATCACATCTACGGTGCCCGCCCGACGTGCCAAGCCAGGCGGATGCTCATGCGACCCAACCTCGCATAGCCACATTGACCGCCCTCACCTGCCTACCCTCTGTGAGCGTTGCACAGAGCCGGCCAGAGCATGACGAAGACCACGCCTCGAATCAGCCCCAGGCGAAGACGCGGCTAACGACATCGATTCGGAGGTGCTGGCGCGCTGCCGCCGCCAAACCGCAGATCAGAAGCTGAAGGGGCCAGCTCGCGGCGCGCGAGGCATTCTTAGGCACCTGCGTGACGCCGAGGGGTCAAGGTCAGGAGCCGCACTGTGATTTAGTCTACGTCACATGATGGCGTTGTTACGTCGATACATCACTCATCGCCTCGGTCCAGCGCATCGCAGTCCCGCCCGTGCTGCCACAGAGCCATTTGGCCTGCCCCCTGGAAAGTGGCTCTTCGCCGGGTTTGGTGGATCAGGCTGCGAGGAGGAACCGTCGGCGGAGGAGATCGAGGTTGGCGCGGCCGTACATGGCGCGCTTCAAGAGCTTGAGACGTGTGATCTGCCCTTTAGCCTGCCCACTGCTCCAAGAGAGTGTCAGCGCGGACCGCACGGCGTCTTCGTCCTGACCGATGCTGGCAGCGAAGTTCTCGACGATGCGGACGCCGCAGTTTTGGGCGTCGCCCAGCCATTCATCGAACGCCGTGACATCCGATCTTCCCGATGGCGGCGGATGAGAGCGGCTCCGGACGATCCGGCAGAAGCGGCGGCCGAGATCGACGACCTTGGCCGCTTCGGGATCGTGCAGGACGCGCGCGACGACCGCGGCTGCCTCGGGGTCGAGGTCTTCGGGCTCACGCAAGAAATACCAGGACAGTTGCTTGGATGAGGCGAGGGGTGATGCGGTGGAGATCGCAACACGGATGTCAGCTGTTGCTGGCGGCGACCGGATGGTCATTCCAGCCGGGCCTGCGCGCCGCTCGGATAACCAGCGACGCACCTGCTTCGCGGTGCCGGCAAATCCGATACCCTGAAGTTCGCGCCAGAGCTGCGTCGCGTTCTCGCACCCCTCATTTAGGCGGCATGCAGGTGCCCGAGATAAGGATCGAGCATGCTCGGCTGCGGCTCGCGCATGCCGTTCCGGGGGAAGCTCGCGGCGAAGGCGTACTTGCGCACCGTGGCCCGGGCCAAGCCGGTCTCGCGATTGATGCGCCGAAGCGACTGTCCCTCCGCATGGCGGCGACGCACGTCATCGTAGGCCGCTTCCCATCGGCCGCGGGCCGCAGCTCGCGCGAGCATCTCGGACGGTGCGCGTGGGAAGGCCGTGACGCGCCGGATCGAGGGCGATGACGGCGCCACGGCCGGCAACAGCTTCAGACGCGGATGGACGCGGGCGAGCCAGCGCTCGACCATTTGCCGGGTATTGAGCAGGAGATGCCATCGGTCTGCGACCTGAACGGCATCGGGCGCACCCATGGTGGTCCCACGCGCATATTCGGTCGAGCGGTCCCGTGCCACGACCTGGATCTGCGGGTCTCGCCGGAGCCGAGCCGCCAGCGTCGCGGCCGAACGATCCGGCAGCAGGTCGATGGCATGGCGGCGTTCGAGGTCGACCAGGATGGTGCCGTAGGTTCGGCCTTTGCGCAGGGCCCAGTCGTCTACCCCGACGATGATCGGTTTGGATCGGGTCGGGAGCGGCCATTTGCGGATGCCCCTCAGCAGTGTCGTGGCACTGGTCGGCATCGCCAGGTGCGGCAGCAGCCGGGCGGCGGGCGTGGCACCGAGCGCCAGCGCGGTCCGAACCTGGGCATCGGCCAGCCGGCGGGTCCTCTGAGCGTAGCGGTCGAGGAGGCGAGGCAGACGCTCGGCGAAGGTCCGACGCGCGCAAGCAGGATCGTGGCAGTAGAAGCGCCGGATCGTCAGGTTCAGGCGCACCTCCTGACCGCTCGTCGGTAGGTCGGCGGGACGCCGGTGATAGCGACTATGCACTGACCGGCTGACCGTACGACAACCTGAGCAACGGGCATGATCGCGCTTCGCTTGAGCGGCAATGCGAAGGGCAGTGCTCTCTGCACGCGTGACGTGGAGAAC
>Ga0265798_10005712_pt1 | contig 16579 bp, 17 predicted proteins | sample P3T30metagenome_FD_192430 | JGI IMG/M metagenome (GOLD analysis project Ga0265798, IMG submission 192430) | Plant litter microbial communities from East Loma Ridge, Irvine, California - P3 T30 | ecosystem: Environmental > Terrestrial > Plant litter > Unclassified | place: USA: California... | reverse complement strand
GTCCGGTAAGTCAAGTAATTGGTCAATTGAGCAAAAAGAGAAACCATGGATCATCGGAGACGGTCCCTGGGTACACAGGTTTTGAGGCGTCCAGTAGTCGCGTTGACATCTTGATTGTGGAGGTGATGGGATGATCAGTGGAACATGGGGACTGGTCTACCACTGGCTCGAGAGTGTTCTTTGATGAGGCATTTATGATCTGATGCACGTCCGAAATTCCAAAAGCGCAAGTCTGGGTCTGGCAGCCTCCGGTGCGGGGTCGTCATAAAACCTGAATTGCTGTCTTTCTCTCCGGTTAGATGGCACGCTCGACACCTTGACTCCGGATTGACGGCACTCGGCCGGATTTGCAGCACTACCTCTTAACGCTATTTGCCCTCGCTTGTCCTCTAGTCAGACAACTGATTACTCCGCATCCACACAAGCCTCGAATGCCTGCGAACCGGTGGGAGCAGCAGTTCTGCTAGCGAATGAGCTCTAGTGGTGAAAAAGCTATTCTGGCTTGTGACAAGGTAAAGGTACGATGGTTTGACAGAAAATTCGTTTCCCTTAGGCGCAGACTACAGAGTTCAGAGGTCTTGGGTCGAAGGAATTATTCGAAGTCATATATGTTGGTCCCCCAAGTATTTGATCGTTACAAGGCCTCGTAAGCAGCCTCCTGATTTATCGTGACAAAAAGAATCAACGGAAAGCCCGTTTACCAATCAGATATCGCAGGTCTTGCAGGTTAGTAGGTTTGCTGCGTAGAATGATTGCGCTAACAATGAAGCAGCCATGTCGTCCTTACCCATGGAAGATCTCGTGGAATCACTAGCTGGTCTCTGGCCGACAGAAACCCCGGGCAATCTGCTAACCACCATGACACAAACGGCTGGTAATGCCATCACCAGTTTCCGGACTTCCAATGTAGCCTGCCAATCGAAGACTGTGGGCGTCATGCTTGTCGAATCCACCGGCCAAATGCAAGCAGCTGTGAGTGGATGGACTACCTGGATGTACAACATCGCCACATTGCCTCAGATATCGCAAGCAGAGGCCTTGACCAAAGTCACGAAGCTGACCAGTATCATTGGTCATCAACTTGAAGCAAACGACCTCGATCAGGGGCAGACCGGTCGCTACTATGCTTGCCACTGCGAGAAGCAGCTTGCTGCCGACTATTACTTCCATGATCTTACTGGAGAGCCCGCTAAGATCGTGATCAGCAAAGAGCCCTGCAGAGACTGTTGGGATTTCTTTGCACGACTTGAACTGATTCTTAATTTACGCGTGGATATCTTGGTGAACGATCATATTTCTCTACAAGGGAGAAACAGTGCACTTTTCCGCCAATGGCTGCAAATTTCTGGAGGAACGATTTGGGATGTGTAGTAAACCAGGTTTACCACATTGTTAAGGGTAGTGAAGTTTTCTTTGACGATGGTGTTCCCGCCTTCTTGCTCCATTCATCCTCGACCACACGTTCGAGGCTGTTGTATATAGAAAGCAGTACTGGCTTAGTGGTTGCATCTGGCTGTCTTACTAACGCAGCGACATCGAGCAGGCAGTGACCGTGTAGATATGAAAGCCATCGGGTCAAATGCAGCCAAGGGGAAGTCTCTTTTCCACTTGTTTCCTCACTTGCTATGTTGCCTCGCTTTTCCTGATCTTGCTCAACAGTAGCAAGGTCCTGTAACACTGAAGCAGCTACCGAATCTGGAATCGCGACTCGCCGTGTAGCATGACTGTTCTCGGCTCGCCTCTGCGGGAGCACTGCGAAGTAGCTTTTGTGACGTCCTGTGTGGAAAAATCGCTGGGAACAGACAGGCTTCCATGCATCCGCTTGCTCCTGGAAAGAAGCATGAAGTGACGCCGCTGCCCTGGAACCGCCCCTTCTCCCTGTCGCGGTCCAGTTGTGTGCTGCTCGCCAATGCTTCTTCAGACTGTCCATCGAACGGCAGACGAAGATGCATTTCTCCGGCGCCAGTCGACATTGCTTCCCGTCCCGGAATAAACGTAAGCCATGCACAGGCTCGTTGACAGCCTGTGGAACCTCGAAGTGTTTGTGGGAGTGGGAAACCTCCTGCCAGGCTTGTACTTCGTCGCATATAAGGGCCCTCTCTGCTTTTGGCAAGGGCAAGTTTGTTGGTCGGGCGATACCGGAAAAAAATGCATAGTTCGCATTTTGTGTTTGTTTCGTACATACATACTATAGAGCATCATGCATCTTGTCGGCGTCTCGGACGACGAACAAAACAAATCATTCATTTACCGGTCTTGTCCTTCCCCTTCTCGTTCAAATCACCGTTAACGCATATGCTGCATATGCCTAGTGATCAGGTGTCGTTTCGGTAGGCATCTCATAATCGTGCTGGCTGCAGGTTGTCTCGCCTGTGAGTTCGTGCATTCGGCTTGTTCTGGTGGCGAACATGCCACCTCAACGAACCGACTCGGCCTTGTTGCTTGAAGCCTACTCGGCCGAAGTGTCGAAGATGCGGAAAGACAAGTGCAGAAGCAAATGGCTGGCTTTGGCGTATGGCGCGCGGCAGCAAGATCCCCTATCACCTTTGTCGTGACAGAAGCAGAGATACCCCAACTCTAACCCTGGGCACCCGGCGTTGGGACTTCGAGACTGTACGCCAGATTTGAAGCCTCCAGTACCATTTTTCCCTGGACACATCTGACTTCGCCTCGAGAATCCGTCGAGTAAGCCGACCTCAGACCGATTCCGGGCTGTTTTGTCGGGCTGTTTTCATTACTCAAAACTCACGTCTTTCATTGCTCGGAGGTCTTTACCCTAAGTCGTGGCCCGTGCCCTACGACTGTTATCATGGCGCGGAACTTCCAATCTTTGGAGCATACTACTCAGGGCGTTGACGTGACTGCGAAACTCCCAAACGAGCTGGGCGTTGACCGCGCTAGCGCAGGACGGCTTAGATGTGGTCGCGAAAGTCAACCCTAACCCTTGAGCTGCCGCCACGATACCAATTTCGGCATCAGTCCGCCTAGCACATGTCGGCGACTACACCACTGCAGTGAGATGACCGGCGGACACGCGTAACATGTGTACGGCCCAATGGATCAGTCTCTACTTCACAACGCGAAGTCTGTTCCATTGTAGGATGGTGTCGGCGATCGCCTCTACCTGGCGGAAGGTACTAGCTCGACGCCGAGCGCACGGATCATGTGTCCAGGACTGATGGTCCGTGTAACGATCCGCGAAGCGCCAGGCATACATCGCAGTCGTATGTGTCGCGACTTGGGCGCATGGGACTGCCATGCGACTCGTGTCGTACGCGCGTGTGGGGGTTACTGAACTCTATACGGCGCGATCCGCATCCCCGCTGCTACTGTTGCCGCGCTTCGGCGTTGCCTAATCAGATAACCGAAGCATGACGCACAACTCTCTTTCACACAATACCCGGAAAAACAAGATATGCTGGATGCCAGTGGCTCGATTGGATTAGCCTGAGCGGCAGTTTCTGGACTGAGTAACTTCACGTCACGGCATCTTCACAACATTTTAGACGCATATCGCGACTCCTACCCCCGCGGATCTCCTTTCTTCGATGATGCCGACCTCTACCGATGCCCGACCAGTCGTCACGGATCTGACCGTGTGCTTCTTTCATCCAGGGGCTACTCCTTCTACGTGCGTGCCGGATCCAAAAATATGGCACCGCATAGAGAAGGAGCTCTATCTACACACATCTCATCGGACAGCATGGCTGTATGTAGCGCTTTCGGATGAGGAAGATGTTGGACCCGAGGACTTGTTGGTAACGGACATCAGAGTGGGCAAGCTGCCTCCCGATCCCAGCTTAGGTCGTCTGTGGGAGGGCCGACCTGGTGGAATCTGGGTGTTAAGAAAGGAGTTCTCTGGGAAGATTGACGGAGCGGTGACGGAAGTGGACGTTCTCTTCGGCGCGGACGCGGTTGACCCGCGACCACAGTGGACACTCATAGGATCTTCGCTTCAGCTGAACAGTCAGCCAAAGGTACCGGAAGCCAAACTAAGCGTACTCTACGGCAGATGCAGGCCGACTGCAGGTGCTCGACCAGTTCTACGGGTTAGGGATAATGGCAAATTCAAGATTGTCCAGATATCTGACACACACATGGTCACTGGTGTCGGAGTATGCAAAGATGCCATTGATGCCAATGGAAACGATCTGCCGGAGAGCGAGGCTGACCCTCTCACGGTAAAATTCATTGGAAAGATCTTGGATCTCGAGAAACCAGACCTTGTGATCCTCACTGGAGATCAAGTGCACCACGATACGTCCGACAGCCAGACTGCCCTGTTCAAGGTGGTTGCTCCTATCGTCGAACGCTCCATACCGTTTGCAGCTGTCTTCGGCAACCACGATAGTGAAGGTGCGCACGCATTGTCGCGTAAGTAGTATTCCTTTCACCTGAGTATTTGGACTTTTAACCTCCCACCCTTGCTGACTGCATCTCAGGCACAGCCCAGATGTCGATACTTCAAACTCTGCCATTCAACCAGTCCGAATCAGGTCCAGAACAGGTCGAGGGCGTAGGAAACTTCTGCCTGAAGATTCTGGGTCCTGGTTCGTCGAATGCTTCCTTGTCAACTTTATATTTCCTGGATTCTCACGGCCAGATACCGAGCAAGATACGCAATCCGGACTATGACCCAATAAAACAAAGTCAAATTGATTGGTTCACGAAGTCAGCGCAACAAAACATGCGCGAGAGGGACGATGACGTCCGCCACACTCACCTATCTCTGGTTTTCCAACACATTCCCCTTCCCGAATTCGCAGATAGCCGCCTCATCATACGTAATGGACACCGGGGAGAACCGCCTGAGGGCCCCAGTTCGAATTCTCACTTCTACGATGCTATGGTAAAAGAAGGCATATCAGCATTCGGCTGCGGTCACGATCACGTGAATGATTTCTGCGGCCAGGTGCCACAAGACACATCCCACAAGGGCCTTAAAGACGCTCAGTTTGGCCCTTGGCTGTGCTATGGAGGAGGGAGCGGGTTTGGGGGATATTGTTCGTATGGCAAAAGGCGATTCCACCGACGAATGCGGGTTTGGGAATTGGATACGAGTACCGGAACTCTAAAGACTTGGAAACAGGTAGAAGATGCGACAGGCAGGGTTGATGAGCTTGTGCTTTTAGAGAACGGGAGTGTGGTTAGTGAACATGGAGATAAAAGAGAAGCAAAAACAGCTTATTGAACTAAATACGCCTTGATGGCCAGGGGTTTGTTCTGCGCTGTTAAACATAGTTACCATGATATCGACTTGAGTGCACTGAAAGGGGGCGCGATTGCTCAAGAGAGCCAAAGTCTCCTCGTTAAAACGCATCGGCCCGACCCTTTGTCTTCTCCTATAGCAAAGTCAAAGGAGCTCATACTCAAGACGGTCTTCAGTGGTAGAGTCAGCGACCTTGTCTTAGATGACAGAGACAGAACTACTCCTTCCGTTGAGTGGGCGCAGGCTTGAAGACGATCCATCGCTGTTACTGTTGCTTTCGAGATTGCTGTTATTCACCGGCTGGATAGAGGTGTTGCCTACGGAAGGAACTGCTGCTGCTTCTGATACAGCCGACTTGAGGTTCTGTATGGTCGGACTAGGACAAATCTTAGGAGGCGAACGATTGCTGCCTACGCGAGCAAACGTTCCTGGCTAGGACATCATGCTAAGGACGCTGATACCTCTCATGATCTCGCCACTGCGAAACGTGAGGCTTGTGATCCGTTTTGTTATCAGACCGGCACGCCGAGCTTTCAGATTGAGTACCTTTATATTGTCGGCTTGTCCCATACTTAACTCTGAAAACAAACATGTAGTCTTCACTTGACCATGTGTTGTCTAAGAGTAGATCTTGATTCGACAACAAGAAGGGCACTTTGCCGCAAGCCTCAGAGTGAGCGGCCGCAGCCAGTTGGGAACAAGGGCATTTTTTTTGCTGCAGGCCAGGGTGGTTGACTGCAGAGATGCAGCCACTCGGAAAGAACGAGGCTTGCTTGCCGCAAGCCCTGTGGCGAGCAGCCGCGTGAGGTTTAGCCAGTCGGCGACGAGGATGAACGTTTGCCAAAAGTGATGGCGGTAGGCAATTCGATCTTCGCAAAGCAAATTCGGCTCATCCATACGGCTGAGCGCAAGGATGTGCCTCCATCTGGCAGTATGGTGGGAGAACAAAAAGAAAGTCAAGAGCATCGTCCTCATGTTTCAGGCGATATCGCTACCTGCATGAGTCACGTGATTGCTGTTCGTTGTTTGTTGTCCGTCGTTATTTTCTGCAGTTGTTTCTAGTGCTCTTGCACATTTATCGCATGAGCGGATCACAGTGTAGTCATAGTCCAGACCAGATAGCACCATACTGTATGTTCTCCACTTTGTGGAGTATCATGTTGTCATGGCAGTTTTTGCTGTGTGTGGGCACTAAGTAAGCCATTGGATGACTTAAGTGGAAAAGGGTACCCTACTAGTTACTTCAGTGCTCTACATATCCCAGAACAGCTACGCGGGCATTATGTGCACTGCGCCCTTTCGTAGGGTTAGGGCCAGTGTGATCAACGAGTATAAGTTATGACTGCCCGTGTGTTGTGGTCATCCTCCTGTGAATGTAGAGCCAAGGAATTCCGCGCACGACGCGTCATCATTATAGTGTCTCGACACCAGCTGCAATCTTAACGAGTTGTGTACTATAAAAGAACACACTCTTCTCCCAGATTTCGGCCTCAAGCATTCCACGCCAGTACACTCGTGCTCACAGCAAGCAACATACTTTTCGATCAGACCCGTATCATTCTTAACATGCCCCTACTCCCAGCACAACATTTTTTGCGGATGATTGATAACGATCATTGGTCACTGGGCGACCAGTATCTCCTCTCGCGAGCAACGAACCCATGTGATTGCGCTTGGAGTGACGGAGAAGGCTCATTCTATCGCGTCACAGCGGCGACCCAGGCGGCCCTGTCGTTGAAGCCTCAGACTCACTTTCCAGTCGTTCATGAGGCTGGCAAGAACTCCGCACATGTTATCTGGAAGATCGGAGACGCTTTCCTGAAGCTCGTGATCCCGCATTCACCTATGACAATACGGGAGCACGTCACGCTCGACGCCATCAAAACCATGCTACCAAGCGGCATCACCATACCACAAGTTCTTCTACACGGCGAATGGGGCGGACGATACTTCCTCATACTGAAGAAGGTCCCTGGGCTGACTTTACACAAGGCTTGGCCACACATGAGTCCAGGCCTCAGGTCCAATTGTGTCCAGCGTGTCACAGAACTGTGTTCAAACCTTGCAAAGAATACTGGGAAACACATCAGTGGCATCAATGGAGGTCATCTTCCTGAGTTCTATCTTCTCAAAGACGACACGGAGACCGATTTCACACCTTCCAACCTTGAAGCAAGCTCTCGCGACATTGGGATGGACTGCTCTACTTTGCGTTTCTATCATTGCGATTTGGGTCCGGGGAATGTCCTGGTGGACCTCAGCACGGAGAAGATAGGAGTCATCGATTGGGAATGTGCAGGATATGTCCCTGAAGTCTGGATCAGGACCAAATTCCGTGTCTGTTCTTCTATGAACCTGGAAACTTCAGCAAACTGTGAGGAACCTCACTCTAAAGAGGAATGGAGAAATCTAATGCAGATGAGTTTGGGAGCATGCGGGTTTGCTGATGCAGCCGAGTCCTGGCGGGAATGGGATACAGCGTGATGATAATCGCAATTGACGGATGATCAAGTGCCTTATTGATAATGACAGACTACCACTACTCGCCTCTGTTTCCTTTGCGCATCATTGCTACATCTTCCCCACACAGAAAATCTCCACACGGAAAACCATGCCACCGTGTCAGATCAACGGCCGCCAGTGAGACTTGCTCCACAGTATTCACAATTCTTTCTTCCGGAGATGTTGCCCTTGCCACATTGGCTGCAATTTTCGTTCAAGACAGGCTCAGGAGTAGTCGAGGCGGCCATTGTAGATTTGATAGTTGGTGCTATCGATTATCGACTGGAGTTTTCTAGGTCAGCTTTAACTTAAGTTCTAGTGTCGACGTAAAAGTACATTATCTGTTCACAAGGCTCTGGGTGAGCAGGAGTCTTTCTTCGAGGAGTGATTGTTGTTTGATGTTAATGTTTGGGTTCGGGATGGTGTTCGCGAGCACTTATGCTGGGTTGGTAGACAAGCATTTATAGCCTCATTTCTGTCTTCAAGGTACCAAGTTCACCACAGAGCGACAAGATACACGACTGTTCCTCGCTTGGATGGCGCCAGTATCTGCGCCTCACCTTGTGTGCGACTATTCGGCCGCATTGCGTGCGAGGCGGCAGCGTCAAGTCACATCCGATTGGCCGCGGCAAGCTAATCTGGAAGCGCCATGCGGTACGGCAGATAAAGCCCTAAGTAAGTCCACAGGTGCAGTAAGGCATGATCATTGGGCAAGCTTTGTGGCAATGACGATGAGTGCGAAGGAGGAACCTGCATTACAACATACGAAGTGAGTGTTGTGTTCCTGCAGGATCCGAGCTGAGCACAAACACTTGGCATCTAACGTTAGATGCCAAGTGTCTGTGCTCACGTTAGATGCCTAGTGTTTGTGCTCAGCTATCTATGCCCTTCTCTTACCGCGACCAGCATTTCACTCAAGCTTTTTTTTACATGAAGCACTGTCTTTTGTAAGTCAATGACTTAGTGATATGGATCAGCAACTTCTAATCCAGAAGGTCATCGACGCCGGGTTGGGAGTCACTCCACAGGTCGGGCACACATACGAGGAAAGAGGCCCGATGAAAGCGATTCGCTGCCGAGCTAACTGAGATTACAGGATCTGGTAAAGGCCATAAATGTTCTCACAGATGCGAAACGTGTACTGCAAAGTAGACTTACGGATCTGCGACCAGCAGAAGACGGGCAAGTCCTAAACGAGAATTCCATTCTGAACTACTGCCGGACCAGGCCTGCGGATTCGATAGTTTCGAGCCTTCGGCGCATTGAAAAGGTCATAAGCTCAAAGCGTTGGCTACAGTTAGCGGAAGCCAAAGATCTACTCGTGTCGCCCACCAAGTTCTCTGGACTTCAGGAGTATAGGCTACCAGCGCAACGCGTGCTAGCTGCTGCGGTGCAACTTGAGTCACGCAATGCCCATATTTCAAGGATCCGCAGTGTTGTGATCGCTGATGCGGTCGAAACCCACATCAACAGCACTGGTTCTGCTCGAATAAATTTGCGGTTAGCTCTTGAACATCTCGCACCTGACTTCCCCCGCAAAGACCTAAAGTCTTTAACTAGCTGGAGAAGAGCCGGAGAATGGCTATTGAATTTCTTCCAACATGTTCCTCTAGGCGCCATCTGCATGATGGACCAGCTGAATAGCCTGTACGTAATGCATTCACATCCCATTTGGCATGTTTGTCTAATTGGACTCAGATGGGGCAACATCATCGGAACCGGCTATGTAGGCCCGATTGTTGCATACTGTCAATCACTACCCGACTTCATTTCACATGCGAGGGTATTGACACCGGCTACATGTCGGGCCATTCGGGATTGGTCGAGTGGATGTGGGTATCACTTCGAGCCTGATTCATCGCTGGGCAGTCTGATCCAGAAGCAAGAGAAAGCCTATGCTTCGACACATGCCGCGGAAACAAGATTACACGAATCGATCAGCTCATTAGCACCGAGTGAAACCTCTCACGATGAAACGGAAGAGATATGGGAGCCCAACTCTACGGACAACATTGCGTCAAATCACAACTGTGGAGCTAACGGAGGTATTTGCTCCGTCATGCCTCCACCGCCAGAAGAAACCACAGAAAACATAGCGGCATCGGAAGTTGGTGAAGAACTCTTGTTGTCGGCGCCTCAGTCCACCTCAGCAAGATCGACGTTCTTTGTCCGAGTTGGAGCAGACTCGAGTCTCAACGACAGGGGCTACCCATGGATGGCATCTTATTCACCGTCTCCACCTCAAGCCTTGTTGATACCTGAAAGTTTCCTCCGTGTTCTCAAGGTCTATTTCGAAGATTCCTGCCGTAAGATGATGTTTGACGAGAATGACCTCCTCCTCTCCCCGGATGGCGCCGAGTTCCGCAACGACATATGCAACGATTTTGACTCTTACTGCTTCACTGCCACTATCCTCAAGGAGAGGGGATTGCATGCCGAGTTTGGCCGCACACTTTCCAAAGCCTGCGATCTCGTGGAACCTATCCTTCGAGCCGAGCATCCTCGGACTCTCGCCTGCTTTTTCGAAGTTCTCATCCATCTCATACAAACTGGGCTCTCTGAAGTGGCTTTCACACTCCGTGATTTCATCAAGAAGATGTCCGCAGAGATCGACGGGAGGGAGAGAATTTGGAGTCAACTATATTGGCTTCTCGGTCAAGTTGATCCGGAATCTCTTGTCCACGTCATGGTACACGGTTGGAGTTGTACTACTGATGTTTTTGATGGCGTACTGGGGCCCTCTCATCGACTCGCGGTCTCCGTCCGTCTCGATTACGTTAAGCGCGTAATGATTACGAATTACTCGGAGGAAGAACGCCTTCTCCGAAATCTTCTTACCCGATTTGAAGGCACTCCTAGACACCCGACCCCACGAGTGATGCTCAACCTTGCGCACAACTTGAACAGACAGGGTCGTCATGATGAGACTGAGGAAGTCGCACTGGATGTCTGGCACATGCTTCAACAGAACAGCATGTATGCTGGGAGAAAAGCCGAGAGCATCGAATGTCTGAAAGTCATCTCGCGAAGTCAATTCATCCAAGGGAAGACTTCGGAAGCAGAAACGACCATGCGAGAGGCGATACAGATAATTGTGAATCATTGGGGACAAGGACATCCTTGGGTATTCGAATTTATGAATGTTTTGGAGGGCTGGCTTCGACATTGGAACCGTGAGGAGGACGCTGAAGCACTTAGAAGAGAGATAGAAGGTTTTGTGGGACATGATGTTATCGACGAGTGATTCGATGGAATACAAGGCCTGATCGTCGACGAAGGTCGAAAGTAGCGAGAAACATGTATAACTCATGGAAAGGGATTGGCCTTGACATAATCGTAGGCTTTATTCTGCTTTATATTACAGTGCTCTTTGGGAACGAGTTAGGCGGAGGATAGGACCGGTCAGCAAAAGGATAGCAAAAGCCTCAGCCGCTCAAGACGGGTACTGGACTCGTCTTTGGTCCCGGAATATCTTTGTGCCATATCGATGTCGCTTTGTACCGACTTTGATGTAGAGTGTTGCACATGAATCCGGATGTAGCAGCATATTATCATTACTGCACATTGCCGGCCATGTCTTGTCAGCAGCACTAAAAATTGTGACATTTTCCATCAGCGTACAAGGGGCAGAGGAAACAGTGTCCAGAATCCTATCAGACTGCATTTTTCCTCAACAGAGCGCCTTTGGCTTGTAGCCTTAGCATCGATTATCACATCTCATTAGCCGTCGTCCAATGTATATCAATTTCTGTTCCCTCAGTCATACCTACTATCCTCGTCTCCACTATACATCGTCAGGCACTCTGGGTGCGGCGCTCAGCTTCCTCACTCACACATGAGCGAAGGCAGTATTCTCATCACAAGCCCACAGTAACTCACGCCATGGCTGTCAAGTTGATCACGGAGAGACCCCAGAAGGCTCGGTTCTGTCATGTTCGATATCCAGGATCGCCGCATGTTTTACGTGGTTGGGAGCTCCCACCGAACATCCCGGGGTACCAATGGATCATACACCTGCCTAGCAACACGGTAGGTCGTAGACGCTCCTCCCTGATCGGCACTCGGCTAAAATTCTTGTAGCGTTCGGTGGCGTTGCCTGACATCGCTGTAAAGACCATGTTCTTCCTCGTGGCATGGCGTACCATTGGGACTCTGATTCCATCCAACACGCTGGTTGGTCAGGGTTTGGCGCTCGGGTTTCTCGTCATCTGCGAGGCCGCAATCCAGTCCAAGCTCTTTACCGTCGATGGTCTTAGCGAAGACCGTTGGCATTATGTCGAGACGGAGATCCATGACGATAAAAACAGGAGGAGCGGCCATGGGACATCGAATTGATTTTCACATCGCTCTCTTCCGCGACGGCCGCGCGACGGATGCTTTCCAATCGAACCGCGATACCGTGGCTACGGTATCGGTCTTCTCGCCGTGGATGAGCTTGTGAAGCACGTGGAGCGAGCATCGTCTAGATGGAGTGACGAGGGACTCATAGTCCTAGACCCGTCAGGTGTGACGAGTGACCTGGCCCAGGGGCATAGCCACGAAGAAATACAGGAGAAGTTGATCCGGTATTGGCAGATGCTCGGGCTATGGGTTCTTGTGCGGGAGAGGAAGAGGCATTGCACATTCGTCGGTCATTGAATGGGTGACCAAAGGCCGGACATTACCGCAATCGTGCCGCACTTGTTCAAATAGAGGGGCAATCGCTCCAAACCTCCGTTCCAACACAACGAATGGTAGTTCAACTATTAGCGACGTAGCCGTAGGTGTCACAGACCACCTCTTCCTAATTGTGCATCTCAGTCGCGAATATTCGAGACCGCCCCTGATGCTGCATTGCTACGCCGGAGATGTTCGCGGCAAGAGTCATTGCATAACTTCAAGAGTGGACAACTATAGATTAGCATCCTGTCCGCTAGTCTCTTTTCCTTCCTAGCGTCCATTATCGCAATGCTTTGTTGTCAGTCTGCCTAGTAGTCATACTAAGTCTACTGTCACTTCTGCTCGAACTCCCGTTGACCTCGTCTTGGGATATTCCATCGCCTATGTTTGAGTCAAGCTCCTCCAGATAACCCCCTGCCACGGCGTTCGCGGACTTCCAGTTACTCTCCAAGACTGTAGTCACTCTCGCTTGATACTTCCTGTCATCGGCCAACAGATGCTTGTGAGCAACTTCATCTTGCCGCGGCAGTTTTGCTCTTCCTCCGGCGAGGTGTTCGAGCATCTCCACGCATCTGGACTCGAAGAGATCTTTGTTGCGATTGATATCGTCAATGGTGGATTCCAGGCCTCGTCGCAAGTTTGCTAGGTGTTTGGAGCATTCACAATGTCCTAAGATCATAGCTAGATTTTTGGCATCACAGACAAATTGGTAGACGCGACATGTGATCAGTGATAACATTCAAGGTGAACGAATAAATACATGATGATCGAAGGAACTTGACGTACTGATCGCAAAACATTGAATACCTTCGCATCACGTGTTGTGTTTATCGTACCACAGCAGGCTTGCACACAAACAAGCCAACTTGAGACCTACCGACTTGTTTGTTTGCGAGACTAGAGGTAATTGTTTGCTTGTTTGCCAGATTTAGAGGTATGTGTTGCACGAGAGGGTGACCTCTCGTTGATATAAATTTGTGGGTAGATAGATTGTTGTTCTTGTTTAGGCGCGCGGCCTGGTAGACCGGGCCTTTCTATCTAGTGTCTTGGCAAGCTTGTCCTGCGATCTGCGACTTGGATTCCCAAAGTGCCTCGGCCTGCGACATGTTTGTGAGCTTGTTGGATTTGCGAAACCGATCTTGGCGTCCTAAAACAGCTAGACCAGGGTCGTTTCAGGGTCCTAGGCTGATGTGAGGCGATGATATAACCCTAACCCTAGTGATATTACATAGTTTTCCTTCCTTTTTAGAGTCAAAGTGGGGCTATATCAGCTTTTCACAAATCCAGCAAGGCTTATAAGCTTTGCGAGGATCATGTTTGTTTGTTTGTGACTACCGATAGCCTTGTTTGTTTGCCAAAATAGAGGACCTCCTTGTGAAGTTGTGGAATTGTTTGTTTGTGTGCAAGCCTGGCCAAACGAGCTCTGCGGGAGGGCTGTGTACGTGGAGGCTGTCTCATCGTACTGCCGTGTCGAGTGATCTATACGAAAGGAAGTCAAACAGATGCGGCCAGGGAGGCTGTGGAGAGTGTACTCGCAAGTGAACAGCCAAGCAGGCAGCCGTCGCCGCAGGCGAGTTCGTCATATGGCTGAGGCGAAGTGACCAGGGTTCATGGCGCGCCAGCCTGCTGGGGCCATACGCAGTGACTCATTTTGTCCATGAGCTCGCGCATGCGTCTTTCTGTCGCGGTCAAGGTGTTCATCATACTGCTGTATTTCTCGCGCTTCCTTTGTGTATGATTCGACTCTGTCTCTCCGCCTACTGTGTAGGAACTCGCGGTGGCGCCAGCGGCGAAGGGATGGTCTTGCTTGCCGACGTGCAATGCGCACAGGCTTGGTTGCGCTGTGTCAATCGGGTAGCGGGACGGTGATTTGAGCGACCATTTTGGGCGGCCTTGGTTGAAAGACAATCTTCGAGTAATGGTTTCATGCTATACTGATGTGTGTCTGTTCGCGCTTCTAGCTGTCGTGTTGGGCTAATTAGCTTCGCCGCGAGTGCACCTAACTCACAACAACCATCGTATGACGACTTGCGCTCTCCTTCAGGTAGTTGCTTCACATCTGCCAAACGACGACAACTTCATTCATTCGTGACTACTTTGAACAAACATGTACCTGCGAAGCGCTGCAGCTGCTTGGTTTGCGTGCGGCCCCGCTTGAACTTAATTTCTAACCAACGCCGACGATCTGGACCAAGAGGAAGCGTGACGCAACGTGAGTTCCTCTTCTCCTACTTGATTCAATACTGTTCTGCAGCCACGGGCACATTGACAGGTATGAGGACTTGTTGGCAATCTGATAAAAATGCCACCACGGATCCCACGACGTCGCACCAACATGACATCGGCGTCGCACCGATAGATGCACTGCATGCCATCAGTAACGAGACCAGCAAGGCCGGCACTCACCCCAGCCAAAGTGCAGACGAAGCCTGCGAAGGTTCGTTCACCAGGAACAGTGGCAGACCTTTGAATTCCACGCAGGCACGCGAATTAGTCGACCCGGATGTCCCATCACCGCAAATTGTCAATGGATTTGATGCAGAGAACTTCTGTCCCGAACAGAGGTGCAAGGGCCACGGCTACCTCGATATTATTGACTTCAGAGACATCCCTCAGTTCAACAGCAAGGAAAAGAGACCTCCGTATCGCTACGCTACACTCATAGCCATGGCTATACTCCGAGCAAACAACCACTGTCTTTCGCTCGCACAAATCTATCAGTGGATCTCGAATAATTTCCCCTACTATAGCCTGACAGAGAGTGGATGGCAGAACAGTATCAGACACAACTTGAGTCTCAACAAGAACTTCATCAAGATAAAGCGGCCTTCACACGATCCAGGGAAAGGTCACTTTTGGGGAATAGAGCCTGGGCACCGATGCCTGTTCACGCATGAGAGGATCAGACACCACTCCGTCACAGCCATGGATAACTTGCAATCCACATGCGACTCGGATCGACATTCTCATACTGGAAACGAGGAGCTTAACTTTAGCGACAAGACGATTGAGAAACCACCCAAACGAAGAGACGGACCATCCTGTTTGACTATCGAGACCATAGAGCCCAATGGCGAACGCGACAGTCTGCATGTCCCAGTCTTGCAATCTCCTCGGAAACCATCGGTATACCGCCAATCACGACAAGAGATACAGACCTTGCCGCTGCAGTGGGAGGTCGAAATGGACTGCATCGGAAGGACACCAAGTTTGGAGGCCGATGGAGGCATCAACAGTTTCAATTACGCGCTATTTGATGGGAAGCCTGTCACACACGTTTACCTTCCTCATGTGATGCGAGAGAGGGGTCCCGAACGCCGTCGGTTCGGAGCACACCGTGCAGAGTCAGAAATCGCTCGAGTTCGGAGCTCACGCATAAGAAAGTCTAAAGAGTACGCATCGGGGGTAGGATCGCGAGTTTCATGAGCAGTCACGGACCATATATCCGAGTTGATGGTCTGCGTCATGAACTCAAGCTTGCCAAAGCAAGCCGGGATGAACTGTTGTGCAACAGTTGTCAGTTTTAGGTAGTGAGATGTAACAGCAGCCGACTATATGTCGAAATCCCGGCCGTTCGTTGCATCAATGCATTTCGCGACAGAGTCGATCTCACATCATGAATTTATCTCTCTAGCGACTTGCGTAAACGTAGCGCACGATTAAGACCAGTATCGAACCCGTGCGAAGCTAGCACAACCTAAAATTTTAATGATAGAAGCTCTGATGCAAGCCAAAAGTTCCATATCCTCAGCCCCACATGTCATCTTCAGAACTCGGCCGAGCAACACGCCCCCGACAGACCCATACCAGATCGCCGATGTACTGTGCGTAATTTGCGTTTTCCGTGAGGAAGGACACTCCTGCTGACCTCATTATCGGCACGATTTCTTGGATGCTGTACTGCAAGCGAGTCCGCTGGACTCGCTATCGGCGCGATTTTCTGTACATTGCTGATCACATTGCACCAGGAGGTCCACTTTTGTCGGCTGCACGTCAGGACTCGGACGCAGGGTCCATAGCTCGCGTACACTCAGCCTGAGATCAGTGTACTCATGGATGAAGCGTGACCAACATCAAATCTCGCTTCAGGATTCGTGCGTACCCCGAGCACAAGACCCTGTCAGGCACAATCAAGCTAGCAAGATGTGGCGTCAGGGCACTCTGTGTTTTTCGGCCGACTTCACGGTCGTTGGCCTCTGTCAACATTTC
>Ga0265798_10005711_pt1 | contig 16580 bp, 15 predicted proteins | sample P3T30metagenome_FD_192430 | JGI IMG/M metagenome (GOLD analysis project Ga0265798, IMG submission 192430) | Plant litter microbial communities from East Loma Ridge, Irvine, California - P3 T30 | ecosystem: Environmental > Terrestrial > Plant litter > Unclassified | place: USA: California... | reverse complement strand
TTATTTGATGCGTTATGCCGAGGTGTATTTGATACAGGCCGAAGCCATTATGGCGGGTGCTAAAACAAGCACCGACCCTACCGCCCTGGCTGCCATTAACACCATCAGGCGCCGTGCAGGTTTGGGTAACTTAACGGTGATTGACCGTTCAGGCTTTGTAGATAATCCAAACTTTGTACAGGGCAGCAACTTAAAAGGACAACATTGGAGACAGAACTACAAAGATGACCTTTTAGACGAGCGCCGCCGCGAGTTTGCATTTGAAAATGATTACTTTTTTGACCTGATGCGTTTAGACGGCTTTAACAAAACCGAGCATCCTATTGCCCTGCAAATTATTAAACAGCAGGATAAAGGTGCATCAAATAACGAAAACCCACCTGTACGTTACGGTGATGGTTACTTAACCAATATTACCAGCGCAAGCTTTGTGTTTCCTATCCCGGCGTCAGAAATAGCCGCCGATCCTAAATTGTTAGGCGCTCCGGTACCTTATGTTTTTAAATAACTTTTAATTAAAAGATATAATGAAATCTAACTTAAAATTATTCAGCTTTCTGCTATCCGTTTTGATAGTGGCAGGTTTAGCTTCCTGTAAAAAAAATGAGGAAGGCGGCAAAGGTGCCCCAACAATTACGAGGGTGCGCCTGTTAAGTAAATTAGATACAACAAGAGACGTGATCCACAACATTACGCTCGATTCTATCAGCGTATATGACCAAACCCGGCTCAGGGCTTATGATTCTACCGTAATAGCAGGCCGTCTGAATACCCAATATGCTATTTTAGGAAGTAACTTGCTTACTACTAAATCAGTATCATTTAACGGGATGTCTGTATACTTTAACCCGGGCCTTACTACAGATAACAGTATAATTATTACTATCCCCTCTACCGTACCATACGGCGTAACTCAATCCAATAAATTAGTTATTGTAACGCAATACGGACAGGTAGAATACACTTTTGCCATATTACAGCCACCGCCATCTATCACCTCTTTTGCACCGCTTGCAGCCGGAGCCGGAGATATTGTGACCATTACCGGGGCCATTTTTAACTCGGTAACTGGGGTAAGATTTAATGATACCCCTGCCGAAATTGTAGGTACACCAACTAATACCGAAATTAAGGTTAAAGTACCTGCAGGCATTGTACAGGCCAATATCTTTGTAACTACACCGGGCGGCACAACCAGGTCGGCATTAACCTTTGGTTTTAAATCTTTAGTTTATGATGATGCGTTTACAATAGGATGGAACGCATACAGCGGTTATAACAGCACCCGCGATTTTGTTAACACCGAGCATCCTAAACGTGGTACTGTAGCCATTAAAACTACTTTTACAGACGCTTACGGCGCTTTTCAAAACGGGTATAACGGTGCCATACTTGATGTTAAAAAAGCAGGGCTAACTGCTATTAAGTTTTCTGTATATGGTGGCGATGGCACCGACGGCAAAAGTATCCAGATAGTTCTTAATGGCAACTACGGCACTACCGCTACGGTAGTTGTACCGCTTTCCGCAGGAAAGTATACCGATTACACAATCCCGTTAAGTTCTTTAGGAAATCCGGCCACGATAACAGAATTTGTAATTCAGAGCTACGGAGGAAATGTTCCAAGTACTATCTACATAGACGATATAGGATTCATTTAATAATAATTGATTGTTGAGCGCTGCCTCTACGGCAGCGTTCTACTTACTTACACTAATCAAAAGAAAATGAAAAAATTAATCAATCCGCTGCGCTTTGCCGCTACAGGATTATTACTGATATATGCCACCTCTTGTAAAAAAGAGAATTATGATGATATTACCGTTCCGGATGTACCTTTGTTGACTACCACTGGTAATGTAAACCCAGCCGATAGTTTAGGTACACTTAAAGCTTTAACAGCTGCAAGTTTCCCTAATATGGGGATGGCCATAACAGCCAATTTTATGACAGCCGGCAGCCCTTACCTGGCTACAGTAAAAGCACAGGCCAACAATATTACTTTCGGTAACGAGCTAAAAGAAGGCTCGGTGGTATCAACCAACGGAACGTATAACTATACCACAGCAGATAACCTGTATAACATTTGCGCCGCCAACGGATTGCAGGTGTTTGGCCACACGCTGGTTTGGCATTCGCAACAAAGTGCAACTTACTTAAATTCATTAATTGCGCCTATCGTTACTACACCTGTACTTACTAATGTACTGGTTAACGGCGGTTTTGAAACCGTTAACGGTACCAGCATCAGCAACTGGTCTGCTTACAACGGCGCTACTTCGTTTTCATCTACTACTGCTGCTAATGAGGTGCGTAGTGGTTCAAAAGCGCTTAAAGTAGTAGTAGCCGCTAACGGCGATGCTTACAAGGTACAATTGGCCAGCGATTTGTTTAATACCACCGTGGGTACTAATTACACCATGACGTTCTATATTAAAGCGGCAGCAGCGGGTGGCAAAATGCGTATCTCAACAGGTACTACTGCGCAATACTCTGCCGATTATAATATTACTACCGATTGGGCACCTTACACCTTTACCTTCCCGGCAAAAGATGCACAAACACGTGTGCTATTCGATATAGGCTATGTAGCGAACACTTATTTTGTTGACGATGTTACCGTTACAGGCCCTGCTGTTGGCAGTGGAAGTGTTGAGCAAACTCCAGCCCAGAAAGCTGCAGCTATCGAAACAGAGATGAAACGTTACATTACCACTACTATGCAACGTTATACCAGTAAAATAAAGGCTTGGGATGTAGTGAACGAAGCTTTTATAGATAACGGGCAATTGCGTACCAGTACCAATTATCCCATACTGCCAGCCAATACTACTAACGAATTTTTATATGGTCAGTATATTGGTACCAAATATGATAACAACAACTATATCCTGAAAGCATTTCAGACCGCAAAAGCTGCTGATGCTACCGCGTTAAGATTCATCAATGATTATAACCTGGAAACATCTAAGCTTAAAGTAGATTCGATGAAGGCGCTGGTAACCTTCATCAACTCTAAAGGAGCACTGATAGACGGTATTGGCACACAAATGCACGTAACCTACAATACCACTCGCAAAGGTATAGACTATGCATTTAAAACACTTGCCTCTACAGGGTTAAAAATCAGGATCTCAGAACTGGATGTGATCGCTAATGTTAATAAATCAGCCACTTACGTACCCAGCGCAACGATACCTAATTTACAGGCCGATATGTACAAGTATATTGTACAATCGTACCTTAAAAACGTGCCTGCCGCACAGCGCTACGGTATAACAGTTTGGGGCGTGGCCGATACCGATAGCTGGTTGAACACACCTGCTACACCTGATGTGCCATTGTTGTTCGATAAAACCTTTAAAAAGAAAGTAACGTTCTCTGGTTTTATACAAGGGTTAAAGTAACTTCTTAATAAAGCAACCTTAACGGGGCAAGTTCGGTAAAAAGAACTTGCCCCGTTTATTGTTATATAACTGCAAAACCAATAATTATAAATCTGCCGATACCTATGCTTTATAATTCCAACGCCCTATGATCCATAAAACTAAGCAAGTTACCATCTACGATATTGCAAAAACCTTAAACATCTCTGCGGCTACGGTAAGCCGTGCCTTAACAGGCAATGTGGATGTAAAATCTGACACGCGCGAAAAGATCCTGAACGCAGCGAGTGCGATGGGCTATAGTTCTAATAACTTTGCAAGTAATTTAAGAAAGAAGCAAAGCCGGATGATAGGTGTAATTGTACCTAAGCTCGACAGCCATTTTATGGCCGAAACGCTTTCGGGTATAGAGAAAAGCTTAAACTCGGCTGGTTACCACATGATTATTAGCCAAAGCCACGAATCTGTAGCGGCCGAAATTAAGGCGGCCAAGGCTATGCTTAAAAACCGGGTAGATGGACTTCTGGTTTCCTTGTGTTATGACAATAATACCACTAAACATTTTGATGAGCTCATTAGCCAGGGTGTGCCCGTAGTATTTTACGACCGTACCCTTGATAAAGGAGAATACGACAATGTGAAAATTGACAACTTCAAGGCAGCGTATGATGTAACTATGCATTTAATTAACCAAGGCTGTAACAGAATTTTGCATATCACCGCCAGCCAGCGCCGCGATGTATACGCCGACCGCCTGTCTGGCTACAAACAGGCGCTTAAAGACGCTAAAATTGCCTTTAACGAAGAATATATTTTAGTAACCGACCTTAACCCGCAATACGGGATTGAGGCTGCCAATTACATCATGCAAATGAACAACCCGCCCGATGCCGTATTTGCCGTGAACGATTTTTTTGCGGTGACCTGTATGAAAGAACTGCAAAGGATGAATGTACGCGTGCCCGAAGATATTGCGTTTGCAGGTTTTAATAACGACCCCATTGGTACCCTGGTAACTCCAACCATAACCACTGTTAATTATGATGGTATAAAAATGGGCCAGCTTGCTGCACGTACTTTGCTCAATAAACTCACTGAAAAGATAAGTACTAAGAGTAATATTGTAATGGCCTATGAGTTAGTGATCCGCGATTCTTCGGTGAAGAGAATTTAATACCGCCATGATATTTATCTTCTTTACTTGTTTTTCTTAAACAGGCTCTCCGCTTTCTTCAGCGTTTTTTCCAGGTCAATGCCCTCACCTAAAACGGCCTTGAACAGGTCGCCCTCCTTTTTTAACCGGGCTACTGTATTGAATATGGTAAAATCTTTCATGGTTAAGCCGGGCTTCACCTCCTCCCAATGTAATGGCATGGAAACCGTAGCACCTGGTTTTGGACGCAGCGAATATGGTCCTGCAATGGTAGCGCCTGGCCGGTTTTGTAAAAAATCGAGATACATTTTACCATGGCGATTGGCGATGATACGCTCGATGCTGGTATATTCAGGCAGTTGTTCGTTCACAATATGCACCAGCTTGCGGGCAAAGTCCTGCGATTCATCGTACGTGTACTGCGCCGCCAGCGGAATATAGATATGCAACCCTGTAGAACCCGATGTTTTAGGGTAAGAGGGTAATTCTAAAGCGTCTAATATTTCCTTTACTTTCAGTGCCGCTTCAATTACCTGGTCAAAGGTGTTTTGGTCAGGATCGAGGTCAATTACACAATAATCAGGATTATCAGGCGATTGTATGCGGCTGAACCAGGGATTCATTTCAATGCAGCCCAAGGTGGCCACCCAGAGTAGCGTAGCCTCATCATCGCCCACCAAAAACTCTTTATGCTTACCGTCACTGGTGGTATAAGGATAAGTGATGGCCCAGTCGGGTGCTTTGCCTTTTACATCTTTTTGGTAAAAGCTTGGGCCGTGTATGCCTCCCGGAAAACGGTTGAGCGATAGCGGGCGGTCTTTCAAATAAGGCAAAATGTACTCGGCTATCTGGTAGTAGTAATTAAGCAGATCGCGCTTGGCTACCCCATCTTCGGGCCAATACACCTTACTCAAATTGTTAAATTTAATATCGTGGCCACATATAGGCCGCACCTGGCTGGCATCTTTAGGGTTAAGCAAAGTTGCACGATCTCTCACCTCGGGTGGCCGCAAGGCGCTGGCATGGGCTTCTTCAGGAACAGCCGGAGTTCCCTTCACCTTCTTTGAAGTGTGTACCGGTATTTCGCGTACCACCTCGGCTGCGGCCTTGTCGGGGCGTAGACCTTTAAAGGAGGGCTGACGAAAAATACCATCGTTGGTAATTTCGGTAAAGGCCACCTCTCCTACCAGTTCGGGCTTTAGCCAGGTAGCCTCTGCTTTAGGCGGGTCGGGCCGGAAACGCGAAGGTTTGTTTATATCAGGAATCTCTTTGAAAGCGCTTTTTTCAGTGATGTATGGTTTGAAAGCTTCCATCAACTCTGCTTGCACCTTTTTGGTAAAGCCGGTGCCTACTTTACCTACAAACTGCAATTCATCATCCTGGTACACACCCAACAGTAAGGAACTGAAAAGCTTGGTAGTGTTCTCATTTTTGGTGTAGCCTACTATAATTACCTCCTGCCGCTGGTGTACCTTGATCTTTAACCACTCGTTAGAACGAAGGTCGGGCGTATAAACGCTGTTGATCTTTTTAGCCATAATGCCTTCCAGACCCAGCTTTTCTGCGTCGTGATAAAAGTCTTTCCCTTTAGCGGTAAAAACCTGGCCCAGGCGTATACGGTCATCATCGTGCGGTAAAATGCTTTGGAGGATGGCTTGCCGTTCATTAAGCGGTAAACCCATCACGTTCTTACCCTCGTACCACATGATATCAAACACATAATAAACCAGGGCACCGTCAGCCTCACTGCGCCAGTTTTGCAGGTCACCAAACTTGGATACTCCCTTTTCGTTCAGCACCAAGATCTCGCCATCGAGCACGGCATTAAACTTCCAACTCTCCAACAGTTGTTGAAGGGGATAAAACTTTTCGCTAAAGCTTTTATTGTTACGCGAAAGCAACTCAACTTTGCCTTCCTCCAAAAACGCCATAGTGCGAAAGCCGTCCCACTTCACCTCGTACTGCCATTCCGGGTCGTCGAAGGGTTCATCCACCAAGGTTGCCAGCATGGGTTTCATCCCCCTCGGAATTTTAGATGCAGGCGCTTGTTTTAACAAAGCCTTAATATCAATTTTGAGCAATGACCGGCCATGCCCCTCGTCAATTTTATCTAAAGAATCGGCTACTTTTTTTTCCATGACTGTAGATGAGGAAATATGAAGGTTTTTGAAGTTTTGCGTAAATTCCGGCTACTTTTTTAAGTATTCGCGTACTTTTTCGGCAGAGGTACCTACTGCTTCTACCGCTTCTTTCAATTGCTCTTTAGTTACGCCTAATGATTTTGACCATTCTTGTAACTCGTAGTCTTCGTGCACATTAATGCGATCTCTATCGGGACTGCCGATGTCTTTCTTGTTGTCCATAACTTAATAATTGATTAAATTAAGAACAGCACAACGTAAATAAAGTTTATTTACGCCGGCATCAATACACCTTCCGCACCTGCAACCCGTTCAAAATAGTTTTCCCGGTAATGGCCTTGAACGCTATAACAATGCCTTTGCCCTGGCTAACGTTCACGAGAACCTTGCTGCTGTACGCTTTCTCGGGCTCAAGGTAATTGTTGTTACTGAGGTTGCTTAAAACGGTAAGGTCGTTAACTATAACATCGAAAGCCCGGTCGGCGGCCTCCGGTTTAGGTGCTGCATTGCTTGCTGAAGATAAGTTATAGACTAATTCTTCTCCTTTCTGGGCCGAAATCAGTTCGGCAAAATGCAGGGTAACTTCGTAAGCGCCATCAGGAACGTCAAGCTTAAATTGCTCTATACCAATGCGCTGGGTTTCGTACATGGGGTCGTTATCGGTACCCAAAATATCTTTATCAGATCCGTAGCTCATACGGGCGTTGCCTTTCATGGCATACACTTCGCCGCCTATATAACCCCAGCTGCCGGCTTGGTAAGGCTTTTCGGGTATCCAAACCTGCTGTAGCTTTTCATCCACGATGTAGCGCTTATCGCCCAGACTTACATTGAGTTCAGTGAATGGAAAGTCGTTACTTTTCAAGCTGTTGGGAATGAGCTTAAAATCAATAACGGCCTCATCAGTAAAGGTTTTACCGTTTACCACCGTTACGGCTTCTAACTTATTTTCACCGTTTACAAAGGGGACGTTGAATAAGGCGGCGTTCTCAATTGTACTATTACTACCCAAACTAACCCCGTTGAGTTTCAAGGTAACGTTAGGCTGGTTGCTGTATACCTCTACAGGCTGTGTGCATTGCAGTTTATCGGCTGCTTCGGCAATTCCGCTCCTAAGGGTCCATTGTTTTGGGCCAATTGCAATGTAAGGTTGCTGCCACAATGCTGCTTTGTAAAGGCGGTAAGTGTCTTTAGGCTTACGGTCAATGGTGGTAATGCCTTTATTGTTAATATGGGGCATACTCTCGGCACGGCTTTCCGAGTTAAAATCGGCCAGGTTCCATATGGCGCCTCCTGTTACAAAAGCCCGTTCATTAATCGCCTTAAGGTATATTTTGTGGTAGATGACCGCATATTCGTTAGATTTATCGAACCTTACCGGCTGGAAACTATGTATACGCGGATCGGCATCGGCACCGTACTCAGTTACTATAACGGGCGTATTAGGCAGCACCAGGTGATGCTCGTCAAGAAATTTTGCAAAACCATCCAGGCTTCCACTATACCAGCCCTGATAGAGGTTCCAGCCTACTATTTTAGGAATTTTGGTTAAACCGGCATTGTTATACAAATCGAATGCTCCATGGTTAGGTATCATGGTATAACGTGATGAATCTTCCTTTCGGGTAATATCCTCTAACTCCCTGGCCAGTGCCGCTACGCTTTGCAAGTAGGTTTTGCGCTTGTCGGTCTCGCTATTAGTGTACGGCAGGCGCAGTAGTATCTCATTCATATAAGCCCATATAATTACGCTCGGATGATTGTAGTTTTGCCTGATCATTTCTACCTGCATGTTTTTGCAATTTTGGGCAAAAGCAGCGTTCCCGGTAATTTGGTTAACTATCGGAATTTCAACCGAGGTTAAGATACCCAACCTGTCGCAAGCCTGCAGCACGGCCGGGTCTTGCGGGTAATGGGCAACGCGCAAGAAATTGGCACCCATATTTTTTAATAGTTCCACATCACTAACGTGCATGGCATCGGGCAAGGCATTGGCCATGTCTTTATAATCCTGATGCCTGCTGGCGCCCATGAGCTTATAATGCTTCCCGTTGAGGAAGAAGCCTTTAGCAGCGTCGAAACTAAACCAGCGAAAGCCCAGGGGATTGCTAACTTCATCTAACTGCTGACCCGTACCTGCATCCACCAAAACCGAAGTAACATTGTATAAATAAGGGCTCTCGGGCGACCATAAATTCGGTTTATCAATACTGCTGATAAGTTGCTGAAAGTTCGTTTTTTGTCCAGCTCCTGCCTTTAATTTGCTCTGCTTTTGAACTACAAGCTTTCCGTCGTTATCGGTTATGCGGGTAATAATTCGCAGGTTTTTACTCTTGCCCGATTGGTTAACAAAAGCCCCTGATACATTAACGCTGGCTTGACCGGCAGATACGCGGGGTGTGCTCACAAATACACCGTTAGATGCATAGTTGCCGGTATCAAAGTGCACAGCCTCTGTTGCTACCAGGTATACATCGCGATATATGCCTCCAAAAAAAGTAAAATCGGCTGTAAGCGGTGGTATATTTTCGTCGTATTTATTATCAACCTTAACGGCTATAACGTTTACGGCATTGGCACCAAAATTTAAATATTGCTCAATAGGTATGTTAAAGTAAGTATACCCCCCTATATGCGAACCTGCTTTTTTGCCATTTACATAAACATCGGCAGTTTGCGAGGCGCCCTCAAAATACAAGCTCACCTGCTTACCCTGCCAGGCGGCAGGTATATTTAAGCGCTTAGTATACCAACCTGTTCCGCGATAGTAGCCCTTTTCATCGTCGGTTACATCGGCAGAGTTCCAGCTGTGGGGTATGTTTACAGACTCCCATTTTACGGTATTGGTACTTTGCGGATAGCCAGCTATATCGCCTTTATAAAACCGCCAGTTGCTGTTAATGGTTGTTTTAATACGCTGAGCGTAACTCCAGAAAACGGGCGTTAACAGCACCAACAATAAGAAGCGTTTACCTAATGCAGACATGATGATATATGTGAAATTTAAAAGTCGGATTACAATGGCAACAGTGTGCGTTATGGTAGCACTTGTTACAAACAAGTGCAGCCTGTAGCACATTTTGCCCTGTAAAAAGACAATTTTTAAATTTCAAATGCAAGCATTTATATACGCATTACCTAAATCACCCTAATGCTTTTGCTCTGTTTTTTGCAAAGTAAGTGCTGCGGCCAAACCAAAAACCACGTGTGCCAACACCAACTGTTTATAATAATTTTCAAGATCTACACCCGGTGGATTAGGATGCGCCTTAAAGGTAGCATGCCATATACCGGCCCCGGCCAATCCGCTTAATGCACCATAAACCGCACCATTAAGTAAGGTAGGATTGCTGTTTGTTTTCTTCAAATAAGCGGCGTAAGCCGCAGCAAAAGCCAGGCCCACCGTATAATGCCCTGCCCATCCTGCCAACAGCGCTTCCTTTTTGTTCAGGGGAGTGATACGGTTAAGTAACTGGCCCAATATGCTTGCTTCATTGTAATTGCTGCCCTTTATGTTTGATACCGCTTCGCTAAACAACGTCATTAAAGTGGTCCCGGTTACAGCCGCTGCTGCTACTGATTTTTTGTCCATAGCTTTTGTATTAATTTTAATACCTAAAGGCAATACCTGCAAAATAATCCTTGTGGGCCATGGTTTGCAGTCCATAATTTATGCCTACGTCAATCTTCAGGTCGTGAAAAACTTCGTATTCGAGGGCAGCGTCTAAAAAATTATTTATTTTATGATCTTTGAAGTTATAGGTGTAAAAGCTTTCACCAAACACTTCAAGCTTTTTAAATAATACATGGCTTAACGTTAGCGATTGCAACAATTCTGCATGCCGTGCGGGCGCATCATCATCTTTTAAATAATCGCCTTCTACCTGCATACCTATCTTCCACTCATGGGGCAGTTTTAATAGCATAGGCACCATTAAACCTTCTTCATACATTTTGTTATCAGAGTAGGTATTGGTTGGGAACTTTATATAAGGCATTACAGCAATACTGAAATTTCCATCATAATTACCGTATAAGTTTTGCTTAATGCGAAGAGTCACATCGCCAAAGCCCGACATAGACTGCTTTTCGCCGGTGGCAATGTCATGATTGATTTCCTTACCATAAGTTTGTATAATGAGTTGCAGTGCCGTGTTCCGCAACAATCCCAACTTCAAATTGGCCTGATTAGCCAGCCAGCTGTGATGCCTTGTATCCTCCGACCGTTCACGCTGAAATTTAAACAGATCGGCTTCGTACTGAAAATGACCTGCTTCTACGGTATGCGGAGTCTCGGTAACGTTAGGGCGATCGGTCTCCATTTCTTCACGCATCAGTGCTTTGGGCAACGGCTTAAATAAGGTGTAGCCCCTACGGCTGGTATCTTGCGCATAGGAAGTATGGCATACTGCTATTGAAAAAAGCAAAATGGTTAATACGCGCAAAAGCGGCTTGCAAGCCAACTGTACTTTAGCGGAAACGTTCAATATCATAAGCATCGGTTTACTCTGCAACTGCTAAAACGAAAAAGTGTTTCACTCTTGCAAGTTGTGCCATTTTATTTACATACATACTAATATTTTTAATTAATAAGAAACTCAAATATTCATCCTTTGTTAATAAAGAACTTGCCGCTACCTGCAAAGTTCTTGTGATAACCTCATTTTTTAGTACATGAAAAAAGAAGAAATTCACCTGGATGATATACAGCGCATCTTATTTGGGCAGGCGCCTCCCATTTTTTTGATAGAAGTTTTTATCCGGACACTTGTCATCTATATCATACTGTTATTTGTGGTAAGGTGGCTGGGTAAACGCATGAGCGGACAACTAACCATTATGGAAATGGCCGTAATGCTTACGCTGGGTGCCATAGTTTCGGTGCCTATGCAAATGCCAGACAGGGGCCTGCTACAGGGAGCATTGCTGCTTTTATGTGCTGTAGCTTTTCAGCGGGGCATAACCATGCTTGGGTTTATGAACGGGAAATTTGAAGACTTTTCGCAAGGAAAAAACAGCTTATTATTAAAAGATGGTGTACTGCAGCTTAACGGCCTGGAAGAATCGAGGGTATCGCGGCAGCAGTTGTTTGCCGAACTAAGGCAGCAGCATATTTTTAATTTGGGCGCTATAGATCGGGTTTATTTAGAAGCATGCGGATTATTTAGTGTGTTTAAAGCGCCAGAACCGCGACCCGGCCTGCCCATTTATCCTCCGGACGATCAGGGTATTATTAAAACATTAAAGCAGGCCAGCACACCTGCACCACGACAAATAGATTTATTTGCCTGCATAAGTTGTGGCCTCGTAAAAATTAAAGATCAAGATGGCGCCTGCAAAAATTGCGGACATGATCAATTTATTCACGCAGCAAGCTAACCATTATATGAAACCGAAAGATTTAAAACTTACCGACTGGGCAAGGCTACTCATTGGAGAGGTGCCGGGCAGCTTTTATATTGAGTTAATTATCAGGGCCGCCGTTATATACCTTTTGCTCACTGTATCTATGCGGTTGTTAGGCAAACGCATGTCATCGCAGCTGGGCCGTAATGACCTAACCGCCATGGTTACGCTGGCTGCCGCCATTGGGGTGCCACTGCAAGCGCCAGACCGGGGGTTGCTATCTGCACTGGTAATTGCCATCATCGTGGTTTTTTTGGGCCGATGGATAGCCGCTAAAGCTTTCAGAGATCAGGAATTTGAAAAGTTTTCGCAAGGCAACATTGACGTGCTGGTGGCCGATGCTGTTTTAGATCTCAGGTGTATGAAAATTGTACGCATATCGCGCGAGCGGCTGGTAGCGCAGTTGCGCTCAAACGGCATTAAGCAATTAGGTGAGGTAAAACGACTGTATATGGAAGCCAATGGAGAATTCACTCTAATACCCCAGGAAAAGTCCTCCCCCGGCCTCTCCATACTACCCAAATGGGACGAAGAATTTAACGGACATTTTAAAAAACATGAAAATTTAATGGTATGCCAAACCTGTGGCCGCATACAGCAAATGCCATTTGATTTAAACGCTACTTGTCCTAATTGTAACCACTGCATGTGGACAAACGCAGTAGAATAATCTATTTAATAATTACCTATGAAAAAGCAATTTAATATAAACGACCAGGGAGAAGTTAAGCAAATTACCATTGAACCAAGCGTATATCAAGACAAACACCTTTTTGAGGTTGTTATAGATGACGAATATATTGTTTTGTACCAGGAAGGCAATGAATGGAAACACAACCAGGAGTATGAAATGAGTCCCGAACTGTTTGAACAAATTATAGAAAAGGTTGAAAACGTTAAAAACTTGCAGTAAACCTCATCGTCATAATCAAAAAGCGTTTGCCTGCTGCATCCCGGCATTGCAAACGCTTTTAAGGTATTGCTGCTACAAGTCAACTTTATAATCAATATGTAAATGCGAAGCCTTGCTGTTATCTTTATTAAACTCAGCCAGCAGCAGGTAAACCGCGCATTTAGCCGTATACTCATAATCGGCCCGTGAAACTTTTACAGTGTTCACCGAGTAGTAATTATCCGACTTGTGGATCTTAAAATTATTGCCAGGATTAACCACATTGGTAAGTATTAAGCTATTTTCTATGAGCTGAGCTTCGTACCCCTTTAATAAAGCATAGTGGCTAAATGCTTTTAGCGGTTCAGTATCCATAAATCAACTCTTAAGGTGTTAATTTATAAGGATTTACTTTATCAAAAGTTTCAACATCTCACATATATAATTCGAAGCAGGGTTTCGGTGTTTGTTCAGAAAAATAATGCTATATTTTGGTCGCCAAAACTCATACTATGAAACGCTTAGCTTACCTGATTTTATTGATAACCGTTCCCGCCGCCGCACAGGTGTACAAAACTAAAGAACCGCTTGCCCACACCTTTTCTATTGTTGCCCGCGACCCAGCTACCGGGCAAATGGCGGCTGCCGTGCAGAGCCACTGGTTTAGCGTGGGCACATCGGTTATTTGGGGAAAATCGGGTGTGGGTGTAGTAGCTACGCAGTCGTTCGTTAATAAATCTTACGGGCCGCTGGGCTTGCAGTTGATGCAAAACGGTAAAACACCGCAGCAGGCTTTAACCGAACTTACTGGCAAGGATGATGGCCGCGATGTAAGGCAGGTGGCTTTCCTTAACACCAAAGGCCAAACCGCTGTACATACCGGCAGTAAATGTATTGCGTATGCAACAGACCGGCACGGCGCGAACTACTCCGTACAATCCAACATGATGCTGACTGATAAGGTATGCGCGGCCATGGAGAAAGCATTTTTGGCTAATACAAAATTACCCCTGGCCGAGCGTGTAGTTGCTTGTTTACAAGCTGCACAGGCCATGGGCGGCGATATTCGTGGCAAGCAGTCGGCCGCCTTAATTGTGGTAGCCGGCACCCCCGCCAAAGAAAGCTGGAATGATAAACTGATTGATTTGCGGGTAGACGATAATGCCGCCCCCATTACCGAGCTGGCACGTTTGCTTAAACTGCAACGCGCCTACGAGCACATGAACAACGGCGATTTGCAGGTAGAAAAAGGAAACATGCCCAAAGCCATGGCCGAGTATACCGCTGCAGAAAAAATGTTCCCGGCTAATTTAGAAATGCAGTATTGGCACGCAATTACACTGGCTAATAACAAAGGGGTTAAACAAGCATCGGTGATGCTAAAACGCATTTATGCCAAAGATGCCAACTGGCGCGAATTGACACGTAGGCTACCCAAAGCCGGACAGTTAACGGTTACGGCTGAAGAATTGAAGATGTTGCTATAATATTCAAATGAAAAACGAGGAAATTGTCGCACAATTGAAAGAGATTTGCAATGACTTAAACTTGCCTTTTGATCTTTTAGACGTTCAGGATTGGGGAATAATACATGCTGATGCTCTAAGAACTGAAGAATTCCTTAATTACTATCATGAAAAGTCTCTAAATCAAGCCATTCAGCATTATGTCTTCGAGTTAATTGTGGCGTCTTACAATGACGCTATTTTGATTGGCGTTAACAATTCCTATATCGAAAAAAGCTTTTTATCAGTCATTGATCAATCATGTGATCCTATGTACTTATTGATCAAGGAATACTGGCAAAACATTGTGAGTAAAGATGAATTTCCTGTCGGTTATGTTATAAATAAACATATGAAGTGTGATTGACTAAATGTCCATTTAAATTTACTCCTCTAACACAAACACCGTCATACTACGCGGCCCATGCGCACCTAATACCAAGGATTGCTCAATATCGGCCGTTTTACTTGGGCCTGCTATAAAGGCGCCCCAACCGTACTCCGCAGCGCCAATGCGGGTATAAGCCCGGTGCATGGTAGGTTCAATATCTTTGGCATGAACTACGGCTGCCAAATGCTGGCAGATGAAGGGCACCGCACGGTGGCCCAGCAGTTCTTCGGTTACCCAAACTGAGCCGTTCTCGGCCACGGCAAAGTGGGCGTTAATGATGGCCAGTTCCACATCAGCCAGGTGATGCGCCGCCGGATTAATTTCGTAAGCTGCAGTAGCAATATCTTCCAATCCGGGCACCAGGCTCAACACCCTTTTTTCAAGCGAATTGTAACTGTTCTTGATGATAGTTTTAACCTCTTCCAAGCTGTTAACACGGTAAAGTTTACCGCCTATAGCGGTTAGCACCGCCTCATACTGCCCCAACGCATCTTCATAGGCAATTTGCTGAAAAGGTGCTGTATCAGGTAAAGGCATCAAGTCGGGCTGGTTTTGCTTTACCGCTGCCAATATTTGTTCTCTGCTGCTCATGTTAATTTAATGAGTGAATGAGCGAGTTCTGAATGATTGAGTTGAAATTATGTCAGGCTGTCTCTATGAAATTGTTCATATATGGATTCCTGACTCTGTACTCTTGATTCTAACTCCAGGCTCTTGTCTTGTTTATTACTTCTTCCTGTTCTTCGCGTACCACTCGCCGAATGATTGCTCGGGCGAGGAGGGCATTTCGCGTTGCTTGTACCAGGGGTTAAGCTTATTGCTTACCGCAAAAGGTGCATACTTTATAGTTAATCTGCCCATTTTGCCAGCCGCATGGTACAGCGTGGGCGACGACAGTGTTTTGGCCATAACCTGCATAGCTACCTTTTTGGCAGTAGGTGCATAACCTTCTTTTACTAACACCTGCCGCCATTTATACAACTGGTCATGTATATCTATCTTTACCGGGCACACGTTAGAGCACGAACCGCAAAGCGTGGAGGCAAAAGGCAGATCGGCATACTTCCGCATATCCAGGTTAGGTGCCAAAATAGAACCAATTGGCCCTGCTACAGCAGTATGGTAACTATGGCCACCACTACGGCGGTAAACTGGGCAGGTATTCATACAAGCCCCGCAACGGATGCACTTCAGCGAGTTGCGGAAATCTTCACGGCCCAGTTGTATGCTTCTGCCGTTATCAACCAGTACCAGGTGCATCTGCTGTCCTTCGCGTGGTTGCTTGAAATGGCTGCTGTAAGTGGTAATAGGCTGACCGGTAGCACTGCGGGTAAGCAGGCGCAGAAACACACCCAGGTGTTCTCTGTTAGGAATCAATTTTTCGATACCCATACAGGCAATATGCACATCGGCCAGGTGGGCACCCATATCAGCGTTACCCTCGTTGGTACATACTACAAATTCGCCGGTTTCGGCTATGGCAAAGTTAACACCGGTTAAGGCCACTTTCCGGGTCAAAAAGGTTTCGCGTAAGCTGCCACGCGCAGTTTCGGTTAAAAACTGCGGGTCTGACATGTTGCTGGGCGTACCCAGGTACATATGGAACAAGTCGCCTATTTCTTCTTTCTTTTTATGGATGCAGGGAAGTACAATGTGGCTGGGAGCCTCACCGGCCAACTGCACAATACGCTCGCCCAAATCAGAGT